>Ga0306923_10001929_pt1 | contig 18715 bp, 14 predicted proteins | sample sta12Can44000108_FD_203841 | JGI IMG/M metagenome (GOLD analysis project Ga0306923, IMG submission 203841) | Lab enrichment of tropical soil microbial communities from Luquillo Experimental Forest, Puerto Rico - statanox.12C.anox.44.000.108 (v2)... | ecosystem: Environmental > Terrestrial >... | reverse complement strand
AGCGCACGCGTGCCGTCCGGCTGCTCGATGACAAGGTGGACACTGCCCCCGTGGTGCAATCGACGTACCACGGCAACGCGTTCGCCCGCACGCGGATGCCGAGGGTATTGGATCAGAACGTCAAAGGGCTGTTCTTGGGCAGTATGTCGCCGTCTCGAACGTCGTGATGAACGAGGACCAGACGAGAAACCGCTACGGCAATAGCACCTATGATCTTGCGATTCTGCGCCACATGGCGCTGAACCTGATACAAAGGGACCACCCCAAGTATCCTTGCGCAGCAAATTCAACTTGGCTGCTTGGAAGGACGAGTTTCTAGCCAAGCTTCTCGCCGCGACGTGAGGTAGGCTGCGTCAGTCTTAAAAGATATCCGCAATTCGATACATTTTGTTACCACTGGCGCATAAGATGCTTGACCGCGCCGCAAGTCCGCCGCATTTGAAGGGCTGGCGGTTGCGAAAAACGGTCGAGGATCACACTCACACTGCACGCTTGGTTTCGGCAACCGCAATGCCTCGACTAGAGGAGTTCGATTGCCTTTTGATAACGCACGATATCTTGAGGCAAATGAGGGGAGCGGCCCCGACTTCGGCTCTGTCGAAGCCGCGATCGCGGAGTTTAAGTCCCGACATCCATATCTATTGTTCGACAATCGCGCAATGAGCCGCATTCGCAAGCGCGCGCAGGAATCCGAAGTTGCTCGCGCGTTTGGAAACAACTCTTCGAGAGACGGGGTCGCTCTGGTCCGAAGGAGAACTCCGCAGCAGGATCAAGCGTCAGGCTCGCCAGCTGATACACACTTCCTTCCTCGCATTGATTAGTGATGGAACGGCGAGACAAGAGGCACTACGTGCTGCGCGCATCGCGTTGTCGGGGTATACCAGCGCGACGAGCTGGAAAGTGCGGCCGGTAATCAAATCGTTTCTCGATTGCGCTGAAATCGCAGTTGCGGTCTCGCTTGCCTATGATTGGCTCTATGACCAATTCTCGGATGAAGAGCGGCAGGTCATCGAAGAATCCCTATTCCGGCACGTGCTCGAACCGGCGCTCACAGCGTACAATGATAAATTCACGTTATGGCCAAAGCGCCGCGACAATTGCACACTTGTGTCAAATTCGGGGATCCTCGTCGCGTCGCTTGCGGTACTGGAGCGATATCCTGACGCCTCGGTGGAACTAATCCGCAAAAGCCTCTTGTCATCCTGGCGTGTTTTCGAAGCTCTCGCCCCGGATGGGGCATGGCCGGAGGGACCCAGCTATTGGTCTCTCGCGATGCGCTATGCTGGCTTAATGGTCGCCGCGTTCGAAAGCACATTCGGCCAGAGCTTTGGTCTCGCCGATCGGCCGGGCTTCGCGCACACAGGTGACTTTGCGCTGCATACCGTCGGACCCTTCGGAGCTGCATTCAATTTCGCCGATTCGGAAGATCGCTTGGACACTTCGCCGCTGGCGTGGTTTGCTCACCGCTTCAAGCGGGCGATGGACGCGCAACTCGTCGACGCGTATGAGGGTTGGTATCTTCCATTTAATGTCATCTGGGCGGACAGGCCCAAGGCTTATCGGAATGTTACCGAGCCTCCGACGGGGAAAGTTTTTCACAGCGGTAATCTCGCGTGTTTCCGAAACACGTGGTCGAAAGATCCGACAGCCCGTCCGATTTACCTTGCAATCAAAGGGGGAAATGCTTGTAGCGGCGAGGCTGGAACGTTGCTGCGTCCGGAAGAGGTGATCTTACACGCCCAGGCGGATGCCGGCAGTTTTATTGTTGATGGAGCAAGACAACGATGGGTAATAGAGCTAGGCTCGGACGACTATGATCTGCCTGGCTATTTCGATCACGGCGCGGACGGCAGATCCGGATCACGCTGGCAGTATTACCGTAGCCACACCGCCGGGCACAACACTTTGGTCATCGACGGGTGCAATCAGATCCCAACCGCACGAGCGCCGATCACCGGCAGTTGTGTCGACGGGCAATGTAAATGGGCGGTTTTCGATCTTTCCGCCACTTACGGAAAACCGACAGGCTCCATCAGGCGTGGGGCGACGCTAATCGGGCGCCAAGTGCTGATCCAGGATGAAATCGGCCCCGAAGTCTCGGGTACGATCGTATGGTCGGTGCATACCACAGGCGAACCCATTTCGGTGAGCGGCTCCGACGCGCGCTTCCGGCTCGGCAAGGACCATTTTGTCGTGCGCATCATCGAGCCCGAAACGGCGCGCTTCGAGCTCTGCTTTCCCCCCGAGCCCGGCTCTTTTCCTATAGCCGATGTCCGTCAGCTCCACGGTCACAAGATGTTCACTCGCGGTGTCACTCGGATCTCCGAGCTGCCTCGCCGCGTTGATCGTAACGGCAAACGCGCGGCGGGTAATTTGATCCGCCGCCTCCAGATCGTCTGGCCGAGCGACAAGCGCCGCCTGAGCGTCCTTTTTTTACCGGATTATGATGGTGACGAATTGACCTTGCCGGTCACATCGCTGGACGAGTGGCTCGCCAGGCGGCCGGTGCGGCTCGCACGTTACCCGCGATCCGAGTTTTGGACCCAGCGCGAGCAGGATGTCGAAGAAGACGCGATAGCAGGGCGGAGGCCTGTCCATACTCCTGAGCGCAAACATTCGCAAAGGATGGGGGGCGTGCCCGAGCGCCGGAGAGAGCGTGCCCGGAAGAAGCGGGCACCGTTCCCCGCAAGAACCAATGAGAGAGCCGCAATCTCGTAAGCTGATCTACGTGACGAATCCCGCCGTCACGGCTCCCGCTCCGGTGGGGTGGACCCCACAAATCGCGTTGGCAAATTGCTTTCCCGGGACAGCGGAGCTTCGTCGGGCGATAGAGCCCGAAATCCAAGCATTGGGAGTCCGCCTTGATCGGGAGGAGGCCAGTGGTCGCGACACCTCTTGCTTGCGTCAGGTCTTACGCGAGCTTCGGTGGCGGCTTGAGTATACCGCCGACGCACACGGTATCCGCGCGACCTTCGACCGGCTCCGTGCCCTTGGCGCCGCACCGCCTGGCATCGTGCCTCCGGGCGAAGACGGCAGCTTTGGCATCTGCACCGATGTCTGGTTTCTGAAGCTCGATGAGTCGGTCGACCATATGCTCGCACCCGATTTCGATGATCGCGGCAGGCCGCCGCGTTTTCTCGACCGCATGAATGACCCGCGGCGGCTGAAGGATTACCTCGACAATTTGCTGGTATCCAGCCTGGCAGAGGACGGTATCGATCGTCGCAAAGAGCTCAACTTCGCGACAGCTGATCTCCTTCGCCTGATTTTGTGGCGCCGTCCGCCGAACTATCCTTGGGATAAGCGGCTCGAAGCCGTCATTCGCAAGTTTGTCGCCGAATGGCAAGATCCGATCAGCGGCTTCTTCGGGGGCATTTACCTGATCGACGGGCGCCGAGTGCGAACGGTCGATCTCAGCCTCACTTTTCACATGGCGCGGTACCTGGATGGCAAGATCGAGTATTGGCCGGAACTGATAGACACCTTGATGAGCATCCGCGACGACCGGTATCCCAACGGTTGGCTCGACGAGAACGGTCTGACCAGCCACAACAACTACGACGTCGCAATCCTCTTCCAGCTCGGCTGGCCCAAAATGCGCCCCGATCAGCGCCGCCGCGCCGCGCAGGAGCTCGGCCGGCTCACCGACTGGTGCCTGACTACCGCGATCGCCGCCGACGGCAAGATCTTGGCGCGGGCAGCGAGCGAGTCGCTGCCCGAGAGCTACTATTTCACTGTCGCGTTTCTCGACACCGTCGGTTATTTCGAACCCGCCAAGCGATTTTGGACGGATCGCCAGTTTCTAGAGGCGCCGGCGCTTCGTGCTCGGCTCGAGCGCCAACTCTCGGCCTTGCCCAAGGGCGACCCGATGGTGCGAATGGCTCGCGAGCGCTTGAGCCGCTCAGTCGCGGCCGCCAAACAATCCGGATAGTGCCCCTAGGGTCCGCCTGGCCGGGGCAACGCAGATCGGAGCCGTTATCGGAGCGTATGCCACCGGCCGGCAGGGGTAAAATTCGCGGTTTTTCCCGTCGAACCGGGATTTTTTTCGATTTTCCCGTCACCAACGCTATTTCCGCAAGAAAATAGTTTAGGTAAAACAAGCCCTTGGGAGCTAATTCCCGTAGCATCGCTAATCGGGAATTCGCGCCGGCCCTATCGGGAATCAAATGCGCCGAACCGGGAATTAACCGCGAAGATCGGCGGCCCGCCGCCACATCTCGCTATGCCTTTAGAAATAAGTTGAAAACAGCTCCAACGGACTGTTGCACCCTACCGCGAAAATTGGCCTTTTGTGAGATGGGCGGGAAAGGCACGCGCGACGGGTTGCGCTTGGCCTTGACCCTGCTATACCGACGCAACCTTTGCATCTCGGACGCAAACCGGAGAGTGCCTGCCGAGCGGCAAGCCTACGACGCGCTCCAGATCGAGGAACGTTGACCGACACCAGTCGTTCCAGGCTCGCGGCTTCCTGCCCGCGCCACTGATCGACACAACCGCTCGGCTCTTCACTCCGCAGCCTCGGCACCATCTTTTGAGCTCGAACACGCCAACGAGGCGACGGGCACGTCAATTGCGGTTAGCGGGATCGCTCCACTAAAACGGTGGACAGCTTTGTTGATAACTCACAATCGGACTAGTAGAAGCCGGTGCAATAATTCGATTCTTATGGATTTGCCTAGAATATAGGCAAGCGCTAATGGGCTGTTTTTGCTTGGATTTTGGTAGTTATGGTTAACTCTTCGAGAGATATGTGACACTTCGCGGTTGGGTATGTGACAATTCATGTCATACTACGCTCGCCTATGCCTTCTCCGTATTCCTGTGCATAGCTCGGGCTACTTATCCCCCGGGATCACGGGCATCCGATTGTGCAACTCCCCGCACTGCTCGGTCGCATTCGAATAATACGTTGTGGAATTACGTATACGAAGCATTTTTTGAAGCAAGGGAACCTCCACTCCCCCTAATGGTTAGACCATATGGAAATGGCGGTGATTAAAACTTGCAACGCCCTTGGTGCTGTTGCTCGCCGTCGGGCGCATTTTGCACATGCAACTGGTCGCTAAGCTCTTTCGATAGGGCGCGCTCGTCTCCTTCTGATCATCGTCATCTTATCGCTCTCAGGTGTGTTGGGCGTGGCCACTACACCCGTCGAACGCGGCTGAGGCCATGAGGGAAAAAACGCTATGAGGATCATTCTGAGCGCGGGAACACTACTCGCGCTTGCGGCCTGCACCCCCAATCCCGGCACTAATGCGACCGAAGGCGCTGTCGGTGGAGCGGCGGTAGGTTGCGGTATCGGCGCTGCCGTTACCGCCCCTCTTCTTGGCGTAGGGTGCGTCCCTGGCGCGATCATCGGTGCTGCGAGCGGGACGGGCGCGGGGCTTGCGTCAACAACTCCCCCGCCACCGCCTCCCTCTGTGGCTTATGCCTATCCGCCTCCTTCGCCGCCTCCTACTACACCTTATGCCTATCCTTCTGCTCCACCGCCGCCGGTGCCGCCCCCTTTGCCACCGCCTCCTTCGTACTGAGTGTGGAAACATCTTTCCCAGCACCTGATCGCCCTATCATCCCGGCTCCGGTCAAAGCGTTATGATAGCCGCATAGAGGGCCGGCTTCTCTTGCCGCAGGCCGTTGAGGCGACGGCGTCAGCTTGCGCTCATCGGGCCTTAAGATTTCCCGCGCCCCACCGGGGTCGGTCGGCCCGATGCAGTGGGATCGAGAAGAAGACCGCGATTCCACCCACGTCGGAGAAGAGACGGACGCGGCCACACATGCAGCGAGCGTCACGTTACCGCGGCATTGTCGCAGGGATCACTACCGCGGCAACGTTTGAGCACGAGTCGCGTTGGTGCGGTATGAGCACACCTAGCCCCGATGGCCTCGATGTCGAAGCAATCCTGAGCGATCTTCGCGCGAGCGAGATCAACGCGTCGATCTCATGGTCATGCGATGGCCGTATCGATGTGAAGCTCGGTGATCCGTTGAACGGATATGACGCCGAAGGCAAGATGGAGACTTTCGCCGAGGCCGCTGAATGGCTGCGGGCGAAGGCCCTGATGCATTACCCCCGCAGTGAGTTCTCGCACAAATATGCTGCCTGCGATCAGGCGCGCGAGAACACCGGGACGTATTGGTCCGAGATGGATCTCATTGACCTCGGTAACATGCTCACCCGCGAGTTGCCGATAAAAGAGATCGCGAACCGCCTGTGCCGAAGCCCAGTCGAGGTGCGAGACAAAATCGCTGAACTGGGCCGAGCGTGCAAAGATGACCGATCGCACCATCATCATCGTAAACGAAGTCTTGAGCTGGTGGGGCGCTGATCGCATCGAGCTATCGTGATCGCCCTCCGCGACCCACGTTGGCTTCTGCTTCTTGGATGCGCTCAGCCTCCCCCGCTAATCGCTCACACCGAGCGATCACCTGCGAAAGATACTGTTTGAGCCGCCGAAACCGCGTCAGCCGGTATTCCAATGCGCCCGGCCAGCCGAGGTCACCCGATAGGGTAACAGGCACCGGCGCTCAGGGTGATGGCCGGCAGGACCACTCCAGTATAGGCGTAGGTTGCAGTCACATTGATTCCACACGTTGCCGTCGTGACCAAGAAACCTGACGCATCGAGGCCCGGCAGCCCCGCGATCGAAGCCCCGTAAGCCGCAGTCTGGGGTAGCGAGGCACACGTTGCACCAATGGCACCGCATTTCGCGGCAGCTTCCACCGCAAAATTGATCCTCGCTTCGGTCAGCATCGCGAGACCGATGTCGAAGATGCCGAGCAGCAGGAGAAGCATCGGACCCAGCACGATTAGAAATTCCACTGCAACGGCGCCGCTGCAATCGCGTACGAGCCGGCGTACGCTGCCGGCGTTGGCACCACGCGCGAGAACCGTCACGAAGCGATCTCGGCTTCCCGGCGAGGACATCAGGATGGCTGCCAATGGACCCCCTGCGTCGAGCGTAGCCGTTTGAGCATATGCGCAAACCGTCAGCAGGCCGTCAGGTTGGGGTCATTCGAACGTCCAGCAAGATGTGCCATCCGACCAAACCACGCAAAGCTCTAGTGCATTACCCGTGTAGTGAGTTCTCGCCCAGACATGCGCGTTCGATCAGACGGAGGTGAACACCGGGAAACGCTGGTCCGAGATGGACCTCGGACAGCGCCGGTTCTCCCCGCGACGGCGATAAATATTGGGAACCGCGCCGGCTCAGAAATTGTGTGACAGGATCAGCTTGAGGATTAAAGGATCGGACGCCGCAATGAAGCCGTGGCCGACGCCGAATTTGATGCTTACCGGCTCGCCTCTATAGTCGATCACCGCGAACAGCGCCTGGTACTGCTGGATCGGCGGCTCGAAATGGCTGAGCGGGCCGAAATTGGCATAGTGCTCGACTGCGATGGCCCTGCTTTCGGAAAAATTATAGGCGATCCGCGAGGCCGGCGCGAAATCGAGTGAGCCCAGCCCTGGAAGGAGGTGTCGAGGATCGGATTGGTGATCAGATCAACTGGCCCGATGCGGCCCCCAATGATCGGCCGGATCTCACCAGACTTGCGGGTCGGCTCCCAATAGCGGGCATTGAAGCTGAGCTCGAAATTGACGCCGTAAAAGAAGCTTCGTTGCGCCGCGTGCGGGACGACGAACTCGGCGCGCAGCTTAGCTCCGTCGATCAAAACGCGCCCGTTGCCAGTCCAGGAGTACACCGGCGCATAAGCACCAAGTTCGAGCCAATCGACGACGCCGTAGGCCCATTCGGGGACACCGCTCCACGTGTGGTTCGGCAGGATGCTTCCGGGAAAATCAGGTAATTTTCGCCCGATCGGTGTATAATTGTTGTGCAACTGCAGGCTGAACTGTCCTGGGTCATTGATTTCGGCATCATAGACCTGGATTTCGTCCGTCTGCGCGTGAGCAGCGGCCCCGGCGAGGAGAAAAGCGATCCCCGCGGCGGCCAGGCTCCACCGGCTACGCGCATGGTAAGGGCGCAACAACGCTTGGTTGGACAGGGTCACGGCACTTTTCTACAGACGCTGCGGGTCCGGGGCGGCCACACAGCACTCCGTGATGTCGGGTGAGGATAGCAGCGAGCGGGTTGTTGTGGTGCTTGGTCTCTTGAAGCCAGCTCTCGCCCCTGGGCTGGTCTAGTCTCCAGTCAGCCGATCATTAGACTCGCGAATGCTGCTGTCCTTTGGGCTAAACTGCCTCCGCTGGCTTTCCTGCCGCAGTGGCCGGTCTGAGGAAAGGATTTTCCGATGAAACAGCTTGTCGGGTTCGCCGGGATATTGCTGGCATCGTCAGCCTGGGCCGCGCAGCCAGGGCATGTTGCCATGCCGAGCATGACGGTCGCCACCCCCGCGGATGTCGCGGTCGGGCATGACGGTCGAGCCGGCCTGATTTGTCAAACGAAAGGGAGCCACAAACCGGCTCCGAAATTGGTGATGACGATCACTCCGTCGAAGATCAAGATCCCTGACAACTCCAAGCACGGGACGCGATTAGCCACCATCGCGGTTAGCTGGAGCAATGGAGCACCGTTTACCGGCAAAGTGAGCCTAACCCGAAACCCAGGCAGGATCTGTCAGTTGACTGGCATGGAAGTGCAATTGGGCCGCGACACGACGAAGGCTGATGATTACACGACATCGGTATGTACCGTAACCGCTACCGAATAAGACAAGGGGTCACGCTTGGGCAGCGGCACTGCTGAGCGTCATCGGCGGGACGGGCTCCGACTTCGTTCCTGACGAACTGCGGGCAGCGTAGAGCGCTATTCAATCACCTCGTCGGCGCGGGCGAGAAATGCCGCGGCACATTCAGGCCGATCGCCTTCGCGTTTTCATGTTGATGATCAGCTCGAACTCTGCGCCCACGCCGGCATGCCGGTGATGTTGCCGCCCGGCTGGGCGAGGTTCTCGACAAACTTGGTTTCGACTGGATTTTCAGCGAGCGCCAGCAGCAAGAACCTCCAGTGGATCGCGGGGCTCCTGGGGGTAGTTGAACGAAAATGCAGCCTGATCGGTGGAAAACTCGAACTTGTCGGGGATAACCCGGTGGACAATTCGAGCTTCGGTTCTGCGAACGTCATGGTCTGAGGTAACGTGCGACCGAATATGTTAACAAAACGGACGTCGCGCCAGATGCGGCCCAGGACAGAGCAACAAGACGAGATCGTGAGCCAGCGCAGCGAGATCCGGCCAACGCGCCGCGCTACTGTGCAGGCGCTCGAAGAGATCCTGTACGAATCACTACCGGTGCTCGACCACGGCTTTGTCCGCGTCGTCGACTACATGGGTGACGATGCGGCAATCGTGCAGGCAGCCCGCGTTTCCTATGGGCGCGGAACGCGCAAGGTCAGCGAGGATCGAGGGCTGATCAATTACCTGATGCGCCACCGTCATACGACGCCGTTCGAGATGTGCGAGATCAAATACCACGTGAAATTGCCGATCTTTGTTGCCCGGCAATGGATTCGGCATCGCATGGCGAATGTGAACGAGTATTCGGCGCGATACTCGATCCTCGATAATGAGTTCTATCTGCCGCGGCCAGAGCACCTGGCGGCACAGTCGACAACGAATGCGCAGGGGCGCGACGAGGTGCTCGACCCGGCGACGGCGCAGCAGGTCCTTGATCTGTTGCGCGACCATGCCGCGCGGGCCTATCGCGGCTACGCCGAATTGTTGAATGAAGACGCCGCGGGCACACCGCTCCACCCGGCGCGACCGGGCCTCGCTCGCGAACTTGCCCGCATCAATCTATCGCTCGGCTTCTACACACAGTGGTACTGGAAGACCGATCTACACAATCTGATGCATTTTCTTTCTCTGCGCGCCGATCCTCACGCGCAATACGAGATCCGAGCCTATGCCGGTGTGATCCTCGACACTCTCGCGCGCTGGGTGCCGATGGCCCACGCCGCCTTTCTCGAATACCGGATGAATGCGGCGTTGATTTCCGCGACCGGCCTCGCCGTGATCCGGCGGCTGCTCGCGGGTGAGCAGGTAGACCAAGCATCGAGCGGCCTCTCGGTTCGGGAATGGCGCGAGCTGATGGGGTTGCTGCGGCACCCGGAGCGGCCCGCGCCTATTCGATGATGATTCGCGGCGGCGCTCGGCGCTCGACATCAGCGCCCGCGACCTTCTCCCAGATGCGGGCCGCCATATGGCGGAAGACGAGCGCGTGCGGATTGAGGGGATAGGAAACGGTAATCGGCGTTCCGCCGTCGGACGTCTCGCGGATTGCCGGATCGAGCGGCACCTCGCCGAGAAACTCGACGCCTAGCCGCTCGGCCTCGAGGCGGGCGCCGCCGTGGCTGAAGATCTCGCTGCGGCTGCCGCAATGCGGGCACATGAAATAGCTCATGTTCTCGACGATGCCGAGCACTGGCACATTGACCTTCTCGAACATGCCGAGCCCCTTGCGGGCGTCGAGCAGCGCGATGTCCTGCGGCGTCGAGACGATCACCGCGCCGGCGAGCGGGACATGCTGGGCCATCGTCAATTGCGCGTCGCCGGTGCCGGGCGGCATGTCGACGATCATGATGTCGAGCTCGCCCCACTCGACCTCGCGCAGCATCTGCTGCAGCGCGCTCGTCACCATCGGCCCGCGCCAGATCATCGGCGTGTCCTCGGGCACGAGAAACCCCATGGACATGCAGCGCAGGCCGAAATTCTCCATCGGGATCAAGGTCTTGCCGTCGCGCGAACGAGGCCGCCCGGAGATCCCGAGCATACGCGGCATCGAGGGCCCGTAAATGTCGGCATCGAGTACTCCGACGCGCAGCCCGTTCGCCCGGAGCCCGAGCGCGAGATTGGCCGCCACCGTCGACTTGCCGACGCCTCCCTTGCCCGAGGCGACTGCAACGATTGCGCGGACCCCCGGCACAACGCCGCGGGGCGCCCGTCCAGCGGCCTGTCCTGTCGGACGAGGGGCGGTGCGTCCCCCAGCAGGCGCCTGCGCCGTCAGCACCGCCGTCACCGACAGCACGCCGGGCAGCGCCTCCACCGCTTTCTCTGCCGCCTTGCGTAGTGGTTCGAGATGTGGGCCGCGCTCGGGCTCGACCTCGATCGCAAAGGCGACATTGCCGTCGCGAATGACCAGGCCCGAGACCATGCCGAGCGAGACGATGTCGTTGCTCTTGTCGGGATCGGCAACATGACCCAACGCATCGAGGATTTGTCGTTCGGTGACGACGCTCATCTCGTTTTCTCCGCTTCGGCGGCGCCCCCCAGCAGGTGGTCTGATCGCGGCGCTTGGTTCGGAGCGCCGGTTGAGGCAGAATAGCCGTCGGGTAAGAGCCCGGCCGGTTATGCGAGAAAGCATTCGGTCCGTACCAGCCAGGCGATCAGCGCCGCCGGGTATACGGGATTTGGGACGGGCGACCCGACTTGACAACACCCGCGAACGCTCTCTATCGGGTCGCCCATCTCAGGCGCGGCTAGCGTCAGGGACCGGGCCGCATCGGAAACGGTCCCGACGCAACATCGCGGAAAGGTTCGAGGTCGATGTTCTGGCAAAGTCAGGGCGGTGGGCCATGGGGCAGCGGCCCGCGCGGCGGCGGTCCTTGGAGCGGCAATCATGGCGGTGGGGGCCCTCGCGGGCGCGGCCCGCAACCCCCCGACTTCGAAGAGCTGCTGCGGCGTGGCCAGGATCGATTCCGGCGCGTCTTGCCAGGGGGGTTTGGGACCGGCGCCGGCATTGCCATAATAGCGATCGCGATCGTCGTTATTTGGCTGGCAAGCGGCTTCTACCGTGTGCTGCCTGATGAGGTCGGGGTCGTGCTGCGATTTGGCGCGTACAATCGAACGACACAGCCCGGCCTCAATTACCATCTTCCGAGCCCGATCGAGAAGGTGCTCACGCCGAGCGTCACCCGCGTCAACCGGACCGAGATTGGCTATCGTTCCGGAGAAGGGACGACCGTTCGCGGCGGGGGAACCCGTCAAGTGCCGGAAGAAGCGCTGATGCTGACCGGTGACGAAAACATCGTGGACATCAACTTTACGGTCTTCTGGGTGATCAAGGACGCGCAAGCCTATCTGTTCGACATCCGGGACCCGGACGCCACGGTCAAATCCGCGGCCGAGAGCGCGATGCGCGAAGTAGTCGGCGAGACACCCATCGCCCAGGCGCTGTCGGAAGGGCGAGGCAAGATCGAGACGGACACGCAGCACCTTCTCCAAGGCATTCTTGATGCCTATCGCGCCGGTGTCGAGGTCACTCAATTACAGCTGCTGAGGGTCGACCCGCCGGATCCGGTCATCGACGCATTCCGCGACGTGCAACGGGCGCTCGCCGACCGCGAGCGGCTACGCAACGAGGCCGAAGCGTATCGCAACGATATCATCCCACGAGCGCGCGGCGACGCCGTGCGAATCAAACAGGAAGCGGAGGGCTACCGCCAGCAGATCATCAACCAGGCTCAAGGAGATGCCGATCGTTTCATTTCGGTCTATCGGGCATTCAAGGCGGCGCAGGACGTGACGCAGCAGCGCATCTACCTGGAGACGATGGAAGAGATCCTGAAGAACAGCAATAAGGTGATTATCGACAAATCCGCGCAAGGCGAGAGCGGCGTCCTTCCCTACCTACCCCTGCCGGCGCTCGGCAGCGCCAACGGAAACGCCACAGCGCCGCCTCCGGCCAGCGCCCCGACGACCAGCTCGGGCGGCGCAGCTGCGGTGCCCCCAGTCGCGCCGTTGCGGCGTCAGTGAGGAGGTCGCCGTGAACCGCCGCGTTCTTATCGCCGTGGCGATCGTTTTGGTCGTCCTCGGCATCCCCGTCGTGATCCGCTCGACCTCGCCGGTCTTCATTGTCGACCAGATCGAGGAGGCGTTGGTCCTGCAATTCGGTCAGCCGCGACGGGTCATTCGCGAGCCAGGCTTGAAGATGAAGCGGCCGTTTCTCGAGAACGTCATATTCTACGAAAAGCGCCTGTTGGACTTCGAGCCGCCACCGGAAGAAGTCATCGTCTCCGATCAGAAGCGGCTCGTTGTCGACACCTACACTCGGTACCGGATCAGCGACCCGTTGTTGTTTTATCAGACCGTAAGCACCGAACCGGCCGTCCGCGCGAGGCTGAACGCCATGGTTAACGGGAGCCTGAGGCGGGTGCTCGGCAATGTGACATTGTCGTCTTTGCTGTCCAATCAGCGCTCGGCGATTATGGCTCAGATCCGCGACGAAGTGAGAGAGCAGGGAAAAAGCTTCGGCATCGACGTCGTGGATGTGCGGATCCGCCGGGCCGATTTGCCCGAGGAGAACAGCCAGGCGATTTTTGCCCGCATGAAGTCGGAACGCGAGCAGCAGGCGGCACAGTACCGCGGCGAGGGCGCCGAGGCGGCGCAGACCGTCCGCGCCAACGCAGAGCGCGAACGCACCGTAATCCTCGCCGAGGCGCAGCGGGACGCCCAACGGGTGCGCGGTGATGGCGATGCACAGAGCATCAAAACCTATGCCGACGCTTTTGGGCAGGACAAGGAGTTCTTTGCCTTTTACCGCTCAATGCAGGCATATCGCGACGCGTTGAACGGCCGTACCACCTCGTTCGTGCTTACCCCAGATACGGGCTTCTTTCGCTTTTTCGAGAACTTGGACGGGGCGACGGCCAAGAGCGCGCCGCCGACAGCGGGTTCAAAATGAGCAGCGTTGTCGATCCCGGCGTGACGATGGGCTTGGGCGCGCCACGTCCTGGGCGATGAGGGATTTGTGGACGGCGCTTGCTCTGGTGCTGGTAATCGAGGGCTCTCTTTATGCCCTTTTCCCGGACGGGATGAAGCGGGCAGCAGCGCGCGCTCTTGCCATTCCGCCCCAGACATTGCGCCTCGCAGGCCTTGCAGCCGCCTGCTTCGGGGTCGTCCTCGTCTGGCTGGTTCGCCGATAAGGTTGCCACTATCGCCGATAAGCGCCTGGTCTGGACAAAGCTTCTCTCGTAATCTCGGTCCTCCGCAAAGACACCTCAAATGATACGTCAAAGAACGTCATTCGCCCTTCGCCGCGAGGAGTTGCCTCTAGTGTCGTTTCTTTCCTTGAATCTGGCCGGCCGCAGGGCTGTGAGTGTGGCCGCCGCTTTCCTTATCGTTGCTGGTGGGGCCCTGGCAGCGAGCTCCGCCGCGGCGCGACCCACACCGGACGGCTTTGCCGATCTGGCGGCGAAACTGCTGCCCTCGGTCGTCAACATTTCCACAGCGCAGACGCTCAAATCCGATCGCGGCCATGAGCGTCCCGGGCCCGAGATTCCCCAGTTTCCGCCGGGCTCTCCGTTCGAAGAGTTCTTTCGCGATTTCTTCGACCACGGAATGCCCAAGAGCGGTCGCCCCGAAGCTCAGCCGCGCAAGGCCACCTCCTTGGGTTCGGGCTTTATCATCGATCCGGCGGGTTACGTCGTGACGAACAATCACGTCATTGCCGATGCCGACGAGATCACCGTCATCCTGCATGACGATACCAATCTGAAGGCCGAGGTCGTTGGACGCGACACCAAGACGGATATCGCGTTGTTGAAGGTCAAGACGGACAAGCCCCTCAACGCCGCGGCCTGGGGGGACAGCGACGCCGCACGGGTCGGCGATTGGGTACTGGCGATCGGCAACCCCTTCGGCCTCGGCGGCAGCGTCACCGCGGGCATTCTGTCAGCACGCCAACGCGACATCAATTCCGGCCCTTATGACGATTTCCTGCAGACCGACGCCTCGATCAATCGCGGCAATTCCGGCGGCCCGATGTTCAACATGGACGGGCAGGTCATCGGCATCAACACGGCGATCTACTCGCCGTCGGGCGGCTCGATCGGCATCGGTTTCGCGATCCCCTCCAATCTCGCCAAGGCGGTTGTGGCCGAGTTGCAGGGCGAGCCCGACCATAACGTACATCGCGGCTGGCTTGGCGTGCGCATTCAGGCAGTCACCGACGAAATCGCCGAAAGCCTGGGGCTCGATAAGGTAAGAGGCGCATTGATCGCCAGCGTCAGCGACAACGGTCCTGCTCAGTCTGCGGGAATCCAGGCGGGCGATGTCGTATTGAGCTTTGATGGCAAGGACGTCAGCGACATGCGGCGGCTGCCGCGGCTGGTGGCGGAAACGCCAGTCGGCAAAACCGTCTCGGTGACGCTCTGGCGAAAGCGCAAAGAAAGCTTGGTCCAAGTGACCGTAGGCCGGCTGGAGGAAAACGATCAGCAACAGGCGGGCGGCCAGGAACCTCCTAAAAAGACCGCGAAGGACGAGGCCGGAGTGGTCAAGACGCTCGGCCTGACGCTTTCGGGTATAACCCCTGACCTGAAGGAGAAATTCTCCCTTGCCGGAGATGCAAAAGGGGTCGTCGTCGTCGATGTGGCCAAGGACAGCCCCGCGGCTGCCAAAGGGGTGCACGCGGGGGACCTGATCATGGAAGCGGCGCAAGAGGAGGTGAAAAGCCCGAGCGAAGTCGGCAGCAAGATCGACGAAGCCAAGAAATCCGGACGGAAGTCCATTCTCTTATTGGTTGAGCGTCAGGGCGATCTACGGTTCATCGCACTTCGCCTCGATCAAGGGTGAGTGTCGGCAAAGACCCTTGATCCGGCCCACCTCTCTCTCGCGGTGCCGAGACACGTCTGTCACCCGACGATCTCGTCCTTCCGATAGCCCTGGACGTAGAGGAGGCTGGTCAGATCGGCATGGTCGATCCGGTACCGCGTGCGCGCGGCGACTAATGGCTTGGCGTGGAATGCGACGCCGACGCCCGCAGCGGCGAGCATCTGCAAGTCGTTTGCGCCATCACCGACAGCCATCGTCTGATCGAGCGGAATGCGCAGCTCGGCCGCCAATGCGAGCAGCGCCTGCCGCTTCGTTTCACCTGTGACGATCGGCTGCTGAACTGTTCCGGTGATCCGCCCTGCAGCGATATCCAGGCGATTGGCGAGGACGTGGTCGAGGGCGAGCTCGGCCGCGACCCGTTCGGCAAAGATCCCGAACCCGCCCGAGACAAGCATCGTAACCGCTCCGGCGGCGCGCATGGTCGCGGTCAGCGCCCGTGCGCCGGGCGTCAGACGAATGCGCCCGGCCACTTCCTCGAGCACGCGATCCTCCATTCCTGCAAACAGGGCGACGCGCGCTTCGAGTGCTGCGACGAAGTCGATCTCTCCGTTCATCGCACGGCGCGTGATGTCGGCGATCTGTCGCCGACATCCGCGGAAATCGGCTAGCTCGTCGAGCATTTCATTTTCAATGATCGTCGCTTCCATATCGGCAACGAGTATGCGTTTGCGGCGCCCGTCCAGGGGCTGGACGAGAGCATCGATGTCCGTTCCGTCGATCAATGAGCGCGCTATTCCTTCAACTGCGGTTAAGCAGCGCGCATCGAAAATGAGATCGCAGGCCTCGCCGGGCGAGAGCCAGCGCGGCTCGACCGGAATCCTCACGGCATCCGCGATCGCGGCGACAAGGCGAGGGAGGTCCGAGGCGCCATGAGGCTCGGCGATGAGGGTAAGGACCGTGTCCATGCGCCCTCGTCCTACTCCGCTAATCGTGCTCGTCACAAGTCGGCTCGCCTGAGGCGCCGAGGCGCGGACCCAGTCCTCGTTATCGCCGGTCCGACGGCAAGCGGAAAGTCGGCGCTTGCTCTCGAACTGGCAGACAGCTTAGGAGGCGTCGTCATTAACGCCGACAGCCTGCAATGCTATCGCGATCTCCGCATCTTGACCGCGCGTCCCGACGAGACTGCCGAGCAGCGAGTGCCACACCGGCTCTATGGCTTTCTCGATGCTGCCGAGCGTGGGTCCGCCGCGCAGTGGCGCGCCCTTGCGCTCGATCAGATCGCGGCAGCTACAAATGCCTGCCGCCTCCCGATTCTTGTCGGAGGCACCGGCCTTTACCTTCGCGTTTTGGTAGAGGGGCTCGCGCCGGTACCGGAAATTCCCGAGGAGATCAGACAGGAAGCGGTCGGACTTCATCGCGCTCTGGGCGGTGTCGGGTTTCGCGAGCGGTTGGCACAGCTCGACTGGGTGGCTGCACGGAGTCTCTTTCCCGGAGACAAGCAGCGGCTGATCCGCGCCTTTGAGGTGGTTCGGGCTACTGGCATAACATTGGGGGTATGGCAGCAGCGGCCACGTCGGTCGGAGGGTTATCGCTTTCGCACAATATTGCTCGCGCCGGCGCGGGACGAGCTTTATGCCGCCTGCGATGTGCGCTTCTCTCGGATGATCGAGGCCGGTGCGCTCGCCGAGGCGGCAGCGCTCGCCGCCCGCGGTCTCGATCCGGACCTGCCGGCGATGAAGGCCGTCGGCCTCCCTGAGCTCCTGTCCCATCTGCGGGGCGAGACGCTGCTCGGCGAGGCGATCGCCGCGGCGCAGCGCGCAACGCGCCGCTATGCGAAACGCCAGATGACTTGGTTTCGCCACCAAATCTCTGCCGACCTCATCCTAGAAGCGCAATTTTCGGAAAGTTTGCTGCGGTGCTCACGTCATTTTATTGACGAGTCCATGTTGACCGGACGGGGATAGCTGACTAGGGTGCGCCCCCGCCTTGGGACCGGCCCCGTGGCGGTGGGGGTACATGCGCCCTGTATGTCGTCGAAGGAGGTTGTAATGTCGGCCGAGCCGATGAGCGGAGCGGATATCGTCATCCGGGCCCTGGTCGACCAGGGCGTCGATGTCGTGTTCGGCTATCCGGGCGGAGCGGTCCTGCCGATTTATGACTCGCTGTTCAAGCAGAATTCACTGCGGCACATTCTGGTACGCCAGGAGGGTGGCGCGGTTCATGCCGCAGAGGGCTACGCTCGCTCGACTGGACGGGTTGGCGTCGTGCTCGTAACGAGCGGCCCTGGCGCGACCAACGCAGTTACCGGTTTGACCGACGCGCTGATGGATTCGGTGCCGGTCGTTTGCCTGACGGGCCAAGTCCCGACCCATCTGATCGGCAATGACGCGTTCCAGGAAGCGGATACCACCGGCATCACGCGGCCCTGCACGAAGCACAATTACTTGGTCAAGGACATCCGCGAGCTGGCGCGCGTACTGCATGAGGCGTTCTATGTCGCGAAAAGCGGCCGCCCCGGTCCCGTGGTCGTCGATCTGCCGAAGGATGTATTATTTGCAGCGGGATCCTATTGCGGACCCGAAGAGATTACGCACAAGAGCTACCGCCCGCAGCTTCGGCCTGATCCGGCCCGCATCGCCGAGGCCGTCGACATGATCCGTGCCGCCAAACGGCCGCTATTCTACGGCGGCGGCGGATTGATCAATTCTGGCCCCGAAGCCTGCGCTCGCTTCGCCGAACTCGTAAGGGCCTGTGACGCGCCATGTACCTTGACCCTGATGGGGCTCGGCGCGCTCCCTGCATCCGACCCGCATTTTCTCGGCATGGTCGGCATGCACGGCACCTATGAGGCGAATTTGGCCATGCATGGCTGCGACCTGATGCTTGCCGTCGGGTCGCGGTTTGATGATCGGGTGACCGGCCGGCTCAGCGCCTTTTCGCCCGGCTCGAAAAAGATCCACATCGATATCGATCCGTCTTCCATCAACAAGAATGTGAGGGTCGATCTGCCGATCATCGGCGATGTGGGCGAGGCGTTATCGGCAATGCTTGCGCTCGGACCGGCGTCCTTGTGTAGCGCCAACAACGGAGCGCGAGCGGAGTGGTGGCAGACGATCGAAATTTGGCGGGCTCGCGACTGCCTACGGTATGACAAGAGGCGGCGCGATTTGATCAAGCCGCAATACGCGATCGAGCGGCTCTATGCCTC
>Ga0306923_10001928_pt1 | contig 18719 bp, 15 predicted proteins | sample sta12Can44000108_FD_203841 | JGI IMG/M metagenome (GOLD analysis project Ga0306923, IMG submission 203841) | Lab enrichment of tropical soil microbial communities from Luquillo Experimental Forest, Puerto Rico - statanox.12C.anox.44.000.108 (v2)... | ecosystem: Environmental > Terrestrial >... | reverse complement strand
GCCCGAGGAGATTCATTTGCTGGTGTATGCGTAAGGTCCTGCAGACGCCCTGGGCCAGGCGCCGCGGAGGAACGGAAGGCCTCGCGCGAAGGCACACAACGCAGCGTAGCCGCAACCAAGGAGGATCAAGCAACCGCGAATAGGCGCGAATGAACGCGAACTAGCTGGATCCGCCGTCGCTCCGCTTTGGCCCAACAAGCCTATTCGCGTCAATTCGTGTCGATTCGCGGTTAGAAAATCCTCGCGGAAAAACAAGATTCCCGGCTACAGCAGTGCAGAGGTACGCAAAGGAACACGAAGGTTTGTTGGGCACCCGGCCCAGGCGCCCTACAGATTTTTGAATCTACGCTCCTCGGGAGCGCATCCACACTAACATATCGCCCGGGGCGCGGTTGTCCCAGGCATAGTAGGGGATGGCCCGAATTGGGGCCCGCCTGCAGGTCGGGGGACTGGTCGAATAGAGCCCGTCGCCTTTGACAGTCTCTCGTTCTGCGTCTCCCTGGAGGACCACTACGCCGCCGAGAAGGCCGGCTTCCATCTCGGGACTGAGCACGGCCTCGGTTTTCAGCACGAGCTGGTCGAGGTTCTTACCGTTGTCGGTTTCCTCGAGACAGTAAACGAGTGGACCACGGCTGATCGCAACTCTTCCCCGCAGCGACTCGACCTCATAGCGCGCAACTTGCTTGATCACCGGCATTCCAAATTCAAGCTCCAGAACATCTCCCGACGACCAATCGCGTTTCAGGATTGCATAGCCGTTCGAAAGCTCCGGAGTGGTTTCTTTGCCATTCAGGCGGACGCTGATGCCGGACGCCCAGCTCGGTTGTCGCAACACAAGAGTAAACGGCGCGGAATTCTCGAAAGTGAACTTTGATCTTCCGCCAAAGGGCAGTTCGCTCTCGACTCGCAGCCGGACCGGTTTTCCCGCAACTGAGAAGGTGACTTCGCTATTTACGTAGTGGTGAACAGCGATCGCATCTTGGCGTATTGAGTACAGATATCGGGACAGGTAGAGGATGAGCCGCGCCAGATTGGGTGGACAGCACGGACACCACCATGGCCAGGGCACACGATGATGTTTTCCCCGGCTGGCCAGGGGGTTGTCATAGAAGAAGCTCTTACCGTCCAGCCCCAGACCCGAGAGGATGTTGTTGTATAGAGCCGTTTCCATCACATCGGCATAACAACTACGCAGATCGAGATGGAGCATACGATGGGCAAACAGGAAAAGACCGATCGATGCGCAGGTCTCGGCGTACGCTTTTTCGTTCGGAAGATCGAAGTCTGCGGTAAACCCTTCATTATCGGCCGCGGAGCCGATTCCTCCGGTCACGTACAACTTTGTCTGGCAAACGTCGTCCCAGAGACGCTGGCAGGTTTTGCGCAATCCCTCATCCTCGAGTTCCTTCGCCAAATCGGCGACCGCGCAAAGGAGATACATCGCTCTGACGGCGTGACCGACGACCTTTTCCTGCTCGCGCACTGGCTTGTGCGCTTGCATGTACGCGTAGGGCGATTCGGGGTGTCCGGGCCGAAACGGCCGCAAGTCGAGGCGGTTGATCCGTTCCTGGTCGTAGTAGTGAGGCTGCCGTCCGCGCTGTTCGACAAAAAACCGGGTTAGTTTGAGATACCGCTCATCGCGGGTTAAACGATAGAGACGGATCAGGGCCAGCTCGATCTCGGGGTGGCCGCAGTAACCGTTGAGTTGACCGGCACCGGGACCAAAGGTTCGCTCGATGTAGTCCGCGTATTTTACGGCGATGTTCAGAAGTGTTTTCTTTCCTGTGGCTTCACAATGAGCGACCGCCGCTTCGATCAGATGCCCGGCGCAGTAGAGCTCGTGCAGGTCCCGAAGGTTCTTGAAACGATGACCGGGTCGCCAGGTCAGGATATGACTATTGAGATAGCCATCGGGCTGCTGGCTCGCGGCCAGACGGGCGATTAAATCGTCGGCGAGTTTTTCCAGGTCGGGGTCAGCTGTATTCTCAAGACGGGCTGACGCCGCTTCCAACCATTTGGCAAGATCGGAATCCCAGAAGATACTGCCGCCCCAAAACCACCCATCTTTCTCTTCCCGCCCGCGATGCTTTTTCGGATCAAGCTGCAGTGCATCTACGTGTCCCTGGCGCTGCAGCTGGTCATATTCGTGGAACAGGGTCACCTTGCCGACCAGTTCCCGCCAATTTTTCCAGAACCCGTCGAGGATCTTTACCTGACTGGGCCCGACGGGGAGCCAATCTTGACTCATGCTATTTTTCTATTGGAACAAACCGGCTCCGGCAACTAGAGTCACCCGTAGAAAGACCGGACGATTCCGACATTCCCCCCCTTTCTTTTGCGCGCCACTCTAAACTCACCGGAAACATCCCCGTACCTCTGGCTTTCTTCGTCGAGCAAGCTCGAGGCCTGCAACGGCGGCCTGTTTGTCTCTTCGGGCTGGGGCTCCCACCCCTCCCGGATCCTGGAGTCATACGAGTTGATTCTCCTGCGCTCCGGAACCCTTCAATTGCGCGAGGAGCAATCAACGTTCAGGCTGGTTCCGGGAGATAGCCTTATTCTCTGGCCGCGCCGTCACCATGCTCCCGCCGCACCTTACGATCGCGACACCTCCTTCTACTGGGTTCACTTCCTTCTGGGAACGCAGCTTCGGGCAGGCTCGCCCGGTCGCGCGGTGATCCCGCAGCATACCCATCTTTCCGAACCCTTGCGGCTGGTTGAGCTGTTTTATCGCTTTCTTGATGACCAGGAAAACGGCCGGCTCGAACCCAATTACGCGAGCTCGCTGCTGAAGCTCATGTTGTTCGAGGTCGCCTCCCAGGCGGGCTGGCAAGCCAAATCGCCGAGCAAGCCAGGGAACCTGGCGTCTGCGGCCCAATTCGTCATCACTCGCGCCTTCCGTGAGCCGATTACCACTGCGGGGGTAGCGGCACGGCTAAATTGCAATCCCGACTACCTGGGGAGGATCTATCGAGCATGTTATGGGCTGAGCATGACGGATGGTATTCACAGGACTCGCATGCAACACGCTAAGAACCTGCTTCTTACGACTTCATTGAACGTCAAGGAGATCTCTGTCGCGTGCGGATATGCGGACTCAGACTATTTCCGCCGAATCTTTCGGCGTCATTTCGATATGCAGCCGAAACAGTTTCGTTCCCTGCATCTCCGACAGCATACAAATGCAAGCTAGCCCCAACCAGAACTTCTTTGCCCTGGTCGAAGAGCGTTACTCCGCCTACCGGGGAGCACGGTTCCTTGAGACGCCCGAAGGTTGCAGTCACACCTGGGACGATCTCGACCGCGCCAGCGGCAGATTTGCCAATCTGCTCCGGACCCTCAACTTGCCAGCAGCCTCCCGGATTGTCGTCCAGGTCGAGAAATCACCGGACGCCTTATTCCTCTATCTCGCTACGCTGCGGGCTGGATACGTTTTTGTCCCGCTCAACACGGCCTACCTGCCGACGGAAGTGGAGTATTTTCTCGGTAACGCGGAGCCAGCGGTCGTGATTTGCCGGCCCACGGACTTTGATTGGGTCTCCGCGCTCGGACAACAGTTCGGTATCGATCGTATCTTCACGCTGGGATCGGAACGTGATGGGACCTTGTTCGAGCGGGTACAGAAACAGCCTGAAAGCTTCCAGACGATTCATCGAACGGCTGGAGATCTCGCCGCGATCATCTATACCTCGGGCACCACGGGCCGTTGCAAGGGGGCGATGCTGACACACGGGAACCTCGCAGCCAACGCCAGGGCGCTGCACGATTTCTGGGGTTGGACAGATCGCGACGTCTTTCTCCATGCGCTCCCGATTTTCCACGTGCACGGGCTGTTTATCTCTTTAGGTCCGGCGCTGCTGGCCGGAAGCCGATTGATCTGGCTCCCGAAATTTGATGTGCAGAGGGTACTTCAGGAATTGCCACGGGCTACCGTTTTCATGGGAGTTCCGACCTATTATACGCGGCTGCTGGCCGACCCGCGGTTGGATACGGAGGTTTGCCGGAACATACGGCTGTTTGCATCGGGCTCCGCACCGTTATCAACGGAAACCTTCAACGAATTTCGAACTCGTACAGGGCACACGCTCCTAGAGCGGTACGGTATGAGCGAGACAAACGTCCTGACTTCTAACCCGTTCCACCGCGATTGCGGCGAGCGCATCGCCGGTACCGTCGGAGTACCGCTCCCCGGAGTGTCCGTCCGGATCGTAGACGATCAAGGTGCGCTCTGCCCGGTGGGCGAAATCGGCTATGTTCAGGTGAAGGGACCGAATGTATTTTGTGGCTATTGGAGGTTGCCTGAGTTGTCCCGGACCGAGTTCACGGAGGACCATTGGTTTAAGACCGGCGATCTGGGCAGATTCGGCGGGAATCCCGGGGAGGATCGAATCCCTGAGACTTATCTGACCCTGGTCGGGCGGAGCAAGGACCTGGTCATCACCGGCGGCTACAACGTGTATCCGAAAGAGGTGGAAAGATTCCTCAATGAATTGCCGGGGATTGTGGAAAGTGCGGTTGTCGGAGTCCCTGACCATGATTTTGGGGAGGCAGTCGTCGCAGTCGTCGTTCCGAAACCGGGCGCAAAGCTTGACGAGCGGGAGATGATTCGCACCCTGAAAACACGGATTGGCGGGTTCAAAGTTCCCAAACGGATTCACATCGTGAGCGAGTTGCCTCGGAACACGATGGGAAAAGTGCTCAAGGAAGAGCTGAAGGCGAGAGTCCGAGGCGAAGCTCGCTGAATTTCCGAAGGGTTTGACAAAAAAGGGGCGCCTGGCCCAGGCGCCCTACAAGGGCCCTCAAAATCAACCCTTCACTCAGCAAGCTCCAGTTCGACCAGGTCCGCATAATTCTGCCGGCGCCGGACGGTCCTGTGTTGATCTCCCTCAACCAGGATTTCCGCCGGAAGCGGTCTTGAATTGTAATTGGAAGCCATGGCGAAGCCGTAAGCGCCAGCGCTCATCAGAGCGAGAACGTCTCCTGCCCTGGCCTCCGGTAGCTCCCGATCCAGGGCGAAGAAGTCACCGCTCTCGCAGACCGGACCGACAACGTCGGCCCTGATCAGTGGACGACTCTTGTCTTGTCTGACCGGCACAACCTCGTGATACCCCTGATAGAGCGCAGGCCGGATAAGGTCGTTCATCCCGGCATCGACGATCACAAAGGTTTTGGCAGGCGTCTTCTTCACGTACAGAACCTTGGTCAGAAGCACGCCGGCGTTGCCAACCAGAAAGCGGCCGGGCTCGAACAGGATTCGGAGCTGCAGGGCCTTAAGCGGGGGAACGACCGCTCTGGCATATTCCTCGATCGTCAGAGCGTGCTTTTGTTCTTCCTGTCTCCACCAGACCTCATCCCCGCTCTCCAATGATCCGTGGTAAACGATTCCGATCCCTCCCCCGATGCTGAAAAACTCGATTCCGTACCCGGCTTTCAATCGCTGGACCACCGGCAGCATTTTTTCGATTGCGGCCGCGAATGGCCTGCTATCCGTGATCTGGGAGCCGATATGCATCTGAACACCCTGGAGCCTGATGTGCTTAAGGGCTTTGGCCCCAGCGTAGATCTCCTCGACTCGATCGAGGCCGATGCCGAATTTATGTTCGCTTTTCCCGGTTGAAATATATCTGTGCGTACTGGCCGCGACATCGGGGTTCACGCGGATAGCCACAGGCGCAGGGACGCCAAGCGTTTGGGCAATCGAATCGATCGCGATCAGTTCATCTTCCGACTCCACGTTGAAGCTGAAAATGCCGCAGCGGAGCGCAAACTCGATTTCGTCCCGCGTCTTGCCTACCCCGGCAAACGTGCACTTCGCGGAGTCGCCGCCCGCTTTCAGGACCCGGTAAAGTTCGCCACCCGAGACAATGTCAAAGCCGGCGCCCTCCTGCGCCAGGAGACCGATGACAGCCAGGTTCGAATTAGCTTTCAGCGCGAAACAAACCTCGTGATGGAGCTCGGAAAGCGCGGCATCCAATCGGCGGTAATGGTCAACGATAGTATGCCTGCTGTAAACGTACACCGGCGTGCCGTAGCAGGCGGCGATCTCTTCAAGCGGCACCGACTCGCAGCAAAGCGCGCCTTTCTGGTAGTGAAATGAATGCATTGATTAGAGAAAGTAGTCTGTAATCAGTAGTCTGTAGTCCGTGAACAGGTGTTCGTTCGTAATGAGCGCCTACCGATCACAGATTACTGAACACTGATTACAGGTTACTGCCCCCTGGGCATGTCTATTTTCCACTTTCTACTGTCTACTCTCTACCGACTGCCGGCACGCTTTCACCGTATTCGCCATTAACATCGCAATCGTCATCGGGCCGACACCGCCCGGGACCGGCGTGATCGCCCGTGCCTTGGGAGCAACCTCATCAAAGGCGACATCGCCGACGAGCTTGTACCCCTTTGAGGTTGTGTGGTCGTCCACCCGGTTAATACCCACGTCAATTACCACCGCTCCTTCGCGTACTTGTTCTCCCCGAACAAAATGCGGGCGACCGATCGCGGCGATAAGGATATCGGCACTCCGGGTCACGCTCGGGAGATTCCGGGTTTTAGAATGGGCAATCGTGACCGTGGCGTCGCCCCCTTTTCCTTTCTGCATGAGGAGGAACGCCAAAGGCCTGCCGACCAGCATGCTACGCCCGAGGACAACCACGTGCGCGCCTTCGGTTTCGATCCCGCTCTCCAACAAAAGCCGCTGACAGCCCAATGGGGTGCAGGGCACAAGCGCCGTCGGGTCGCCCATGGCCAGTTTGCCGACATTGACCGGATGGAAACCATCGACATCCTTTGCCGGATCGAGCGCCAGCACAATTGAACGCTCATCGATCTGCGGCGGCAACGGTGACTGCACAAGAATACCGTGGATGCTCGGATCCCGATTGAGTTGGTGAACGATCCTGAGCAGCTCGTCCTGAGGTGTGTCCTTTGGCAATTCGATCTTTTCGGAGTGAAACCCGAACTCCTGGGAAGTGCGGTCCTTGTTTCGGACGTAGGCCATCGAGGCGGGATTATCGCCCACCAGGACGACAGCCAGCCCGGGGACCACCCCATTTTGTTTCAGGCCCGTCACCGTTTCCCGGGTAGCCGCGTTTATCCGATGGCTGATCGCTTTACCGTCGATGAGGTTCATGGTTTTCGAGTTCCGAGGTTTGAGTTTCGGGTTTTGAGTGGGATTGGCGTAAACGAGCCTGGCAGAAGCGATGCTGGCCGTACCCGAAACTCAAAACCCAAAACTCGAAACCCGAAACTCTATCTTAGTCAGCTCAGCCATTCCGTATGGAACGTGCCCGGTTTGTCCACTCGCTCGTAGGTGTGTGCGCCGAAATAGTCACGCTGAGCCTGGAGCAGGTTGGCCGGAAGCCGTTCCTGGCGGTAGCTGTCGAAATAGGCCAGCGAAGCGCTGAATGCAGGAACGGCAACGCCCGCCTGAATCGCCAGTGACACCGCGGATCGCCAACCGGTCTGGCTCTTGTCCAGAATGTCGCGAAAGAAGGGATCGAGCATCAGATTCTCCAATTGCGGATCCCGGTCGAACGCTTCTTTGATCCGGTTTAAGAACTTCGCCCGTATGATGCAGCCGCCACGCCAGATCGTGGCGATATCGCCATAGTTCAAGTTCCAATTGAACTGCTGGCTGGCTGCCCGGAAAAGCGTGAACCCCTGGGCGTAGGAAATGATTTTGGACGCATACAGCGCGTCTTTCACGGCGTCGATCAGCTTTTTGCGATCGCCATCATATTTGAAAGACGAAGGGCCTGTCAGTTGCTTAGAGGCACGGACCCGCTGATCCTTCATAGCCGACAAAACTCGAGCTTCCACGGCCGCGTTAATTGTGGAAACGACAACGGCCTGATCGATCGCCGACTGGAGGGTCCATTTTCCTGTGCCCTTCTGCCCGGCCTTGTCGAGTATGACATCGAGCAGTGCTTTCCCGGTTTCGCTATCCTTCCTGGTAAAGATGTTCGAGGTAATCTCGATCAGAAAACTATCAAGATCTCCCTTGTTCCAGGAAGCGAACACCTCGTGTAACTCGTCGGGCGCCAGGCCGAGGATACTCCGCAGAATTGCATATGCTTCGCAGATGAGCTGCATATCCCCGTACTCGATACCGTTGTGCACCATCTTCACATAGTGCCCTGCCCCGTCGGTTCCCATATAACGGCAACAAGGTTCACCCTCGACCTGCGCCGCGATCTTTCGAAAAATCGGTGCCACAATTTCCCAAGCATTCCTGGATCCGCCCGGCATTAACGAGGGACCTTTCAACGCGCCTTCTTCCCCGCCGGAAACGCCGATCCCGAGAAAGTGCAATCCCTTGGCAGACAATGACTTGTCCCGACGTTGCGTATCGACATAGAGGGAGTTCCCACCATCTATGATCACATCGCCCCCCTCCAGATGCGGTATGAGTTGATCGATCACTGCGTCGACAGCAGCACCGGCCTTGACCATGATCATGATTTTCCGAGGCCGGGACAGGCTCTGAACAAATTCCTCGATGGATCTCGCCGGGGTGATTCGCTTTCCTCGGGCGCGCCCGGCCGCGAATTTCTCGGTCACTTCGGTGGTTCTGTTGAACACCGACACAGAGAAGCCCTTGCTCTCCATATTAAGAACAAGGTTCTCGCCCATTACGGCGAGGCCAATCAGTCCGATATCTGAAGTACTCATGGTTAAGCGAAGATGTGCCTGTCTTTGGGCTAAATAGGTGATTCTGCCGGTACGGGCCAGCGGGTTGCTACCTCCGAATTCGGATTACGCTAGCCCGGAAATTGCATGACGTCGACCGTCATGCAATATCCGCCGCTTCGGAACCAGCTCCGTAGGGGCGCGTTTCCAACGCGCCCGGGTCCCGGTGAAAATCGATCCGATAGTTCAACAGGGCGCGGTGGTAACGCGCCCCTACCGAGCTGGTTCCGCGTGGCCGAGTGCCTGCACGGATGACAAACGAGCAGTGATGCGAAGGTTGGAATTCAGGAGTCAGCGTCCAGGGGTGAGGAGCGGAATCTTTTGTCTACGGTGGCGCCGATAGATCTGGAAGTCCGTATCCAGCGTGAACACGTGGCATTCGGGATTCAACTCCGACAATCTGACTAAGCAAGCATCAGCCAGTGACATTGGAACGCTCTTGAATCTCTTCACGAGCTGGAAGACGGGAGCGAATTCGCGGGCAAGAGAAAAGTTGGGGGCAAGAATCCCTCTCTCAATCAGCAATGCGATAACGGCCAAAGCCTTTTGGTGTCGTCTCAAGAGAAAGCAGACTTCTGTCAAAACTGCCTCACAGGTGAGCAAGGGCGGATCGATGGTCTTTAAGCTCTCACTGGCCCAACCGTGAAAGGAGTCGGACGCATCGAGAATGGCGACGAGCGGGCCAGTGTCGACGATGACCTGAGCCATCAGTGGCCGAAATCCTTCATGTGCCCGGGATTCGATGCCAGATCACCAACACCGGCATTGACTATCCCGATATTGTCCCGCATCAGGTCAAAGGTCGACAGAGACTGGCCTTTGCGCCGGCTACGGACTCCCCTCCAGAGAACCTCTCTCGCCAGCGCCGACTTGGTCTTGTTTCGCTGCGATGCTAGCGCCTGGAGCTGAATCTCGAGCTCATCGGAGATTCTTAAGACCAACGTTTTCATACCTATTTCTGTAATACAGAATGTTCCTCCTTGCAATACCGAGAGACAACCTTGGCAATCAGGCAGACCGAGAAAATTCGCGCCCATTCGCCGCGCCTCAAACTTGGCCCTACCGCGCCTCGCGGTATCTGATATAAGTTCCTGTCAGACCGATGAGCCGTTGCGAAATCAGAATCTGCCGTGAAGCGCTGGAACGAGCCGGCCCTTGTTTTTCGTCCGACTATGGAGGTGTCGTAGATTTTTACGGCGTAGTGCGCAGCCTGGAAAACGACCGGGCGATCGATGGCATCGACTATGAAGCATTTATTCCAATGGCGGAAAACGAGCTGAAGAAAATTGCCCTGGCCGCGGCGGAGGATCACTCGCTGGGCGAGGTGACCATCCATCATCGTATCGGTTTTGTCCCTGTCGGTGAACCTTCCCTTTTTCTCCGCGTCAGTGCCCGGCACCGCGGAGCAGCATTCGCGGCTGCGCAAAGAATTATTGAACAGCTTAAGGCCGTCGTACCGATCTGGAAGCATCCCGTCTATTCCAGCGTCCAGGTCGCATGAATGTTCCCAATCAGCTGACGCTTTTTCGACTCTGTCTCACCCTCCCCTTTGTCGCAGCGCTAAGCATGAACTTCCCAGGCGCCAAGACCACGGCCCTGGTTCTGTTCCTGGTAGGCAGTTTTACAGACTATGCCGACGGAGTGATTGCGCGAAAGTATCAACTGATCAGCGATTTCGGGCGCCTGATGGATCCACTCGTAGACAAGATTCTGACCGTGTCCGCTTTCATCTGCCTGGTCGCGCTGCATCTGCTTCCGGCCTGGGTAGTGATCATCATTGTCAGCCGCGAATTTCTTATTACCGGTCTTCGGCTGATCGCTGCATCTCAAGGCAAAGTTCTAGCTGCTGAAAAGCTCGGGAAGCATAAGACGCTCTGGCAGATGATCACTATTGTCTACTTCCTCGCTTTGCTGGCAATTGCCGAGCTGAGAGGAACCGAATGGGTCAGCAAGCTGAAGTTATCGATCGTGGGGGACGTTCTGATCGGCGTGACCGTAATCCTCACCCTCCTCTCCGGCATCTTCTATCTGGCAAAGCACCGGGAGTTGATCGGGGAGACCTGAGCAGGGCAGGGTTTTGAGTTTTGAGTTTTGAGTTTTGAGTTTCGGGTTTCGAGTTTCGAGTTTCGAGTTTCGGCGGCTGAGCCCAGCCGCCCTACAGATCCCGCTACGAGACAAAACAAAAACCCAAAACTCGAAACCCTTTCAACGGCTCTCGACTTTAACGTCAGGCACGTAATTGAGATACGGGCCCAGCCAGCGTTCGACCTCTTCCAGCGAGAACCCTTTGCGCTGATGGTAGTCCAAGACCTGGTCCCGATCGATCTTTCCAACACCGAAATATTTTGCTTCCGGATGGGCAAAGTAAAGGCCACTCACTGACGCGCCGGGCCACATCGCCAGGCTCTCGGTCAGTTCAATCCCGGTGTTCTTTTCGGCAGTGAGCAAATCGAACAGCGACCGTTTTTCGGTGTGATCCGGGCAGGCTGGATATCCGGCCGCAGGGCGGATACCGCGGTAGGCCTCGCGGATCAGGTCTTCCTTGGTCAGATGTTCTTCCCTTCCGTACCCCCATTCCTGCCGAACCCGTTCATGCAGGTACTCGGCAAACGCCTCGGCCAGGCGATCGGCCAGGGCTTTTACCATAATGCTGTTGTAGTCATCGTGCTCGGATTGGAACTGCCTGGCCAATTCGTCGGCGCCATGACCGGCCGTCACGGCAAACGCACCAAGATAATCGGTCCGGCCCGAGTCGCGCGGCGCAATATAGTCCGCCAGGCTAAGGTTGGCCTGGTTAGCCGGCTTCTCCATCTGCTGGCGCAGCATATGGAAGACTGCCAGGAAGCCAGACCGGGATTGATCAGAATAGACCTCGATATCGTCGCCGACACTATTGGCCGGCCATAACCCATATACGCCCTTCGCTAGGAGTAGCCGGCCGTGAACAATATCCTGGAGCAACTTCTGGGCATCTTCGAACAGCTGACGCGCCTGTTCACCCGTCTCGGGATTATCCAGGATCGCTGGAAAACGCCCACGCAGTTCCCAGGTGTGAAAGAACGGCGACCAATCGATATAGGGAACCAGTTCATCCAACGGCTGATTCCCGATGACGCGCAGGCCGGTAAAACCCGGAACCGCGATCTCCGTCACCTGCCAATCGATCGGCACCCGACGTTTTCGAGCGGTCTCAAGAGAGATCAGGCGCTTTTCTTTCATCCGGTTCTGGAAGTCGTTTCGAAGCCGATTCTGCTCGTCGATGTTCTTTTCGACGAATGCCGGTTTAAGATCCCCACTGACGAGCGCACCAACGACACCAACGGCACGGGAGGCGTCAAGCACATGGACGGTCGGACCGCGATAGTGCGGAGCGATTTTCACCGCCGTGTGCGCCTTGCTTGTCGTGGCGCCGCCGATCAAAAGGGGAAGGTCGAACTCCAGGCGCTCCATTTCCTGCGCGACGTGCACCATCTCGTCCAGCGATGGCGTGATCAAGCCACTCAGACCAATGATGTCGGCTCCCCGCTCTTTGGCGCACCCGAGAATTTTCTCGGCCGGCACCATCACCCCAAGGTCGATTACCTCGAAATTGTTACAGGCCAGCACGACGCTAACAATGCTTTTGCCTATATCGTGCACGTCCCCTTTGACGGTGGCGATAACCACTTTGCCTTGAGCCTTGGCTTGCGGCCGATCTGCTCGGTCGGATTCGAGAAATGGCGTCAGGTAGGCAACCGACTTCTTCATTACCCGCGCGCTCTTCACCACTTGGGGCAAAAACATTTTCCCGGCGCCAAAAAGATCGCCTACGACGCTCATACCCGCCATGAGCGGCCCCTCAATGACAGCCAGAGGTTTCCCGTACTTTTGCCGGGCCTCTTCGGTGTCCTCGTCGATATAGTCGACGATCCCTTTGATCAGGGCATGGGAAAGGCGCTCCTCGACCGAGGTCGAACGCCAGGCATCGTCTTTGGTTCGGACCTTGGTGGAGGCTTTCACTCTCTCGGCGAAATCGACCAGGCGTTCCGTTGCATCTGGCCGCCGGTTAAGCAATACGTCTTCCACCAGCACCAGAAGGTCGTTCGGGATTTCTTCGTAAACGGCCAGTTGCCCGGCATTCACGATGCCCATGTCGAGGCCGGCCTTGATCGCATGGTACAGGAAGGCGGCATGCATGGCTTCCCGGACGACGTTGTTGCCCCGGAAGGAAAAGGAAATGTTGCTGACGCCGCCACTGACCCGGCAATAAGGCAGGTTCGCCTTGATCCAGCGAGTCGCTTCGAGAAAGGCAACGGCATAGTTGTTGTGCTCCTCCATGCCGGTCGCGACGGTCAGAATGTTCGGATCGAAAATGATGTCCTCGGGCGGGAAGCCGGCCTCTTCGGTCAGGATTTTATAGGCACGTGAGCAGATCGCGATTTTGCGCTCAAACGAATCCGCCTGCCCCTGCTCATCGAACGCCATGACAACCACGGCCGCGCCGGAGCGGCGAATGAGCCGGGCGTGTTCGATGAATATCTCTTCGCCCTCTTTAAGGCTGATCGAGTTGACGATCCCCTTCCCCTGGATGCATTGGAGACCAGCCTCCAGCACGGACCATCTCGAGCTGTCGATCATGATCGGGACCCGAGCAATGTCCGGTTCGGCGGCGAGTAAATTGAGAAACTTTACCATGGACGCCTCGGAATCGATCATTCCCTCGTCCATGTTGATATCGATAGCGTTCGCGCCGCCTTCGACCTGCTGGCGCGCGATAGCCAACGCCGCTTCGAAGTCTCCGGCGAGGACCAGTTTGGAGAATTTTGGGGAACCCGTGATATTCGTTCGCTCTCCGATCACGGTGAAACTATCGCCCACCGTGTAGGACTCCAGCCCGCTGAGCTGCGTTTTGTGTGACCGGGCAGGAATCGTTCTGGGCGGCAATCCGTTCACGGCCTTGGCCAGGGCAGCGATATGGGCCGGCGTCGTACCGCAGCAGCCACCCACGATGTTCAGCCACCCGAGCCCAGCCCATTCTTTCAACTGCGGCGCCAATGAATCAGGAGTCTCGGGAAAACCTGTCGGTGATAACGGATCGGGAAGACCCGCGTTGGGATAGCAGGAAACAAAGATCGGCGAAATTCGTGCGAGTTCTTCAATGTATGGGCGGAGTTCTTTCGGACCCAGGGCACAGTTCAGACCAACGCTCAAAAGCGGGGCGTGGGAAATGGAGATCCAGAATGCTTCCGTAGTCTGGCCAGTGAGTGTGCGCCCGCTGGCGTCGGTGATCGTCCCGGAAGCCATGACCGGAATGCGAAAACCGAGCTCCTGAAAACATTCCTCGATCGCAAAAAGCGCTGCCTTGAGGTTGAGCGTATCAAAAGTCGTCTCAACGAGCAGCAGGTCGACCCCGCCTTGGACAAGGTTCTCAACCTGCTGCTTGTAAGCGCTTTTGACCTGTCCCCACGTCACCTCCCGTTTTCCCGGATCGTTGACATCCCGGGAAATCGATAGCGTCCGATTCAGAGGGCCGACCGACCCGGCCACATACCGTCTCCGGCTGGGATCGGCCTTCATCACTTCCGAAACCGCTCGCTTGGCAAGCTGCGCAGCCGCCCGATTGATTTCCGGCACATAGTTCTCAAGGCCGAAATCCTGCTGTGAAATTGCCGTGGCGTTAAAGGTATTGGTCTCGATAATGTCCGCTCCGGCCTCCAGATACGCCCGGTGGACCTGCTCGATGATTTCCGGGCGGGTCAGGCAAAGGATGTCGTTATTGTTTTTGAGGCTGGTGCCGTGATGGCGGAGAAGGTCTCCCCGATAATCGTCTTCCTGGAGTTTGTGCTGCTGGATCATGGTTCCCATGGCCCCATCGAGGATGAGAATCCGCTGTTCGAGGGCGTGGACGATATCAAAGGAGTCTGCTTGCGGGAGTTGGCTGGCCATGATGAAAGCGTGGAGAAGCTAGCATTCTGGGTCGGGGTTGGCAACCGGATAGATTGACTCATCATGATAGATTGATGGGTATAGCCATCCAGCCACTCAGTCCGAGCGTGAGTTGTAGGGCGCCTTGTTCGCATCCTCGCTAACCGGCGCTCCGGAGGTCCCAGTTACCTTTGCTTCCTTTTTGTTTAAGAACGCTCTCGGAGAGCCATTTTCCTGTCGATTTGATCCTCCTGTTCGGTCGGCTATGGTTGGAGAAGCGGCTCGGCGCCCCACCAGGAGAGAATTACAAATGAGCGAAAACAAGCAGCACTCAGGCGGATCGTTACCCATTCCGACCGTGATCGAACCCGGTGAAACCGGGGAGCGCAGCTACGACATTTACAGCCGCTTTCTAAAGGATCGGATTATCTTTGTCGGTTCGGAAATTGACGATCCGGTCGCGAACCTGGTGATCGCCCAATTGCTCTTTCTCCAGGCGGAGGATGCTCACCGGGACGTCAGCATCTACATCAACTCTCCCGGAGGCTCTATAACGAGTGGTCTGGCGATTTACGATAATATGCAATTCCTGAGCTGCGACGGGGCCACTTACTGCGTAGGCATAGCGGCAAGCATGGGGGCATTTCTTCTTGCAGCCGGTACCAAAGGCAAACGATTCGCCCTTCCAAATTCAGAAATCATGATCCACCAGCCCAGTGGCGGAGCGGAAGGGACACCGAGCGATATCGAGCGGCGGTTCGGCATGATGTTGAAGACAAAGAGGCGGTTAAATCAACTCCTGGCCTCCCACACGGGGCAAACCGAACAACAGATTCAAAAAGATTCAGACCGGGACTTCTGGATGTCTGCCCCAGAGGCACAGCAATATGGGATCGTGGATAAAGTCGTCGAGTTCCAGCGAAGTGCCTTGTGACAGAGTTCATCCAGCGGATCCTCAAATTCGTTCGTTTTTCGCACACTATCTTCGCTCTGCCCTTTGCCGCCGGGTCGATGATTGTTGCAGCGCGAGGGTTCCCCAGCCTGCGGATAATCATTCTGATTCTCCTGGCGATGGTGTCGGCGCGAACTGCGGCCATGGCTTTCAACCGGGTCGCTGACTGGGAAATCGACAAAGAGAATCCGCGCACCGCGGGGCGGCACAAGTTAGTATCGAAGAAGGCCGCAGTCAGGCTCACTGTGGTTTCGGCCGTCGTATTTGTAATCGCCTGCTGGCTGATTAATCCGCTCTGCCTGGTGTTGTCACCGGTCGCGCTTGGTATTGTTTTCCTGTACTCCCTGACAAAGCGCTTTACGTCATTCACTCAGTTTTTTGTTGGTCTGGCGCTCGCCGTCTCGCCCGTGGGCGCGTGGCTGGCGGTTCGCGGACAATTCGGGTTGCCTCCCCTGGTGCTGGCGCTCGGGGTGATTGTCTGGGTTGCTGGGTTTGATCTTATCTACGCAATTCAAGACTATGAATTCGACCGTCGAAAAGGACTGGGCTCGATGGTCGTGAAATACGGAATCCCCAGCAGCCTGAAACTCGCCCAGGTTTTGCATGGCGTTTTGTTCGTATGCCTGGTCCTGTTCGGCCTGGTCAGCGGCCTCGGTATTATCTACTTTGGCTCGCTCGTTCTGGTTCTTGCCGCGCTGGTCTACGAGCACCGGGCGGCATCCGCCCTCGACTTCGCCGGTATCAACAAAGCCTTCTTCCAGAGCAACGCCTTTGTCAGCCTGGTTTTTGTTCTGGCCGTCACCGTCGACGTGCTGGCGGGGTAGCCTGAAGAATGCCTGCTTCGGCAGGTTCAACCCAGCAGTTACCGGCACGGCAGTTTACTCCGCCCTACAAAGCGGTCAGGCAGAGCCCGGGGGCACCTTCGGTCGGAAGGCCCCGTAAATAAGCCGGGCGCCGTGACTGTAAGTGAAATAGGCCCACGCCCACTCCAGGAAAACGAGGGTCTTGTTTCTGAGTCCGATCAGAAAAATCAGGTGGACAAAGAGCCAGCTGAGCCAGGCAAGAAAACCCCCGAACCGCGCAAATTTCAGGTCCACTACCGCCCTGTTACGCCCAATCGTTGCCATGCTGCCCTTGTCGAAATATTTGAAAGGCCTGGTCGGGCGCCTATCGATTTGAGCGAGGATATTCTGCCCTGCGCGGCGACCCATCTGGATTGCTACAGGAGAAACTCCAGGCAGCGTGGTCCCGGTCTGGTGAGTAAAGGAGGCCATATCGCCGATGGCATAAATCTCCGGATGGTTGGGAACGGAGAGGTCGGGATTGACCAGGACACGCCCGGCGCGATCGGTTGCTGCGCCAAGCTCCCTGGCCAGCGGCGATGCAGCGTTGCCCGCCGCCCAGACCACCGTTCGGGAGGGAATGAACTCCCCATCGATTGTCACGCCTTCCGTATTCAACTCTTTAACCGTCTTGTTCGTTCGAACGTCGACACCCATGTGGCGGAGCTGCTTAAGCGCGGATGCAGAAAGATCCTCGGCAAAAGTCGGCAGGATGCGCGGCGCGGCGTCCAGCAGGATAACCTGAGTCTTCCGGGCATCGATGTTCCGAAAATCGGCGGCCAGAGCGTGACGAGCTAATTCGGCGATCGCTCCCGCCATCTCGACTCCAGTGGGACCGGCACCGACTATGACAAATGTCTGAGCGGACCGGCGGAGTTCTTCAGTCTCGGCCATCTCCGCGGTTTCAAAGGCACCTAGGATTCGCCGGCGGAGCTCAAGCGCATCCTCCAGCGTCTTAAGCCCGGGCGCATTGCCCTCCCACTGCTCGTGTCCGAAATATGAATGGCGCGCTCCGGCCGCGACGATCAGATAGTCGTAAGTAAAGGATCGGCCTTGAGGAGTCAGTAAACGTTTGGAGGAGGGGTCGATCGAGCTGACCTCGGCAAGGACTACGGTGATATTGCCAGCGTCTCGCAGTATGTGACGGATAGGCTGCGCAATATCCGCCGGGTTCAATCCAGCCGTCGCCACCTGGTAAAGAAGCGGCTGGAAGAGGTGATGATTTGTCCGGTCGAGTAAAGTCACGCGGACCGGCTTGTTGGCGAGGGTTTTGGCGGCGGAAAGCCCGCCAAAGCCACCGCCCAAAATCACAACGGTTGGAGGGACCGTTTTAGAAGTTGATGTAGATTCCATGAAATTGGTCGCTGGTTCCCGGGACGAGCCTCGCGCAACGGACGCAACGAAGTTTTATTGGTTAGGATCTGATCGTGGAAGACAAGGTTATTGTGGAACTCAAATCAATCGAAGCCCTTGCCCCCGTTCACGCGAAGCAAGTCTTAACCCAACTCCGACTAACAGGCTTGCGACTTGGTTACTTGATAAATTTCGGCGAGGAACAACTCAAACGCGGTATAAAACGACTGGCCAAGAAACTCCGGGAACCGTAAGCCAACAAACTCCGTTGCGCCCGCCGCGTCCGGTGCGCGAGGCTCGTATCCCAGCGACTGCTTGTGAAATGATTCACAAATAATCGCTTGCGAGTCTGAACTGGGAAAACTTATGTTCAATGCCTGTTCGGCTCACCTTATGGCTACGACCACGCGTGACATCGAGACGCCCGATACATTAGCTCGAACGGCGAAATCGCTGGAGGCCATCAACGATTCAGAGCTTCTGGGTGAAAAGCTGACTATCAACATGGGGCCTTCGCACCCGGCAACCCACGGGGTCCTGCGATTGTTGCTTGAGCTCGACGGCGAAATCGTTACCAAGGCGATCCCGGACGTCGGTTACCTGCATCGCGGTGACGAAAAAATCGCTGAGAACATGCAGTACAATCAGTTTGTTCCCTACACGGACAGGCTGGATTATCTGGCTCCGCTGGCAAATAACGTGGCGTATGCCCTGGCCGTCGAAAAATTGATGGGTTGGGAGTTGCCACCCCGAGGCAAAGCGATTCGAGTCATTGCCTGTGAGATTGCTCGGATCTCGGCTCACTTGCTCGGAATTGGCGCGTTCGCCATGGATGTGGGCGCGATGACGGTTTTTCTTTATACGTTCACCGAACGCGAAAAACTTTATAACCTGATTGAGCTTCTCACGGGTGCCCGCTTTACGACTTCCTACACGCGGGTCGGCGCCCAGACGCACGATCTGCCCGAAGGGTTTATCCCGCA
>Ga0306923_10001927_pt1 | contig 18720 bp, 12 predicted proteins | sample sta12Can44000108_FD_203841 | JGI IMG/M metagenome (GOLD analysis project Ga0306923, IMG submission 203841) | Lab enrichment of tropical soil microbial communities from Luquillo Experimental Forest, Puerto Rico - statanox.12C.anox.44.000.108 (v2)... | ecosystem: Environmental > Terrestrial >... | reverse complement strand
CAACATTCGGGCCGCTGCTTGCGACGTTCCTCCTTCTGCCCGCGCTCGGCATGGAACGCACCTTCTTCGCCGTCGCGGCAAGCTACGTCGTCATCGCCGCGATGCTCCTCACGCTCGACCGGATCGCTCTCGCGGCCCGCATCGCTCCAGCGATTCCGACCGCCCGCACCAGCGCGACGGCGAGCGCGGCCGGCACCGCCGTCTCCGCCCGTTCCGGCTTCGCCGCGCGCAAGGCGACGGTGGCTGCGGCGCTCGCGTGTCTCGCAGCCTTGGCGGCATTCCCGTTTGGCACCATGCATCGCGTGTATTTCACGCGTGCCGCCGCGCCGTACGCGGGCGACGGCTCCACGATCGTCGCGACGCGCGAAGGCACGTCGGAAACCATCTTTGTCATGCGCCAGACTTGGATGGGACAGCCGGTGTACGACCGGCTCGTCACGAACGGGTTTTCGATGTCGGGGACGGCAGTCCCTGCGCTGCGGTACATGCGCGACTTCGTCTACCTGCCGATGCTGCTGCGCGCGTCGCCGCTCCGCCGCGTGCTGGTCATTTGCTACGGAGTTGGCGTGACGGCTGGGGCAGCCACCGATATCCCTTCGGTGCAGTCCATCGATGTCGTCGAGCTGTCGCGTGACATCGTGGCCATGAGCGACGTGATCTACACACCTGACCGCCATCCCTTGAGAGATCCGCGGATCCGGCTGCATATCGAAGACGGGCGGTCCTTCCTCGAAGCGAGCGGGGATCGATTCGACCTGATCACGGGCGAGCCGCCGCCGCCGCGGACACCGGGCGCGGTGAATATCTACACGCGGGAGTACTTTCGGCTGATGCACGACCGGCTCGCGGAAGGTGGAATGGCGACGTACTGGCTGCCCGTCGCTCGACCCCACCCGGGCACCGACGTCAACACCATCGTGCGCGCATTCTGCGACACGTTCGACGATTGCTCGCTGTGGAACGCGACGCCGTTCGACCTGATGCTGGTCGGGACGCGCCACTCGGACGGCCCGGTGGCTCTCGCGAGCGTCAGGCAAGCGTGGGCGATCGAGCCGCTCGCAGGCAAGCTTCGTGAGATCGGCTTCGATCGGCCGGAGCAGGTCGGCGCAACGTTTCTCGGCGACGCCGCGTTCGTCCGTCAACTGGCCGCCGACGCGCCTCCGCTGACCGACGACTTTCCGCAACGATTACGTCCCGACGCCTTCCGCCGGTCGCTCTCCGATCCGCGGGACTTTGCCGACGCGGCCGTTCGCACGCTGTACGAGCGCGTGACCGATCCTCGCCGCGCGCGTGAGGCGTTCGAGCGGTCGGCCTTCGTGCAACGTGTGTTCCCGCCTGGACTCAGGGCCGATACGGCGCCGTTCTTCGAGGTGCAGCCGCTCGTCAACCGCGTGCTCCTCGAGGGAGGGAATCCTCTTCGCCGCATCGAGGACCTCGACGCGGTATTGACGCGCACGTCTCTGCAAACGCTGGCGCTCTGGATGCTCGGAACTGACGATGTCAAGCAACGCATCGCCCGCGCGCGCGACGATCAGACGGGGTCTGCGCAATATGCGCGAGCGTTGGACCGGCTGGCGGCGCGTGACTATCTCGGCGCAGCCACGGGATTCGCGGCAGCCGAACAGCGGGGCTTTCGCGGCGCTACTCTCCGCCCGCTGCTCGTATACGCGCTTTGCCGAGGGGGAAACTCCGCGGGCGCCGGACGGCTCGCTCGAAGCGTCACTCCTCACGGTGCCGACGAGACCCACTTCTGGAGCTGGATGCGGACGGCATTCGGGGTCGGCCCCTGAGCAGACGACCCACCTGACCCACTCGACCTTACCTGACCCACCCGACCTTATCTGGGCACGAACGCCAGGAACCTCCGCGGGTTGTCCACGAGAATGTGGTGGAGCGTCGCGGCCGGCAGTCCGGCGTTGAGCAGCATCGGCCCGAAAACGGTGGACGCTTGCGCCAGGCCCGCGCCGCCGTTCTTCTTGAGCGAATTCGCGACGGCGAAATCCGACGAGATGAGCACGCGGTCGGCGTAGCCGGCCTCGACCATCGCCATGATCATGGTCACGCGTTCCGCGTCCGGCACGATGGGAATGGTCACGCGGTCGAACCCGACGAACGCCCCGCGTTTCGCGATCTGCTTCGCGATCTCCGCCTTGGGATCGTCCAGACAGCAGACGTGGCCAATGGCGATGTGCTCCGGCTTCGCTCCGGCGTCCTCCAGAACATCCAGTTGCCGCAGCGCGGCATCAGGCGGCACGGGGTTCTGCGTCGGACGCGTCCCGGTGTACGCGTTGTGCGTGAAGATTGGCAGCCCCGTGCGGGCATGCGCTCGTGCGACCGCCTCGAAGACCTTCTTCTCATCGTCGGTGAGCACCCCGCTCTGCTGACCGATCTCCCCGAACGCACCGAGACGCTGCTCGACGGCTTCGCGCGCGAGCTCGTCGGCAATCTGCGCGGCCGACTTGCCTGCAATCTCTGGTGGGTAGGTCCGCTGCATGTAGTAGCCGCCGCTGGCGACGATCGGCATGCCCGACCCGGTCCCGATGCGCTTGAGCGCGTCGAGACTCCGCGACATGTCGGGGTGGCCGCCGTCGACGATGCATGCAATGCCGTCGGCGCGCGCGGCGCGCACTTCATCGATCATCATCGCCACGTCGTCGGTGAAGTGCTCCTTGGCCTGCGGTGGAAAGTGCATGGACAAGTGTTCGTGAAAGAGAACGGGGCCGCCGGCGAGCGCGTCCGGCGGCATGTCCTTGAGCAGCGTGCGAATGATGGCGCCCTTCGGGAACTGGAGCGGTATCGGCGGCTGGGCGCGTTGCCCGAAGAGTGCCGCCATCCCGAACAGCCGGAGGACTGATCGCCGAGTGAGATCGTCTGTCACCATGACTAGAAATCGAACTGGGCGCCGATCTTGACGAGCCGCCCTTGCAGAATGTTCGTCGGCGTGCGCCACGCCGAGCCATACGTGTTGTTCTGGCTCAGGATCGCGCTGCTGTTGAACAGGTTGTAGATATCCACGGTGCCTTGCAGTCGCGTGCCCTGGATGTTGAACAGCTTGCCGAATCGCACGTCGACCTGCGTATAGCGATCGCCGTAGAGGGTGCCGGGCGCGATGAGCTGTGTGGTTGCTGATCCCGTGCTGAGGGGACGTCCAAGGTTCTGGGCCTGAGCGCTGGTGATGGTGTAGTTGGCAAGAATCTGAGGCCCCGGACGATTCTGAAGTGTCCCGCTCGTTGTAATCCCCCACCACGGCAGCGGGTAGCTGACGAGCGCTTTCCAGTCGGGCTGGAACGGCGGCTGGACGTGACAGTACAGCGTGCTCGGGCCGGACGCCGTCCCGGCGATCGTTCCGGCGGAAGACGCGAGCACGCCGGCGACCGGCGCGTAGGTGACGCTGGCCTGCCCCGCGACAGCGCAGATGTCGGTGACCTCATGACCAAGGCTCACGCCGCCGGAGGCGACGCCCGCGCGCGGCAAGCGAGCGGTCACGTTGACGTCGTACCCGGTGTAGACGTCGCTCGCGTCGCCGAAGTTGCTCGCCTTCGTCACGTTATAGAACGGCGCAATCGTCAGATAACTCGGATTCAGATCTTTGAATCCACAGATCTGCTGCCCCGCGTTCGGCAGCGTAAACCCGTTGACCGTCGTGCTCGGCGCTGTCACACAGTACGTGCCGTAGGCCGACGGCGGCTGGGTGGTGTTCTGGCTGGCGACGAAGTTGCCGAACCAGTGCCGCGTGAACTGAAAATCGACGGCGACGCGCGGCCACACCTCGTGCTGCACACCTAGCGCGACCTCTTTGTCGTTCGGCCTGACGCCGAACCCGGAGGTGATGGCCGGGTCGTACTGCGCCGCGACGTTGAGGTTGCCGAGCGGGGCGCTCAGCTGACCGCACTCACCGTTCGGCGCAGGATTGTGCAGGTCGCAATCGGGAAAGAGATTGCCGTTTTTATCCGTCCACTGACGCGTGGCGCTGTTGATGGACGTGTTCACGTGATTGTTGAGGGTCGCCATGTTCGACGACTCGCTCGCGACGTACGCCGCGTAATTCGCCCGCGCCACCGTCTTACCGTTTCCAAACAGGTCTTGCGTCATGCCTATGCGAGGCGAGAGGTCCTTCCAGTTCGGGACGTCGTAGATCGGGTCGTAATGCCGAGCGGCCACAAACGTGATCGCCGGGAGGTCCTGTGCCGGCACGTAGGCGTTGTGATAATCGAATCGCAGGCCGAGATTGAGCGTCGTTCGCGAAAATGTCCAGCGATCCTGCGCGTACAGGCCGAGCGCCGCTTTCAGGTGCTCGGTGTCGTACAACGGCCGCGCGTACTCCCCGATCGACGCCGGGATGCCGCTTAAAAACGTCCACGCCTGCGCCTGATTCACGTCGTACTGATAGTGGCGCGTGCCCCACATGTCGGTCAGCCCGAACTTGAGCGCGTGACTCCCGGTCACGTAGTTCGCCGCGAAGCGCATGTTGTACTGATGGTTGCCGGCCGTGGTGAACGGACCCAGGTTGCTCGCCGCACCGTAGAGGTACCCGGTGGCGGCATCGAACTTCGAGACGTTCGCATCCGGTCCGTACCCGTTGCTGTTCGACGGCTGTGGCCCGAAGATCCAGCGCTCGTTGTAAAACGTGAACCCACCTTCAAAAAGGAGCCGGTTGGTATACGGGTTCGTCCAGGTCGATTGCAGCAGGTACTCGGGCCGATGCGTGAAGTACACGCCCGCTTCCGGCGACGTTGTCGCGCTGCACTGATTGCAATCGACAAGGCGCTGGTTGAAGTGGCCGTAGAGCGTCACCTTGTTCTTTTGCGAGGCCTGCCACGTGAAGTTCACGGTCTCACCCCGTGTCCAGGTGTCGCCGCCGATGGCCGGGTTCGCGAGGCTCTGGGAGTTCGGCACCAGTGTGACGGGGTGGAACGGATCGCCGCCGTAGAGACAGCCGCCTGGCTTGGGGCAATACTGAGGGGCCGTCGGACGTAGGTTCTGGTACATCCCGGCGATGAAGTTCTGGGCTCCGGAGAAGCGGAATCCACCGTAGAACCACAAGACGTCTTTGATCAACGGGCCGCCGATCGTCGGATTGACGTCCCAGATCTTGTTGACGCTGTTCACACGCAGCAGCCCCTGATTGACGAGATCCTGCGTGAGGTTGTTGGCCTGGAACTTGTCGTTCGCGAAATTCGTGAACACGCTGCCACGGAACGTGTTGCCGCCTTCCTTGGGAATCGTGTTGGTGAGCACGCCGCTCGATCGGCTCTCCGCCGACAATCCGCTGGTCGTGACGGTCATTTCCTGCACCGTGCCGGTGTTGATGACCAGCGTCGTGTTGTAGCCGCCGCCCGTGTTGTTCATGTTGTTGTAGGGCATGCCGTTGATGACCAGCGGCATCAGGTCGGAGCGGCTTCCATGCACCGACAGCGTCTGGTACCGCTCGCCGCCGGTCCCGCCGACGTCCTGGATGTTCCCCGCGCCCAGTGTCACCCCCGGCACCAGCACCGAAAGATTCTGAAAGCTTCGCCCGGTGGGCAGCGCGTTGATGACATCGCTCGACAGCGACTTGTGTTGAGTCACGCTCTGGGTGTCGACGAGCGGGCTCTCCCCCGTCACCGTGACGGTCTCGGCGACCGCTCCCACGCGAAGTTCCGCGTTGACCGTGGCCGTGAAATCCACGGTGAGCTCGATACCGTCGCGCTTCACCGAGTTGAAGCCGGTCAGGGTGAACGTCACGCTGTAGGTGCCCGGCCTGAGGTCGATGATCTTGTACTGCCCCTGGCCGTCCGACACCGCCACCCGTGTCTTCTCGATGAGCGCCGGACTCGAGGCTTCGACCATCACGCCCGGAAGAACGGCGCCGCTCGTGTCCTTGACGACACCGGCAATCGCACCGGTCGTCTGCGCCGCCGCAACGGTCGAGCTGAGGACCCCGCCGACCGCCACGACAACGGCGACTCTGATCACTCGACCCATGCCTGGCCTCCTTCCTCTCAAGGCCAAAATCGCCGCAACTGTAGCAGGGAGGCGCGAAGACAATTGTTAAGAATTGATGTTTTGCTGGTCGGCTCACCTGTTTCAGCGCAAAATCCGCGGCATGGATGCCCTGACTGCGGGCCCTCCGGGGTCGTCAGACCCGACCGGCTCCTCGCCTCGGGCACTGGTCGTCGAGGACGAGCGTAGCATCCGGGAGCTGGTGTCGAATCAGTTGCGGAGGGCAGGGTATGACTGCCTCGCCGTGGGCGACGGTCGCGAGGGGCTGGACCGCGCCCGCAGCGAGCCGTTCGATGTCGTCGTTCTGGATCTCATGCTGCCGGGCATCGACGGCATCACGCTCTGCCGCGCGATCCGCCGGGAGGGCGTGAACAGAGATGTTCCAATCCTGGTCTTGACGGCTCGCCGGGCCGAGAACGATAAAGTCCTGGGCCTGGAGAGCGGGGCCGACGACTACGTCACGAAGCCGTTCGGCGTACGCGAGCTCACGGCACGCGTCGCCGCGCTCACGCGCCGGATCCATCGCGCTCAACCTCAGGTAGCCGGGGCTCCGCGCGCGTTGCTCGTCGCGCGTGACGTCGAGCTGGATCCCGCGAAGCACCTCGTGCGTGTGCGCCGGACGGAGGTCAATCTCACGCCGCACGAGTTCGAGCTGCTCTATCAGCTCGCGTCAAAGCCCGGCGTCGTTCTCACACGGAAAGACCTGCTGGCCGCCGTCTGGCGCGGCCAGGCGTTCGTCACCGAGCGGAGCATCGACACGCTCGTCAGGCACCTGCGCTGCAAGATCGAGCAGGATCCGACCTCACCTCAACTGATCCTGACAGTGTGGGGATATGGCTACAAGTTCGCCGGCTCGTAAACCCCTTTGGCCGCGGAGCCTGTATTGGCGAATCGTGCTCACCTTCTGTGTGTGCCTTGGGGCCGTTCTCGTCGTGCAGATGGCGGCCGTCGTCCTGTGGCTCTACAGCACGCCGGATCCGGCGCGCCTCCATGCGTTCACCGATGCCGTCGCCGCGGACCTGGGGGACGCGCTTGCGATCAATCCGCGACTCGACGTCGACGCGTACGTCCGCCGGCGCTACAGCAATCCGCTCGCGTCGCTGTACATCGTCATCGCAGAGACGGAGCAGGTGGTCCTGTTTGGACCGTTGCAGCCGCCGCCCGCTTCCATCACAGGGGCCCTGGAGTTCTACAGGCAGCGCCCGGCCCGTCTGCCCGAGAGCTGGCTGACGGGTCCGTATCAAGTGGCGCCGATTCTGGTCAGCGGCCAACTGGCCGGTGGCGTCGGCGTGGTTGTCCCAGTCACCTGGAAGCAGCTCGCCGGCTGGAAGATGGCGGCGTTTTCAGGCACGCTGCTGCTCGTCGGCACGGGGCTCGCGGCGTTCTTCATTTTCGGTCCAATGCGCCAGCGGCTCGACGACCTCGACCGAGCCGCGCGCCGCTTCGGCACCGGAGATTTCCGGGCGCGCGCGGTCGAAAACGGCGGTGACGAGCTCGCTTCGCTCGCCCGCACGTTCAACCGCATGGCGATCGATCTCGAAACCCGGGACGAGCAGCTGAAGGCGGCCGACCGGACGCGACGGCTGCTGCTCGCCGACGTCTCGCACGAGCTCATGACACCGCTGACGGCGATCCGTGCGTATCGCGAGGTGCTCGCGATGAGCGACCTCATGCGCGACCCGGAAGCCGCGCACAATCTCGACGTCATCGGCGATGAGACCGAACGGCTCGAGACCGTCATCGGCGACCTGCTCGACCTGGCCCGGCTCGAAGCCAGCGGCGACTCCCTCGATCTGCAGGACGTGTCGGTGGAGAACCTGTTCGGGCGCGTCGCCGCCCACCATGAGCCCGAGGCCAGGCGCAACGCCGTCACAATCACCTCGGTGGTTGGCGCCGGCGCGGAGATTCTCTACGGCGACCCGTTGCGCCTCGAGCAGGCGCTGCAGAACCTCGTCGCCAACGCGCTGCGCCATACGCCGCCTGGCGGAGAGATCGAGCTGGGTGCCGAGGCGAAGCCCGACGCGGTGCTGTTGTCCGTCCGCGACACGGGAAGCGGAATCCCGCCCGAGCACCTGCCGTTTCTCTTCGACCGCTTCTACAAAGTCGATCCGGCCCGCGCCGCCGGCCGTCCCGCAGGCAGCGGCCTCGGGTTGTCCATCGTCAAAGCGATCGTCGAGCGCCACGGCGGAACCGTGTCGGTGCTGAGCGACCCCGGGATCGCTACGGTCTTTGCGATCCAGTTGCCGGTGAACGGAACCGGTCCATAGAACGGCAGCAGACCGGCGCGGCAGGTCAGCGCCCCGCGGTCGCCGGCGACTGGGAGATCTTGCCGCCGCGTGCCGAGAGCATCAGCGAGACCAACGCCTCGGTGACGTTGGGTTCTAGCCCTTCGGTGTGCCCCTTCTCCAGACGGACAACGTCGGCGACCACGCGGCCGTTCTGGCAGTTTGGATAGACGTACACTTCGGCCCTGCCCGGTCTGGGCAAAAGTCCCCATGCTGGCACCGGAGGATTCTGGCGCGTGCTGTCGTAGACGTAGCCGGCCTTTGTGTCGACGACTTCCTTCGGCGCGCCTCTGGTGCCGCAGCTGTACTTCGAGGCCCAGTCCGACGTCGGCGTGAGCCCCTTGTCGTCCATCTCCCGCTCGCCTGTTTCGAAGATAAAGGAAAAATCAGCGGCCGGCGGTTCGCGCAGGGCGGCCATCGCAGCCGCAAAGCCTGGAGCCGTGGCGCGACCGCCAGCCCCCGCGGTTGATGCCGATGTCGTCGACGTGGGCGAGGTCGCTGAACCGGGCGCCGCTCCGCGCGCCCCGGGGCCCGGAAGGGATGCGCCGATGGCGCCAAAGTCCCCCCGGCCCGGACTCCCGCCGAGCCGCCCACCCGACAGGCTGAGCCAGCCGTCAACCTTGTTCTTGAAGAACTCCGTGCGCACGAGGCGGTTCGACGTCATCCCACCTTGCGAGTGGCCGGCCAGCCAGAACGCCCTGATGTTCCTGCTCCCAATCTGATCCACGATGGACGTCACGATGTTCTGCAGGTACTCATCGTCGGCCTCGGACCACACGCGCGTCGGCGAGTTGGGCGTGGCGATCACCAGGCGGTACTTGTCCCTGTAGTCCATGATCGGGAAGTAATGACGCTGCCAGTTTCCGTACGACCCGGCCCCGTGGAGGCTCAGCACGAACGTGACCGGCTCGTCGTGTCTCAAGTCGCACGGATAGTCCAGGAAGTACGTCCTACGAGTCTTCATTTCGACCGCCTGACCTTGATTGATGACCCGGTCCGACGGGCAGTCTTTGTCAGGGCAGTGCAGGATCGGAGGCGTGGCGCAGGCAGCGCCGGAGAGCTGAACGTATGGTTGTTGGGCTCCGGCGGGACCGGTGATGACCAGCGCGGCACCAACCGCAACGAGCAGCCCGGCCAGCTTGAATGATGCAAACATGTGATTCGCCTCCATTCCCCTTCACCCTGCAGATTTTTTCAACGTTCGCTCTATATAGCCCCGAATCGCATCAAGCGTCGAGTCCGCGCACCACAGATCCTCCACGGTCCGGTCGAATCGCGCCTTGCCATCGGCTATCCGCGCCATCGCCGGCGCGCGCAATTGACGCTTGGTGAGCGCAAAGGCCGCTGCGGGTCTCGCCGCAAGCGACGCCGCCAGCTCGAGCGCATCCGACAGCAGCGCATCGTCCCGAACGACCCTGTTCACCAGACCGCACGACTCGGCCGCCTCGGGCAAGAGAGTTCGACCGCTCCATATGAGACTGTCGAGATCGTCATGGCCGCGTGGCGCCACGGCGCGAATGATCTCGAGGGCGACTGTCGGAAACGGCACGCCGACAAGCAGTTCTGGAATGCCAATCCGACCGTTGCCGGCAGCCATCACTCGCTGATCCGCGGCGCACGCAAGAACGCACCCACCCGCGATGGCATGTCCGTTAACGGCCGCGATCACAGGCTTCGGGCATGCGAAGACCGACTCGAAGACCTGCGCGAGCTCCGGCAAAAACGCGTTCACGTACGATGCGCCGCCGTCCACCACACGCTTCAGATCGACGCCCGCAGAAAAAATCCCGCCGTATCCGGTGATGACAAGAGCTCCGGCTTCCTCGCATTCGTTCAGCCGCGCGGTCAGCTCCGAGCAGAACTCGAGGTCCATCGCGTTCGCCTTGCCGTGCCGCATCTCGATGAGCGCGACATGGCCACGCCGCGCGATCTCGATGCTCATGGCCTTGCGCGCGGGTCCGCCTTCACGGCCAACGGCTGTGAGTAACTCGTGCCGTTCACCGTCAACTTGACCGAGTAGCTGCCAGGCGCAATCGGCGGCGGCCCGCCGCGCCCGCCGCCGCCACCACCACCGCCGCCGCGGCCGCCGCGTCCCCCGAGCGCAGGCTGCGGCCGGAAATCCCAGACGACGCGATGCAGGCCGGCGCCCGTAGACAGCGGTGCCTGCGTGCGCTGCCAGACGGCATTGACCACCAACGTGCCAGCGTCGAGGGCCGCCACGGGATCGGTGCTCGCGTACCTGCGAACCGTCGCGCCACCGCTGTTCAGAATCTCGATCGTCACGCCGCCACTCGCCGGCGACTTCAGGTAGTAGTCGATGATCGCGCCGTCGGGCGGATTCTCCGCCCACGCCTCGTCCTTCTGCGTCGGCGTCCCATCGTCAGTGCCCGGCGGCAGAATGAAGGCATCAGCCGGCCGGAACAGCCATGCCTCCGCCGTCCCGACCTCTGCTGCCTGCCTGAGCGCGCTGATGTCATCGAGGATCCAGAACCCTCGTCCGTGTGTGGCGACGATGAGATCGTTGTCTTTGAAGGCCAGATCGCGGCTCGATGAGGGCGGCAGGTTGAGCTGCAGCGGCCGCCAGTTGTCGCCATCGTCGAACGAAACGAAGACACCGAGCTCCGTGCCCGCTACGAGGAGGCCGCGCTTCTTCGGATCCTCTTTGACCGTCTGCACGTAAACACCCGGCGGCAGACCGCGGGTGATTTTCTGCCAGGTCTTGCCGCTGTCCGACGTGCGATAGATGTACGGCTCGTTGTCCTCGAGCCGGTGTCGATCGACCGCCGCCCAGGCTTCGCCAGCATCGAAATGCGAGGCCGCCATCATCACGACCTTGCTCCACGGCGTGAGCTCGCGCGGCGTCACGTCCTGCCACGTCTTGCCGTCGTCTGCCGTCAGCTTGATCAGCCCATCGTCGGTGCCGATCCAGATAAGCGGCGCGCGAACCGGCGATGGCGCAATCGTGTAGATCACGCCGCCCTTGCCACGCGTTCGATCGACATCCGCCGACGTGGCGGCGTCGAGGTTCGCGGGGTCGACCGGATGCGGCCGGGTGAGGTCGTCGCTCAGTCGCGCCCAATGCTCGCCGCCGTCGCTCGTCTTGAACAGGAATTGATCCCCGAAGTAGAGCGCGCGCGGATCCGCGAGCGAGAAGACGAGCGGATTCGTCCATGTATGACGCGCCGGCGCCGGCAAGTTGACTTCGGGCGTCACGTTCTTCCGCTCGCCCGTTTCGACGTTGCAGCGTTCGACCGTTCCTCCAAACACGAGGTCCGGGTGGAGCGGATCGGGCGCCGTGTACCCGCTCTCGCCCCCGGCGCAGAGCGGCTCCCAATCGCGCATCGTGATACTGGCGAATTTGCCGCGCGATCTGACCCGCACGGCGCCACTGTCCTGCTGCGCGCCGGTCACCCAGTACGGGAAATGAAAGTCAGGCGCCACGTGATACAGCTCGGCAATCGACTGGTTCAGCCACGACGTCCATGTCGGGTGTTCGGAAAGGCCGTCCACGCTGATCACCGCACCCTGGTCGCCACCAAGGATCATGCGGTTGCCGTCATCCGGATAAATCCACAACTGGTGATAGTCGTCGCCGCCCGGCGATCCCTTGAACGGCTCGCCGAACGTCCGCCCGCCGTCCCGCGACCGGTAGACACCTGTATTCGACACGTACACGAGATCGGGGTTCTTCGGATCGACCACCACTTTGCCGAAATACCATCCCCGTCCCCAGATACGCGTGTCGCCGGACGCCTTGCCCCAGGTGCCCCCCGCGTCGTCCGACCGGTACAGCCCGCCGTCCTTGGCGTCGACGATGGCGTACACGCGGAGATGATTGGACGGAGCCACCGCGATGCCGATGCGTCCGACCCCTTCTGAGGGAAGGCCCGCGGTCAGCGCGTGCCAGCTGTTGCCTCCGTCCGTGGACTTGTAGAGCCCGCTCCCGGGCCCCGTTGAAGGCGGATACACGCTCCAGGGAGGACGGCGAGTGTTCCACAAAGACGCGTAGATGGTCTGAGCCGTCGACGGATCGAAAGCGAGATCGATCGCGCCGACGTCATCGTTCTTGAACAACACACGCTGCCACGTGGCACCGCCGTCCTGTGATCGGTAGACGCCTCGATCGGGATTCGCGCCATACACGTGGCCGAGCGCCGCGACGAAGACAACGTTCGGGTTGCCGGGATCGACGATCACCCTGCCGATCTGACGCGTGGTGTCCAGGCCGACGTGTGTCCACGTGGCTCCGGCGTCCGTCGACTTGTAGACGCCGTTGCCAAACGAGATCTGCGAACGCATGTCAGCCTCGCCGGTGCCCACGTAGACCACGCTCGGATTCGCTGCCGCGACGGCGATGGCGCCTATGGAGGCAATCGGTTGCGAGTCGAAAATCGGAAACCACGTACGGCCGGCATTGGTGGTCTTCCACACGCCGCCGCCAACCGACCCCGAGTAGAACACGCTCGGCTGTCCCGCCACGCCGGTGACGCCGTTGACCCGGCCGGCTCTGAAGGGCCCCACGGATCGCCACTTCAGGCCCGCATAAAGGGATGCAGGGACGGGCTGGCCAGGGGGACCCGACTGACCGCGCGGCAACACGACGGCAGTTGAAAGGAGCAGCGCCGAAGCGATGACTGTGTAACGCACTGGCTACCTCCCCTGCGCCCGGTTGATGGCCGCAAAAAGCGCCCGCTTGGTTTGCTCATTCGCGACGAAGAGATCCTCCGGCATTTTCGTCACGTATCGCAGCATATCTGTGTAAATCGCGTCCGCCTGGTACAGGTTCAGTCCCAGGCCGGCAAGGTATTGCAGCCGCAGGTTCCGATCGCGGTTGATCATCGCGTCGCGGAGCCACGGCTCGAGATCGGGTTTCCTGCCGGCGTAGGTCGAAAAGAGATCGACAGCGGTGTTCATGCCGATCTCGCGCAACGACTTCGCCATCTGCGCGTACTCGGGCCGCTCGAGCTTCGCTTGAATCGCGTCCACGTCGATGGTGACGGGCTCGGCCGTTCCCATGAGCACGAGATCGTATCCGCGGCCTTCATTCGTGTTGCCCCAGACGATGCCGTTTGGAAACGCCTCGAGGAACGTGGCGATCTCGCTCTTCACGGCGGCCGTGTTGCTCTCGTACAACTGCACAAACAGTGTGACCGCGCCGCCTCGATTGAGGTGACGCTTCACCCCCTCGAAGAACTCCCTCGTGTAGAGCATCGCCGCGCCCTTCACCCATGGGTCGAGCGGGTCGGACGTCACGGCATCGAATTTCTCCCCCGTCGTCTGCAGGAAATTCCGTGCATCGTCGATGTGCACGCGCACCTTCGGGTTGCGCACGACATCGAAGTTGTATTCGGCGAAGTAGGTCGACACGACGCGTGGAACAAGGGGCTCGATTTCGGCTATCGTCTCCCGCTCGACCGCCGGATCGATGGAGACTGCACCCGCGGTAACACCGGCGCCGCAGCCGATGACGACGATCTTCTTCGGACTCGGCGGGATGAGCGTGGTCAGGTGGCCGAGCATGCGCTGCAGCCGCATGTCCTGCGGCTCGCTCGACGCCTGGACCTTGCCCGCGTTGTGGTAGTTGAGGACGCCGTTCGACATGCGCGAAACCGCGACCGACGCGTTCAAGCCCTCGCCCACATAGATGACGTCGGCCTGCCCGATGCGCGTGGCCGCGAAGCGCCCGTACGCGACCAGAAGGCCGGGAAGCTCGCGGACGCTCCGCGCGAGCAGACCGGCCGCCACCATGGCGACCACCAATAAGGCGGTGGCTGCGGGGTGCCAGCTCTTGCGACTGCCGCCCGCGGCGCGTTCGCCGCCGGGCGCGGCCCCGTCGTCAGCGCCCGTGGAGGTCGGGTCGAGCATCAGCAACGCTGAAAACGCCGACAGCACGATGAGCACCTGCTGGGCATGCGAGCTGCCGATCCACGGGATCAGGACGAAAGTGGCGACAAGGGAGCCGAGGATGGCGCCCACTGTATTCGCGGCGTAAACGCCCCCCGCGAGCCGCGCCGAATCTTCTTCGTGCGCGGCGGGATCCGCCCCCGACGGATGACTCGAGGCCGCGGCGGCCAGAGCAAGCGGAAAGCTGGCGCCCCAGAGCATCGCTCCAGGCAGCACGACCCAGAAGCAACGCACGAGATCGAGCTGCAGCGTGTACCAGGGCGACGTCGAGAGGGACGGGTTGATCGGCCAGTAGGGCAACGACTCCGTGTTCATGTACGCCGCCCAGGCCATCGCCGCGCACAATAGAAGCTGACACCACCCGAGCGCGTGGCGTGGTGACGATGTTTCGCGAGCGATCACGGCGCCGGCCGTGCTGCCTACTCCGAGACCGACAAGGAAAACGGCGAGGATGATCGAGAAGGTATAGACCGTCGCCCCGAAATGAAGTGACAGAATGCGGGTCCAGATCACTTCCGAGGCGAGCGCGGTCAGTCCGGAAAGCGCGATCGCCACATACGCCGACCAGTTCCCCGAGCCCGCGGTCGCGCTGACCGGCCCGACCTCGTGGACGTAACGCGTCACGCGGGCCAACAACCACGCCACGGCCGCCACGACGACATTGACACCGAAGGCGGTCCATGTCGCAGCCACCACATCGTAGACGCGCAGCAGATAGAATCCCGCCGCCAGGCTTCCGACGACGCCACCAGTGATGTTGCCGCCGTAAAAAAACCCAAGCCATGAGACGCCCTCAGGCGTTGCCTTGACCCAACGAGAGATCGCCGGCAGCGTCGCGCCCATGAGCACGGTTGGCGGGATCAAGCAGATGCCGGCCGCAACCGCACGAAGAATGACGCCGGATGTCCCGGTGCCCGCCCACGCGGTGTACGCACCGCCGACGACCGGCATGCCTGCGAGGATCAGCAAACCCAGAACGCCAATGCCCAGCTCCAGCGCCGCGTAGACCCGCATCGGATGACGTTCGGGCGAGACGACGCGCGGAACGAGCAGGCTGCCGAGACACATCCCGCCCATGAACGTCCCCAGGAGGATGCCGAGAGAGATGGCCGACGACCCGATGACCATCTCCAGGAGCTGGAACCAGACGATTTCGTAAATCAGCGCCGCGCACCCGCTGCCGATGAAGAGAAGAAAAATTGCAGGAAGATACCGCCGTGACGTCATCGCGCATCCTTCAAAAGGGAATGCGCGATGCTACCACGAGGGCATTTGGCCCGACCGGACGTCGGCCCGAGGGCCGATTCGTCCTTACGGCAGAACCGCCGTGATGTTGCGCTTCGGGACCTGGCCGACGGCAATCCGGGCGATCTCCGTGTGTGTCGCGACGTCCACGGCCGACACGGAGTTCGATCCGGCGTTGGCCACGTAGATCCGCTTGCTGTCGGGGGTGAACGTCAGCCAGTCGGGGTGATCGCCGACCTTCACGCCGGCAACGAGCTTCAGGTCGGGCATCGAGTAGACATACACGCGGCTGTTGACCTTGCTGTTCACCCACAGGGTCTTGCCGTCCGGCGCGATGCCGATGCCGTGCGACGGCGACCCTTGCAGCCCCTCGGTGTGGCGCTCGTTCACCGGAACGTCGGGCAGCTTCACGCGATCGACAATCTGCCGGCTCGCCCAGTCCACGCCGAGGAAGCCATGGAAGTCCGACAACTGCACGAACATCCGGTGGGTCGAGCCGTCGGCGTTCTTTTCGAAGCAGATCGGCCGCACGCCCGCCTCCATCGGAATCGTCCACACGATCTCTTCGGTCTTCGCATCGATGACCGAGATCTTGCGGCCGATGATCGAGCCGGCCACGACGTACAGGCCGTCCGGCGTGACATAGGTGTTGTGGACGCCACCCTCCGTGCGGATGCTCTTGACCCGCGTCAGCGTCGCGGTATCGATGACGTCCACGGCTCCTGCCCCAGCCACGATGGCAGCGTAGACGCGCTTGCCGTCCTTGCTGATGGTGATGTTGTTAGGATGGTTCGTCAGCGGAATCCTCTTGATCACCTTGAGGCTCTTCGCATCCGCGACGTCAACGGTCGACTCTGCTTCGTTGGTGATGTAGAAGCGGCTGCCGTCCGGCGCCACGGCGGCGCCATGGTTCACCTCAATGTCGCGAATCTCGCCGACCACACTGTTGGTCGCCGGATCGATCAGCATCACGCTGTCGCCTGCCGAATTGGTCTGGACGATCCGGACGTGGTCACTTCGGGCCTCGAGCGAGAGGCTGGCCGCGAGGAACGCAATCGGCACGATGAATGACTTGGTCTGCATAGGCGGATACTCTAAGCTACTCTAGAATACCGGACCATGTGGCTCACTCTTCTTCTCGTTCAAGCTTTTTTCATGGTTCAGGCCGCCGGCCCACCCCCCGCGCCGCCGGCGACTCCGCCCGGAGCGCTGGACTACGAGGTCTTCAAAGCCAGAGTCGAGCCGCTGCTGCTCGAGAAGCGCCCGGGCCACGCGCGGTGCTATGTGTGCCACTCGACCGGTACCGCGTTCCGGTTGCAGGCCTTGTCGCCCGGCTCCACCGTGTGGACCGATGACCAGTCCCGGAAGAACTTCGACGTGGTGAAGCGCTTCGTCTTGCCGGGCGTGCCGCTCAAGAGCCGTCTGCTGACGATGCCGCTGGCAGCGGATGCCGGCGGGGTCGCGTTCCATCCCGGTGGCAAGCACTGGACATCGCAGGACGATCCCGAATGGAGGACGCTCGCCGACTGGGTCGAAGGGAAGCACTAAGACACTGCCGTGCGGGCACCAGAGCGGCTCGAGACCGATCGTCTGATCATCCGACGTCCCACGCTCGGAGACGCGAAAGCCATCTTCGCGACGTACGCGTCGGACCCCGACGTCACGCGGTACGTCGGGTGGCCCCGTCACGCACGCCCGAATGAGACACGCGCATTCCTCCAATTCTGCAACGCCGAGTGGCGCAAATGGCCGGCTGGACCCTATGTGATACTGGTCCGCGATTCGCAGACGCTCATCGGGAGTACCGGCCTCGTTTTCGAGACACCTGCGCGGGCCGCCACGGGGTACGTGCTCGCGAAGAACGCGTGGGGCCGCGGCTACGCGACTGAAGCCTTGCGCGCCATGGTCTCGGTCGCGGCCGGCTGCGGCGTCTGCCGCCTGTACGCCCTCTGCCACCACGCCCATCGAGCGTCCGCCCGCGTGCTTGAAAAGAACGGCTTCACGCTGGAAGGCACGCTCAGGCGCTACGCCGAATTCCCGAACCTCTCCCCTGGCGTGCTTTGCGACGTGCTCTGCTACTCGGCGATTCTCGAAGACGGCCAGGACGCGAGGGCCCGGGCGTGAACCTGGTACAAGGAGGAAAATGCGTTCATAATATGGCGCAGCCGGTTCGGCGGGCCGCTCACGGGCGGGCGACCTTCACAGCTTGACGGCTCAATCGACATCAATCACAGGGAGACGACATGGCCAAGAAAGCAGCGAAGTCGAAGCGGAAGCCCAATGCAGCCTTCATGAAGCCGGTGCAGCCGAGCGCTGCGCTGTCGGAGGTCGTGGGCTTGAAGCCGCTGCCCAGAACCGAGGTCACCAAGAAACTGTGGGCCTACATCAAGAAGAACAAGCTGCAGGACGCGAAGAACAAGCGGATGATCAAGTCTGACGACACCTTGAAGCCGATCTTCGGCGGCAAGGCGCAGGTCAACATGTTCGAGATGACCAAGCTGGTGGGAAAGCACCTCAAGTAAACGAGCTCTGTCATGGCTGATGGCTGATGGCTGGCCGAACACTGGCATGGCTGATGGCGTCATGAGCCATTAGCCATTTAGCCATCTTCGAGATGGTGCTCAACGCCCCACTCCTTTATCCGCGGTCGGCGCGGGATCGCTCATGCGATGAAACGGCATGCTCCACACGCGATCCTGGACGACCCGGAAGCCGATCGGACGGCCCCCCGCGTCGCGGTTGAAGATGACGGTGCCCAACGAGTCGGCACGAAACGCATCGGCATAAACAGGCGTCAAGCGGATAGTCGCATCCGGCCGCCGCTTCAGGAGAAGCCCTTGGGCGTCGACCTTCGCCGTCATGTCGACCTCCGCCTCGTCGCTCGCATAAGCCCCCGCATACGCTTCGAGCTCGTGCAGGCTCGGCCGCGCAGCCGCGACGCGCTCGTACAGGTCGACGGTGCCATACTCGTCCTCCGCCCGCGCGCCGCCGTTCCCGTCGAAATCCCACGTCTGATTCAACGCGGTCGCGAAATGCAGTCCGGACGCCGGAACCAGCACACCCAGCCGCGCAGCGCTCAGCCTGCCGTCCTCGAACACGATCGTTAACGGCGCGCCGGTCAGCTTGTCGCGATACAGGCCAGTGATGCGCGCGGCCTCGAGGCCCGTCAGCGTATGCGTCGCCTTTGGCGGAACGGGCGGCTTCAAGCGCCCCGCGAGAGCGACATCGCTGACCTCGTGCGCCAGGGTCGTCGCATTGGTGGCGACGTTACAGAGAACCGCCACGGATACGCGCTCGTCGGGAA
>Ga0306923_10001926_pt1 | contig 18723 bp, 17 predicted proteins | sample sta12Can44000108_FD_203841 | JGI IMG/M metagenome (GOLD analysis project Ga0306923, IMG submission 203841) | Lab enrichment of tropical soil microbial communities from Luquillo Experimental Forest, Puerto Rico - statanox.12C.anox.44.000.108 (v2)... | ecosystem: Environmental > Terrestrial >... | reverse complement strand
GCTAAAGCATCCGGCTCTCCGACTGGTTTCACCGCGAGGCACACGACAGTGCATTTAGTGGCAGGCGTTCGAGGCGCAGGAGTCCGCGTTCCCCGTAGTCGACTTCACAGGAGAACCGTCTTGTCCCGCGCCCCGCCACCTTGTGCCGTCTGGCGAGGAAGTCGCGGTCGCGCTCGTAGACATATCGGTCGACGCCCCGGAAAACCGATCGACGTGTTCCGTAGGAGAAGTCGTTCGACCAGCCGCGCAGCGACCTGTTCAGCGTGTCGCGCGCTTCCCACCACGGATCGTTGTTGCCGGGCACCAGTAGGTTGCCAACCGTCGTCTTGAGCCGTCGCACGCTCTTCTTGGACGGGCTTGCGCCCAGACACCGTTTGCCGTTCGTCTTACAGTAATGAGATCCGAAATAGTAATGAGATCCGAACGAGTAGCCGAGCGAGGTCTTGGCCTCGTTGAGTGTCAGCCCGATCTTCGTCATCACCGCCTTCCGTCCACGTTAGAGCCGGGGCCGCGCGACCGCGGCTGAGGATGACGAAGTCGTCGGCATACGAGACGACGTGCGCACTGAACGCTGCGCCGCGTTCGGTCAACCGCCAATCCTTCGGGAACCGGTTCATGTAGATGTTGGCGAGCAGCGGGCTCGCGACGCCGCCTTGAGGCGTGCCGCGCGTGTTGCTCTTGCCGCCACTCATGCGCCGTGTTCCGTCAGCATCCCGTTCCTCGATCGGTACCTTCAGCCACGGCTTGATCAGCCGCAGCACGGAACCAGCCGCGACGCGACGAGCCACCGATTTGAGAAGCTCGTTGTGCGGAATCGAATCGAAGTAGCGGGATAGGTCGGCGTCGACCAAATCGGTGTAGCCCTGGCAGATCAGCCGGTGCACTTCCTGACCGGATCCACCGCCTCGCGAGCAGGGCAGTAGCCGTAGACATTGTCCTCGAAATCCGCCTCGGAAATCGGTTCCAGTACGAGCTTGGCGCCAGTCTGAGCCACCCGATCGCGGATCGTTGGAATGCCGAGCGCGCGCTCGCCTCCACCATCCGGCTTCGGGATCATCACCCGCCGCACCGGATCGCGCCGGTACCTCTTCGAGACCAGTTCTTGGCGTAAACCCGCCAGTCAGGCCTCCAGACCCGCCGCCTCGATCCGCCCAAAGCTTATCCCGTCCATGCCCGGAGCACCCGGGTTGCCACGGGCCAGCCCGTAGGCGTGGCGTAAGATATCTTCACGACAGATCTTGTCGTAGAGCACGTAGAAGCGGAAAGCGGGCACCGCCTTCGCCTTGTGGCACAACTTTCTCTGCATAGTCCGGATCTTCTCAGGTGTTACTAGGCTCATTGCCAATCACCCTCACCTCACTGTCTGCGAAAGCGCACCAGAAGTCAGGGCCCTCTGCTCCGCCGGCATTGCCCGGCCTCAACGCTCGTACGACCCTGTCCGACTCCCACCTTGGCCGTCGCCTGTTGCGAGTTGAGGCCGCTACGCTCGCACAGGACCGGTCTCCACCGATTACCCGACCACCTTCCCGACGTGCCGCGCCCACTACCTCGGCGGATCGAGCGGGTACTCGTGTCGATTGCTTCCCTGCTCATGCAGCCTTCCCCAAATGGCAGGAGGGTCGGCATCCGCATTGTCACTTTCGAGGCCTGCTCAAGCTTCACTCACGTTACCGCCCGCCGGATCGCTCAGCCGCCCACGGCGACCCTTGTCACGAGGCACCGGCCCTTCCGGTTACCCGGCCGAGCCGCTTGTCAGCTACCAGATCAATCGACAATTCTCTGGGTGGCTTCTTCCTCCACAGGTGATTCGCGCCTTCAGGGCGCACTGCCAATTACGGACATGCTGGCGCGAGCCTTCCAAGATCGACGCGCTTGTTTACGACGACTGTATCTCCGGCACAGCGGCTAATACGGTCGAGATTTCCTCCAGATCGAGCCTTCTAATCCGGAAACTGAAAGGTCAGCGTGACCTGCAGCAGCCAGGTGCCGTAGCTGGCCTTACGTCGGATGTCATTGTAATAGGCGTCTAGCTCTAGCTTCATCGGCCGCTCGCCGAGCCGAAGCGCCTTGGCGAAGCTGCCGCCGAGTGGGACTGTCCACTCGCCTGCTATAAGCAGAGGGACGGGCGCCCTCAAAGCGATTGCGCAACCGTGGCCTGATGCCACCGGCCTGGACACGTCGTTGCCGGCGCCGCGGCGCTATGCGGCCCCCTGCAGCGCCCCACTCTTGTCATCTCTTCTCCTTGGACTCTCCGTCAACCGCGTTAGGTAGCTTCAGTCCGAGTAGTAACCTGAATTTAACCTTAGTCACGGTCGACATTTCCACGGGTTGGTCGTGGATCGGCCCCGCGGCCCTTTCGACCCTGCGGACGGCGCTCGAAATGGTGCCCTCTGACGTTGATTTGACGCCTTTTGGACAGCCGATAGAGCGTTCGACAGGTTAAGAAATAAATACGTTGGTGCGGCTTTCGTGAGGAGGGTGACTCGAAAGCCGGTAGAGGGAGCAGAGTCGTGAACGAACGCCCGCATGTTTCGATCTCCGTGCTTCACAAACAATGGGCGAAACTCGAGGATGAGCACCATCATCTGGCCAGGGCGATCAGCGAGGCGCGAATCTCAGGGACCGATCCGGCGCCGCTGCGTCAACGGCAAATAGAACTTTTGCTCGAAATCACGTCGATTGTTGCCGAAATTCGCGATGCGCCGGCGACGACCACTGAAGACTTCATCGCGCTACTTGACGTCGCGCTTGAGCACGAGCTCGATTTGGCGTGCGACATTGCCCATTTCGGACCGAGCGATTATCCGATGACTGCCCGTCTCTTGTGCGCGCTGGCGGGCACTGTTCCGGGGTTTGAATTCAACTCCCTCCGGAGGTGGCTGTCATCACCGGGTCAGTTTGAGCAGCTGATGGGCAGCGCAACGACCATTGGGCCCACGATGGAGGAGACCCGCTCAATCGAGCGGATCGGGTTCGGAAAGCCGTAGCAATCGAAGACTACTGAGATGAGACAGCCACCGGAGTGCCCTGAGGGGCTGCTTGGCTATCGCCTCTGCCCCGGCCCGTCCGCTGGACCCCTCTCTTCGCCTCCGCCCAGCGCCGGCGGGTCAGAAGCACGGCTCATCGAGCCGGGGTGACTGGACCGCCTCGCCCGGTCAGGGCGGGCGCCGCTGTATCTTTTGTCAAGTCATCGAGAGTACCATCGGCGACGTGCGGATTTGCGCGGCACCTGACCCGGCGCGACTTAACCCGCCATCACGGGGCCTTCCGATGCTCGCCTCGGCTTTTCACCTCTCGCGCCATGCGATATCTGTCGCAGCCGTCTTGCTCGGTCTCGCGGCAGTCGAGGTCGGCTGTGCGCCGACGGATCTACAGTTTCTTGCGCCGAGCGTAACGGGGCGTGCGATGCCGAGCTTTGCTCCCGTGGTGCAAGGCGTGATGCCCACAGTGGTCAACGTATCGGCAATTCAGCGGGCGAGCAAAACCGCCGCTGACCAAACCGGACCCCAGCTCAGTCGCGCCAAGGATCAGAGCGCACTTCGCGGGTTGCCGCCTTCGGCGCTTGACGAATTCCTGCGCCGCTTCTTCGAGCAACGGGGCGGTAAGGGCGTGCCTTTCCCCAGCACGGCGTTGGGGTCGGGCTTCATTGTCGATCCCGATGGATATCTCGTCACCGACGATCATGTTGTGGAGAACGCCGACAAGATCATGATAACCTTTCAAGACGGCGACCAATATCCGGCTCGGGTCATCGGACGCGATGCGCCGACTGATTTGGCGCTGCTCAAGATCGATGCGGAACGACCGCTACCACACGTGCGGTGGGGCGACAGCGACAATGCCCGGGTCGGCGACTGGGTGCTCGCAATTGGTAATCCGTTTGGTCTCGACAACACTGTGAGCAGCGGGATCATCTCGGCGCGCGGAAGGGACATCCATGCCGGCCCTTACGATGACTTTTTGCAGATCGATGCGGCGATCAACCGAGGTAATTCCGGCGGCCCGACCTTCGACCTCAACGGTAATGTAATCGGCATCAATACTGCGATCTATTCGCCCAATGGCGGTTCGGTCGGGATTGGATTCGCCATACCGGCGAACTTCGCACGGCGGGTTGTCGAGCAGTTGAAGGCATACGGCAGGGTGCCCCGCGGGTGGCTGGGTGTCCAGATCCAGCAGGTGACGTCGGAGATTGCAGAGAGTTTCGGGCTGCCGAAGGCAGAGGGGGCGCTCGTCGCCGGAGTCGCTGCCAACGGTCCCGCCGCACAAGCCGGATTTGCGGAAGGCGACATCATCCTCTCGGTCAACGGGCACGACATCTCCAGGATGCGCGAGCTGCCACTGGTTGTCGCCGAGACAGCAATCGGGGAGTCCGCGGCGGTGAAGGTTTGGCGCCGGAACGCTGAGATGACCTTGCGGCCGGTCATTGGTGAAATGCCCCAGAGCCCGGAAAACTTGGAGACGAGGCAAGGCGAGCACGAGGACCAGCGGATCACGCCGCCGGATTTCGTCGGCCTGAAACTTGTGCCGCTGACCCAGCAACGCCGCCGGCGGCTGGGGGTACCCGATAAGGTAAACGGGGTTGTCGTGACTGCGATAGACGAGAACAGCGCGTTTGCTGACCTCGACCTCTTGCCTGGCGACGTGATCCAGACGATCAACCAGCACCCGGTTACTTCGCCCGAGGATGCCATTGCCAGGCTATATGAAGCCGCGGCGAGCGGACGAAGGAGTGTAATGATGCTGATCAACCGCCACGGTACCAACCACTACCTGGCAACGTCGGTCGACGAGATCGGCCAAAATCGTCGGAACGGGTGATCCCGTAATTGCGGCGGAGCCGAGCGTTCGTAAACCGATATCGCTGCCGCCTTTCTCCTTTGAAAAGGGCGTGACGGGCCTTTAATTCTGCCGCGATCCGCACGAAATGATCCGTCGATCGGTTTGCGGGGGTGGCTCTGAACGCGACCGTCTCGCTAGCGCGCAAGGGAGGACAACAATGCCCGATCACGTGTACAGAATCATCGAAGTCGCGGGCTCGTCGGAGAAGAGCATCGAGGATGCGGTCCAAAACGCCGTCAGCCGGGCGTCGCGGACGCTGCGCGGGATTAGCTGGTTCGAGGTGCTCCAGACGCGAGGGCAGGTCGAGGCATCGAAGCTGCAATACCAAGTCGTTCTCAAAGTCGGGTTTACCCTCGAAGAGCCTTCGTGATCGGCTTCAAGCCCCGTCTATCCAACTCGGTCAGAACACCTGCTCACTCAAAATTGATCTGGGGCAGCGTAACTTAAAGGGTTGGAGTTCGCGGATAATTGGGAGGCTTGCTTTCTGCCGGCGGGCTCCGGCGGAGCGATCAGTAGTGATGGGTGGAATGGGTGCGCGTCCGATCCGAGTGATCGCCTGGGTTCTCGCCATGACGATCGTGGTGGTCGTTTCCTTATCGGTTCGAGCGCAGACCACTCCGGCGCCCGCGAGCAAAACGCCGACGCCGACGGTAACGGAAACACAGGCGCCCGCGGCGCAAATCGCTGAGCCAGCACCCGCGACCGAGACTCTGCCGGCCGGCAAGCCCGCGCCGCAAGTCCCGCCGATCCTCGTTGCGGAGCAGCTCGATCAGTTGCTCGCCCCGATCGCTCTCTATCCGGATGCTTTGCTCGGCCAGATCCTGATGGCCGCGACCTATCCGCTCGAAATCGTCAAGGCCAATCGTTGGTTTCAAGATCCTCGCCACGCGGCCTTGTCCGGAGAGCAACTCGGGGCGGCGCTCGAGGCCGAGACCTGGGATCCCAGCGTCAAAGCTCTGTTGACCGTCCCGCAAATTCTGATGACGATGGACGCTAATCTGGACTGGATCGAGGAGCTCGGCGACGCCTTCGTAGCGCAGCAGGCAGACGTCATGGATGCTATCCAACGTCTGCGCCATCAAGCCGCGGCGGCGGGAACTTTGTGGACCAACGCCCAGCAGAACGTGACCGAGGAGGGGCAAGGTATCGCGATCGAGCCGGCAAATCCGGCGTACATCTATCCCCCTCTCTACAACCCGGCCCTTGTCTACGGCCCTTGGCCGTCCCCGGAATTCCCGCCGCTCGATATCTTTCCGCCAGATTACGGCGTCGGCCTCGGACTGCCGTTCGGCATCAGCTTCGGAGCCGGATTTGTCGTCGTGAACAAGATCTGGCCCTGGTGCGCTTTTGACTGGGGCCAGCGTCGAATCCGCCGCAATGTGCAAACCTCGAAAGCCTTCGATCATGCCTTTCCGGGGCCTGAGGCGGCCATTTGGCGGCACGACCCGGCGCGCCGCCAAGGGTTCTCATCGTTCGCTCTCGGCTCGCGCGCACGGCTTGCGATGTTCCGAAATCGCCCCGTCCCAGTCGCCTCGATCCCGCGGATCACCGTTCCGAGACTCACCAGCGGTCCGCCGATGGTTTTATCGCACTCCGCCCCGCGAGCGTTCACACCTGTCCGGGTGGGACCGGCGCTCACACCTGCCCGGATAGGACCCGGGGCTCTCACTCTGCCCGAGCGCCGCCTCGCCGGTCGACCGATGATGATGCCGCAGATGGCACCACGACACCCGGCCGTGTGGTCCATGCCTGGTCCGGCGGCACCGTTGAGATCGGCGGCCGCGGGCGGCGGTCCTCACTCCGATGGCGCACCCCACCGTTGATTTTGGCTAGCGAACGCGCCGGCGTGCGAAGTAGACCACCGCGAAGCCGGTGACGGCTGAAACGATACCGGCCAGGCGGAAGGTCGCCCGATAAGCTGATAAGAAGCCGTCTGCCGCACCACCTTGGTAAGCCAGCGACGACGTTTGCAGGCTATGGAAGACGAGGGTAAGCAACGTCGCTCCGATCACGATCCCCAAGGTTCGGGTCAGCATCGCCAGGCTGCCGGCGACACCACGGTGCTGCGGCGGCAGCGTTCCCATCACCAGGTCCATATACGCCACCTGAAACAGGCCGACGCCAAAACCCTGCAGCGCCAGCGGCACGACGACGGAGGCCGAGGCTGTGCCGATGCCCCGGCCGCCGATCAAGAACAGGCCCGCACCGCTCAGCACGGCGCCGAGAGCCGCGACGGGAGCCGCCGGAATGCGCTCGATCAGCCGTCCGGCCAATGGGGATGCGGCAATGCTGCCGATCGAGGAGGTGGCGAGTACGGCACCCGCCAGCGGCAACGGCAGGTCGGTGAAGCGCACCAGATAGTACGGGGCCAGCAGCATGACCGCAAAGCTCGTCAGATATACCGACACGCTGGCGCCGTTGATCGCTGCGAAGCCACCAGTCCGGAAGAAGTCGAGGTTTACGATCGGCTGGGCGACCCGGCGCTCCCAGCGCACAAACCCGAAAAGACTCGCCGCGGCGACCCCGGAAAATGCAATCAGCGCGAAGAGCTGTCGCCCCGGATGCTGTAGCTGATTGAGCGTCAGCAGCAACGTGCTGATCGCCAGCGCCAATACTCCGGCCCCGACGATGTCGACAGGCTCACGAGGGCCTCGTCGCGGTGCGGCCGGAAGCCCTTCGAGGAATATGAGCGCGACCACGGCGATCGGAGCGCGGAACCAAAACACCGCGGGCCAGCCCCAGAGATCGACCAGCCCGCCGCCGAGCAGCGGCCCGGCGGCGGAGCCCAGCGCATACATCATCGTGAAGGCGGCGAGCGCCCGGCTGCGCCGGTCTTCGGGGAACAAGCCGGTGACCAAGGCCGGGGCGCAGCTGAGGATCAATGCGGCCCCGATCCCTTGCAAAAACCGGCAAAAGAGCAGCCAGCCAAAGCTCGGCGCCGCCGCGCAGCAAACGAATGCCACGGCGTTCCACAATAGACCGGCGCGAAACACCCGGTCGTAGCCGAACACATCGCCGAGCCGCCCAAAGGCGAGCATCAGGGCGGCATGGGTCAGGACATAACAAATGACGACCCACTGGATCGTCTCGATCGGCAGGCCGAAGCTTCCGGTGATGTCGGGAAAGGCGATGTTGACCGCGCTGTCGAGCGGGACGACCGACGTACCGAGGCCGATCAGCGCAACCCGCAGCCCTTGCCGTGCCGTCATTCCCGGCCGAGCCGCCACACCGGTCTTTGGCGTCGCTTCCGCCGGCACGTGCGGTGCCGTATTCATGGGGCCAATTGTGGCAGAGGAGCGCGCTCGCGGTGCGCGACTCAGGGAAAAAATTTTTGCCAAAAACCCGTCATTGGTCAAAATGTCAGAACTATCAGCTCCTTACGAAGGAGTCTGGACGCTTTACTGACGCTTCCCGAGGGAGGCTTTGACGGTGATTTGACGCCAAAAACCGCTCAAAAGACGCCTCGGCAGGGAAGCGAAACGACAGTCGAAATGTGGCATTTCCGGGGCTCAAATGTGGCGCCCGGCCACCGGATACCCACCGCCCAAAGCTGCGCTGTCGCTTGGCCACCCGATCGCCCGACAGTTCGCCGCTACAAAAATCAGCGTACGCCCCGATCTTGTCCCGATGATGGCGGGGTTCCGGCTCGCGCGGGTCGCTCGCCCCGAGATGGACCGCCGGCGGCGGGGAGCGGCTCCTTCTGGAATGCCAGCCATGTCCACGTGACCCCGGGTTGCCGCAACGACGGTTCCGCCTTCTGACGCAGGATACAGCAGAGTTCCAGCGGCTGCGCCAGCGCTATGGTTTCCTCGGCCGAGACCTCGAACATGCGCCGTCCCGGCGGCACCGGCCCGTGCCGCAGCGACATCATCACCACACCGCCGTTGCGCACCAACGCTGCTACGTTGGGGATTGCCCGTCGACGCTGCAGCGCGTCCAGATGCATCCAAACAGCTGTCAGCATGACCACGTCGAACTCGTCGCCGCGGGCACGAATGGCCGCCAAATCCGGCAGGCTGTCGTCCAGCCATTCAATCATCGGTGATGGATGCAGCAACATCGCGCCCCGGCGAAATTCTTCTGTCGGTTCGACCGCAACGACCGAGTGTCCCAGCGCTGCAAAGCCCGCTGCATCGCGTCCGGTGCCCGAGCCGATATCGAGAACCCGGCTTGGAGCGGTTGGGATCAGGTGCGTGACAAGACGATGGGCATCGGCAAAAGAAATGCTCTCGTAGCGCTTGAGCAGCTCGGGCGCCTCATCGGCATAGTTCTCGGTGCCGCTGACCCGGACCGTTCTCATCCTAAAACCTCGTAAAGCCGCCAGCTTAAGTGCAAATCGTCGAGGGTGGTGCGGGCGTTACGGAACATCGCTGCTATCGGTTCTCTTGCTTTGCAGCAGCTCCGCTGAACCACGAACCGACCCGATCCCAAACCGCGATCAGCTTTTCGTCCAAAGTTGGCGGTGGTGGGCCATAGGGCGGGTTGCCGCCCTCGGTATAGGGCTGGCCGTGATCGGCGAGGGGCCAGAGATTTCGTTCGTAACACCAGCGTGGCGGTGGTGTGCCGAGATGGAACGCCTCGCGCTGCATCGGCGATAGGCAGCGCGGAATGGAGGTGTGGACGATGTTGATCAAGTCCTGGGCAGACTTGAACACGGACCACAGCCGCGCCGTGTGATCGTCGGAGCCGGTCAGGACGCGCGAGCCGTCGGGCGAGAACGCGATGGCCCTGACAGGGGCCGTGTGTCCGGCGAGGGTCGTTACGGCCTTGCCGGCGGCCGCGTCCCACAGCCGCGCCGTGTTGTCCAAGGAGCCGGTCAGGACACGCGTGCCGTCGGGCGAAAACGCGACCGCCACAACAGTATCCGTGTGTCCGGCAAGGGTGGTAGCCACGGCCTTGCCGGTTGCACCGTCCCACAGCCGCGCCGTGTCGTCAACGGAGCCGGTCAGGACGCGCGTGCCGTCGGGTGAAAACGCGACGGCTGTGCTGGCACTCGTGTGTCCGCCGAGAGTGGCCACCGCCTTGCCGGTTGCAGCGTCCCACAGCCGCGCCGTGTGGTCGACGGAGCCGGTCAGGACGCGCATGCCGTCGGGTGAAAAAGCGACGGCCGAGACATAACCGGTGTGTCCGGTAAGGGTAGCGACGCTCTTGCCGGTGGCCGCGTCCCACAGCCGCGCCGTGTTGTCTCCGGAGCCCGTTAGGACGCGGGCTCCGTCGGGCGAAAAAGCGACGGCCAAGACGTAACCAGTGTGTCCGGTAAGGGTAGCGAGGCTCTTGCCGGTGGCGGCGTCCCACAGCCGCGCCGTGTTGTCTCCGGAGCCCGTGAGGACGCGGGTGCTGTCGGGCGAAAACGCGACGGCCCAGACGGCAGCCGCGTGTCCGGTAAGGATGGCCACGGCCGTCCCGGTTGCCGCGTCCCAAAGCCGCGCCGTGTGGTCGACGGAGCCGGTCAGGACGCGCATGCCGTCGGGCGAAAACGCGACGGCTGTGACGCGAGCCGTGTGTCCGGTAAGGGTTGCCACGGCCGCACCGGTGGCGGCGTCCCAGAGCAGCGCCGTGTTGTCTGTAGAGCCGGTCAGGACACGCGTGCCGTCGGGCGAAAACGTGATCGCCCTGACGGGACCCTTGTGTCCGGCAAGTGTCGCCGCGGCCGTCCGGGTGGCTGTGTCCCAAAGGCGGGCCGTGCCGTCCCCGGAGCCGGTCAGGACGCGGGCGCCGTCGGGCGAGAACGCGACGACCGTGACGTAATCGGTGTGTCCGGCAAGGATTGCCACGGCCGTCTCGGTGGCCGCGTCCCACAGCCGCGCCGTGGTGTCCCGGGAGCCGGTCAGGACACGCGTGCCGTCGGGCGAAAAAGCGACGGCCCAGACGGCAGCCGCGTGTCCGGTAAGGATGGCCACGGCCGTCCCGGTGGCCGCGTCCCACAGCCGCGCCGTGGTGTCCCAGGAGCCGGTCACGACGCGGGTGCCGTCGGGCGAGAACGCAAGGGCCGTGACGGCATCCTTGTGTCCCGCGAGGGTTGCCGCGGCCGTCCCGGTGGCCGCGTCCCAGAGCCGCGCCGTGGTGTCCCGAGAGCCAGTCAGAGCGCGGCCGCCGTCGGGCGAGAACGCGACGGCCAGGACAGAACCGGTGTGTCCGGTAAGGGTAGCGACGCTCTTGCCGGTGGCCGCGTCCCACAGCCGCGCCGTGTGGTCATCGGAGCCGGTCAGGACGCGCGAGCCGTCGGGCGAAAAAGCGACGGCCATTATTGGACCCGAGTGTCCGGCCAGAGTTGCGACGGCTGTGCCGGTGGCCGCGTCCCACAGCCGCGCCGTGTTGTCTCCGGAGCCCGTGAGGACGCGGGTGCTATGGGGCGAGAACGCGACGACTGTGACGTAATCCGTATGTCCGACGAGGGTGGCCACGGCCTTGCCGGTGGCCGCATCCCACAACCGCGCCGTCTTATCCCAAGAGCCGGTGAGGACGCGGGTGCCGTCCGGCGAAAACGCGACGGCGCTGACGTGACTCGTGTGTCCGGCCAGGGTCGCCAAAGTCTTGCCGGTGGCCGCGTCCCACAGCCGCGCCGTGTGGTCATCGGAGCCGGTCAGGACGCGGGTGCCGTCCGGCGAGAACGCGAAGGCCGAGACGGGGCCCGTGTGTCCGCGGAGAACCGTCCGTTCGCCCCAACCCGATGACCAGTTGCGCCACGCGCTGTCGAGCGAATTTAGGGCCGACATCTCCAGCCTTAACACGCGCTGACGAATGCCTTTGCTGGTTTGGTCGGGAAGCGCATCGAGGCCGATCAGCATGGCACCGACGTGATCACCCTTGCCGGTTTGTTGATCGACAATCCCGGCGATGAATTCCGCCCGGGTAGTCATCAGGTCTCGCCAGCCGTTAAAGACGGACCACAGCCCAAACGCGACCGCGAGGCTGAGACCCGCCAGGATCGCGAACCAACGTCGCTGAACTCGCCTGACATTGTGCTGGGCACGCTCGCGCTCCGCGACGAGGCGCTCGCGCTCAGCGAGCCTTTCGCGTTCCTGATTTGCGAGTGCCGCCGCTCTCTCTTCGCTTGCCGTCAGAAATGACGACAGCAGCGCGGTAATCTCTGGGCCGTTTTCCTTTCGCCGGGCGAGCCATGCCTTGGAGTCCGCCAAGTCATCGCCACGCAGCAGCAAATCATTGGCGGCCCCGCTACCTCGGTCTCTCGCCCTCCAGCGCGCGGCGGCCTCGCTCAGGCGCGTGTGTTCGCGGATCCATTCGACATCCTGCCGCAGTACCGCCGCCAATTCGCGCAGCGGCCGCGCGAAAGACTGGCCTTCATGAAAGAAGATATAATTGAGGCGCCGCAGCCGCTCCGGCACGTCTGCCTCGGGCACCGGCGCCCCCTGGACCGGGATCAGCCGCTTGCCCAATTCGGCGGCGCGCTCGACTTCCCAGGCGCAGCGCTCGGATCTGACCGCGGCCGGTGAGAGGATGAAGACGACCGTGTCGGCGCCGAGAATCAGCGCGCCAAGCCGCGCCTCCCAATCTTCAGCGCCTGCGATGTCGTGGCGATCCAAAAAGGGCCTGAAGCCTGCGAGCTCGAGGCCGGTCACCAGCTCCTCGGCCAGTGCGCTGCTATCCGAACGCGCATATGAGATGAAGATGCCTGGTTTCTCGGCCGTGGTCTCTACGACCGCTCCGCCCACCCGGTCTGTCAGCTCGAGGTCGGTCACACGGGCTGTTCGATCAGCGGCGCGTCGCCGGCGAGGGTGGTGCGGCGCACGTCGCGCACCTCCTCACGGTCGAAGCGGCGGGCGCGGTGCATCGTCTGGCGGTTGTCCCACATGACCAGATCGTAGGGCCGCCACTCATGCGAGTAGACGAATTCGGGCCGGGTGGCGTGCTCCGTCAGGTCGCGCAGGAACATGCGCGCTTCCGGGATCGTCCAGCCGACGATCGCCCCAGCATGGGCGGCGAGAAATAGCGATTTGCGCCCGGTCGAGGGATGGGTGCGGACCAGAGGCTGGCGCACCGGCCGAAAGGCTGCGATTTCCTCCGGTGTCAGTTCGGTAAAGCCGATCACCTCGCGCGAGTAGATCAGCGAGTGCTCGCAGACGAGGTCCTCGACCTCGGCCTTGCCGCGTTCGTGGAGCGCGTCATAGGCGGCGCGCATGTCGGCGAACTCGGTGTTCGCACCCCAGGACGGGATGACGCGTCCGGAGAGCAGCGAATACTTCGCCGGAACGGGCCGGAACGAGCTGTCCGAGTGCCACAACCGGTCGCCGAGCTTGAAGAACCACACGCGGTCTTCGGCCGACATGATCCGGCCGTCCTTGTCGAGATTGGAAAAATCGGCCATGCCCGGGCCAAGCCGCTGCTCCGCGTTCCGGCGGATGTGACCGGGGGTCGCATAGCTCTCGAGAGCGCCGAAGTGGCGGGTGAAGGCGATCTGCTCCTCATCGGTGATGTTCTGGTCGCGGAAGACGAGGACGGCGTACTGGTCCATCCCCGCCTCGATCGCGCTCACCTCCGCGGGGCTGAGCGGTTGGCGGCAATCGACCCCGGCGACTTCCCCGACAAACACCGGATGCAATGGGCGGATCGAAACGGACATCGCGGTTCTCCTCCGGGCGATCGTTTCTTGTCATCCTATCAGGTGAGCGACATTGCATTTCGACTATTAACCATAAATACCCGTAAAAAAAATTTACCAGTGTGAGCCGGCTCACACAGTTCTGTCCTTTGGCGCTCCATCTTTCGGCCATGCTCGGCTCGGGCCGAGGTGGTGGTAGCGTGGAGGACGATCATGTTGAGATCGAATTTCTGGTGCTGGAGCGCAGCGCGGGCCGAAATCGACCATCGCGCGCGCGACGCACGCTTGCGGCTAGAGCACCTTGAAAGACTGCTGGTCTCGCGCGTGGCGCCGACGCGGTCGCCGCCGAGGCAGGTGCCCGATGGGCAGGTGCTGCGTTTTTTCCGCGGCGGGTGCGTGCAGAACGGGCAGACGACGATGGCTCCGCCGGGCCAACGGCGCACTCAGGCGCGCCATTTCCCGACTGAGGTCTGCATCGCGGCGAGCATCGTGCCCGTAGCAGTCAAGACAGCGATCGGCGAGGTGGCGCGCGGAGCCGGCGCTGCCTAGGCCAACCAAGGCGACCGCCCGATCTCTCGATGCCGTAGGGCACCGCCAGCGGACTGATTTCTCGGTACACCCGCGCGGCCGGCGGGAAAAGCCGGGACTTCGTTGGACGGCGGTTGAGGTGCAACGGGCGGTCGCCAAGGCCACGAATATTGGCGGAGTTGCGGCCGGTACTATAGTGAGCGGCGGGTGGCATCGGGATCGGATCCAGGGCCAACTGGGTTCGGCCCACACGCCGGAGTTCGCCGATGCGGGTGTTCATCGCCGGTGCCAGCGGCGCCGTCGGCCGCCGCGTTGTCCCGCTCGCAATGGGCGCGGGCCACCAGGTCACAGGGATGACCCGCTTCGAGGACAAAGCCGAGGGGCTGCGCGCCAGGGGGGCTGAGGCGGTGGTCGCCAACGCGCTCGACCGGGCCGCCGTGGTCGCTGCCGTGGCAAAGGCGAGAGCGGAGGTTGTTGTCCATCAGCTCACCGCGCTGTCGTCCTTCGCCAATCTGCGCCGGTTCGACCGGGAATTCGAAGCGACCAATCTGCTGCGCACCCAAGGAACGACGAACCTGATCGCCGCGGCGCGGGCCGCCGGCGCTCGCCGGCTAGTCGCCCAGAGTTTCGCCGGCTGGCCCTATGCCCGTTCGGGCGGACCGGTCAAGACCGGGGAGGACGAACTCGATCCCGACCCCCCTGCAAAGTTTCAAGGGACGCTCAACGCCATTCGCTATTTGGAACGCGCGGTGCTCACGGCCGAAGGGCTCGATGGCGTCGTGCTGCGCTATGGCGCCTTCTACGGACCGGGGACATCGCTCGGTGAGGGCGGGAAATACCTCAAGGCAGTACGTCAGCGGCGGTTCCCGATCATCGGCGAAGGCGCCGGCGTGTGGTCGTTTATCCACATCGACGATGTGGCTTCGGCCACGCTCTCGGCGATCGAGCATGGCGAGGCCGGCATTTATAAGATCGTCGACGATGAGCCTGCCCCGGTCGCCGAATGGCTGCCGTTTCTTGCCTCAGCGATCAGTGCACCTCCGCCTCGGCACATCCCGGCCTGGTTGGGGAGGCTGCTGGTCGGAGAGCACGGGCTGGCGATCATGAACGAGGTCCGCGGCGCGTCCAATTCCAAGGCCGAGCGCGAGTTCGCCTGGCAGCCACGCTATGCAAGTTGGCGCGAAGGCTTCCGGGAAGGCCTTGCCGATTAGGGAACGAGCCTCTCAGTAGACACGCTCGGCCGGCGGAAAGGCTGGTACTTCATTGGACAGCGGCAACAGATGCACCGGGCGGTCGCCGAGCTTCACCCGGCCGGCGTCGTCGCGCCACGCCAGGGTGTGCTTGAGCCAGTTCTGGTCATCGCGTTCGGGATAATCCTCGCGGGCGTGCGCGCCGCGGCTCTCGGTCCGGTACAGGGCGGAGTGGAGCACCACCGCCGCCTGTCCGATCAGATTGTCGAGTTCGAGCGCCTCGACGAGATCGGTGTTCCAGATCATCGAGCGGTCGGTGACGGCGAGATCGTCAAGCGCCCGGGTGATCTCGGCCATTTTGCGAAGACCTTGTTCGAGCACATCCGCGGTGCGGAAGACAGCACAATGGTCTTGCATCGCCCGCTGCATCGCGCGGCGGAGAATACCGGTCTTGCTGCCGCCTTTCGCATGGCGGATCCGGTCGAGCCGCGCGATCGTTGCCTCCGTTACAGCGGGCGAGACAGCACCATGTGGCGCGCCGGACTCGACGATCTCGGCAGCCCGTTCGGCCGCGGCACGCCCGAAAACGAGCAGGTCGAGCAGGGAGTTGGTGCCGAGCCGAGTGGCGCCGTGCACCGAGACGCAGGCTGCCTCACCGACCGCCATCAGCCCGGGCACGGTGCGCTCGGGATCGCCGGCGGTGGGATGCAATACCTCGCCGTGAATATTGGTCGGGATGCCGCCCATGTTGTAATGCGCAGTGGGCAGTATCGGGATCGGCGCGCGCGTCACATCGACGCCGGCAAAGATTTTCGCGGTCTCTGAAATGCCGGGCAGCCTCGCCTGCAATAGTCCGGGCTCGAGATGTTCGAGGTGCAGGAGCATGTGATCCCGCTGCGGCCCACAGCCGCGGCCCTCGCGGATCTCGATTTCCATTGCCCGGCTGACCACGTCGCGTGCGGCGAGGTCCTTGGAACCAGGCGCATAGCGCTCCATGAACCGCTCGCCCTCGGCATTCGTCAGATAGCCGCCTTCGCCGCGCGCACCCTCGGTGATCAGGCAGCCGGCGCCATAGACGCCGGTCGGATGAAACTGGATGAACTCCATATCCTGCAATGGCAGTCCGGCGCGTAACGCCATCGCATAGCCGTCACCTGTGCAGATATGCGCCTGGGTTGTCGAAAAATAGGCGCGTCCGCCGCCGCCCGTGGCCAGCACCACGACATGCGCGCGGAACAAATGCAACGTGCCGTCATCCAGGTTCCAGGCGACGACCCCGCGGCAGGTGCCGTCATCCATGACGAGATCGAGCGCGAAATATTCGACAAAGAACTCGGCATTGTGACGGAGGCATTGCTGGTAGAGGGTGTGCAGCAGCGCGTGGCCGGTTCGATCGGCGGCGGCGCAGGCGCGCTTGGCCAGTCCTTTGCCCCAGTGAACGGTGTGGCCGCCAAACGGACGCTGGTATATATGGCCGTCTTCGGTGCGCGAGAATGGCATGCCGAAATGCTCGAGCTCGATGACCGCCGACATTGCACTCCGGCACATATATTCGATCGCGTCCTGGTCACCGAGCCAATCGGCGCCCTTGACCGTGTCGTACATGTGCCAGCGCCAGTCGTCCTCGCCCATATTGCCGAGTGCTGCGCCGATCCCGCCTTGCGCGGCGACGGTGTGGCTGCGTGTCGGGAACACTTTGCTGATGCAGGCGGTCTTGAGACCCGCAGCGGTCGCCCCGAGGGTTGCGCGCAATCCCGCCCCGCCGCCCCCGACCACGACGAGGTCATAGGCGTGGTTGTCGATCGGATAAGCCTGGCTCATGGTCAGCCGCCTTCGTGTTTGACGAATCTGGTAGCTTCCCTATCCTCGATACAATAGGTGATTGGCATAACCTGACTTCGTCAAATTCGAAGGCACTTCGCGATGCGTTTCAATATGACCGACCTCACCTTGTTTGTTCATGTCGTCGAGGCGGGCAGCATCACCCATGGCGCCGAGCGTATGCACTTGGCCATTGCGGCGGCGAGCACACGCATCCGCAATATGGAGGCGACGCTCGGTACGCCGCTGCTGCACCGCGAGCGCCAGGGTGTCCATCCCACAGAGGCCGGGAGAACCTTGCTTCACCACGCACAGCTACTGCTTCAGCAAGCCGAACGGATGCGCGGCGACCTTGCCGAATATGCCAATGGCCTGCGCGGGCAAGTGCGGCTGATGTCGAATACCAACGCATTGACCGAATTTCTGCCCGAGCCGCTCAGCGCCTTTCTCGCCGCTCATCCGCAGGTCAGCATCGATCTGGAAGAGCGGCTCAGCGACGAGATCGTTGCGGCCGTCGCCGACGGCACTGCCGATATCGGGATTGTCGCCGAGACGGTCCCGATGACCGGGCTCGAGGTCTTGCCGTTTCGTATCGACCGGTTCGTGCTCGTGGTCGCGATGGACCATCCATTATCGGCGACAGAACGGATTGCCTTCGCCGACACCTTGGACTTCGACTATGTCGGCCTCGACCGGGCAAGCGCGCTCCAGCGCTTTTTATCGGAAAAGGCCGAAAGGATCGGCCGTCGGCTGAGGCTGCGCGTGCAGCTGCGCAGCTTCGATGCGGTTTGCCGGCTTGTCGAATGCAATGTCGGTATTGGTGTGGTCCCGGCGACGACTGCCGAGCGCCACGCGCTGACGATGTCGATTCATCGCATCGAGCTGACCGACGATTGGGCGTTGCGCAGACTGACGATCTGTGTGCGCGGTCAAGCCGATCTACCGCTATACGCCCGCGAACTCGTCCGTCACTTGGCGGCGCCGGCCGCGGCCGATTGACCGCCGGCGATGCCGGCACCCTTAAGGTTTCCGGGAGTTTAAGTCTCGGCGCTATTCGACGACGCCCTTGTTGCTCAGATGAAGGTGGGCGAACTGGCCGTAGCTTTGCCTCAGATCGAGCTTGATAGCGCCGGTGGCTTTGGTCGTGCCGCTGCCGATCTCCGCGATGCGATACTCAAAGCCGTGCGGCAAGTCGATCCGAGCCCGATGTTCAGCCCCGGTGACCGGATTGCGGATCGGCTCGCCGAATGCTTCCAAAAGCCCGAGAACCTCCAAGCGGGCCCGCCTGGCTTCGACGTCGACCTCAAAATCGATCGGCACGAATAGCGGCTCCAGCTTGTTCGGCGACATCGCCGAGAACACCCACCACATGGTGGCCATTTCCTCGGTCTCTTCGCCCGACATGATCTTTACCAGCGCGTCGCGCTGGCGTGGATCGGCCTTCTCCTCGACCACCAGCTGGATCGTGCCGTTGCCCTCGTGGACCGGCCCCGGAAAATGAATAAAGAATGCGCAATCGAGGCCGTCGAGCCGAACGTCGCCGAAGTGCCCCTCATGGATTTTCCAGGCGGCCGCGGCTTCGCAGAAGCCGTGGGTCGGCAAAGCGTTGAACTGACAAGGACAACCGTAAGAGCAATTGCAATTGGCGAACTCATCGGCGCGGACGCGCCATTCGACCATGGTCATAACCTGCCTCCTCGTGAGCAGAAGGTGCCCGGGTGTCGCCCTACCCCTATGTCCCCCGTTTCACGCCGCGCCATGACGTAAAGAGCCCCGAAACGC
>Ga0306923_10001923_pt1 | contig 18727 bp, 11 predicted proteins | sample sta12Can44000108_FD_203841 | JGI IMG/M metagenome (GOLD analysis project Ga0306923, IMG submission 203841) | Lab enrichment of tropical soil microbial communities from Luquillo Experimental Forest, Puerto Rico - statanox.12C.anox.44.000.108 (v2)... | ecosystem: Environmental > Terrestrial >... | reverse complement strand
TCGATCCGGCGATCTATCGGTCGATCTGGTACGCCGCATCGTCAAGGTAGGCGAGCGCGAGGTGAAGCTTTCGCCGAAGGAGTACGATCTCTTGCGCGTGCTGGTGCAGCACGCCGGCAAGGTGCTGACTCACCGGTTTTTGCTCAAGGAACTGTGGGATGAAATGACCGACGCGCAATATTTGCGGGTTTATGTGCGCCAGCTCAGGCAGAAGATCGAGACCGATCCGGAGCGCCCGCAATTCGTATTGACCGAAACCGGGATCGGATATCGGCTCAGGGCGCCAGACTAGTGCGGATGATCGTCGCGCCGCTCTTCGGCGATGGAAAGCGCACCCTGATCGCGATTATTTCAATCTGGTCTCGTCGTGATCCAATGATACCTGGATTTCGTGTCCAGCCTGCTGGCTGAATGGCGAATGCAAATCAATCCGCCGGCCTGATGGTGGAACATTAGTCGCTTGCGCCGATTAGTTCCTCGCCACAGGGAGAAAAAATCATGGCGCGAAAATATTCGAAAAAGGCATCATCCAAGGTCGCGCGCGCGATGCGAGAACGCAAGCGCGGGACTTTGAAGAGCGGCCGCTCGGGGCGGAAGGTGAAGAGCCGGGAGCAGGCGATCGCAATCGGTCTATCCGAGGCGCGAGCCGCCGGACAGAAAGTCCCGAAGAAGACCGCAAGCAAGAAGAGAAGAGCCGGCAAAAAACGGAAGTCGAAGAAGTAGGGATCGCCCCGTTGTGCCGTCATGGCCGGACATAGCCGACTTTCCGCTGTGTCCGGCAATGATGTTTTGGCCGCCGCAAAGCTCCTTCCAAAATCCCAAATTGACGTTTCAACCTGCCTAGCCATCGCGCGCACGTCGCCGAAATAGGCCTTCTCGTCGCGCATTTCATGGGGGTAGCGTCCTCGACCACCTCGCCGGTCAGCACCGACCATCTGCTGCTTGAGCCGGTTACCGGTCTCCTTGTTGATCATGTGGAAGCGGGTTTTGGCCGCAGACGTCGTCGCCGGATAGAGGATGACCGGACAGGTAACGAGGGAAAGCTTCAGCGACCCTTTCCAATAGGCGCGTGCAGCCATTACAATCTCCCGGCAATTCGCGATTGGTTGGAAATTGACGGAACTTCGGCGACCGTCGCAGGTTTCGGTTCCGAAAGACATATTTCTGCGGGGCTTCTCGAATTTCGGGGTTTTGCCGTGTCACTGAGAGACCTCACCACCTACCGCAAAAAGCGGGATTTCGAAAAGACCGCGGAGCCGAGCGGCGAAACCCCGATCAGGCCGTCGAAGCAGCGCCGCTTCGTGATCCAGAAGCATGCCGCTACGCGCCTGCACTACGATCTCAGGCTGGAATTTGACGGCGTGTTCAAATCCTGGGCGATCACCAGGGGGCCCTCGCTCGATCCGCATGACAAGCGCCTGGCGGTGGAAGTCGAGGACCATCCGCTCGACTACGGCGATTTCGAAGGCACCATTCCCAAAGGCCAGTATGGCGGCGGCACCGTGCAACTCTGGGATCGCGGTTATTGGGAATCCGAGGACCCCGAACGCGGTTTCAAAAAGGGCGACCTGAAGTTCACGCTGCAGGGCGACAAGCTGCACGGCAGCTGGGTGCTGGTGCGCATGCGCAATCGCGGCGGCGAGAAGCGCACCAATTGGCTCCTGATCAAGCACCGCGACGAGTATGCGCGGGAAGGCGAGGGCCATGACATCCTGGAGGAGGATCGGTCGGTCGCCTCCGGTCGCTCGATGGAGCAGATCGCCAGCGGGAAGGGCAAGGCGCCAAAACCATTCATGACGGCCAGATCCGGCCGCGGAAAGGCCGATGCGGTTTGGCATTCGAACCGCGGCGAGGCAGCCGAGGCGCGCGCTGCGCGCAAGGAGCCAGCGCAGGCGGCGCCGGCGAGGGCTCCGCGACCGCGCAAGATCGCGAACATGCCGGATTTCGTCGCCCCCGAACTCTGCACCCCGGTCGAGCGCCCGCCGGGTGGGGAGGGCTGGGGCCACGAAATCAAGTTCGACGGCTATCGTGTTCAGTTGCGCGTCCAGAATGGCAAGGCGAGCCTGAAGACGCGCAAGGGCCTGGATTGGACGGAAAAGTTTCCGGCGATCGCAAAGGAGGGATGCGAGCTTCCCGACGGACTCATCGACGGCGAAATCGTAGCCCTTGACCAGGACGGCGCGCCGGATTTTTCGACGCTGCAGGCGGCTATTTCCGACCGCAAGACCGGCGATCTGATTTTCTATGCCTTCGATTTGCTGTTCGCCGATGGAGAAGACCTTCGTCAGCTGCCGCTCCGCGAGCGAAAGGCGCGCCTCAAGCAGTTGCTCGAAGCGCGGCCAAAATCCAAAGCAAAAGCGATCCGCTATGTCGAGCATTTCGAAAGCGGCGGCGATGCGATCCTGCGTTCAGCCTGCAAGCTGTCGCTCGAGGGCATCGTCTCCAAGAAGCTCGTCTCGCCTTACCGCTCCGGTCGTTCCGAGAACTGGACCAAGGCCAAGTGCCGCGCCGGGCAGGAGGTCGTGCTGGGGGGCTGGAAGACCACCAACGGCAAGTTCCGTTCGTTGATGGCCGGCGTCTATCGCGGCGACCATCTGGCGTTTGTCGGCATGGTCGGTACCGGCTTTGGACAGGACACGGTCAAGCGCATCATGCCGGCGCTGAAGGCGGCGGAGACCGACGAGAATCCGTTCGGCGGCAAGGATGCGCCGCGCAAGACCCGGGACGTCCATTGGCTGAGGCCCGAACTTGTCGCCGAAATCGAATTCGCGGGCTTCACCGATGCCGGCAATATCCGTCAGGCATCATTCAAGGGATTGCGCCAGGACAAACCGGCTTCCGAAATCGTTGCGGAAAAGCCTGCCAAAGCCGAAATCGCCAAACCCAGCAGCGGGGGCGCTACGAAATCCGGAAAGTCGAAACCGGATAAGCCGCATGCGATGCCTGCAAGGAATCGCTCTGCCGAAGTGATGGGCGTCGTCATTTCGAAGCCGGAGAAGGAGCTGTGGCCGGGGGCCAGCGACGGCGAGGGCGTCACCAAGCTCGATCTCGCCCGCTATTTCGAGGCGGTCGGCGAATGGATGATCGGATATCTTAAGGGTCGGCCGTGTTCGGTGGTGCGCGCACCTGATGGCATCAAGGGAGAGCGATTCTTTCAGCGCCACGCGATGCCGAGCACGTCCAACCTTCTCGAACTCGTCAAGGTCTCCGGCGACCGCAAGCCCTACCTGCAGATCGACCGCGTCGAGGGTCTTGCGGCCGTGGCCCAGTCCGGCGGCCTCGAACTGCATCCCTGGAATTGCGCACCCTACGCAACCGACACGCCGGGACGACTGGTATTCGATCTCGATCCCGCGCCCGAGGTCGAATTTTCCCAAGTGGTCGAGGCTGCGAAGGAAATGAAGCAGCGCCTCGACGATCTCGGCCTCGAAAGTTTCTGCAAGACGACCGGCGGCAAAGGCCTTCACGTGGTGGTACCTCTGGCGCATGGCGCGAGGGAAAAGGTGAGCTGGAAGGAAGCCAAGTCCTTCGCCCAGGGCGTCTGCCAGTGGATGGCGCAGGAAAGCCCCGATCGGTATCTGCTCAACATGTCCAAGAAGCTGCGCCGCGGAAAGATCTTTCTCGACTACCTGCGCAACGATCGCATGGCGACGGCGGTTGCGGTGCTTTCACCGCGCGCGCGCGAAGGCGCGACCGTCTCGATGCCGTTGACCTGGGCGCAGCTGCGCGACGACCTCGATCCGAAGCGCTACACGATCCGCTCCGTGCCGGCGCTGCTTGCGAAAAGCAAGGCGTGGCAAGGTTATGATGAGACGGAATCGTCGATCAAGGCTGCGATGAAGAAATTGGCGGAAAAATTGTAGGCTCGCAGGCGCGAAGCGGGAATGGCAGAAGGTCTGCGAGCAGCGATTCCGGGTCGGCGCTGCCGGCGCCACCCGGAATCAATCGAATGGCGGGGGTCAAATCCGCCCGAGCAATACCAATATCAATATGATGACGACGATAAGCCCGAGTCCACCACCGCCGTAATATCCTGTTCCGTAGAACGGCCCGCCGCCGACGCCGCTAAAGCCGCCGAGAAGTGCGAGAATCAAAATGATCAGAATGATCGTTCCGATGGTCATCTAGATTTCCTCCAGCCTGTGTTCCTGAGCCCTTGACTTCAGGTGGAGCAACAAACCCGGACTTGGGAAGTTCCGGTGCTCATTTTGGCCATACGGGCTCTTTTTTCCAAGTCGATTGGAACTTACATGCCATTACGTTGAAAGGGATTTTCGATGGCTGCACCCCTCATCGTTTCGATTCCGCACAGTCTTGGCCGTGAAGAAGCAACGCGGCGCCTGAAAAACGGACTGACGCGGGCGGCTGCCAGCGTCCCGGTGATCGCGGTCGACGAAGAGCGATGGGAGGACAGTCACATGATTTTTCGCGTCCGCGCGCTGGGGCAGGTTGCCTCAGGCCATCTCGATGTCGCCGACGATCACGTGCGGGTCGAAGTGACGTTGCCCTGGTTGTTGCAGCGCTTTGCCGAAGTTGCGCAGGCCGCGATCCAGAAGCGGGGGAACCTGCTGCTGACCAAGCAGTGAAGCCGTTTGTCATGCCTGCTCGTCGGCGGAGATCAGCATCTCACGCCGGTCATCGCGAGGAGCGTCAGCGACGAAGCAATCCAGAGCCGCGGATATTGACTGGATTGCTTCGCTGACGCTCGCAATGACGACATTTTGGAACGTCGTCGAATTCGCCAGGCGAATTGCCGTTTCTCTTCGCCACGGGTCTTGCCGAGCAGACGAATCTTGCCTTCAGCGGAACGCTTGGCTCAATCGCTCACCGGCCTCGCCGCCGGGCTCGGGATTGATGGCGGTGTGGTCGACGACGTCATAACCGTGGGTCGAGCCCTTGCGCGCTTTCATGAAAGACGAGGCATACAAATGCGAGATGCCGAGCGCGGCGAGATAGGGCATGATGGCCACGGCCGCGTCGAAGCCAAACGTCGCCGTGAGTTGCGGGCGATAGGTGGCGATCGGAACGATGGCGCGCATCAGCGTGGTTCCAGGCACCAGAACACCGACCACGGCCGCAACACCTCGCCCGGCGGGCTGCCGCAGATGCCGGTGCCGTTTGCTTCGCAGGCCTGATCGGTGATCTCGCTGCTCGACAGGTTGGCGCGCAACACTAGCCTCGTGCCGTCGCTCAAGCGCCAGCGCGCGGTCAGCAGCCCGTTGTCCGCGGCGTGTGCCTCGTCAAAGGCGGCATTGGCGAGCCGGGGCACGATCTCCCGCCGCCGCACCGCGAGCAGGTCGCGAACCAACGCAAGGCGGTGACGTGCGGTGCCTTCGTTGGGGGCGTCCCAATCCAGTATCGCGGATTGAAAGGTCGAGATGTCGACAGGGTCGGGTACCTCGTCGCCGTATTTTTCGTAAGCCCAGCCATATTCTCTTCGCCGTCCCTCGCGGACGGCGTGAGCGAGGTCGCCTTTGAAATCGCAGAAGAAAGGAAACGGCTGCCTCGATCCCCACTCTTCACCCATGAACAGCATGGGAATGTTGGGCGCCAGCAGGGTGATCGCGAGCGCCGCCTCCATCGCCTCCGCACCTACGAGGCTTTCCAGCCGGTCGCCGAAAGCGCGGTTGCCGATCTGGTCGTGGTTCTGGAGAAAATTTACAAAGGCGGTCGGAGCAAGGCCGCTGCTCGGTTGGCCGCGCGGTTTGCCGCCGCGGTGTTCGGAAAGCTCGCCCTGATAGGCAAAGCCCGAGCCAAGGGTGCGGGCAATATCGCGAAGCGGGGAGCGTTGATAGTCGCGGTAATAGCCTTGCGTTTCGCCGGTCAGCCATGTGTGCCAGGCGTGGTGATAATCGTCGTTCCACTGCGCGCGATACTTGCCGCGCGGCGGATCCTGTCCGGGATCGAGGACATCGACGCAGTTGGCGTCGTTTTCGAGAACCAGATGGATACGGCGTTCGGTGCGTGCGGCAAGTTCGCCGACCGCGACGCTCAGCTCGCCGAGCATCGAGATCTCGCCGGGCTCGACGATGCTGTGCACGGCATCGAGCCGCAGCCCGTCGAAGCGGTATTCATTGAGCCAGTAAAGCGCATTCTCGATCGCGAAAGCGCGAACCTGCGGCACGCGGTAATCGATCGCGCTGCCCCATGGCGTCTGCGCTTGGGCGAAGAAGCCAGGCGCATAGCGGCCGATGTAATTTCCCTCGGGCCCGAGATGGTTGTAGACCACGTCGAGAAAGACCATCAGTCCGCGCAGATGCGCCTGGTCGATCAGCTCCTTCAGATCGTCCGGCCGGCCATAGGCGCTGTCGGGCGCGTACCAGAGAACGCCGTCATAGCCCCAATTGCGTGAGCCGGCAAAATCCGCAATCGGCAGCAACTCCAGCGCTGTTATGCCGGTCGCAGCCAGATGGTCGAGCTTGTCGATCATGGCGCGGTAGGTGCCTTCTTTCGTGAAGGTGCCGACATGAGCTTCCAGGAGCACGGTCTCGTGCCAGTGACGCCCGCGCCAGTCCGCCGCGCGCCAGCGATAGGCGGCGTGATCGATGACCTCGCTTGGTCCAGACACGTCATCGGGCTGAAATGCCGATGCGGGATCCGGCACGTCGATCTCGCCGTCGATTCGAAATTTGTAGCGCGCGCCGGCTTTCGTGCCGGGAACGCCGAGCGAAAACCAGCCGTCCTCGCCGCGCTCCAGCTGATATGATCTGTCCAGCAGAAGTTCGACGCGCCTGGCAGCCGGCGCCCACAGGCGAAACAGGGTGCCTTGCGCCGTCAGCTTCGCGCCGAAATGCCGTTCGTTCATGCCGAGCCCGAGAACGCCAGCACCGAGCGGGGAGGCGCGGTGGCCTCGGCTCCCGATGCGAAATCCGCGACGGTTTGTTTAACGTCGGCGGTGTTCAATAGTTGCTGCCAGCGACTGTATTCCGGCAGCTTCGGCAGCTTGAAGGGAATCGCTTCAGGCGCGGCGTTGAGCACGATGCAGATCGGGCCTGCTGCTTTTTCGGACTGCCCCAGCACATAGGCGAGGAAGCGGCCTTCCGGAAATTTCCAATCCGCTTCTTTCATTTCCTCGGCGGCCGGCGTCAGCCAAAGAACGCCGAAGGTTCCGTCCTCCCGCCGTCCATCGAGCCAGCGGCGGACACGGAGTTGAGGAAAACGCCGGCGGATTTCGGTCATGTGGCCGACGAATTCGATGAGGTCGTCACCTTCCCGGCCGATGCCGTCCCAGCCGACCCAGCCGGTCTCGTTGTCCTGACAATAGGCATTGTTGTTGCCGTTCTGGGTATTGCCGACTTCGTCACCGGCGAGAATCAGCGGCACGCCCTGCGCGAGCAGGAGGCAGGCGATCTGGTTTCTGCGCAACTGGTTGCGCAGCGCGCTGACCGCCGGGTCGTCGGTCGGTCCTTCATGGCCGCAATTGTTGCTGTGGTTGTCGTTGGCGCCGTCGCGGTTGTCTTCGCCGTTGGCCTCGTTGTGCTTTGTGTTGTAGCTGAACAGATCCTTTACCGTGAAGCCGTCATGCACGGTGATGTGGTTGATGCTGGCGCGCGGGATTCTGCCGTCATGGTTGAAAAGGTCGGAGGAGCCGGTCATCCGGCTGGAGACTTCGCCGATCAAACTGCCTTCGCCGCTCCAGTAGCGCCGCATCGCGGTTCGATAATGGTCGTTCCATTCCGACCATTGTGATGGAAAGCCGCCGACCTGGTATCCGCCCATGCCGAGGTCCCATGGCTCGGCCACCAGCTTGGCGGAGGCAAGTATCGGGTCCTGCCGGATTGCGGTGAGAAAGCCGCTTTTGCGGTCGAAGCCGTTCGGCCCACGCGCCAGCGTCGTTGCCAGGTCGAACCGGAAGCCGTCGACATGACAGACCTCGACCCAGTAACGCAGCGAGTCCATCACCATTTGCAAGACGCGCGGATGGGTGAGATTGACCGAGCTGCCGCAGCCGGTGAAATCGTCATAGTAGCGCCGGTTTTCGGGCTTCAGCCAGTAATAGGAGGCGTTGTCGATGCCGCGGAAGGACAGCGTCGGGCCCAAATGGTTGCCCTCGGCGGTATGGTTGTAGACGACATCGAGTATCACCTCGATTCCGGCATCATGAAGCCGCGCCACGGTGGTACGGAACGAGTCGAGTGGATTGTCCTGGGCGTAGCGCGCTTCGGGCGCGAAAAACGAGATCGTATTATAACCCCAGTAGTTCGACAGTTTTCGCTCGACCAGCGTGCGGTCGTCGATGAGGCCATGCATCGGCAGCAACTCGATGGTGGTGACGCCGAGCCGCCTGAGATGTTCAATCATCGCCGGCGAGGACAGGCCGCCATAGGTGCCGCGCAGGTTGGGAGCGACGTCCTCGCGCGTCTGCGTCAGGCCCTTGATATGCGCCTCGTAGATGATGGTGTCTTCCCACGAAATATTGGGGCGCATTTCGCGTCGGCCCCAGTTGAATGCCTCATCGACCACCACCGCCTTCGGCATGCCGCGCGCGTTGTCGCGCCGGTCGAACGAGAGGTCCTCGCGTGCGCTCCCGGTGCGGTAGCCGAAATGCGCATCGCTCCACACCAGCCGGCCGGCAAGCCGTCGCGCATAGGGATCGAGCAGCAGTTTGTTGGGGTTGAAACGATGGCCCTGCTCGGGCGCGTAGGGACCATGCACGCGATAGCCGTAGAGCTGTCCGGGCGAAACGTCGTTCAGATAGCCGTGCCAGACATCCTCAGTGCGCTCCGGCAATTCGATGCGTTCGAGTTCGCGTCGGCCCTGGGAGTCGAATAGACAGAGCTCGACTTTTTGAGCGTTGGCGGAGAACAGCGCGAAATTGGTGCCCCGGCCGTCCCAGCTTGCACCGAGGCGAGAGGACGAGCCGGCGGAAAGTCGCATGACGACCCTCTTTCCGAAGTTCGAAAAGCCCCGCAGCACCCTCTTGCGCGAACTTCGGAAGGCAATGGGCACTCGCAAATCTTTCCTTCCAGTGGCCTGATTCCAACGTTTGCCTCTGGCCGGTCATGAAGCAAACGGCAAATCCACTTCAGCCGGCCTTCCTGGCCTTCCTAGCCTTCCGGTACGAGAAAGATGGCAGCAAGGGGCGGGATAGTGAGCCTAAGTTCGGGCCGTGCGGCATCCACGGTGCGGACTTCACCGACATTGCCGACATTGCTGCCGCCGTAGTGGGCGGAATCCGAATTGAGAACTTCGCGCCACGCACCTGAAAACGGCACGCCGATGTGATAATCGTAATACACGTTGGGCGAAAAATTCACCGCGACGAGGCAGCGCGCCCGCGCGTCCTTGCCCTTGCGCATCCAGGCGAATACGTTGTTGCGGGCGTCGTCGGTCACGAGCCATTCAAAGCCGGAATGATCGCAATCGAGCTCGTGCAGCGCCGGATATCTGCGATAGAGGCCGTTCAAGTCGCGGATCAGGGACTGGATGCCGGCGTGCCTTTGCTGTTCGAGCAAATGCCAGTCGAGCGAATTGTCGTGATTCCATTCGCGCGCTTGCGCAAATTCGCATCCCATGAACATCAGCTTCTTGCCCGGATGGCCGAACATGAAGGCGTAGTAGGCGCGCAAATTCGCAAAACGCTGCCAGTCGTCGCCGGGCATCCGCCCCAGGATTGATCGCTTGCCGTGGACGACCTCGTCGTGCGAGAGCGGCAGGATGAAATTTTCCGAGAATGCGTAATGCAGGCCGAACAGGATATCGCCATGGCGATATTGGCGATGGATCGGATCCTTGCTGATATATTGCAGGGTATCGTGCATCCATCCCATGTTCCACTTGTAGCCGAAGCCCAGTCCGCCATGTTCGACCGGCTGCGACACCTGGGGCCAGGCGGTAGATTCTTCCGCCGCGGTCGTTGCTTCCGGAAAACGGGCGAACACCTCGGTATTGAAGCGGCGCAGGAACGCGATGGCGTCGAGATTTTCCCGGCCGCCGAACCGGTTCGGCACCCATTCGCCGGCGGGCCGGCTGTAGTCGAGATAGAGCATGGAGGCGACGGCGTCGACGCGCAGGCCGTCGATGCCGTAACGCTCCAGCCAGAACAGCGCGTTCGATACCAGGAAATTGACGGTCTCGGTGCGGCCGAAATTGTAGATCAGCGTGCCCCAGTCGAGGTGCCGGCCCTGCAGCGGATTGGCGTGTTCGTAGAGCGCGGTGCCGTCGAAATTGCCGAGGCCGTGCGGATCGTCGGGAAAATGCCCGGGCACCCAGTCAAGCATCACGCCGAGACCTTCGCGATGACAGGCATCGACGAGCGCGGCGAAATCCTGCGGCGGACCGAAGCGGCTGGTCGGCGCGAACAGGCCGGTCGGCTGATAGCCCCAGGAGCCGTCGAAGGGATGTTCACTGACGGGGAGAAATTCGACATGGGTAAAGCCGAGATCGCGGGCATAGCGTGGCAGCTGCTCGGCGAGTTCGCGATAGGTCAGCCATTCATTGTCGCCCTTTCGCCGCCATGAGCCCAAATGCACCTCATAGATCGAAATTGGAGCTTCACGCGCGTTGATGCGCGCAGGAGCGGGGCAGGGCCGCGGCAGGTGTTCCTCGTCAAATACGATCGAGGCGTTGCTCGGGCGCATTTCGGTGGCGAAAGCCAGCGGGTCCGATTTTAACGGCAGGTGATGACCCTGCCGGCTGACGATATCGAACTTGTAGCGGTCGCCGGGAATGGCGTGGGGGATGAACAGCTCCCAATAGCCAAGACCGCGCACCCGCATCGGATGCCGCCGTGGATTCCAATAGTTGAAATCGCCGACGACGCTTACTCTCTGCGCGTTCGGCGCCAGCACGACGAACGCCACGCCTTCGACACCTTCCAGCACAAGCGGGTGCGCCCCGAGCTTGTCGTAAAGCCGCAAATGGTTGCCCTCGCCAAGCAGATACAGATCGTAGTCCGTCAGCACCGGGGGGAAGCGATAGGGGTCATCGAGATCGACGACGGTGTCGCCGAATCGCGCGCGCAACTGGTAGGATTTCGAGTCGTTCGGCAGCACGCCGGCAAACAATCCGTCCTCATGAATTCGCGTCAGCGCCGCCGCTTCGCCATCGTCGACCACGGCATCGACCCTGGAGGCTTCCGGCAGGAATGCGCGCACAACGGTCTTGCCGTTCTCCTTATGCGGCCCGAGATAGTGAAACGGATCGGAGTGGCGGCCTTCCAGGATCGCATAGGCCTCGGCGGAAAGCTCGCTCATGTGGCCTCGTCGGAACGCGAAGACAAAATTCGAAGCGCTCCCATCAAGGAGGGGCGCACCCGTTCGGGCCGCTGCGTCAAATCGTGTTCCAGTTCGTCAAAAATCTTTTCGAGCAGGAAAAAGTCCAGCATCCGCGCTGCGGCCGCATGATCCTCCGACCAGAGAGATGAGTTTGTCATGAATTCGCGATAGGTGGCAAGAAAGGCATCGCTGGCGCGGCTGACCCACTCGGAGAGCGCCGCGCCAAGCCTGCCGTGTTCATCATGCGCAAGCCTGAGCGCGCGCCCGAGCGCGGCATTTGCCGAATGTTCGATCGATCTGATCAGGCTGGCGACGTCACGCGCGGCCGGCGCCTTGCGCCGCCGCTCCTCGATTCCCAGACGAAGATCGCCCTTGAAGCCGGTGATGAAAATATCGTCCTTCACGATCAGCGAGCGGGCGAGATTGAAATCGCCGTGATGCCGGATGTTCAGACCGTCGGCATCCGGCGGCAGAAGAGCTTCGAGGCGTTCCTGCAGCACCGCCTGCTGAGCCAGCATCTGATCGACCAGCGGACGATCGGCTTCGCCGAAAGAATCCCGCCGCTGTCTCATGGCCTCGAAAACCCGCTCGGCGCGCGTAACGACCTTTTCGATCCAGAGTTTGACGTCGGAGGGCCGGATCGGTTCGGGCACAAAGTCGGTCAAGCCGCTCGCGGTCGCAAAGGCGAGATGCATTTCTGCAGTCCGCCTTCCAATCTGCGACATCTGACGCAGCAGGGGCAGGTGCTCCTCGCTCTCGCCGGGAGCTCCGCTCGTCAAAAGACGCTGTTCCTCGACAAAGCGATCGAGATTGGCCGCCGCCACCGTCCAGGCATCGCCCTGATTTCCGACAAAGGCATGAACAATGGCGATTGCGAATCTGGTCTCGGCTTCGGCTAGTTCGACGCTGCCAAGCATGGGGGGCGTGTTGGCGAAGCCGACCACCTCCGTCAAAAACCGGCCGATCTCGATCTCCGGATTGATGCCCGGCTCGAGCTTTCGGTAGAGCTTGGCGCAGTAATTGTCATCGAGAAGCGCCATGCTGCTGAGCGGCCCGGCGTCGACCGTGGTGACTCGTTCCGGTTGCTTGATCGGTTTTGGCGAGAATCTGCTCGTCGGCCGGAATTCGAGACTCATGCCATTTTCTTCGATGGTCAGAGCCTGGCGAAGGTTGCGAAGCAGCAGGCCATGGAAGATCGGGTCAAAAGCGACATCCAGCAGCGTGCCTTCGCGCGCGCCCTGGCGCACCGCGGCGAGCGCATGGGGATTGAATCGCTCGCGATCGAACCGCACCCATTCGATCTGCAAGGGCATCGTATAGCGCACGCCCACCTCGTTCTGCTTCGTCTCGAAAAAGGCGAGCCACGGCCGGTTGTCGCCGATGTCGCAAAACGGGATTGCCGAGGTGAGCGTCGGGCGAATCTCCGAAGGATTGTGCTCAGGGTACCAGCGGCTTCGTGCCAGATGCCCCGGCATGACGTCGCGCTCGAACACCCCGCGCGTGCGGGCGAGCGACACCCAGGTTGCGCCCACCGGCACGACCAGGGTCTCGAATTCAGGAAGCACTGACTGCGTGACGAATTCCGATTCGGCGCGCTCCCGGAGCTGGAACCAGTAAAAACCATATGGCGCGAGCGTGATCATGTAGGGGAGTTCGCCGATCGCGGGGAAATGCGTGCGGCCCAGCATTTCCAGGGGAACGCGGTCCTTGAAGGCCGACAGATCGAGTTCGGTTGCCTGCGCCGATCGCGACAGGTTGGCGACGCAAAGAATGACCTCGTCGCCAAGCTGCCTGACGTAAGCCAGCACTGCGCGATTGACCGGGCGGATGAAGGTCATGCTGCCGCGGCCGAATGCCAGTGTCGACTTGCGTACCGAAATCAGCCGCTTGGTGGCGCTGAGCAAAGACGACAGGCTGCGCGATTGGGCTTCGACATTGACGGCTTCATAGCCGTAAACCGAATCCATGATGATCGGGGCGTAGAGCCGCGCGGGATCGGCGCGGGAAAAGCCGCCGTTGCGGTCCGGCGTCCATTGCATCGGCGTGCGCACGCCATTGCGGTCGCCGAGATAGATGTTGTCGCCCATGCCGATTTCGTCGCCGTAATAGATGATCGGCGTGCCCGGAAACGAAAACAGCAGCGAGTTCATCAGCTCGATCTTGCGGCGGTCATTGTCCATCAGCGGCGCAAGGCGCCTGCGAATGCCGAGGTTGATGCGCGCCCGCGGATCGTTGGCGTAGGTCGACCACAAATAGTCGCGTTCGACGTCGGTGACCATTTCGAGCGTGAGTTCGTCGTGGTTGCGCAGGAACAGTGCCCACTGGCAATTGAGCGGGATATCCGGGGTTTGACGCAGGATGTCGGTGATCGGAAACCGGTCTTCCTGGGCGATCGCCATGTAGATGCGCGGCATCAGTGGAAAGTGATACGCCATCTGGCATTCGTCGCCGTCGCCGAAATATTCCTGCACGTCCTCCGGCCATTGATTGGCTTCCGCCAGCAGCACCTTGCCCCTGGCATAGGCGTCGAGCTCGGCGCGAAGCTTTTTGATGATGGCATGCGTCTCAGGCAGGTTCTCGTTGTTGGTGCCATCGCGCTCGCACAGATAGGGAATGGCATCGAGACGGAACCCGTCGACGCCGGTGTCGAGCCAGCGCTTCATCACCTGGATCATCGCGCTGACCACGCGCGGATTGTCGAAATTCAGGTCGGGCTGATGCGAGAAAAAGCGATGCCAGTAGAACTGCCCGGCTTCCGGGTCCCAGGTCCAGTTGGACTTCTCGGTGTCGGTGAAGATGATCCGGGTGCCCGCATATTTCTGGTCGGTGTCGCTCCAGACATACCAGTTGCGCGCGCTCGACTTCGGGTCGCTGCGGCGGGCACGCTTGAACCAGTCGTGCTGGTCGGAGGTATGATTGATGACGAGTTCGATGACCACGCGCATGCCGCGTCGCTTGGCTTCGACGATGAAGCGGCGAAAATCCTTCATGGTCCCGAAATCGGGATTGATCGAGCCGTAGTCGGCGATGTCGTAGCCGTCGTCGCGGCCCGGCGAGGGGTAGAATGGTAACAGCCATAGCGCCGTTACCCCGAGGTCCTGCAAATAGTCGAGCTTCTCAGTGAGACCGGCGAAATCGCCGATGCCGTCATTGTTGCTGTCGGCGAAGGCCTTGACGTGAAGCTGATAGACGATTGCGTCTTTGTACCAGAGTTCGTCATGATCCAGCGCGGCGCCCGGCAGTTCTTCGGTATCGATCGACGACAGCAGGTTCATTCCAAAGCTCCGCGCGACCAGAGAGCGAAACAGCGGGGCGGTATTATGGACGCGTTCAAGCCGATTGGCAGCGCCGCGTGCGGCGCCCTCGACGGTTTCGATTGTTTTGATCACGGTGATGCGATTTGCAATGGGGTCCCATTTCGTTTGCGCGAAAGGAGATGCTCGGGACATATATAAAAAGCCGTTCCCCTTGCTTTGGTTCCTTTGGGAACGGCGGAGCTGGATCGGCGTTAAACAAGGCTATCCTCTTCCCAAACCATAGGAATTTGGCGGCGGTTCCGTTTCCGTTGCGTGCAAATGGCGTGCCGAATGGACCTTTACAGCAAAGCCCGAGAGCTGGACATCCAAACCGAATTTATCGATGGCCGCGGCCATCGCCAGGTAACGGATGCCGCCGCGCTCAAGATCATCCTGGATTCCCTGCCAGAACGGGTTCCGTACCGCCTTGTCTCCGGAACCGTGGTGGTCCGGTCCGGCCGCGCCTCGCAAACCGAAATCAAGGAAGGCGCCGCGTTCCCCATGCGGTGGCAGATCATGTTTGGTTCGACGGTCATCGCGCGAGGCGAAGCGCACGACCGCACCATCCTCTGGCCCGCCGATCTGCCGCAGGGGTCGTATCGGCTGAAGCTGAACGATGCGTCATCGTTTGTGGAAGAAGTGCCTCTGATCGTCTCGCCGGCCAAAGCCTATGGCGGCGATTTCGATCGCTGCTGGCTGATTGCGGTTCAGCTTTACGGCGTCAGTTCGGCGCGCAACTGGGGTATCGGCGATTTCACCGATCTTGGGGCATTGCTCGAATTGGCGGCCGAGCTCGGAGCCGATGGCATCGGCCTCAATCCGTTGCACGCTCTTTTCGACGACCGGCCGGCCGATTGCAGTCCCTATTCGCCGAATAGCCGGCTGTTCCTGAACGCGCTCTATATCGACGTCGAGAAAATTCCCGAGTTCAGCGCCGAGGCTTTTGCAAGCAGCTCCATCGCGCGGCTGAGGGAAGGTCATCTCATCGATTATGAGGCCGTCGCCGGGCTGAAATGGCGGGCGCTGCGCGCAGCCTTCGAAAATTTCAGGTTGCACGCGAGCGCGGCCCGCAAGCGCGATTTCGACACGTTCCGCGCCGAGCGCGCGCCGCTGTTGTCGCACTTCGCCTGTTTCGAGGTCCTTCGGCACAAGTTCAAAAGACCATGGTGGGAATGGCCCGAGGGCTGGCAGCGGCCGGACGAAGCCAAATGCGCCGAACTGCGGCAGGGAGCGGATGCTGGCGAAATCGAATTCGTCGAATTCGTGCAATGGACGGCCGATCTGCAATTGCGCTCCTGCAGCGACCTCGCGGCTCGGCTTGGCATGAGGGTCGGCCTTTATCTGGACGTCGCGGTCGGCGTCCAGGCCAATGGCTTTGACGCGTGGAACGAGCAGACCGCGATCTCGCGCCATCTTTCGGTGGGCGCGCCGCCCGATCCGCTGATGCCTGCCGGCCAGAACTGGGGCCTGGCCGGCTTCAATGCCGCAGGGCTGGAACTGACATCGTTCGAACCGTACCGGGAAATGCTGCGGGCTTCGATGCGCCATGCGGGTGCGATCAGGCTCGACCACGTGTTGGGCCTGAAACGGCTCTATCTCGTTCCGCACGGCTTCGCCCCCAATAACGGTGTCTATGTGCAGATGCCGTTCGAAGCGTTGCTGGCGTCAACGGCGCTGGCGAGCGTGCAGCATGCTTGCGTGGTGATCGGCGAGGATCTTGGTACCGTGCCGGAGGGTTTTCGCGACAAGACGTCAGATTGGGGCATCTGGTCCTATCAGGTGATGATGTTCGAGCGTGACGATGGCGGCGCGTTTCGCGGCGCCGACTATTACTCGCCGAATGCGCTCGTCACCTTCAACACCCACGACCTGTCGACCTATGCCGGATGGCGCTCGTTCAACGATCTCAAGATGAAGCGATCGCTGGGGATCGACCCCGGTGAGAGCGATGATGCCCGCTGGCACGCGCTCACCATGCTCAGCGACGTGCTGCAACATCACTCGATCGATCGCCACGATCTCTATGCGGTGGCGGCCTTTCTCGCCAGAACCAGGTCACGCCTGCTTGCGATTTCGCTAGAAGATCTCCTCAACGTCGTCGACCAGCCCAACATTCCCGGCACCGTGAACGAGCACCCGAACTGGCGGCAGCGGCTGCCGATTGCGATCGAGGGGATTGCTGGCGCCATCGACGTTGCCATGCTGAAGGACGCGACCAGGGAAAGAACGCGTGCCGCGGCGCGAAGCGCTTCTCATCCAGCCGAGTAAAGCATGTGTCGAACAGAATAGAAGACTACGGTTTGATCGGCGATTGCGAAACCGCAGCCCTTGTCGGTCGCAACGGCTCGATCGACTGGCTGTGCTGGCCTGCGTTCGATTCCGATGCCATGTTTGCCGCCATTCTCGGCACGCACAAAAATGGCCGCTGGCTGATCACGCCTACGGAAGAAATCAGAAGCGCCTCGCGCCGTTACTGGGACAACACCCTGATCCTGGAAACGCGCTTTGAGACCGCAGGCGGCATTGTTGCCCTGATCGATTTCATGCCGCCGCGCGGCAAGGCCTCCGACGTCGTCCGCCTGGTCCGTGGCGTTAAGGGGAAAATCAGGCTGCATATGGAGCTCGTGATCCGCTTCGGCATGGGTACGGATGTTCCCTGGGTCAGGCGCACCGAAGACGGCGCGCTGCTTGCGATTTGCGGAAAGGACATGGCCGTGTTGCGGTCGCCGGTGGCGACGCGCGGCAAGAACCTGACCACCGTGGCCGAATTCGAGGCGGAGGAGGGCAAGACCGTTCCCTTTGTCCTCACCTACGGCCCTTCCCATTTGCCCTTGCCCGAACCGATCAATCCGGCGCAGGCGTTGCAGGACACCGAGGATTTCTGGATCGAGTGGTGCAGCCGTTGCTCTTACGACGGCGAAAACCGCGACCTCGTCATGCGCTCGCTAATTACGCTGAAGGCGCTGACCTATGCGCCGACAGGCGGTATCGTCGCCGCGCCCACGACCTCGCTGCCTGAAAAACTGGGGGGCAGCCGAAACTGGGATTACCGATACTGCTGGCTGCGCGATGCGACCTTCACGCTGCTGGCGCTGATGAATTCCGGCTACACCGAGGAAGCCTCGGCCTGGCACAACTGGCTTTTGCGTGCGGTGGCGGGCTCGCCGGCCGGCATGCAGATCATGTACGGGATCATGGGCGAGCGCCGCTTGCTGGAATGGGAGGCGGACTGGTTGCCAGGCTATGAGGGCGCGCGCCCGGTTCGCATCGGCAACGCCGCCCATGCCCAGTTGCAGCTCGACGTCTATGGCGAACTGATCGACGCCTTCCACCAGACGCGCATGACCAAGCTGAAACTGGACGAAGAATCGTGGGCGCTGGAATGCACGGTGCTCCAGCATCTCGCCGAGGTCTGGGACGAGCCTGATCACGGCATCTGGGAACGTCGCGGACAAGCTCGGCACTATGTTTCGTCGAAGGTGATGACCTGGGTTGCGTTCGACCGGGGTATCAAGAGCGCCGAACGATTCGGCTTCAAGGCGCCGATCGAAGAATGGCGGACCTTGCGCGACACCATCTGTCTCGACGTCTGCGAAAACGGATTCGATATCGAGCAGAATACGTTCGTCGAATCCTACGGCTCGCAATTGCTCGACGCCAGCATACTCCTGATGTCGTCGGTGGGATTTCTGCCGGCCTCGGACCCGCGGGTTCGCGGCACGCTCGAGGCGATCGAGCGTCACATGATGCCGGATGGCCTTGTGCTACGGCACGATCCGCGCGAGATTTCCGACGAGCGGCAGCCGATCGAGGGTGCCTTTCTGGCCTGCTCGCTTTGGCTTGCCGATGCCTACGTTCTGGGCGGTGAGATCGGCAAGGCGCAAAAGCTGTTCGATCGCGTCGTTGGCATTGCCAACGATCTTGGCCTCTTGGCAGAGGAATTCGATACCGGAGCTGACCGGCAGACCGGCAACTTCCCGCAAGCGCTCACCCACATCGCGCTGATCAACACCGCGCATAATCTCAGCGACGCCAAGAAGGCGAGCGAGAAGCCGGCACTTCAGAGGTCGAAATGAGGGAAGAAGGGCAACCGTCGTCCCTGCGAACGCAGGGACCCATAACCACGGTCGCTGATTACTGAGAAGAGCGTTCTTTAAGAGAGGTTAAGGCGTATGGGTCCCTGCTCGCGCTTCGCTTGGCCGGGGCGACCATCGG
>Ga0306923_10001921_pt1 | contig 18734 bp, 17 predicted proteins | sample sta12Can44000108_FD_203841 | JGI IMG/M metagenome (GOLD analysis project Ga0306923, IMG submission 203841) | Lab enrichment of tropical soil microbial communities from Luquillo Experimental Forest, Puerto Rico - statanox.12C.anox.44.000.108 (v2)... | ecosystem: Environmental > Terrestrial >... | reverse complement strand
GCGACATGTTTCTCGACCACGACGGTGCAGCACTCGACTTCGAGAGTTTGGGGGAGCCCGTCGCTTTCCCGGAATTCTCTGTTTCTATCTATGAACGCGCAAGGGACAGCGACGAACGGACGGCGCTCGCCACGCTCGAAGCGCTGGAGGCGGTAGTGCCACACCGGGGATACACGCAGCCATCCTGGATTGAGATCGGGCGCCCGCGGCGAGCCGAACCCTGGGTCGAGGTGGTTAACGACGCTGTTGTGGCCCGCAATCGAATCGTGGGAGACGGCTGGCCGGCTCGGTACCTATCGTATGATACAACACCAATGGGCGCGATCGAGCTCAGAGGTTTCGGCGAAACGACTTGCCACGGTGCGCTTCTGACGTTGCGGGCTGTGACGCAAGGTGATGGGGAGCCCAAGGCGGTTGCGACCACCCTTCTCACGAACCGCGCCACACACCAGCCTTTCTCACTCGCTACTGCCGTGCCCGTTTCCGGACTGCATCTGGAACTGGAAATCAATCCGCCGTTGGGCGAGGTGCCTTGCGATGTCACACTGGAGCGTTTGCAGTTGCACTCTGCTCAATCCGGGTTTTGATTTAAATGCTAAAACTGCTTCACGGACCAGCACAACCTGTCGTGGCCCAACTAGAGCAGGAAAATATACGCACACTCTTGAGAAGCAGGTCTGCTGTCCACGGGCGCGAGAATCCCGCCATGCAATCGGCATTTCCGTCAATCTGTCCACACTTCTCATCAATCCAAAAGATATCGAGGGATTTCTGAGTAATGTGATACGCCTGATCAGTCACTTGACTATCGGAGATCGAGTTGGCATGATCGGAATATTCCGTGCCGAAGATCTCTTGCTTTGAAATGCTAGAGGTAATAGTCGTTCCATAAGTATGGTAATTTAACTGATCGGAAATACAGCCAAACGTCAAAACAAAGGGCAGATCCCATGATCCAAAGCCGAGATCGCAATTGGGACCAAAGCTGGACTGCATCTCCGGAAAGTCCATCTCAAAATTCACGTTGCCGTCATCATTGCGGTTTCGTAACGCGAAGATACTTATGTCTATGTTCCCCGGCGAGCTGACCGGCGGCCAGCCTGGCAGAGTAGACACCCCCCGGAATGTCGCTTCCCAATAAGCGTTTAAGGGAATGTAGACGTTGTCGTTGTTGAGGCAAGTAGTGGCAAAATTGATGTTGGGGGTGAAGCTTCTACCGGTTTTGGTGCTGTAATCCAGCCAACTTGAATCGATATGAAAATCGAGTACCTGTTGCCCCTGGTCCTGGGTAAAGAATATTGCATCTGTGCCATGCGTAGACCCCATACTGCCGCCTCCGGCAAATATAAACGGGGGGCTTGAGAACGAGCTTGCTGAGCAATTATTGACAAAGCTTACCCAGCTGCTGTTTCCCTTGCTCATATCGAGGCAGAGCACCTGTGTCGTATAGCCCGACGCCACCGCCTCTGCTGGCGCTGGCTGACTGCACAGATCGGAAGTTGGAGTAACCTCAACTGTGAGGTTTTGACTGGTTTGCGCTGCCCGAACGGGCACCAGCATTAGACAAAGAGCCGCGATGCTGAACAAACCCAATACAGCTTTGCGCATCGTATAAAAATCTCCTCTTTACAATTTTGGAAAATAATAATTATTGTTGCGATGCACCCATTTCACGTGTGCCATCCTGCGACCGACAGGAAGACCGATTGCTGATAGCGGAAGTGATATATCATCAAACTCGTAATTTGTCAAATGAACACTTAATATGCAATCGCATTGCCGGCAGCGGTACGCCTGCTGCCGGCAGTGGGATGTGCTAAAGGTTCCGGCGTCACCAAGCGGGCGATCCGATGCTCCGACCGTCATCGGGGCTGGTTTCGCTCAAATTTTGTTGCCAGGGAAAGGCAAGAGGCCCACCATCGCCCTATCACGCCGAGCATCTGGGGAATGTCCGCTAAAGCGACGCTCCTTTGGTCTATTTGGCCTTAAGTGAGGAGAAATTGTAGTGCCGATCCCGCGCGTCTGGCAAATGAGGGCTCTAATCAACAGAACAATCAATAAAACGTTGGGAAGATTTAACTATACGATTCGGAAACTTCCTGAGCATGATGACAGTGATGACAGCCTGGCACGCACCGACGAGGTAATCGGCGGACCATGGTTTTCGCATGTCTTACAGATGGCAAACCGATACTGTCACCCAAAGGTCTTACACTATCACCGCGGGGAAATCGAGGACGAGCGCCTTAAATACATCGCCTATTTTCTCGACGTCCGGGATCAAAGGATTCTGGAAATTGGTCCTTTCGAGGGATACCACAGCGTCGTTCTTGAAAAAATGGGCGTGCGAGAGAACATCGCTATCGAAAGCCGAGCCGACAATTTGAGCAAGTGCCAGCGTATTAAGGAGAAATACCACCTTAACCACACGCAGTTCCTCCAGTACGACCTTGAACGCCTATACAGGGGAGAGGAGATACCGAGCTTCAGCGGCCCATTCGATCTGGTGTTCTGCTTAGGTGTTCTTTATCATCTGCCAGACCCAGGCCGCGGATTGGAGTGGATGCGATCCCAATCGAGCACTTTGTTCGTTGGTACTCACTATGCCACACCACGAAATCGGATGAAAAGCATAACTTATTCATATGGAGGAAAGTCCTACCGCGGGCAGGAAAGGCCCGAGCCCGGCATTGCTTGCCCAATCGCTGGCATGTCGCCCACGTCGCTGTGGCTCTACGAGGATGACCTGCTTCGCCTTATTCATGACGTAGGCTACTCACGCATATGGGTGCTGGGTAAGGACATTCAAAACCATACGGATCACATTACTCTCCTTGCGGAAGCACCAAGCTGAACTACTGCCTTGATATACGGAGTAGTTTATAGTCGTCAATATGCCGATTACGAATGTAACGGATAATGGCTCTGGGGCCATTCGCATCACTGTCAACGGGCCAGCGCCGACCGACCTATGGGCTGCCCATAGCATGTGTACAGAGTAACTATTGGGCGCAAATCTCTGGCGTTCAGGGCGTCCCCAATGCGAACGGGAGATTTCCAGGTCAAAGGCTTACGTGTTGCATAAGTTAGGTGCAAAACAAAGCGCGAAGGGCCGACAGCTCGACCCATCACTGCCATTTGAGTGTCCACAAAGACAAGCCGGGCCCCAACCGACGATTTTCAAAACGCACACTGCGGAGCGCGGCCCTCGGTGAAATCATTAGGGGGTGACCCCACCGGGAGCGGCCGTGGATAATACCCCAGGCGGAAACCGGAAAGCGGTGCAGGTGCTCGATCTGTTGCTAGAGTATTTCGGTGAGGCGGGGTGAGCGTTGGACACGCGATCGCTATGATGACAGTGACGGCCGGCGCTGTCTCGCTCGCCATGGAGTCGTAGCCCTATCGAAGCCCTTGTAGGCGACCCGATGCCCCGAATATCGCTAGCGGCGGGTGGCAGATTTCGTTATTCGGTTGTGCACAACATACTATAGGTTAATTACAAAGCAACGATTTTCGTTCGCCGAGTATTTTTGCGCTTGCAAAGCATGCGCCCGGCGTTGTTCACTCAACGGCATAAGAGGAGGGTGTCGTTGCTCATTATCAGACGCGCACTACAGTGCGGCCCAACTGCCTATGGGGCATCCGAGCGAGAGGGAAACCCCGTAGCGGCTGCCGAGTTTGGCCGCGCGTGGTACGATTGCCGCCTGCCTAGTGGTCATGCGGTGCGTGGGGCGGCATACGACGCGGGTTCAAAACGACGTTCTTAGGAAGGCGTGCTGACATGCAGCTCTCGATCGTCGTTCCGGTTTATCGAAGTGCCGAATGCTTGCCTGCGCTTGTTCGGCGCATCGAAAAGGAGGTTGCCGATTATTTCCAGATCTACGAGTTGATCCTCGTCAATGATGATAGTCCTGACACGAGCTGGGAAGTCATCCAGCGGCTCGCTTCCGAACACCACTTCATAACCGGTGTAAACCTTCGAAAAAATGCCGGGCAAGACAATGCCATCATGGCAGGATTAAACGTCGCGACAGGAGAGGTCGTCATAATCATGGATGACGATCTGCAACATGACCCGTCAGACATCCCGGCTCTGGATAGGCAAATAAAATACGGTTTCGACGTCGTATATGCGCGCTTTGAACACATGCAACAGGCGCTCTGGAAGAACTTCGGCAGTTGGTTCAATGATCGCTTTGCGATGCTGACGCTTGGGAAGCCGAAGAACATCTACATGTCGCCATACAAGGCCCTGCGGCGCGAAGTGGTTCAGGAAGTCATAAAGTATGCTGGACCTTATCCCTATGTTGACGGCCTAATATTCGCAGTTACCTCCAAGATAACACAGATTCCTGCGACCCATCATACTCGCTTTGCCGGCAAGAGTAACTATAGCCTTTTGAGATCGATCAAGGTGTGGCTCAAACTCGCCACCGGGTTCTCTGCTTTTCCTTTGCGGATCGCGACGTTCCTCGGCGGCGCTATGTCGCTATTGGCGTTCGTGCTTGCGGCTTATTTTGCCCTTCAGGCATTGATATCGGCAAGAGGGCCGGAAGGGTGGGCCTCGGTGATCGTCGCGGTTTTGTTCATTGGCGGGGTCCAGTTAATCGGTATCGGCGCCGTCGGCGAGTATGTCGGCCGAATTTTCGTTACCCAGAACGCCCGGCCGCAGTTTACCGTGAAGGAGATCTGCGGCAGCGGGTCTGCAAGCGATCCCGACGTCGCCCGTGTGAATCGCGCGAACAGCGTCCTGCATCTGGCATCGTTCGGCGTCAACAAGGAGTGAGGGTATGGTTTCAACAGCGGCAAGCGCAACTGTGTCGCCGGCAGCGGACCTAGTCGCGCCGGTGCGTTCTTCCGAGGAATTCTTGATTTTCGGGGCGCCTCTGATCTGCGACGAGGAGGAGCGCGAGATACTGAGTTCTCTCAGAAGCGGCTGGCTTGGAACTGGCCCGAAGGTGGCTCAATTGGAGCGCGAGTTTCGCGATTACAAGGAGGCCCCCTATGCGGTGGCGGTAAATTCCTGCACGGCGGCACTCCATCTGAGCATGCTGGCGGCAGGCATCGGCCCGGGAGACGAAGTCATCACGACGGCTCTCACTTTTTGTGCGACGGTAAATACCATCATTCACGCGGGGGCTAGACCCGTTCTGGCCGACGTCGACCCCGCGACGTTCAATATCGATCCCCAGGACGTGGCGGCCAAAATCACGAGCCGCACCAAGGCCATCGTGCCGGTCCACTTCGCTGGCCGTGCTTGCGACATGGACGCGCTCGCCGCGATCGCGCAGCAGCACGGGCTGATGATTATTGAGGACTGCGCTCACGCTGTCGAAACCACCTATAAGGGAAGACAGGCCGGCACATTCGGTACTTTCGGCTGCTTTAGCTTTTATGTGACCAAAAACATGACGACCGGCGAGGGGGGAATGATCCTGACGACGGATGAGAAGCACGCCGATCGCCTCAAAATCCTCGCTCTCCACGGCATGAGCAAAGACGCGTGGCGGCGTTTCAGTGATGACGGCTACAAGCACTACTACGTCGTCGAGTGCGGCTACAAATACAATATGATGGACATCCAGGCGGCAATCGGCATCCATCAGCTCCGCCGGATTGAAAAGAATTGGGAACGCCGGCAGGAAATATGGGCAACTTACCAGAACGAATTCGCCGGCCTGCCAATAGGCCTTCCAGCGCAACCGGATGACGGGACGCGCCACGCCTACCACCTCTATACTGTACTGATCGACCCGGAAAGAACCAATCTGACGCGGGACCAGTTTATCGCTGACATGACCACTGAGAATATCGGGGTTGGCGTACATTACCAGAGTATTCCGGTTCATCCGTATTATCAGGAGCGGTTTGGCTGGCGCCCTGAAGATAATCCGTATAGCTTCCGTATTGGGCAGCAGACGGTAAGTCTGCCTCTATCGCCCAAACTCACCGATCGCGACGTGGCGGACGTCGTCCGCGCAGTCTACAAGGTGCTTCACCGCTAATCTGAATTATCGAACTACGAAATTCTCGAAGCGACGCCGCTGAGGTAGAATGACCGGCAGTCTGATCTACAGTCATGCGTCCATCTACGAAGCGGTAATGCGCGCCCTCTACGGTCGCGGGTATGATGAACGGTTCCGCGCGGTCGCCGAGTTAATCGCAGAAGGCTCTTCAGTCCTAGATGTGTGCTGCGGTCCCGGCACGTTGTTTCATCGATATCTAAAGGCAAAGGGCGTGCGCTATACCGGCCTTGATATCAACCAGCATTTTGTGGAACGGCTCGATGCCGCGGGCGCCACCGGCCTGATATGGAATCTTGACGAGGCCCGGCCCTTACCCCGGGCGGAATACGTCGTAATGCAGGGCAGCCTATATCATTTCCTTCCTGAAGCCTCGAACGTGGTTGGGCGCATGATCGCTGCGGCGGAAAAACAAGTGCTGATTGCCGAACCCATTCGCAACATGACGAGTAGCAGGATTTTTCCGCTTGCTTTTGTTGCCCGCAAACTCACCAATCCGGGCACGGGTGAGCAATCCAACCGCTTCAACGAAGCAAGTTTGGATGCATTGATGCAATTGTACCGTATACGCGGTCACGACGTGCGGTCCAGGTTGATCGCCGGCGGCCGCGAAAAGCTTTATATCGTCGATCCCAGCTAACCTGCTTAATTTCGGGTCGCGACGACCAGAGCAGAAACCCCCACGGGCGGCCGAAACCGTGCGGCGGTCTTGACGTCGAGCCGGAATATCAGTGTGAGCACGCGGTTTAGCCACGCCGTGTTGAGCTCACCCTCGGTCGCAACGTTGATATTGATGATGCGCATCAGGAAGCGGGTCGCCAGGATTGGCAGGAACAATAAGTAATTAAAGTAAAAATGCTGCACCGGGATAAGATTCGCTCGACGCAGCTTTTCCAGGAGCTCGGGGAGCCGGTACCGCCGCTTATGATGGCTGACATCATCTTCCAACCCCCAAAGAAGCGAGAATGCTGGAACCGTGAGTAACAGATGCTGGCCTGGTCGTAGCACGCGGCCGAGCTCGCACAATGCCGCGAGGTCGTCTTCCACGTGCTCGATTATGTCGGTTGCAAGAATCAAATCGAAGCGGTCATCGCCGAAAGGCAATGTGCAGACGTTGCCCAATTGGACCTCGCCAAATCCTTTTTCCGCACAGAATCGAATTGCCTCACGGCTTTGGTCTACGCCGCTTACGTGGACAAAGCCAAGGTCACGAAGCATCCGAAGGTTAGTGCCAGCGCTGGTGCCGACATCGAGGATGTCGGCATTCTCGGGGAGACCCAAGGCCTTGACAATATTCGAAAAGAGCAGCCGTCGGCCAACGTACCACCAATGGTCCGCTTCGATTGCCGCTTCTACGGCGTAAGCAGCAATATCCATAATTTCCCCATGACTCGAAAGACAATCAAAGACGGTCAGCCATACCTCGGTTTCGGGTGAGATCGCAACAGGTCAGGATCAGATGCGCCAGCATCAGCAACCGATTTCGCGCCTCTATCGAAGTCCTGATTTCCGCTGCCGTCGGCAGCGAATCAGCAGCGGTCGCCGCCACCGGGTTAGAGTTGGCTGATGAGCATCTTGACTCGTTAAAGCCATTGACCTATCTTGATTTTACCCATTGTCCGCAAGAATCTATTGAATGACTGAAATAATAATTATAGAGTCTGGCCGGTACGAGCGCAATTATTGGATCGATCTGTGGCGTTATCGCGAGCTGTTCTGCGTCCTTGCCTGGCGCGACTTGGCGGTGCGCTACAAACAGACGGTCATCGGCGCAGCATGGGCGGTCATCCGTCCCTTTCTCACTATGCTTGTCTTTACCGTCGTATTTGGCCGCATCGCCAAGTTGCCCTCCGACGGAACCGCACCCTACCCGCTGATGGTTTTTGCCGGCATGTTGCCGTGGACTTTCTTTTCGACTGGACTGAGCGAGGCTTCCAATAGCCTTATCAATAATGCGAATCTGATCAGCAAGGTGTACTTCCCAAGACTGATCGTGCCCACCGCTACGGTTGTCGTTGCGTTCGTCGACTTCCTGATCACCTTTTTGATCCTGATCCTGCTGATGGCGTGGTATGAGTACCCGCCTGGTTGGCAGATGGTGGCCCTGCCGGCCTTTACCCTGTTGGCGATTCTGGCCAGCATGGGACCAGCGCTGTGGATAACCGCGCTCAACGTCAAGTATCGAGATTTCCGCTACGTCATTCCGTTTATTGTGCAGTTTGGGCTCTACGTCTCACCGGTCGGGTTCAGCTCGAGTGTCATTCCTGAGCAGTGGCGGCTGCTCTATTCCCTCAACCCGATGGTGGGTGTGATCGACGGCTTTCGCTGGTGCATTTTGAGCGGACAGAGCCCGCTATATCTGCCGGGCCTGGCGGCGAGCGTTTGTGTCGCTATATTTTTTTTGTGGCTCGGCATACACAGGTTCCGGAACATGGAAAAGAGCTTTGCCGACCTCATCTGATTTAAACCGATAAAATAGCGCATGTCAGAAGCCATATCGCTGTTGAAGATCTGTCCAAACGCCCAACACCCGCATCAGCCACCGCCGCTTGCGGTTGACCGGACGGCCAGCTTGGCGCAGCGCGGCGATGCGGCTCCCCATCGCCACCAGGGTGAAGTCGCCCGTGACGAGTTGGAGCGAACAATCGTCTGAGAATGCCGAGCCGATCGATGAATGACGTCTGCCATGTGTTCATCTGTCGTTCACAAACGTCGTTACCGAAGTATCGAAGACTATCTCGGAAAACGCTAGATATGACCCTTGCGGATATTAGCAAATGGATCGCCGTTGCCTTCGCTTCGGTCGTATTTGTCAGCTCGGCGTCAAATTGCGCCGAGCTCTCTCCGGGAGTAGATACGCACTCCCAGTCTTCCGGCAGTCAGACAACCTCGACGAGAGACAAAGCCACTAGCGAGGCTCTGACGAAACCGACGAGCACGCTCTCCGACGCGCAGATCGAGGCGTTATTGAGAGAGATTGGCCTTCGTAACGACAGCCGCGGGGAAACTGCCCCGACGCCGGAGAAAAAACCGTCGCCACTCCAGTCGACGACTGTGCTCTCTGACGCTCAGACGGAGGCGTTATTGACGGAGATGGGCATCTGGTATCACAACCGCGCAGACGCTGCCCGGCGGCCCGCAACAAAACCGTTACCAACGCCGCAGGCGATGTCCCGGCGGCATTGGCCGCAATATTCGGGTCACGCTAGCGCCGACCGGGGGGAGGCCACTCGGCTCATGATAGACGAACTCCGGCAAAGCGGGGTAGCCACTGATACTGCGTCCGTGACCAACCGTCCGAAATGACCTAGAACGTTGGCGCCGGTTGATAGATGAAGCGTGAGGGCAGGCTGAGAGCCCGGGGGAGCTGAGTTCACGGGATCAGCACCGCAGCGCCTTTCAGCACGCCGTTGCGCAGATCGGCGAGCGCGTCGTTCGCGCGCGCCAGCGGATACGGGACCGTTTCGGTTCTGATCCCGGTTTCGGGAACCAGCGCGAGGAAATCCTCGGCGTCGCGGCGAGTCAGATTGGCGACCGAGCGTAGCACGCGCTCTTCCCAAAGAATGCGGTACGGGAAGGACGGGATGTCGCTCATATGGATGCCGCCGCTGATGACGGTGCCGCCCTTTTTGGTTGCGGCGAGCGCCGCCGGCACAAGCGCCCCAACCGGCGCGAAGATCAGCGCCGCGTCGAGCGGCTCGGGCGGCAGCTGATCCGAATCTCCGGCCCATTCGGCGCCGAGCGAGCGGGCGAAATCCTGTGCCGGAACATCGCCGGGCCGGGTGAAGGCGAAGAACCGCCGGCCTTGATGCCGCGCTACTTGCGCCACGATATGGGCAGCAGTGCCAAAGCCGTAGATCCCGATCAATGCGGCGTCCGCAGCCATGCGTAGGGTTCGGTAGCCGATCAGGCCAGCGCACATCAACGGCGCCGCCTCAACATCGCCGTAGCGCGGGTCGATTGCGAAACAATAGCGCTGGTCGGCGACGGTCAGCTCGGCATAACCGCCATCGATCTGGTACCCGGTAAAGCGGGCGTGGTCGCACAAATTCTCACGGCCGCTGCGGCAATATTCGCAGACCCCGCAGGTCCAGCCGAGCCACGGCACGCCGACCCGATCGCCGATCGCGAACCGGTCGGCCGATTCCCCCTTTTCGACGACGGTGCCGATGATTTCGTGCCCGGGCACAAGCGGCAATTTCGGGCCCGGAAGCTCGCCGTCGACGACGTGCAGATCGGTTCGGCAAACCGCGCAGGCCCGCACCGCGATCGAGAGCTGCTGCGGGCCGGGGCGCGGGGCCGGAAGCTCGGCCACGGCGAGCAGGCCCCCTGTAGCGGTCAATACTTGTGCACGCATGAGCCTCTCCTTTACTAGTGCTCGGCGTGAAGCAACGAGATACTAACGCCTGCGTAGAGGCGGCGCTCTATCCGCCGGTCAAGGCATTCCTCGAACTGCAGGGTTACGAGGTCAAGAGCGAGGTCAGAGGCTGCGACCTGGTCGCCCGGCGCGGCGACGAGCCACCGGTGATTGTCGAGCTCAAACTGCGTTTCAACCTGCCGCTGATATTGCAAGGGATCGACCGGTTGGCGCTGACGGAGCGGGTCTATCTGGCGGTGCCGCGCGCTCAAGCGCCAGGGCGCCGCGGGGCTCTCGCGCCGGAGCGGCCCGAGATCCGCAAGCTCTGCCGCCGGCTTGGATTGGGGCTGATGTTGGTCGGGCTCAGTCGGAAGACGGTCGAGATTTTGGAAGAGCCCGTGCCGTACCGGCCACGCCAGGCGAAGTTGCGAGCCTTGCGGCTGGCGGAAGAATTCTCCCGCCGCATCGGCGATGCGAATGTCGGCGGGGCGGTCGGGGTACCGCTCGTCACTGCTTATCGCCAGGACGCGCTGCGCTGCGCCCGCGCCATCGCTCTCTGCGGACCGATGCGTGTCGGCGCGCTGAGAGCGATGGCGGACGTGCCAAGAGCCGCGCGCATTTTACAACGAAATGTCTATGGCTGGTTCGATCGGATCGAGCGGGGTACTTACAGCCTAACTTCCGAAGGCGATCAAGCGCTGAGCCGCTTTGCCGACACAGTCTCGGCCTTGGCGCCATGATTACCGATTATGGCGAAGAGCGGCAGCGCAGCCTGATCTTCGATTATTTCGGCGGCGACGCGCGGATCCGGGTGCTGCGCCATGCCGCGACCTTCGGCGCTTCGGTCTTTGTCGTCGATTTCGACCGGGGGCCACGGCATTTCCGTACTCTCGGGTCGTTCGGAGGCGAGGCGCAGGTGACCGAGCAGTCGAGCATGGACCTGCTCTACCCGTCCCGTCTCGTCTTTCACTACGAGCGGTTGATGTCGCTGGCGCTGGCCATGAGCACGCGCTCGGTCAACGCGCTGCTCCTCGGGGTGGGTGGTGCTGCAATGTGGCGGTTTCTGCGCGCCTATCTGCCGGATTGCGGGGCGACGCTCGTCGACTCCGACGAGACCATCATCGCGACCGCCCGTCGGTGGTTCTATTTAAAACAGCCTGTCGTGCTCGACACGGCGCAGCGATTTCTCGCCGGTTCGAGCACTCGGTATGATGTGATCCTCGTCGATCTGTATGGGCCCGGCGGCCCTTCCGAGAGCGATGAGGCCTTTTGGGCGCGCTGCCTCGATGCGCTCGCGCCCGGCGGTTGTCTCGCCAACAACTGGGCCGATTTTACCGTCAACCCGAAGGTCAGGCCGATGGCCGACGCCCTCTCTACCGTTGCGCGCGCCCGCGGTCTCGAGCCGGTCTTTGTGACCCGGCGCGGCTTCCGCGACAACCTCGTCCAATACGTGCCGACGGATCCGCAGATCCGCGCCGATGCCATCACCCTCGGAGGCCTGAATGACGTGCTCGAGGGCTTTGTCCAGGAGCGCCGCATACCCGATCGCGGCCGCGGGATCCTTGAGAACTGCATCGTGGCCACCCGCTTCCCGATCGAGTGAGCGCCGCGGCTACTGCGCCTCGGCGACAGCGTCTGCAAAGGCCGCCAAGGTCCTTTCGATCGCCTCACGGGGCAGGTCGCGCGTGATGAAGACCATGCGCGTGCGATGGTCTTCGCTCGGCCATTCGGGCAGCAGTACCGGTGGGTGAAAAAGGTGCTGCACCCCATGCAGTACGACTGGCTGATCGGGGCGATCGGATAACGCAACGATCGCCTTCAGCCGCAACAAATCATCGCCTCGCATCGTCGCCAGTGTGTCGAGCCAAGCGGACAGCGCATCCCAAGAAATCGGCCGCTCACGAGTGATACAGAAGGCACGGATGCGGTCGTCGTGACGGTTGACGTCGGGGTGAAGGTGCTCGTGCTCGTGGTCATCCCGGCTCTCGAAGGCCTCGTCGCGCAGCCAGCGCCGCACATCGGCGCTCTTGGTCACGGGATCGTAAAAACCAATGTTGAAGAGGAGAGCCGGATCGACGGCACCCTGTGCGACCGGCACGATCGGGGCGCTTGGATTGAGCACCTTCAGCCGCCCCTCCATCGCTTGTCGCACCGCGGGCTCGGCAAGATCGCTCTTGGTCAGCAAGAGGCGATCCGCCACCGCGGCCTGCTTCACCGCCTCGGGCTGCTTGTCGAGTGTGCCGGCGCCATTGACGGCATCGACCGTCGTTACAACGCCATCGAGCATATACCGCACCGCGACGATCGGGTCGGTCATCAATGTGTGGAGAATGGGCGCTGGGTCGGCGAGACCGGTGGTCTCGATCGCGACACGGGTAAAATACGGAACCTTCGCTTTGACCCGATCGACAAACAGGTTAGTCAGAGTATCGACGATGTCCCCGCGCACGGTGCAGCAGAGGCAGCCGCTGTTGAGCAGCACGACATCCTCGCTCGAACGCTCGACGAGGAGATGGTCGAGGCCGATCTCGCCGAACTCGTTGACGATGACCGCAGTCGCCGCCATGCCGGGCTCTTTCAGCACGTGATTTAGCACGGTCGTCTTGCCGCTGCCGAGAAAACCGGTCAGCAGAGTCACCGGGATCAAAGATGACGGTTCGGTCGCGGTCATCGGGCAGCAAACTCCTTAAGATTCCCCCGGATTGTCGGTCGAATCGCCGCGGCCGTCGAGAAGGTACACAGCACGGGAGGAACTTTTGATATGATATAACATGCTTTTTGGCAGAGTTCTCCGGTGGGCTACAGCCGCGTGTCTCGTCTTGGCGTGGCCCACACAAGGCGCGTTGGCCATACCGATCCGGGTGGTCGTCTCATTCAGCATCCTCAAAGACATCGTGCAAGAGGTCGGCGGGAAAGATGTCGCGGTCACCAGCTTGATCGGTCCCGACTCCGACGCCCACGTGTTTGAGCCCAAGCCTGATCAAGCCCGCCTGCTATCGCGAGCACAGCTCTTTGTCGTCAATGGGCTCGGGCTGGAGGGTTGGCTCATTCGGTTGACCAGCTCGGCGCAACACCACGGTCCCGTCGTCGTCGCCACCGAAGGCATTAGTCCAATCACGACGGCCGAGGCCGGTGATACATCGCCTTCGCCCGACCCGCATGCCTGGCAGGACGTCCGCAACGCCGTCATTTATGCGGAAAACATCGCTCGAGCGTTGGCCGCCGCCGATCCGCTGCGCGGGGACGTTTATTGGCGTCGGCTTCGCGAATATGAGGCAAAGCTCGAAGCGCTCGATCGGCATGTGCGCGAAGAATTGGGAACGATCCCCGCCAAGAAACGGCAGGTGATCACCAGCCATGACGCCTTTGGCTACTATGGCAAAGCATATGGCGTCACCTTTCTTGCACCGGAGGGGATCAGCACCGACAGCGAGCCCTCGGCGAAGACCATCGCCGAATTGATCCGGCAGATCCGCCGGGAGGGCATCAAGGCGCTGTTTCTCGAAAACATCTCCGCTCCGCGGCTCGTCGAGGAGCTCGCCCGGGAAACTGGCGCCGTCCCAGGACCACCCCTCTACTCCGACGCCCTGTCGCCGCCAAACGGACCGGCCCCGACCTACATCCAAATGATCGAGTACAACACCGCCGTACTGAAACAAGGCATGCTCAAGAACTGACAAACCGATGCCGCGCCCGGACGGAGATCTGGTCGAAATCGGCGACGACCCGCACATTCGAGAACAGGAGCCGCGCTTCGGCCACGATCTCTGCCGGCCTGTACCGCCCGGAGATGTGGGTCAGCAGTAATTCGCCGACGCCCGCATCGCGGGCCAGCTGCCCCGCGGCCGCCGCCGTCAAATGGCCTCGGGCTCGGGCCATTGTCGCCTCTCGTTCCAAGAACGTCGCCTCGATCACTAGGATATCGGTGCTGTGCACCGGCTCTATCAGCATCGCAATTTCCTCGGTGTCCCCGACGACGGCGAGCTTTGTGCCGGCCACGGCTGCGCCGCGAACCATCTCCGGCGTAATGCGATCGCCACCGGCCAAGACTACCGGGTGGCCATGGGCGAGCGCGGCGCGCTCCGGCCCCTCGGGCACGCCGAGCGCACCCAGGCGCTCGGCCAGCAGCGGATGCCGCGTCTCTTCCTGGAACAGATAACCGAGGCTCTCGGTCCCGCGATGCATAACTGGAAAAGCCGCAATGTGCCAATCCCGTTGAACGAAAACGGGGCCTGGCGTCACCGCACGCAGCCGGTAGCCTCCTTCGCGCTCGGGCCCGATGGTTTGGGCGAGATAGCGGCGCACGAAAGCGATCGTCTCGCGGCTGCCGATGATTTCGATTGTGCCGCCCACCCGGTAAAGAGCGAGTGTCGCGAGAAGGCCCGCTAACCCCAACACATGATCGAGATGGGCATGTGTGAGCAGGACATGTCCAAGCCCGCGAAACCCGATGCCGGCGCGCATCAATTGGCGCTGGGTTCCCTCACCGCAATCGACGAGGAAGCGATTCGCCCCTGCGGTCACGAGCAGCGCCGGCAATCCACGCTCCGCGGACGGTACGGCCGCCGCAGTACCAAGGAATGAGAGCTCGAACAACTTCGCCTGCTATTTGCCGCAATCCGCGGCCATCATCCAATGTAATGATGGCGAAGGGGTGGGGAGAAATTCGCACCTGACGCCTATAACGGAATCAGTTGGACGATCGATGACGAGGCTCCATCGGTTGCCGGTGCCGGGGGTCTTGGGGGATTTGCGATGTATCGCGTTGTCTATTGGAGTGGTGTTACCTTGATTGTGGTGTGGAGTGTATTTTCTGCGGTGAGTGCGTTGCACGGGTTTTAAGGTCGGCTTTCTTAGGGCGTGCCCGGTTCGGGTGCGGGGAACAGCTGCCGCGTCCATCCCATGAGGCGATAGCCCGCGAGACCGACCCATTCTTTGCCGGCGAGGCTGCTGGCGGTGAGCCCTTCGACGAGGCTGAAATTCGCGCGCAGACCAGTGCCCGGGTCGATCTTAAAGTCGACCGGATAAGGGATCACATGCCAGCCCGCCGCGGCGAAAGAACCGATCGCGCGCGGCATATGGTAGGCCGAGGTGACGAGAACCCAGATCTCGCCCGGCGCGGGCCGGAACATCTCCTTGGTGTACACCGCGTTCTCATGGGTGCTACGTGATTTATCCTCCAGAAGCACGCGCGCGGGCGCGATCCCCTCACCCGTGACAAATCCCAGGGTTGCTTGAGCCTCCGAGTAGCCAACCGGAAAAAAACCTCCTTCACCACTGACCAGCGCCAGCTTGGCCTCGGGATGGCGGCGGGCCAGCGCAATTGCGCCGAGCACGCGCGCGCTCGAGCTGTTGAACACCGTCTCGCCGTAGGACAGCGAAAGCGTCGGGTCGACGGCGCCCCCGAGCAGCAATATCCCATCGATCCGTTCGGGCAATCGGGCCGGGCGCGGAAACCGCTCTTCCAAAGCCAGCAACATTGCCGGGCCGATCGGCGCCACGGCGAGCAACACAAAGCCCAAAGCGGATAGGCCGATCAGCACCTTGCCGCGACGGCCACGCGAAAGGAGGAACAGAAGCACCCCGGCGAGGAGGCACAGCATGAGAAGATTGCCGGGCTGCAGCACCGCCCAGACCAGCTTGCCGAAAATGAACATCTAGGTTGGACGCTCGGGCACAAGAAAGGCCCCTCACCCCAGCCTCTCCCCGCAAGCGACGAAGGAGCGCACTGGTCGAGCCTCTCGCCCCGCATGGGCGGGGGAGAAGGAGGGCCCCCCGCGTCAGCGGGAGGGTGAGGGGCAACAGGCACCGATCTTAGAGGAAGCGCGTCCACGAGGAAATCCCGCATGAAAATCACTCACCGCGGGCCTATGATGCTCGCCTGCGATCTATCATCGAGCGGGTAACGGCATGAGCGACATCCACCACTATATCGACGGCAAGCGCGCCGAGGGAGCGAGCGGGCGCTGGGGCGATGTCTACAATCCCGCGACTGGCGAGAGGAGCCGCCGCGTCGCCTTTGCGACGGCGGAAGAGGTCGACCGGGCTGTGCGGGCGGCGGCGGCGGCCTTTCCAAGCTGGGCGGCGACCCCGCCGCTGACCCGAGCGCGAATCCTGTTCAAGTTCCGCGAGCTGCTCGATCGCGAGGGCGGCACTCTGGCTCGTCTGATCACTGAAGAGCACGGTAAAGTCCTCTCCGACGCCGCCGGCGAGGTCGTGCGCGGCACCGAGGTCGTCGAGTTCGCCTGCGGCATCCCACATCTCTTAAAGGGTGAGTTCACCGAGCAGGTCGGGCGCGGCATCGACAGCTGGTCCTTGCGCCAACCGCTCGGCGTCTGCGCCGGGATCACCCCGTTCAACTTCCCGGCGATGGTGCCGATGTGGATGTTTCCGGTGGCACTCGCCTGCGGCAACACCTTTGTGCTGAAGCCCTCGGAGCGCGACCCCTCCCCCGGTTTCCGCATCGCCGAACTCTTGACCGAGGCTGGATTGCCGCCCGGCGTTTTCAATGTCGTCAATGGCGACAAGGAGGCGGTCGACGCCTTGCTGCATCACCCGCAGGTCGCGGCGGTCAGCTTTGTCGGCTCGACGCCGATCGCCCATTACATTTATGCGACCGCCGCCCAGAGCGGTAAGCGGGTGCAGGCGCTGGGCGGTGCCAAGAACCACATGGTCGTGATGCCCGATGCCGATCTCGACCAGGCGACCGACGCGTTGATGGGTGCGGCCTACGGCTCGGCCGGCGAGCGTTGCATGGCAGTCTCGGTCGCGGTGGCGGTCGGCGGCGCCGCCGACAGGCTGATGGATAAGCTGGTGCCGCGGGTGCGCTCGCTCAAAGTCGGCCCCGGCACCGATGCCGAGGCGGAAATGGGCCCGCTCGTGACGCGTCAGCACCTCGACAAGGTGCGCTCCTACGTCGATCTCGGCGTTGAGGAAGGGGCCAAGCTCGTCGTCGACGGCCGCGGGCTCAAATTGCAGGGTTACGAAAACGGCTTCTTCCTCGGCGGCTGCCTGTTCGACGAGGTCAAGCCCGAGATGCGCATCTACCAGGAGGAGATCTTCGGCCCGGTGCTGTCGGTCGTGCGCACCCCCGATTTCGACACCGCGACCAAGCTCGTCAACGATCACGAATACGGCAACGGCGTCGCGATCTTCACGCGCGACGGCGATGCCGCCCGCGAATTCGCGAACCGCATCCAGATCGGCATGGTCGGCATCAATGTGCCGATCCCAGTGCCGATGGCCTTCCACAGTTTTGGCGGCTGGAAGCGCTCCTTGTTCGGCGACATGGCCGTGCACGGCCCGGAAGGCGTGCGCTTCTACACCCGCCTCAAAACGATGACCGCCCGCTGGCCCACCGGCATCCGCGCCGGCGCCGAATACGTCATGCCGACGATGCGGTGAAATCCTTGTGGGCTGACCGGCGACAACCTGCCATTGAGCGAAGACATCCTGATCGGCCTGTTTTTTCAGAAGAAGATCAGGCCGGATTCCCGGAATGGTTGTCGAAAAGTTGGTATCACCTATGTGTCTCGCGATCACGTGCGCCGGGTCCATCGTGCAATATCGCCGGACAACGTAGCGTGCGATTACGGCAATTTTATCGCCGGTTCCCACCTTGCCGCCATCGCCGGTTATTTTTGACTACACGTTAAGCAAACGCGCGAAGGATTCGCCAAGCAATGGATGATGTACGAAACACGGCGAAGGAAGCAGCGCGCAGGAGTGAAGTGCCGAATACGCAGCGCCGACCCGCACGCGCGGAACTGATCTGGGAAGGGAAATACGACGCCGCCGGCCGGCGCGTCGCGCCCCTGCGGGTAGCGCTCCCGTTTCAGACCGTTGAGACGGTGAATGAGTCGGCGCAGGACCGTCAGCGTAGTCTGCGGTATGGTCCAGGATTCGGCGAAGAGGAATGGCGAAACCGGCTGATCTGGGGTGACAAGAAATACGTCTTGCCTTCGCTGTTGTCTGAATTAGCCGGCGAGGTTAAGCTGATCTATATTGATCCACCATTCGACACTGGTGCAGATTTCTCATTCACTGCCACCGTCCCCGAAAATCCGGACTCGCCAAACGATTCGGAGCTTCATTTCATCAAAGAACCGAGCATCATTGAGCAAAAGGCATATCGGGATACTTGGGGAGCCGGGTTACATTCTTATCTACAGTGGCTCTCCGAAACTTGCCTGTTACTCAAGGAACTCCTCGACGAGAATGGCACTATATACGTGCACGTTGATTGGCGTACGGCACACGCGGCCAAAGGCTTATGCTTATGCTTCCGGTGAGATCAACATTTTGTAGCTGAGAGGTGGGTGGCCGGCGCCAATGCCGAGAAGGGAGCGGAAGGC
>Ga0306923_10001918_pt1 | contig 18750 bp, 13 predicted proteins | sample sta12Can44000108_FD_203841 | JGI IMG/M metagenome (GOLD analysis project Ga0306923, IMG submission 203841) | Lab enrichment of tropical soil microbial communities from Luquillo Experimental Forest, Puerto Rico - statanox.12C.anox.44.000.108 (v2)... | ecosystem: Environmental > Terrestrial >... | reverse complement strand
CCATTTCAGCATGATTGCGGAGAATGTCGCGCAGGGTCCGAGCGTCCCGGGTTTGCATACGCAGTGGATGAATTCGCCACCCCATCGCGCCAACCTGCTCGATCCTCAATTGAATGCGGTGGGTATCTCCGTGGTGCAGTCCGGCAACACCTATTTCGCCGTGGAAGACTTTGCAACCACCGTGGCGGCCACGAGTTTGGAAGAGCAGGAACGGCAGATCAGCTCGCCGTGGACCTCTCTCGGTCTGCAGCCGGTAAGCAGCACCGAGGAGGCGCGGAAGACTTGTGAACTCGAGCGCGGTCGGGCGGGACAACCGCCCGCGAGTGTCGTGCGCTTCGCGACCGCCGACCTGAGCCGGTTGCCCGTCGATGTGGATCACCCAGTGAGCCCCGGAAAATTCCGGGCCGCGGCAACCTGCGGGGCGGAAGGCTCGGACGATTTCACCCGCCACCGCATGGCCATTCTGCGGTTCTAGCCCTTCTAGAGCTGCTATCCGCCCCGTGATGCTGGCCTTGACGATTCACCTTGCGCGTTTTCTATGAACTTCAGTAAACTGGCAGCCATGAATTTCAGCTCCTATTCCTATTGCTGGCGATTTACGTATCGCACCACCCGAACGCGAGGGGCCAGCGTCTAGCCAGGAGTGAATTCAGGGATTTCGGCCCACTCGCAAAGAGTGGGCCTTTTTTATTTTATGCCGAAGTGGTTGCGAGTCGGCGAATGGCGACGGAGGAAGGAATGATTATTTCCATGAAATTACACTCGACACGCGAGGAGATTGATGAAGTTTGCGGAATCGTAAAGCACTTCGGCTACAAAGTGCACTCCATTGAGGGCGAGGAGCGCGTCGTGATCGGCGTTGTAGGAGTCGGCGATGTGACGCCCTGCCTGGAGTCGGTGGAAGCGCTGCCGCAGGTAGAGAAAGTGGTGCGCATTTCGGCGCCATATAAGTTCGTGAGCAAGGAATTTCGCAGAGGAAAGACGCGTATCCGTGTGAACGGCACGGAAATCGGGGGCGACGAGTTTGTGGTGATTGCCGGGCCGTGTTCGGTGGAAAGCGAAGGGCAGATTATGCGCTCGGCGGAAGCGGTGGTGAAGGCAGGCGCGAAGTTGCTGCGCGGAGGGGCATTTAAGCCGCGGACCTCGCCCTACGATTTCCAGGGGTTGGAAGAAGAGGGGTTGCGGCTGCTGCAAAAGGCGAAGAAGGCAACGGGGCTGGGGATCGTCACGGAGGTCATGGGCGACCGCGACGTGGACCTGGTAGCGCATTACGCGGACGTGATGCAGGTCGGTGCACGAAATATGCAGAATTTCATGCTGCTGAAGGCCCTCGGGAAATGCGGGCGGCCGGTGTTGCTGAAGCGTGGGCTGAGCAGCAGCATCAAGGAGCTGCTGATGAGCGCCGAGTACATCACGGCGCATGGCAACCCGGACGTGATTCTGTGCGAGCGGGGCATCCGGACGTTCGAGACGGCGACGCGCAATACCTGCGACATTTCGGCGATCCCGGTTCTGAACGAACTGACGCATTTGCCGGTGATTCTCGACCCGAGTCACGCGACCGGAAAGCGCAGCCTGGTGCCAGCCGTGGCGAGAGCCGGGGTGGCGATCGGCGCGGACGGACTGATCGTGGAGGCGCATCCCGCGCCGGAAAAGGCGATCAGCGACGGCGCACAGTCGTTAGAGCTGGGCCAGTTTGCCCGCATGATGGAAGAGCTGCAACCGTATATCGGGTTGTGGAGCGCTGCACGGGCAAAGGAGCTCGGGGTCGCGGCCCATTGATGATGCGCAAATAAAGACCGCATGCGAGGGTCTATCCTGGAACCAGACGTACTGCGAATGCGTTGTTGCGTTCGCGGGCTCGGTGGTTACGATAAAACGACGCTCCTATGTGGCATAACGTAATTCTTCCCCTGTGGCTTGCCGCGCTCGCGATTCCTGCGGGATCGACGGTGCCCCCGAGCGGCAAACCGGTCCTGCCCATTGAGGTCTTGGGCCCAGACGGAACCACCGCAACGCAAACCATCGCCCTTTCGGCGGCGAAGAGTGCATCAGCGGAATTTCTTTGGCTGCAGGTGCACGGAGTGAGGTATCCCGAGCAGGCGAGCGTTCAAGTCAATGACGGCGCATGGATACCGCTGAGGAACGAAACGGTGATCGTAGACGAACCGGGAGCCATTTTCGGCGGCATCGGAGGGGGATTTTCCACGTTGGAAGTAACCGTAGCCCTCGTTAAGGGCACCATCGTCGCGGGCAACAACACAGTACGCTTTCGGTTCAATCAATCGGATGGTCTTTCAAGTGGTTATCGGGTGCTGGCCTGGAATTTCCTGACTACCGAGGGAAGAAAGCTCGTTCCTGCGGGCGATTTCATGGAAGAGCAACCGGAAGCGTGGACTCCGCCCCTGGACGATGCGGCTTCCATTCAGGCGGGCAAGCAACTGTGGAGTGGCGCCGATTTAATTTCCAGCTCGCTCCCGCACAGCCCGCGTATTCAGGCGCATTGCGCCGACTGTCACGCGCTCGATGGGCGGGATTTGAAGTATTTCAACTATTCGAACACGAGCATCGTGACGCGATCCGAGTTTCACGGACTGACCGAGCTTCAAGGAAAACAGATCGCGAGTTACATTCGCAGCTTGCCGTTTCCCCATCCCGGACGACCCTGGAATCCGCCGTATCAACCGGGACCCGCAACCGATAGCCAGCCAATCTCGAATTGGGCGGCAGGCGCGGGACTGGCCTGGGTACTGAATCGAGACGTGGATGCACTCTCCTTTATTTTTGGCGGGCGCGGCACCGGTTCGATTCGCACCGCCGCCGATGCCCATACACTCGCGAGCCAAATTACTCCCGCATTTTTCCGCCCGGATGGCGATCTAAATCCGCGCGAGATTCCGATTGCGCTGCAACTGCCGGATTGGAGCCAATGGCTGCCGCGGGTACATCCGAAAGATGCTTGGGGAAAGGCGTTCGCGGCGAGTAAATTCGCCGTCTGGTACGACGGAGGTACGGCCACGGGCAGCAAAAACAAGGTGCGCGTAAAAGAATCATTGCGAACGCAGTTGGCCGCGGCCGAGAAGGGCCACGGCGAAATGGAGCTGGCGATTCAAGGTTTTCATCGATGGTCGCAGTCCCGGCAGGCCTTCTTGGGGCAGTTTGTTAAAGGCAATACGATCTGGTCGCCGGAGTTGAGCAAAAAGGTCTATTCGACGCAACTGTGGCAACTGGTCAAGACCTGGGAACTGATGCAGGAGTTTGCGCTGGAGGGGCGCGGCCGCGCGTTTTTCGGGCCGATAGCGGAATCCCGCACGTGGTGCAACAGCGTGGCGGCGGAAACCGCTCCTGCGGCGGCGCACATACCGAATGGCCCGGCAGGGGTCGGCGGAAAAGCCTTGACGAATGAATACTTGACGGCGTCGTGGTACGAACTGCAAATCGTGCTGAATAGCGGCAATCATCAGCATCATGACCGTCAGCCCGTCGACTGGGTTTATGCCATCCACGAATTTCGGCAACTGTATGAGCAAACCCACGAGGCAGAACCGGCGCGACTGCTGGTTGCGGTAACCAAGGCGCTGCAGTCCTGCGATCCCCATTTGGGACCCGCCGATTACGAGAAGGGCTGGCGGCCGGAGAAGAACGTCGATCCGCGGATTTTGGTGAGTGCAGGGTGGAAGGCGATGTTCGCGCCCCTTCCGGGCGAGGTGCAGCGCGCGCTGACGCAATCGATGCTCTCCGCGTGGATGGACAAGAATCAGCAATATCCGATTGCGGAGTACCTGCCACTGCCCGTGCCGCCGCACGATTCCCGCTATCTGTACGGGGACATCAGCGGCGGCAAGGTGTGGGAATCGGCGGGGGAGTTCCGGGCCGCAGGCGTCTCGGCGGATCTCGTGGCACGGCTACAAAATTGGGGAATGGCGTATACGGACCGCGCGGCGCGTCTTCAGTACCACTAAACTACGATCCGTATCGCCCAGTAAAATTGCTCTATCGGTATCCGGGGACGCGAAATTGTTGCTTGACCAGCTGACTTGACCGCTGTGGGTGCGGGGAATATCATCTTCGCGACATGGCGGACCGCGAATCCTTGGTTGGGCAGACACTTTCTCATTACAAAATTACAAAGACGTTGGGTAGCGGCGGGATGGGTGTGGTGTATGAGGCCGAGGATACTCGGCTGGGTCGGCGGGTGGCGTTGAAATTTCTGCCCACCGAGATGGCGCAGGACATGCAATTGATCGAGCGGTTCCAGCGCGAAGCGCGGGCGGCATCTGCCCTGAATCATCCGAACATCTGCACTATTCACTCCATCGAACAACACGAACGGCAGCATTTCCTGGTCATGGAGCTGCTCGAGGGCCAGACGCTGGCGCAAATGATGGGGCGAAATGCGTTTTCGATGGAAAAGCTGTTGCCCATGGCGATCCAAATCGCCGACGCACTGGAGTCGGCGCATGCCAAGGGCATCGTACACCGGGACATTAAGCCGGCGAATTTATGGCTGACCGATCGCGGGCAAATCAAGGTGCTGGACTTCGGCCTGGCAAAGATTGAGAAGCCAGGAATGGTCGACCATGGCAACGGTGCTTCGCAACTGGAGACGATGGGCGAGTTGACTTCGCCGGGGGCCGCGATAGGAACGGTGTCGTACATGTCGCCGGAACAGGCGCGCGGGCAACTCGTCGACGCGCGAACGGACCTGTTTTCGGTAGGTACGGTTTTATACCAAATGGCATCCGGTGTTTTGCCGTTCAGCGGAGACACCTCGGCGGTGGTGTTCGATGCGATTTTAAACCGCGATCCGAAGTCGGTCGAACAGGTGAATCCCGCGGTGCCACCGGAATTTGGGCGCATCCTTTCGAAATTGCTGGAGAAGGATCGGACGTTACGTTGCCAGACCGCGACAGAGCTGAAGACGGACCTAAATCGCCTGAAGCGCGACCTGGACTCCGGTAGCAAGCGCGCGGCGGAGCTTGCGGAAACGAAATCCGGCGCGGCGAGGCAGGCAATCAAGTCCATCGCCGTGCTGTATTTCGAAAACCTGAGCGGCGTGAAGGAAGACGAATATCTTCGCGATGGTATCACCGAAGACATCATCACGGAGTTGTCGAAAATTCGCGGTCTGAATACGTTCTCCCGGCCTACGGTACTCGCCTACCGCGACAAGCAAGTGACGCCGTCGCAAATCGGCCAGCAACTGAAGGCCGCATTCGTGCTCACGGGGAGCTTGCGCCGATCCGGAAACCGCCTGCGCATCACCACCCAGCTCGTGGATACGAGCACAGACTTTCCGATGTGGTCGGAGCGCTACGACCGGGAAATGAAAGACGTTTTTGAGGTCCAGGACGAAATTGCGCGAAAAATCGCCGAAGCGCTGCGCGTGACGCTGTCACCGCAGGAGCTGGAAGCGCTAGCGATCAAGCCAACGGAGAATTTGCAGGCTTACGATTTGTATTTGCGGGGCAAGCGTTATGCGCGGCGGCAAACGCGGCAGGACGTGGAATTCGCGTTGCAGATGTTCGAGAACGCGGTGACGATGGACCCGAGTTTTGCGTTGGCGTATGCGGCATGTGCGAACGCTTGCGCGATGTTTTACTGCAACTTCAGCCGTGACCCGGTATGGGTGGAACGGGCGCGAAATGCTTCGGGAAGGGCCGTGGCGCTGCGTTGGGACCTGCCGGAAGTGCAAGTGAGCCAGGCGTGGGTGCTCTATGCCACGGAATTGCTGAACGAAGCGGTGCAGATGGTGCGGAAGGCCATCGAGCGGAAAAAGGACTGCGAGGGCGCCTATTATCTGTTATGCCGCGCTCTGTTTTCCGCGGGGCGCTACCAGGAAGTGGCGGACATCATGGAGACGGCATTAGAGGCGAGTGGCGAGGACTACAACGTCTACGTACCGATCGTAAATTCCCTCGGAGCCCTCGGTAAGGAAGAAATGCGCAAGCACATTCTGGCGCGCAGGACGCTCGCGCTGGAAAATCACCTGAAGCAGGTGCCGGAAGATGCGCGGGCGCGCGTGCTGCTGGGGCGGGATTATGCGGATGTCGGTCGCGTAGAAGACTGCTTGCGCGAAACCAACCTGGCGATGACCTTGCGCGCCAATGAAGCTTCGATCCTGTATAACGTGGCCTGCAACTTCTGCCTCTTGAATCGCAAGGCGGAAGGCCTGGAGGCGTTGGCGAAGGCGTGGGAAGCGGGATTCAAAGACGCCACCTGGGCGCGGCGAGACCCAGACTTGGCGACCCTGCACGGCGAGGCAGAATTCGAGCGCATGTATCCGGCCAGCGCGACCGCGGAGAAAGTATAGAAACGAGCAAGCGGCAAGCGCTGCTTAACCGTTGGAGTCTTTGGTCCACACTACCCGTTCCTGGTTCTTGAAACGGATGGTTTTGTTGTTCCCCTCTTCGTAATAAAAAGAAACACTGTTCGGCTCGCCATTCAGCGAGTATTTGATGGTCACGAGAGTTCGATTGTCGAGCTGGCTGAACTTAATCTTGTCGATGAATCCAACGGTGACTTTTCCGTCGCCGGTTTCGAAATTGATGGTGGATTCATCGATCACCAGGCCGCGCGCGGCATAGGTGGCATCGGTCGTGTGCCATTCGCCGATGAGATCTGGTGGCACGACGGTCGGTTCGGGATGCCAAATCCAGACCCCGAAGAAGATGGCGGTCAGAACCACGAAGCCCAGTTTAATGGTTGTCCAAACGTCATTTTTTAGCGCCATAACGCTCACCTCGTCCAGGCAAAGCTAAGAAAGTTGCAGCACCTGAGCCGACTCGCCGTTGTCTTTCAGAAGTTGTTTCTGGGTCATGACCTTTCGAAAAACTTCAACGATACGCGGATCAAACTGCGTACCCGCCCCGTTGCAAATCATTTGAATTACCTTGGGAAGCGGAATACCCGGGCGGTACGGACGATCGGATACCAGGGCGTCGAAACAGTCGGCCACCGCCAGAATGCGCGCGTGCAGGGAGATCTCCTGGCCCTGCAGCCTGTTCGGGTAGCCTTGGCCGTTCACCCACTCATGATGTTGCGCGACGATCGGCATGGATTCGGCGAAACCCGGAATGGGCTGCAGAATGCGAACGCCGATATTGACGTGTTCGCGCATTTGCCGCATTTCCTCGGTTGTGAGTTTGTCCGGTTTGTTCAGAATGGCCGCAGGTACTCCAATTTTGCCGACATCGTGAACCAATCCTCCTCGACGCATGATTTCCAGTTCATGAGGCGGCAGCCCCATTTCCTGCGCCAGAGTAATCGCAAAGTCGGTGACGCGTTCGGAGTGACCCAGAGTCCATGGCGATTTGGCGTCGATGGCACGGGCGAGGGCGGCGAGAGCCCCCCAATGCAACTGGTTGAGCTTGCGAACTAATTGCAGATTCGTGAGTGCTACGCCCACCTGGTCGGCCAATTGACGGGCACTTTGTTTGTCGTCCTCGTTCCAGACATTGGCGGACGAGTGCCCCAGGCAAATCAGGGCGGCAGTGCGACCGTCGAGGAGGATAGGCGCCTTCAGAAAGAACTTCATTCCACGGGAGCTTAGCGATTGCAGGTAACTCGGCAAACGCTGGTCTTCGGTGGCCACCGAGACATCGGGGTGCTCGCGAAGCTCGCGCAATTCCTCGGCAGGGACGACAAATTTCTGCTTCGGGCAAGCCGCCTTCCGGGCACGTTCGTAGACATAGTTGTCGGCGGAGGAAGGATCTTCGGCATCGAAGAGGCTGATCGCGACGGTTTCGAAGGGAATCAGGTCGCCGAGGCGGGTAGAGACGGTATCGACGATCTTGTCGGTTTCCCACTCGGAGAGGATGGCGCGGTCGATCTCGTTGAAAGTTCTTAGTGAATTCAGTTGTTTCTCAATGCGCCCGGCCATGGCGTTAAAGGAGTCGGCGAGTTCCTCGAACTCATCGCCGCTCTCGATGACCACACGCTCTCCGTACTTTCCCTGAGAAATGCCGCGGGTACCTTCCTTCAGCTTGCCGAGCGGAACGAGATTCCGGCGGATTTGCACCACGCTGAGCAGCAAGACAATCCATACGGTCAGCAGGAACACCAGAACCAGGCTGGTACGGAAGTGCGCAAGTGGCGCGAGGGTGTCCGGAGTGGGTTGACTGGCTACTACGGTCCAGTGAGGCGTAGAGAAAGAACCGCCGAGGGGGAGATTCCAATACTGCGCCAGATAAGCAGTACCGCCGGCCTGCCAATCGAAAGCGCCCGATGAGGTTTTGGTGATATGGGCGGGGAACGAGGGCGGAGCCTGCCCGGAGCAGAAGAGCATTCGGCCGGAAGCATCCAGGACACAAAGGTCGGAGTCCGCCGGCAAATCCTCCTCGTTCCATAGATACGAGGGCTTGATTTCAGCTACCAACGTGACTCGCGTGTCGTCAGCGCTGGGACGGCGGCTAATCAAAATGCAGAGTTGCGCCTCCTCACAGGGCACCGTGGAAAGAATGCTCTTGCCTTCGCTCAGAACTTTTTCTTCCTTCCCGCTGAAGTGAACTTGCGGAGGAGTTCGTCCCAGCAAGAGCTGAGATTTGCCGCTGGGTGTGAGTAGAGTGACTCCGTTGAATTGCCGGGTGAGGTTTGCAGATGACGCACTGAGATCGGCCGATGAAAACCCCTTCCCCGAATTCACTTGCATTTCCGATGCCACCAGCTCGAGGCTGTCCTGTAGAAAGCCGAGCCGTTCAAAGACGGTCATGGCTACTTCTCGCGTGAGCTGCACCAATTGCCGGCGGTTCTGTTCGCGAAGCTGCGAAGTCACGTTCAGCCACGTGACAAACGCAAGCAGGCTGATGGGCAGCAGCGCACAGACCACGAAGAGCCAGAAAATGCGGTGGCCCAGTCGACTGCGCAGGAATGACAGCTCGACTTTCATGTCATCGCTCGCTCATCAGAAGTCGGCAGCCAAGCCGATATAGCTGCCATCACTCGCGCGGATGATGTCGTCTTGGCTGGGATGGGCGGTGATGGGTGGCGAGCTCTTTCCGTCGGGCCCCATGCTATAGAGGTCGTAGTCGGAGTTCAGGGGAACGAGAAACCGGTCTTTCCGGGCATGGCCGTTCCCTTTCATGGTCGAGTGATTCAGGTACTGATAGGGGTTGCCCCAAGGGTCGGGATAGTTGGCAAAGCCAATTTGGGAAAGATCGTCGGGCAAAGCATAGTTATGCAGAGCTTGGTATTCGGCGATATCGTCTTCAATGGTGTTGATGTCGCCGATGGCCTTGGCGTTCTTTGCCTGGCCCAGGGCAGACATCAGATTGGGCACCGCTAACGCGGCCAACGTGAGGATTACGGCCATGGCAATCAAGAGTTCGACGACCGTGAAGCCGTTAACCTTCCTCGAAAACCCTCGGGACACAGAACAGAAGGTTCCCTCCGTCGGATAGCGGCAGGATCTTGAAACCCGAGTGCTGCCCAAGCGCTGCAGCGATTTTGAAGACGTGCGCTGACCTGTGAAACCCGGCATAACCAGTCCGTCCTGTTCCAAGCGGTGAGCCCACAAGCGAAGTCTTTCCAACTATCGTGGGGGTTCTTTGCCCTTCAGCGGCAGAGTCGAGGGTCAGGTGTGTCGCAAATGAGACCAGTACGAAAGTTCTATCGCGTTTCGAGCTCTGCGAAGCTGTAAACAGGCCCAGGGAACCGCGTGGCGAACCACGGGGAGTTGAGCAGTCGTGCTTTTCAGTGTTTTTCAAGACCCTGGTTCACAATGGAACCCCAAGTTTCCCTTGGCTAATCGATCTCGCCAGACCGCATGGGCAATGGCCTTGCGGTGAATCGAGGCTGCACGTTGGGTCAGTTGGCGAGTGATTCGCGATGAATTACTATGCCCTGTGTTGGGGCGGGTGTCCTCACTTGGGGAAAAAGTGAGGGTGCGGTGTATTGCGAGAATTGCGGGTTGCAGATATTCCCCGAAAAGCAGAGTTGCACGCGGTGCGGAAAAGTACCAACGCAGCAGTTCGTGCAGTTGAGCGCGCTGGCGATTTTGCTGATAACCATCATCGGGAATTCGGTGGCGGGATGGATGCTCTTGCCGAAGCTGGCGGCGACTCATCCGCGGCTGCTTCTGTTCCGGGCTTGGTTGTGGTCGGACCAGGAATGTGCAAAGTACGGCTGGATGCCGCTGGCGGCAGCCTTTCTGGCATGGGAGTTTTTCGTATGGCGGAAAATGCGTAAAAGGAAAATCATGCCGAAGGTAAAGAGCTGGTTCAGCCGGAAGGTTCTGACGTTCGTACTGGCGGCGGGATTCGCGCCAATTCTGCCGTGGTGGTTGCCCGCGGGCCAGCCCTCGGATAAGACGCTGGCAGCGCTGGCGCGCTATCCGGGATTGCCGTGCGCGGTGTCATGGACCGCGATACTGATTGTAGCGGTGGTGTTGTGCCTGAAGGCGGAGACCCGGGATTTGCTGCTGGGACGAGGGAAGGTGCTGACGGGAGTGAGCCTCGGAATGTTGACCCTATTTCTAGCGCTGACGTTACTCGGTTGGTCGCGGACCTAAGCCGCCCTCCCGTTATTCGGACCTGTCGGTGCCCATAACTTTGATTGAAGATCATTAATTCCCGCGCCGGCTTCGCGGATATGCCATGCCTTTGCTGCCGAAGCACCTGGCGCAGTCAGTGCATTCTTTCTGGTCGAATGATGTGGGCGAGCGAGATCCCTGTGGCGACCGGGAAGTGGTGCCGAGGTAGGGGCCCCGAGCCCACATTAACGAGCTGCCACGAACGCTTGCGCCAGCTGACCAAAGTGCTCAAATCGAGATGGGATCGTTGGCGTGCCGCACCACGTACCAACAGGGCCGGCTGCCGCCCTGGGGAAAGAGGGAGTGGCTGCAGGGAAGGTCTTCTTCGGGGTGGACCTGATCCAGCTCAAAAGTCGTTTTGTTGCCTTTGTTTGGGATAGCCAGCAGACGGATGCGATGCACAGAACCCGTGGCTGCGCCAAGGTTCGGAGCATGCACACGAAGCTCGTACCAGCAGAAATCGAGGAAATAAGCCAGGGCAAACGGAGCCAGAAGGAAAACAATAAGACGATTCCAAGAAAAGCGCGGAGCGGTTGAGGGACCGGGTGCGGTGGACATGAATGACCTCGGGAAATTGTGCCTGAGAACTACGGACAACTCAAACCGATGGGGTGAGTGGGAAGGCCCAGAAAAGCGGGACTTCGCACAGGGAGTGGAAAACCGGGGCTGAACGGAAAGAGTTTAGGAAAAACGGAACTGGAGAGGGGACTGCAGGAACCATCAGCGGACTCGTGTGGCGTAGGGGAATCTCACGCAACTACTGAGTCCATCCACCTTCCTGCTGCTGAACCCCACGCCCCGTTAACGTTCACGATCGACAAATCTCCGAATCAGCACACCTGTGTACTGAATTCACGACAAGACAAGTCCGAAAGTGAACTAAAAAGCAGTGCGCTCCAATCCGGTCTCGGGGGAGGGCGGTGTAAAGTTGCAATCCACGATTTGGTTGATAGCGTAGATCGCTTCCCGTTCGCAGGAACGGCAACGAAGAACAAAAACGCGAGACACGAGTTGAAAATGCGTGTCTGCGGAGTCGTGGTGGCCTTGAGACTCACTGTCTTTACGAAGAACGATGCCGGGGATACGAACGGGCTTTCCACAGTGCCGGCAAAGCACTCCTCGAAATTGGGCGGACTTAGCAACGGCGGCGGCCATTAAGTGGCTCCTTAAATCAAAAGTATTCATCGGCGCTATCGGAGAGGGGAGGATACCGGAAGACCAATGAACCTGTCCACAAGTAGGATAAAGAAACGAGACGGGTAGGGCAAGTGACGGTCGTCACCCGAACGGTTGATGTAAATAACACATATACAATAACTTATGCCATTCTGACCGTGCACCAGAAACGAGGCGTCATCTTCCCCACTCCATTTTCCACAGCTTTTGAACGTGATTCCCCCCTCACAAGTGGGTCCGAGCACGTGCAAGAGTGCGCAACGGAGAACGGTTCATAAGCGGGAAAACCGTGTTGGTTGTGGGGAAAGGCACATAGGAGCGGGCCAGAAAGATGAACCGAAGTGACGCCCTCTGACGTTTTCGATCGCGAGTGCACAAGGGCGGCTGTCGCCCGAGTGAATTACAATTGAGATTCGCGGAAGCGTAGATTGCACTGTCCACCTAACAATCTCTGCAAACTTTCGCCGACAAGACGCAGCGGGCGGCCGTTGTCAGGCGGATGAACGAGAGTGATGGACAACCAGGGTTTCTTGCAACAAGTTGCCGGGCGGAGTCGTCTAGGCTAAGTACCTTAACTTGGCGTTTCAACATCTTAGACAGGAGAGCGATTCAAGACCGAAGGATGTTGCCGTTTAGGGGGAAACTGGGTGGGAGCGGAGAAGCAGATGGGACGGATGAGTGGGGACAGGGCGCGAGACAGCACAGGGAACACTGTAGGTGAGAGCGTGGTGAGGGGCGGAGGGCACCGGGCGGGAGTTCTGGCGTCGATTCCGCTGCTGAGCTTGGCCATATTTGGCGTCGCCTGCAATCGCGGAGACGCCCAGGCGGGCAATGCCGCCGGAATGCCTCCGCCGCTGGTGACCGTGGCCAAAGCGACAGCGCAGGATGTTCCGAGGTATCTGGATGAAATTGGAAGAAACGTAGCGTTCGAATCGGTGGCGGTTACCCCGCAGGTGGCGGGCAAGATCACCGAGCGGCATTTTCAAGACGGAGACAACCTGAAGAAGGGGCAGTTGCTGTTTGTAATCGACCCACGCCCGTACCAGGCACAGTTGGACTCCGCGCAGGCCAGCCTGCAGCAGGCCGAAGCGGCGCTGGACCTTGCGAAGATTCAATTTGCGCGCGACCAGGAGCTGGTGGGAACGCGGGCGATCTCGAAACAGGATTACGACACGAAGAAGAATGCCGTCGACGTGGTGCAAGCACAGGTGGAATCGGCGAAGGCAGCGATAGAGACGGCAAAAATCAATCTGGATTTCTGCTACATCCATTCGCCTATCGACGGGAGGGCCGGGGCGCGCCTGGTGGACGTGGGCAACGTCGTGCAGGCGAACACCACTTCCCTGCTCTCGATTCAGCGGCTCGATCCGATCTACGCGAATTTCACGATAACCGAGCGCGATCTTCCCGAAGTGCAGAAGCAGATGAGCCACGGCGTGCTGAAGGCGATGGTCCGGCTGCCAGGCAACCCGGATACGGCAGCACGGCCGGGACGGGTAGAGTTTCTGGACAACTCGGTGCAGAACAGCACGGGGACGGTAAATTTACGGGCGACGGTTTCGAATCCCGACCACCGCTTCTGGCCGGGACAGTTCGTGAACGTGAAGCTGGTATTAGCGACGGAGAAGCAGGCGATTCTGGTACCGAGCCAGGCCACGCAGATCAGCCAGCAGGGCCCTTTCGTGTACGTAATCAAGAATGACGACACCGCGGAGTTGCGGCCCGTGACGTTGGGCCAACGGCAAGGCAACGATGTGGTGGTCGCCAGCGGGTTGAACGCGGGTGATCGCGTCGTGGTCGCCGGACAATTGTTGGTGCGGCCCGGAGGGCTCGTACACATCGATACGAGCGCAGCGGCACCTGGCCCGCAGCCTGGTGCCTCGGAGAAGAGTTCGAAATGAACCTTTCGGAACTTTTCATTCGACGGCCGGTGATGACCGTCGCGCTGACGGTATCGGTGGTCTCGTTTGGTCTGTTCGCTTACTTGCGGCTGCCGGTCAGCGACCTTCCGGCCGTGGACTATCCCGTAATCCAGGTGCAAGTGGGTTATCCGGGAGCTACGCCGGAAACGATGGCGAACAACGTGGCCACGCCTCTGGAACGGCAGTTCATGCAGATTCCGGGGCTCGAGATGGTCACGTCGAGCAACGGGCAAGGCCATTCAAGCTTCGTTCTGCAGTTCGACTTGAACAAGAGCCTGGACGCGGCGGCGACGGACGTTCAGGCGGCGATCACGCGGGCAAGCGGGCAGTTACCCGTAGATTTGCCAAGCCCACCGACCTTTACGAAGACCAACCCGAACGACCAGCCCATTCAGTATTTGGTGCTGGTGAGCGATACCGCGACGGAAGGGCAACTGTACGATTATGCCAGCACGCAAGTGGGCGAGCGTATCAGCATTCTCCCGGGCGTCAGCCAGGTAGCGGTGTACGGGACGCAGTCGGCGGTGCGGATCAAGGCCGATCCGTCGGCCATGGCAGTACGCAATATCACGCTGGAAGACCTGACCACGGCGATCAAGAACGGCACGAGCTACACAGGCGCCGGCCAGTTCGATGGGCAGCACCGCAGTTACCTTCTCCAACCACAGGGTCAGTTGAGCACCGCGGAGCAGTACGACCAGCTCATCGTCGGGCAGGACAAGGGTGCCCCGGTCTATCTGAAGGACGTGGCCACAGCCAAGCAAGGCGTGCAGGACGAACGCATCGATATGCGGTTCTGGGCGCGAGGGTATCCGACTCCGGGAGCTACGGTCGTGGTCGCGGTATTCCGGCGCGCCGGAGCGAACGCTGTCGAGGTATCGAAATCGGTCCGCGACACCTTGCCAACGATCGAGAAGCAACTTCCCAGTTCTGTGAGAATCGCCACGGCCTATGACCGTTCGAACACCATCGTGAGCAGTATCAAAGACGTGCAGGCAACGTTGTACATTGCGTTCGTGTTGGTGGTGATGGTGATTTTCCTGTTCCTTGGGCGTGCGACAGACACGTTGATACCTGCGGTGGCGCTGCCACTGTCGTTGCTGCTGACGTTTATCGCGATGGATGTTTTGGGTTACAGCCTGGACAATCTGTCACTCATGGCGCTGACGCTCGCAATCGGGTTCCTGGTCGATGACGCAATCGTATTCCTGGAAAATACGGTTCGCTTGATGGAAGAAGGACGCCCTGCACTGGAAGCATCGATCAAATCGGCGAGCGAAATCAGCTTCACAATTTTGACCATGACGTTGTCGCTCGCGGCGGTGTTTATTCCGCTGGTGTTCATGGGCGGGTTGGTGGGGCGGATCTTCCGCGAGTTTTCGATCACGATTGTCATATCGATTCTGGCGAGTGGAATCGTTTCCCTGACACTGACGCCGCTGATGACCTCGCGGCTGCTGTCGGGGCGCGGCCCGGGAACGAAAAAGACCTGGGTTGAACGCATCAGCGGCGATATCGAGCACCGCATCCTGGCGGTGTACGGTCGCCAACTGTGGTTCTTTCTGCGGCACCGGTGGATTTCAGCGGCGATTTGGCTGGTTTGCTTCGTGGGCACCGGCTATTTGTTCTACATCATTCCGAAATCTTTTCTACCGGTGGGAGATAGCTCGCTGATTTTCGGTGTGCTCGTGGCGCAGGAAGGATCTTCGCCTGAGCAGATGCATCGTTATCAGGACGCGGCGGAAAAAGTGATACACGCAAATCCGGCGGTGGCGGCAACGTTTACGATGAGCGGAAACGGACAGTTTTTGCCCGGGAATCAGGCGTTCTTGATTCCGTTCCTGACCGATCCTTCGAAACGCAAGCCCATCGATCAAGTCGCCGGGGAACTGATGGGCGGGATCATGGCGACGGTGCCCGGGGTTGTCGCATTCTTGAAGCCGCAGCCGGTGTTGCAGATCAGTACGGGCGCCACCGCCAATATTCAAGGGCAATTTGCTTACGCGGTTTCGGGGATTGACGCCAACGAGGTGTACGACTCGGCGAACACGCTTCTCGCGAAGCTGCACGACTATCCGGGATTCTTGTTCGTGAACTCGGATCTTTTCAATCACACGCCAAATTTGCAGGTCGAAATTCTGCGCGAGCAAGCCAAGCTGTATGGCGTGTCGGAAACGCGCATACTGACGTTGCTGCACGACGCGTACTCGCAGAATTACAGCTACCTGATCAAGAAGCCGACGGACCAATACCAGGTGATCCTGGAGGTCGCCGACAACGAGCGTTCCGATCCGCAGGACTTGAGCAGACTGTACATCAAGAGCGACGACGGCCAGCGCATGATCCCGCTGAGCGCTGTGGTCACGTGGCACCCGGTGATTGCCCCGCAAGCGGTGAATCACATCAACCAGTTCACCAGCGTCACAATTTTTTTCAACATGAAGCCGGGCTACACCGTGGGACAAGCGACCGACTATGTCGAGGCGGCGGCGAAAAAGATTCTGCCTCCCGGCGTGCGCGGAGAACTGCAAGGTGAAGCGCTGACCTTCCGGAACACGGCGCGCGACCTGGTGATCCTGATGTTTGTGGCGGTGTTCGTGATGTACGTAATCCTGGCGATTTTGTACGAGAGCTACCTCCATCCGATCACGGTACTGTCGTCGCTTCCTGTCGCGCTCGTTGGCGGGTTGGCTACACTTTGGGTGTTCCGTTCGGAAGCTTCGCTGTACGCCTACATCGGCATGTTCATGTTGATGGGTATCGTGAAAAAGAACGGAATCATGATCGTGGACTTCGCCGAGGCGCGGGTGCGTCAAGGCATTAAGGACGATCACGCCATCCACGAAGCAAGCATGGAGAGATTCCGGCCGATCATGATGACGACGATGGCGGCTTTGTTGGGCGCGCTGCCGATCGCACTGGGCTATGGTCAGGACGGTTCGTCGCGGCGGCCGCTCGGCCTGGTGGTTATTGGCGGGTTGGTGGTGTCCCAGTTTTTGACCCTGTTTGTAACCCCAGCGATTTATCTGTACCTCGAGGATTTCCAGGAAAGGGTGCTGGACCGTTACGGCTTTTTCCGGTCGACCCGCAAGGCTCCCGAACTTCCGAGTGCCAGCCCAGCCTATGCGATGCAGGAGCGTAATGGAGACTGAATCCAGAATGAACAAAACTGTGTATTCCCGGTTTTTGTCGGCGGGCGTGTCCGCCGCGGTGCTGCTCGGTGTGGCGGGTTGTACGGTGGGTCCGAATTACAAGCGGCCGGCGGTCAACGTTCCGGCAGGATATCGAGGCACGACGGACGCAGAGTTCAATGCGGGGGCGGCACAGCCGACGGCCCCGGCCCCCGATGCCGCAAAACCCGGCGGAGCAGCAGTCGCTTCGCTGGGGGACGAAAAATGGTGGGAGGTTTTCGAGGATAAAGAGCTTCAGGAACTGATTCGCACGGGGCTGAAAAACAATTACGACGTGCGCATAGCAGCCACTCGCGTGATGCAGGCGCAAGCGCAGTTGGGGATCGTACGCGCGGACCAGTTCCCTTCCTTGAACGCCGGCGGGAACGTCACGAGCATCCGCAATCCGACGATTGGGCCGATTCCGGCGTACGAAACCACGCTCGGAGAAATCACCGCCACAGCGTCGTGGAATATCGATTTCTGGGGGCGGTACCGGAGAGCAACCGAAAGCGCACGGGCGAATCTGCTGGCCAATGAGTGGGCGCAAAAGGCCGTGATTTCGAGCCTAGTCGCCAATTTGGCCATCGCGTATTTCGAACTGCGGCAGTTCGACTACCAGCTGGAGATTTCGAAGAGCACTTTCGCGTCGCGGCAGGATTCGCTGGGACTGACGAAGATGCTCGAGGAGCATGGAATCAATTCCCTACTGGATGTGCGGCAATCGGAGCAGCTGGTATATACCGCCGCGACAGAGATTCCGGATCTTGAGCGGCAGGTTGCGCAGGAAGAAAATGCGATCAGCATTTTGTTGGGCCATAATCCCGAGGAAATCCCGCGCGGGCTGAAATTGACCGAGCAGCCGCATTCACCGGAAGTCCCTGTAGGATTGCCTTCCGCTCTGCTCGAGCGGCGTCCGGATATCCGCGAGGTGGAGCAGAATCTGGTGGCGGCGAACGCACAGATCGGGGTGGCGCGCTCCCTGTATTTTCCGCAGGTCGCGCTGACCGGGACAGCGGGGTTTGAAAGCGCGAAGCTGACGGATTTGTTCCAGGGCCCGGCGGGCGTGTGGACGTTGGTGGCCAGCGCGACGCAACCGATCTTTGAAGGCGGAAGGCTGAAATCGGGCGTGCAACTGGCGGAAGCCCAGCGGGACCAGCTGGTCTTGACGTACCAACAAACGATTCAAGGAGCGTTCCGCGACGTTTCAAACGCCCTCATCGCCTACCGGAAATACCGCGAACTGCGCGTTCAGCAGCAACAATTGGTGGAATCGGCACGGGATGCAGCCCACCTTTCGCAAATCCGGTTCAAAGCGGGCAGCACGGATTACCTGGAGGTTCTGACCAACGAAACCAATTCTTTTTCGGCGGAATTGAATCTTGCACAGGCGCAGGGCAATGAGCTGATTTCCCTGGTGCAACTGTATCAGGCGCTCGGCGGCGGTTGGGACTAACGCGAATCCGCGCGACTTTACGCAACGCCGGCCACAGGAGCGGCTTCGTTCGGTGATGAACATTTGTCTCCGAAATTCGGATAGAATGGCAGCGCGTGTCTGAAGTATCCGCCCGATCGAGCAACCGCGCAAAACTCTCAATGAGCTCTACGTCTACGCATACTCTCACCGCGGGTGATTTGCAGGCCGTCTTCTGGCCAGATCAAGGAATGTTGTGCGCGTCGCTGCGGCATAGAGGAGTGGAACTGCTGCGGCGGGTCGACAACCTGGATTCGGCAAGGAGGAAGGGCAGTACAGCGGGAATCCCGCTACTTTATCCTTGGGCGAACCGGCTTGCGTCTCTTCATTATCAAGTGGCGGGACAAGAGGTTTTTGTTGATCGGGCCTCGTCACTGCTGCACTTCGATGAGCACGGACTTCCGATGCACGGCGTGCCGTGGCCGAAATTGCGCTGGGAAGTTGTCAGCGCGAGCGAAGAGAAGATGTCGGCACGGTTGG
>Ga0306923_10001917_pt1 | contig 18750 bp, 9 predicted proteins | sample sta12Can44000108_FD_203841 | JGI IMG/M metagenome (GOLD analysis project Ga0306923, IMG submission 203841) | Lab enrichment of tropical soil microbial communities from Luquillo Experimental Forest, Puerto Rico - statanox.12C.anox.44.000.108 (v2)... | ecosystem: Environmental > Terrestrial > Soil... | reverse complement strand
GAGGGGGAAGTGTCGCCCGGAAGCGAAGGCGGACGTAATCGGCAATCCAGGTTCCGCTTTCGTCGACCAAGACCGGCCGCAACAGATCGGCCACCTCAGCGCACGCGGGCGCCCGATCCGGTTCAGGCAGGGCGCCGAGGAAAGCTTCGCCAAAGGTCTCTAACCACGGCTCGATCGAGGTCGGCAATGCGGTCGGGCGCGGCACGACACGGATATCTTCGACCGTGAAGCCGGCTGCTTCGAGTTTCTCGCGGTAGGCGGCGGCGGATGGAAAATACCACGGGCTGAGCCGGTGCGCGTCGAGCCCACGGCGACCGAGCACTGCGCTCAACGCGACGATGATCGCCGCGGTGTTGTTGTGGCCGCCCATCTCGGCGACAAAGCGCCCCCCGGGTTTGAGCGCCCGGCGGACCCCGGTGAGGACGGCATCCGGCGAGCGCATCCAATGGAGCGCGGCGTTCGAGAACACCGCGTCGAACTCACGATCGAAGGTGAGATTCTGCCCTGGGATGTTACGGGCATCGATGCCGCGCGCGCGTGCCGCGGCGACCATGTCGGGCGCAGCGTCGACGGCCACGACGGTCGCACCCGATGCAATGATCTTCTCGGTCAGCACGCCATCGCCGCAGCCGAGGTCGAGGACCCGCTCTCCGGCGCATGGGGCGAGCAGCTCGAGCACCGGCGTGCCGAGTTCCGGCACGAAATGCGCGGTTTCGGCATAGCGCCGGGCCGACCAGTGCTGCTCCTCATTCCCGCTCATACTTACCCTTCACCTGTTCGGCTTGCCGGGCCTCAGCTTGCCGGCGGATCTCCGACAATGTCGTGCGCGTCGTAATCGTCTCCGGGTCGATTTTGAGCTCGATGATCGCGCCCCGGCTCGCGGAGGCGGCCTCCTCGAAGGCCGGCGCGAACTCCTCGGTTCTAATGACCGAAGCGCCAAAGACGTCATATGCCTGGGCGAGCGCGAGGAAGTCAGGGTTCTTGAGCGCGGTGCCGACGACCCGGCCGGGGAAGCGGCGCTCCTGGTGCATCCGGATGGTCCCGTACATCGTGTTGTTAAACACCAGAATGATCGGCCCCGTCCCTTCGAGCCCGGCGGTCGTCAGCTCCTGGCCGGTCATCATAAAGCCGCCGTCGCCGCAAAATCCGACGACCAGGCGGTCGGGATCGACGAGCTTGGCCGCGACCGCGGCAGGCACGCCGTAACCCATTGCCCCGCTGGTCGGCCCGAGCTGACGTCCTGGCCGGCGGTACTGCAGAAAGCGGTTGGGCCAGCCGCTGAAATTGCCGGCGTCGCTGGTGATGATCGCGTTGTCGGGAAGGCGATTGCGCAGCCACCCCATGATTTCGCCGAGATCGAGCAAACCGCCGGCGCGAGACGGGGAGGGGGCGAGCCCGGCTTCGTAGTCGGCGCGCGCCGCCTCGCGCCAGGACGACCACCGCGGCACTGCCTCCGGCGCCAGTGTCGCGACGGCAGCAGCGAATTCGGGCATGCCCGATTGGATCGCGAGAGTTGGACGAAACACGCGACCGAGCTCTTCGGCAGCAGCGTGCACATGGATCAGCACCTTGCCCGGCTCCGGGATTCCCAGCAGGCTGTAGGATTGCGAGGTGATCTCGCCGATCCGTGCGCCGACCGCGAGCAACAGATCGGCCTCCTTGACGCGCCGCACCAGGGACGGGCTCGCTCCGGTGCCGAGATCCCCGACAAAGCACGGCAGGCGGTTGTCGACGATGTCCTGGCGGCGGAACGAGCAACAGACCGGCAGGTCGTTCGCACCGGCAAACTGCGCGATGTCGCGACACGCTTGGTCGCTCCACCCGCTGCCGCCCACCAGCATCATCGGCCGATCGGCGGCCGCGAGAAGCCGGCGCAGCTCGGCGAGATCGGCCGCTCCGGGATGGGCGCGCACGGCCCGGTAGGGGCCGGCGATTGCCGCGGCGCAGCGATCGCGCAGCATGTCCTCGGGAAGCGCCAGGACCACCGGACCCGGCCGTCCCGAGGCGGCAATCTGGAAGCCCTGGCTGATCAGCTCGGGAACACGTTCGGCCATATCGATCTGCGCCACCCACTTGGCGAGGGGCGCGAACATCCTCCGGAAATCAACCTCCTGGAAGGCCTCGCGGTCGATCTGTTGGCGCGCGACCTGGCCGACCAGCACGACCATCGGGGTCGAATCCTGGAAGGCGGTGTGGATGCCAATCGACGCGTTGCAGGCGCCGGGCCCGCGGGTCACGAGCAGCACCCCGGGCTTGCCGGTGAGCTTGCCGTAGGCCTCGGCCATGAAGGCCGCACCTCCTTCCTGGCGGCAGGTCACCAGCCGGATATCGGGTGCGTCGAACAGCGCATCCAGCACTTCAAGGTAACTCTCGCCGGCGACACTGAAGGCCATGTCGACACGATGAGCGCGCAACGCCGCGACGACCAGCTGGCCGCCGCTGAGAAGAGCCTGGTCCGTCGCCATCACCTACCTCGACCCTCTTGGCACGGCGGCCATTTGAGCCGATGCAGAGAGGTGACGGAAGAGGCTTTTCCCGCGGTGCTAAAAACAACGAATTTCGCATTTGCACCCCCGTAAGACGGGTGCTGCGGAGCAAAACGATCGTTATTTCAGGTGCTTAGGGAGCAAATTCGTTGTCCCGAGAACAACGGAATCTGCATCTCGGAAACAACGGAATTTGACATAGCTGAGGGAGGAGATAACACGGAATCGACAAAGTTTGCGCCGGCTCACCACGATACTGGGTGGACGCGACAAACCGTTGTGGGAATGGCTGCGCCTATCACTGCGTACAATCAAATGCCCTAGGATAATTCCGCACCCGGGTGCACCAGGATCGGCGAGGGACGCGTCGGCGAGAAACTGCTAAGCTGAGGGCTTCGAGGCTCGTACACGAGCTTCGGCACATCGGGACGCAACAGCCGACATAGGATCATGGACGACCAGCGCGACGAAATCCTCGTGCATCGAGGTCGAGCGGAGATGGATGGCGACGCCGCGCGCTTCGAGTTCGGTCGCCCCGGCGTCCGACCGAGTGGCGCAGTGTCAAGGCCCTTGCGCGGCTCGCGGCTACGCTGGCTTTTCTGGGTGCTGCTTGTTTTGGCGATCATCGGTGCGGCAGTCTGGTATTACCCGAGGCCTGAAAGCCAGCCGAAGACCGGTGGCCGCGGCCAGTTTGGCGGCCCCGTGCCGGTCGCTTTGGCGACTGTGCAGAAGGGCGATATGCCGGTCACCTTGACCGGGCTCGGTACGGTAACGCCGCTCGCGACCGTGACGGTGAAGACCCAGATTAACGGGTATCTCACGGAAGTTGCCTTCCAAGAGGGCCAGATGGTCAAAAAGGGAGACTTTCTGGCACAGATCGATCCACGCCCCTATCAAGTCGCGCTCGAGCAGGCTGAAGGCCAGCTCGCCAAGGACCAGGCGTTGCTAAAGAATGCCCAACTCGACCTTCAGCGCTACAACACTTTGGTTGCGCAAAACTCGATCGCGACTCAGACCCGCGACACGCAGGTCTCGCTCGTCGCGCAAGACCAGGCAGCGATCAAAACCGATCAGGCGCAGGTCGATGCACAGAAGCTAAACCTCGTCTATGCCCACATCGTCTCTCCGGTTACAGGCCGGGTCGGGCTGCGCCAGGTCGACGCCGGCAATTACGTGCAGACGAGCGACCCCAATGGCATCGTCGTGGTCACCCAATTACAGCCGATCTCGGTGATCTTCACCCTGCCTGAAGACAGCTTGCCGGCGGTGATGAAGCAGGTGCATACGGGCGTCAGCCTGCCGGTCACGGCCTATGACCGCACCGGCACCACGGCGCTCGGCACAGGGCGTCTCGAAACGGTGGACAATCAGATCGACACGACGACCGGTACCGTCAAGCTGCGGGCGATATTCGACAACGAACAGGAGATCCTGTTCCCCAATCAGTTCGTCAATGTCCAGCTGCTCGTCGATACGCTGCATGACACCGATATCGTGCCCGTCTCGGCGGTTCAGCACGGTGCTCCGGGCGCCTTTGTCTATGTCGCCAAATCCGACCAGACCGCGGCGGTTCAGCAGGTGAAACTCGGCCCCGGTGATGGCCAGCGCATCGCGGTTCTGGATGGGCTCCAACCTGGCGAAAAGGTCGTCGTCGACGGCTCCGACAGGCTGCGCGAGGGGGCCAAGATCACTTTGGCTGCGACGAGTAATCCGACGGGCACTGCGCCTAACGCAAAGCAGGACAAAGGCCAGCCCCAGGCCGCAGCCGGACAAGAAACGTCGCCATCGGTAGATCCACAAGCGCCGGCAGCGCCGGGATCGGCCCAACCGCGGCAAGGCGAAGGCCAGGATCGGGGACGCCGCCGCGACACGCAATGAAGCGCCGCCGAGGCGGCGTCACTCTAGCCAAGACCTAAGATGAGCCCATCTCGCCTGTTCATTCTGCGCCCGGTGGCGACAACGTTACTCATGGCGGCGATTATGCTCGTCGGCATGTTCGCCTATCGGTTTCTGCCATTGTCGGCCTTGCCCGAGGTCGATTACCCGACGATCCAGGTGCAGACATTCTACCCCGGCGCCAGCCCCGACGTGATGACTTCCTCGGTTACGGCACCGCTTGAAGTGCAGTTTGGCCAAATGCCCGGGCTGAACCAGATGTCATCGACGAGCTCGGCGGGCGCCTCGGTCATCACGCTCCAGTTCAGCCTCGATCTCACTCTCGATGTCGCGGAGCAGGAGGTTCAGGCAGCGATCAACGCGGCCGGCAACCTTTTGCCGTCGGATCTGCCGGCGCCGCCAATCTATGCCAAGGTCAATCCCGCAGATGCGCCAATTCTGACCCTGGCGTTGACGTCGAAAACAATGCCCCCGACCCAGGTGGAGGACATTGCCGACACCCGCCTCGCGCAGAAGATCTCGCAACTGCCAGGGGTAGGTTTGGTTAGCATCAGCGGTGGTCAGCGCCCGGCGGTGCGCATTCAGGCCAATTACCCACAGCTCGCCGCCTACGGTCTCAACATCGACGATCTTCGTACCACCTTGGCCAATGCCAACGTCAACACGCCCAAGGGTAATTTCGACGGGCCCAGTAGGGCCTACACGATCAACGCCAATGATCAGATCAGGAAAGCCTCGGACTACAACGATCTGGTGGTCGCCTATCGCAACGGCGCGCCGGTAAAGCTGTCGGATGTGGCCCGCGCCACGGAAGGGCCCGAGAACACCAGGCTGGCCGCTTGGATGAACACCGACCAAGCGATCATCCTGAACATCCAGAGACAACCAGGCGCCAATGTTATCGAGGTCGTCGACCGTATCCAGGCACTCTTGCCGCAGCTCAAGGCGGCACTCCCCGCCGGCATCGACCTCGAAGTGCTGACTGATCGCACCACGACGATTCGCGCATCGGTGGCCGATGTCGAGTTTGAGCTCGGTCTTGCGGTGGTCCTTGTCGTGACCGTGATCTTTGTGTTTCTGCGCAGTCCCTCGGCGACCTTGATCCCGAGCCTGTCGGTACCGCTCTCGTTAGTCGGTACCCTCGCCGTGATGTATTTGGCTGGGTTCAGTCTCAACAATCTGTCGCTGATGGCGTTGACGATCGCCACCGGCTTCGTCGTCGATGACGCGATCGTCATGATCGAGAACATCTCGCGCTACATCGAGGCGGGTGATCCGCCGCTCCAGGCCGCATTAAAAGGATCCGAGCAGATCGGCTTTACCATCATTTCGTTGACGGTATCGCTGATTGCTGTGTTGATCCCGCTGCTCTTCATGCCTGACGTCGTCGGCCGGTTGTTCCGCGAGTTTGCTATCACCCTTGCGGTTACGATCGTCATCTCCGCAGTGGTCGCATTGACGCTTGTTCCGATGATGTGCGCCAAGATCCTGCGCCACCGGCGTCCGTCGGAGATGTCCGCGTTACCGCGCAAGAGCCAAGAATGGTTCGACGCGCTGATCGCCCAATACGGCAGACTGCTGACCCGGGTGCTCGACCACCAGCCGCTGACCCTGCTGGTGGCGGTCGCCACCCTCGGCTTGACCGTGTTCCTCTATATCGTAATCCCGAAGGGCTTCTTCCCGGTCCAGGATACCGGGCTCATTCAAGGTATTTCCGAAGCCGCGCCTTCGGTCTCCTTCGAGGCAATGACACAGCGGCAACAGGCGCTGGCCGCCGCCATACTGAAGGATCCGGATGTTGTGAGCCTGTCTTCGTTTATCGGCGTCGACGGTACAAATCCGACCCTCAATACAGGCCGGTTTCTGATTAACCTCAAGCCGCGCGATCAACGTCGAACCTCGGCGAGCGACGTGATCCGCCGATTGGAGCAGCAGACACGAGACGTTGCCGGCATCACTCTTTATATGCAGCCCGTGCAAGACCTGACGATCGACGCGACAGTCAGTCGCTCGCAATACCAATTCGTACTAGAGGACGCCAATCCAAGCGAGTTCGCAAAGTGGGTTCCGAAATTGCTCGAACGTCTGCAGCAGATCCCGCAGATCGAGGACGTCGCCAGCAACTACGCGGAGAGCGGTCTTTCAGCCTATATCCTGATCGATCGTGCGACCGCCGGGCGCTTCGGGATTACCCCAGCCACCGTCGACAACGCGCTCTACGATTCGTTCGGTCAACGCATCGTCTCGACGATCTTCACGCAGACGAATCAATACAGGGTGATCTTGGAGGCCGACCCAGCGCTCCAGCAGTCGCTAAGCTCGCTGGGATCGCTTTACCTGCCGTCATCGACCGCGACGAATGGCCAAGTTCCGCTTTCGGCAATCGCGCAGGTCCAGGAGCAGACGGCACCATTGGAGATTAATCATCTCGGTCAGTTTCCGTCGACGAACGTGTCATTCAACTTGGCACCCGGTGCGTCGCTCGGTCAGGCGGTCGAAGCGATCAAACAGGCTGAGCAGGAAATTGGCATGCCGGCGAGCATGATCACGGTATTCCAGGGTGCAGCACTGGCATTTCAGGCTGCCCTCGGCAACGAGTTGATCCTGATCATTGCAGCTATTATTACGATGTACATCGTGCTCGGCGTTCTTTACGAGAGCTTTATTCACCCGATCACGATCCTCTCGACCTTGCCCTCGGCCGGGGTCGGCGCGCTGTTGGCGTTGATGATCGATGGCAGCGATCTCAGCGTCATCGCGATCATCGGCATCATCCTGTTGATCGGCATCGTCAAAAAGAACGCGATCATGATGGTCGATTTTGCCCTTGACGCCGAGCGAAACGAGGGCAAATCGCCGCGCGAGGCGATCTACCAGGCCTGCCTGCTGCGCTTCCGCCCGATCCTTATGACAACTATGGCGGCGCTTTTTGCGGCACTGCCTTTAATGCTCGGCAGCGGAACCGGCTCGGAGCTGCGCCATCCGCTGGGGGTTACCATCGTCGGCGGCCTGATCTTCAGCCAGTTGCTGACCTTGTTCACGACGCCGGTCATCTATCTTGGCTTCGACCGGCTTGGCAAGCTGCTGCGGCGCAGCTTCGGTGCCGGCGCGGCAAAGCCCGAGGGCGCCGGCCCGTGAACCCGTCGGCGCTGTTCATCAAGCGGCCGGTCGCGACCACCTTGTTAACCCTCGGCGTCGCGCTCGCTGGTTTCTTCGCCTATCTAAAGCTGCCGGTGGCGCCGCTGCCGCAGGTCGATTTTCCGACGATCTCGGTGTTCGCGACAATGCCGGGTGCCAGCCCAGACACGATGGCGACCACCGTGGCGACACCGCTCGAACGTCATCTCGGGGTCATCGCCGACGTTACCGAGATGACCTCGCAGAGCACGGTCGGCACGACCCGGATCACGCTGCAATTCAGTCTCAACCGGAATATCGATGGTGCCGCTCGCGACGTTCAGGCAGCGATCAACGCCGCGCGTGCGGACCTGCCAAGCAGTCTGCGCACCAACCCGACCTATCGCAAGGTCAACCCCGCCGATGCGCCTATCGCGATCCTGGCGATGACGTCGGCTACGCTGACGCGAGGGCAGATCTACGACGCGGCCTCGACGGTCGTGCAGCAGGCATTGTCGCAGATCGACGGCATCGGGCAGGTGGTGATCAGCGGAAGCTCGCTGCCGGCGGTGCGCGTCGAGCTCAATCCGCTGGCGCTGTTTAAATACGGGATTGGTCTCGAAGACGTGCGCGCCGCGCTCGCCTCGGCCAACGCGCACAGCCCCAAGGGCATGATCGAAGAGGGTGACCAGCGGTTCCAGATCTACACGAACGACCAGGCGAACCACGCCGCGGATTACCGTCCGCTGGTGATCGCCTATCGCGAAGGGTCGCCGGTGCGCCTGACCGATATCGCCGAAGTCAGGGATTCGGTCGAAAATCTGCGCAACCAGGGGCTGGCGGACGGCAAGCCGGCGGTTCTGGTCTTTCTCTATAAGCAACCAGGGGCGAACATCATCGACACGGTCGATCGCATCAGGGCGATCTTGCCGCAGCTCGAGGCGTCTATCCCGAGCGCCATCAATGTCGCGATGACATTGGACAGGACGATCACGATCCGGACCTCGCTGCACGACGTCGAGCGCACCTTGATCATCGCGATCATCCTCGTCGTCCTCGTCGTCTTCGCATTCCTGCGGAATGTGCGGGCGACGTTAATCCCGAGCGTGGCGGTGCCGGTGTCGCTGATCGGCACCTTCGGGGTAATGTATCTGTTGGGCTATAGCCTCGACAATCTGTCGCTGATGGCGCTGACGATCTCGACCGGCTTTGTCGTCGACGATGCGATCGTCGTTCTGGAGAACGTCACCCGGCACATCGAGGCCGGCATGACCAGGATGCAGGCGGCGGTGCAGGGCGCGGGTGAAGTGGGTTTCACGGTGCTGTCGATGAGCCTCTCGCTAATTGCCGTCTTTGTGCCGATCCTGCTGATGGGCGGCATCGTCGGACGGCTGTTCCGCGAGTTCGCGATGACCTTGTCGGTCGCGATCATGATCTCGCTGGGCGTCTCCTTGACCACGACACCGATGATGTGCGCGTATCTGCTCGCTAACCCGCGCGACCGGAACGGCGGCAGACTGTACCGAGCCAGCGAGCGCGCTTTCGAGGCGATCCTCGGACTTTACGATCGTACGTTACGCCGGGCGTTGCAGTGGCCGGCGCTCGTCATGCTGAGTTTGCTGGCGACATTGTGCCTGGGCGCCTATCTCGTCACGGTCATTCCGAAGGGCTTCTTCCCGACCCAGGATGTCGGGCTGATGTTCGGCGGCATTCAGGCCGACCAGAGCATCTCTTTTCAGTTGATGGAAAAGAAGCTAACACAGTTCGTCGATATCATCCGGCATGATCCGGCAGTCCAGAGCGTCAGCGCCTTTACCGGCGGCGGTCAGACCAATGGCGGTTTCGTGTTTGTCGTGTTGAAGCCGCTGTCCGAGCGCCAGGTGTCAATGCAGAAAGTCATGGGACGGTTGCGGCCCAAATTCAACGAGGTTGCGGGCGCCCGGCTCTTTCTCCAGCCTGCGACCGACATTCGGGTCGGCGGGCGGGCGAGCTACGCGCAATATCAGTACACCCTTCTGGGCGACGACGCCAGTGACATCTACGAGTGGGCTCCCAAGCTCGAAGCGGCATTGCAGAAGGTGCCGCTCTTGACCGATGTCAATCTCGACCAGCAGCAAAAGGGGCTCGAGACCGATCTGGTCATCGACCGTGCCACCGCGGCGCGCCTCGGGCTGACGGTCAGCCAGATCGACAATACCCTTTACGATGCGTTCGGCCAGCGTCAGGTGTCGGTGATCTACGCTGCTCAAAACCAGTACCATGTCATCATGGAGGTGGCGCCCGAGTTCTGGCAGAACCCGGAGACGCTGAACCAGATCTATGTCAGCACGAGCGGCGGCGCGGTCGGCGGCACGAAAGCGACCAACGCTCTCGCCGGAACGGTACTGGCCAAGGTGTCGCCTGCGAATAGCGCCAACGCGGCGACCACGACCGCGCAGATCGCCAGCGATACCGCGCGTAACCTAGCCAACAACGCGCTCGCCAATACCGGCCACGGCGCTACTTCAACGGGCGCCCCGGTCAGCACCTCTTCTGAGACGATGGTGCCGCTTGCGGCCCTTGCCCATTTCGGCCCCGGCAACACGCCGCTTGCGGTCAATCACCAAAATCTGTTCGTCGCCTCGACAATCTCGTTCAATCTCGCGCCGGACGTGTCCCTCAGCCAGGCCACGGTGGCGATCGAGGACCAGATGCGCCAGCTCGGCGTGCCGGCCTCGATCCGTGGCAGCTTCCAGGGCACGGCACAAGTCTTTCAGCAATCGCTCGCGAATGAGAAGTGGCTCGTCGCTGCTGCGCTGATCGCCGTCTACATCGTGCTCGGCGTGCTCTACGAAAGCTATGTCCATCCGATCACGATTCTGTCGACCTTGCCCTCGGCCGGCGTCGGCGCAGTGTTGGCGCTGATTGCCACAGGTACCGAGTTCAGCATCATGGCCCTGATCGGCGTCATTCTCTTGATTGGGATCGTCAAGAAGAACGCGATCATGATGATCGATTTCGCGCTCGATGCCGAACGCAGCGAGGGTTTGAGCTCGCGCGAGGCAATCTATCAGGCCTGCCTCAAACGCTTCCGGCCGATCATGATGACGACGATGGCGGCGATGCTCGGGGCGCTGCCATTGGCAATCGGGTTCGGCGAGGGCGCCGAATTGCGCCGCCCGCTCGGCATTTCGATCGTCGGCGGGCTGATCGTCAGCCAGCTCCTAACCCTGTACACAACCCCGGTCATCTATCTCTATCTCGACCGCTTCCGGCTGTCGGCGCAACGCCGCTGGCGAATTCGCCATCCGCGCTTTGCTCCCGGAGGCCTTCTCGAACCCGGCGAATGAGACCCGCGAGGGGGGATGAGAGGGTCAGGTCTGAAAGGAGTCGGCGCTGTTGCCGTTGTCGTCTCCGCTTGCACCGTTGGGCCGGATTACCAACGTCCTGATGCTCCGGTGCCGGCCCAGTACAAGGAGGCGGGCTGGAAGGTCGGCGAGCCGCTCGACGCGATCGATCGCGGCGCGTGGTGGTCGGTGTACAAGGATCCGCTCCTCGATGATCTTCAAAAGCAAATCGACATTTCGAACCAGAACCTAAAAGCCGCCGCGGCCGCGTTCGAGCAGGCGGAATGGATTGTGGCACAAGCCCGCGCCGCGTTTTTCCCCACCGTTGATCTGAATGCGAGCGCGCAGCGTTCGCGAACCGGCGGTGGCTCCAGTAGCAGCACGGGGGCCGGCCGATCCGGGTTCACCAGCAGTTCGTTCAGCACCTCCGCGTCGGCGAGCTGGGTGCCGGATCTCTGGGGTAAGATCCGCCGTACCGTGGAAGGCGATGTGGCGAGCGCCCAGGCCAGCGCCGGCGATCTCGCCAGCGCGCGCCTATCGGCTCAGGGCACGCTGGCCAGCGACTATCTGCAGCTTAGGATGTCGGACGAGCTGAAGCGCCTGTTCGACGCGGCGGCCTCGTACTATGCCGAATCGCTGCGCATCACCCGCAACCAGTACCAGAGCGGCACCGCGGACCAGTCGGCCGTCTCCCAGGCCGAGGCGCAACTCGAAAGCACTCAATCGCAGGCTATCGCAGTCGGTGTGACCCGTGCCCAGCTCGAGCACGCGATCGCGGTTCTGATCGGCAAGCCACCCGCCGAATTTTCGATCCCGCCAACGGAAGCGAAGATCGCGGTGCCGGTGATCCCGGCAGAGATGCCGTCCGCGCTTTTGGAGCGCCGCCCGGACATCGCCGCCTCAGAGCGCCAGATGGCGGCGGCCAATGCCCAGATCGGCGTTGCCGTGGCGGCGTTCTATCCCAATATCACTCTTTCGGCCGATTACGGGACTTCGGCCTTAACGCTGAACCGTCTGTTATCCACCACAAGCCGCTTCTGGGCATTCGGTTCGAACCTCGCGCAGACCATATTCGACGCCGGCGCGCGCAGCGCCCAAGTCGAGCAGGCCCGCGCCGTCTTTGACCAAGACGTCGCGAATTACCGGCAGACCGTTCTGACCGCCTTCCAGCAGGTCGAGGATCAGCTCGCCGGTCTGCGCATCCTCGCCCAGCAGGCCGATGTCCAGGACAAGGCTGTGGCCGCTGCATTCGAGGCCGCGCGGATCCTCAACAACCAGTATCTGGCCGGCACCGTCGCGTTTACCAGTGTTATCGTCGCCGATCAGACTGCGCTGGCGAACGCCGAGGCTGCCGTCAATATCCGGCAGAGCCGGCTCGTTGCGAGCGCTGCCTTGATCCAGGCGTTGGGCGGCGGGTGGGATAGGACGCAGCTGCCGAGCCGCGAGCGCATCGAAGAGAACGCACCGCTTAACTTCAGCCCGTTCCCGCCCGCCGTGGAGGTGCGAAGCCCTTGAGTGCCCTCGCCGGAGGTCGACGCTCGACATCATCGCGCACCGGGAGGAAAATCGTCAGGTGTTCGCGCCCGATTGTGGCTGCGGCTGTAGCTGTGATCGGTTTGGGGTTTCTAGGGCTCTTGGTTTCGGGGAAGGTCATGGCTGAAGAATGTCCGTTGTCGGCGCCGCTGGTGCTGAAGGATACCCAGAGCGGTTTCGCCGGCGAGACCGGCAGCGTCTGGACGATCGCACCGGACTGCAGTTTCACCGTCGCGCGTCAGGTCGGTCTCAATGTGCTCCAACCGCACAAACAGGGGCAGCTGACGCCGCAGCAGCGGCTTCAGCTCAAGCAGATGATGGAGCGGATGACGGCGACGGCCCTGCCGGAACAGCTTGGCGGCGGACCGCAGGTGAACGCCCGCCGTATCACGCTTGCCTATGGTGGCAAGCAGTCAGTGCTGACCTTGCCGCCCGGAGGCGGCGATGTCGTGGCGCTCCGCGCCGCGGCGGGTGATGATTCGACCCGCCTTATGCTGGATCTCGCGGATAACCTGAAAGCCATGACGGGCGGCTGATCGCATCTGCCGACGCGACGAGTGTGAGCAAGGTCACACTCATACCCCGTTCAGGGGTGCTATATTAACCTTACCCCGGCGGCGATAGCCGAGGTCCTGGGAACAATCGGTACAGGAGATCGTCATGCAACCGTTTGGCTGCGAGAGTAGGCATCGCCATTCCATCTTCTGCATCGTGCCGCCGCACATCCTCCGCGAAATGGCACGGCACGGAAACGCCGCCCAGCGAAATGCGGCGTTGAACAGCCTGGCGTTGGATGCGACGCACCGCGCCCAGCGGATGACAATGCAATTGTTGGCGGCCGGACCCCCTCAGGCCGTTACCGACGCGCCGCCCCAAGTGCACCGCACGATCTATACCTCGGGGAACCAGGAAACGGCCTCCGGACAGCTCGTTCGAGCCGAAGGTCAACCGGCGGGGACCGATGTAGCGGTGAACGAGGCCTATGACGGGCTGGGGCACACTTTTGACTTCTACCTCGAGATTTATCAGCGCAACTCGATCGACGATCACGGTCTTCCGCTCAACGCGTTCGTTCATTACGGCCGCGGCTACGACAACGCGTTCTGGGACGGCAAGGAGATGATCTTCGGGGACGGCGACGGCACGGCCTTCAATCGCTTCACGATCTCAGTCGACGTGATCGGCCACGAGCTGACCCACGGCGTCACCGGGTCAGAGGTCAACTTGACCTATCTCGGTCAATCGGGCGCGCTCAATGAATCGGTGTCCGACGTGTTCGGATCACTGATCAAGCAATACGTGCTGAAGCAGACCGCCAACGAGGCTGACTGGCTGATCGGCGAAGGTCTGCTGACCTTCCCGGGGCAGGCGTTGCGCTCGATGAAGGCACCCGGCACTGCCTATAACAACAACGTATTAGGTAAGGATCCGCAGCCGGCCGATATGCAGCACTATCTCCACACCGCGCAAGACCAAGGCGGTGTGCACATCAATTCCGGCATACCGAACCATGTGTTCTACCTTGTCGCTACGGCAATTGGCGGCAACGCCTGGGAAAAGGCGGGCCAGATCTGGTACGACACGATCCGCGACAAGAGCTTGAAGGCGTCGGCGAATTTCGCGGCCTTCGCCGGCCGCACCGTGGCAAATGCGGGACATCGCTACGGATCGAACAGCACCGAGCAAAAGGCCGTCAGCGACGCCTGGAACAAGGTCGGCGTCAAGCCGAGCTAAGCCAAATCCAAGAACGTTTCGCGGGGCACCCGAGCGGTGCCCTGCCACCGTTCCTGTCCGCGACGAGCACCGGGTTTGAGGTGAGCGGATTGACACTGCCGGCGCTGCCGCAAACACTTCGGCGCGCGTCTGTCGCGGGAACGAGAGGGCCGCTTGGCGAAACAGGGCGGAAGACTAGGCGTTGATATCGGCGGCACCTTTACCGATGTCGCGCTCGAAATCGGGGATCGACGCTACAGCGCCAAAATATTGACGACCCCGGAGGCTCCGGCGCGCGCGGTCCTGGAGGCACTACACACAGTTCTGCGCGAGGCGGCGCTCGCCCCGGCCGATTTGTCGATCATCATTCACGGCACGACGCTCGCGACGAATGCGATCATCGAACGCAAGGGCGCCAAGACCGCGCTGCTGACGACCGAAGGGTTTCGCGACACGATTGAGATCCGGCACGAAAACCGCTTCGAGCAGTATGACGTCAATATCGACCTGCCGCCGCCGCTGGTGCCGCGCCGGCTGCGTTTTTCAGTGCGCGAGCGCATCGACGCCCACGGCCGGGTCCTCGTGCCGCTCGACGAAGCTGCGCTGGCACCGGTTGTCGCTCGTCTCGCGACCGAGAGGATCGAAGCTGTCGCGATCGGCTTTCTACACAGCTTCATAAACCCGGCGCACGAACGTCGCGTCGGCGAAATCCTCGCCGAGCGTCTCCCGGATGCCGAGGTGACCTTGTCGAGCGACGTCTCGCCCGAGATGCGTGAATACGAGCGCTTCTCGACCGCCTGCGCCAATGCGTATGTCCAGCCACTCATCGGCCGCTATCTTACTAATCTCGAAGCGATGCTGCGGCGCCAGGGTTTTGCCTGCCCGCTTTTTCTGATGCTGTCAGGGGGCGGACTGACCGCGGTCGAGACAGCGATCCGCTTTCCGGTGCGGCTCGTCGAATCGGGCCCAGCGGGCGGCGCCATCTTCGCCGGCGAGATTGCCCGACAATGCAAGCTCGACAAGGTGCTGTCCTACGACATGGGTGGGACGACTGCGAAAATCTGTCTGATCGACGACCTGACACCCCAAACCAACCGCGCCTTCGAGGTCGCCCGCATCTACCGTTTCAAAAAAGGCAGCGGGCTGCCGTTGCGCATCCCGGTCATCGAGATGGTCGAGATCGGCGCGGGCGGTGGCTCGATCGCACGGGTTGACCGGCTGAAGCGGATCGTTGTCGGGCCGGACAGTTCGGGTGCCGACCCGGGACCCGCCTGCTATGGGCACGGCGGTGACGTGCCGACGGTGACCGACGCCGATCTGTTGCTCGGCCGCATCGATCCCGCAGGGTTCGCGGGCGGACGCATGGTCCTCAACCGCGCGGCGGCGGAAGGGGCGATACGGCGAGAGATCGCCGAGCCGCTCGATCTGGCGCTCCAACTCGCCGCCCTCGGGGTCAGCGAGATCGTGGACGAGAACATGGCAAACGCTGCGCGCGTCCACGCGATCGAGAGCGGCAAGGATGCGCGTGGGCGCACGTTGGTCGCTTTTGGTGGTGCAGCACCATTGCACGCCGCGCGGATGGCCGAGAAGCTCGGTCTCGATCGCGTCGTGGTGCCGTCCTATGCCGGTGTCGGCTCGGCGGTCGGCTTTCTCCGCGCGCCGATCGCTTACGAGCTCGTGCGCTCGGCCTTGCAACGCCTCGACCAGTTCAATGCTCAAGCCGCCAACGCGCTCTACGCCGCGATGCGGGCCGAAGCCGAGCCGATCGTCCGCAGCGGAGCCGAGGATCAGCCGCTGACCGAGACGCGCTCCGCCTTCATGCGGTATCGCGGCCAAGGCCACGAGATCGCGGTGCAATTGCCGACCCGTGCCTATCGCGACGACGACGCGCCGCTGCTTCATGCCGCGTTCGAGGACGCGTACCGTCGCCTCTACAGCCGCATTATTCCCGGTGTCGAGGTCGAGGTGCTGAGCTGGGTCATGCTCCTTTCCGCGCCCCGCCCCGCCGATAGTGAGACCGTCGCACCGACACCGGAGCCATATGCGCCCGAGCCCCAAGGCTCGCGCCCGGTTTTCGACGCCGAAGCGGCTGAATTCGTCAACGTGGCGATCCATGAGCGGGGCAAACTGCGCCCGGGTGCCTTGATCCCCGGCCCCGCCGTCATCGTCGAAGCCGAGACTTCGACTGTCGTCAGCCGCCTCTTCGATGCCCGCATCGATGCGTTTGGCTATATCGAGCTGGCCCGGCGTTGAACGCTCAACGGGAAGCTTGCAAAGTTGCCATATTCGCATTATAATGTTGGTTTGAGGATGTTCTCTCGCCGGTCCTTGGATCGCCCCAGCGGATCCGGTCACTTCAACTTTTAGAAGAGATCTCGCTGCAGATTTGCTGCAGAAGCAACGACGACCAATTTCCAGCTCAATGTACCGTTGCAGCCGGCCGTAACCAGAGGGCATTGCTCACTGCGTATCGACCGTTGGGGCTACATTGCGCGGATCGATGAGCGAGCCATACAATGCCCGATAGCAGGCGCAGAAGCGTAGTAAGGATGAGCTGATGCTTGGCAGACCGAATACCGCACTGTCTCAGATCCACATGCAGATCATGTGGAGCCGGCTGATCGCGGTCGTCGAGGAGCAGGCCCAGACCCTGGTGCGCACGGCGTTCTCGACGACGGTGCGGGAGGCGGGCGACCTGTCGGCGGGCGTGTTCGACCGCGACGGCAACATGCTGGCGCAAGCAGTGACCGGCACGCCCGGCCATGTCAACTCGATGGCGGCGGCGGTCAAGCACTTCCTCGACGCCTTTCCGCTAAAGACGATGCGCCCCGGCGACCATTACATTACCAACGACCCATGGCTCACTTGCGGCCACCTGCACGATCTGACGGTGGTCAGCCCAACCTTTCTGCAAGGCGAGGCGGTCGGCCTCTTCGCCAGCACTGTTCACGTCGTAGACATCGGCGGCCTCGGCATGGGTCCGGATGGCCGCCAGGTCTTTGAGGAGGGGCTGTCGATTCCGCTGATGGCTCTGGCCCGCGAAGGCCGGATGAACGACGACCTGCTGCGCGTGATCCGCGCCAATGTCCGGGAGCCGTTGCAGGTCGAGGGCGACGTTTATGCATTGGCCGCGTGCAATGACGAGGGCAGCCGGCGGCTCGTCGAGATGATGGAGGAGTTCGGCATAACCAATCTCGACCGGCTCGGCGACCACATCATCGAGACCTCGCGCCAGGCGACGATCGAGGCCATCGGCAGGCTGAAGAAGGGATCCTACCGCAACAGCCTGACGATGGACGGGTTCGACCGCCCGTTGACCTTGGCTGCCGAGATGACGATCGGCGCGGACGGGATTCACGTCGACTACACCGGCACCTCGCCGGCGAGCGCTTTCGGCATCAACGTCGTGCTGAATTACACGACCGCCTATACCGCCTTCGGCGTCAAATGCCTGGTCGCCCCCGAGGTGCCGAACAATGCCGGCTCGCTCGCCCCGATCACGGTCAGCGCCCCCGAAGCCTGCCTGTTGAATGCCAAGCGCCCGCGCGCCGTGGCGGCCCGGCACACGGTCGGCCATATGCTGCCGGATGTCGTTTTCGGTTGCCTGCACCAGGTCATGGATGGCGGCGTTCCGGCCGAGGGCGCGTCATCCTTGTGGATACCGCAGATCTATGGCGGTGCCGACGTCCTCGACGAGCTTGGCGCGGAGGAGGGGAGGGCGCCGCCCGACGTCAAGCCCTTCAGCACCGCGATCTTCCATTGCGGCGGGGCCGGCGCGCGACCGGGCAAGGACGGGCTCGACGTGACCGCGTTTCCCTCCGGCGTGCGCACGATCCCGGTCGAGGCGACCGAGGCGGTGGCACCGGTCCTCTTCCGGCGGCGCGAGTTTCGCGAGGGGTCGGGCGGGGCCGGACATTACCGCGGCGGTCTCGGCCAAATCATCGAGTTAGGGGGCGCCGACGGCACCCCGATTGCGATGCTGTGCAACTTTGAGCGCGTCGGCAACCCGGCGCGCGGCCGCGATGGCGGCAGCCAGGGTGCACCGGGCCGGGTGACGCTGGTTTCAGGCAGGCCGATCGGCGCAAAGGGCCGGCAGAGCGTCCCGGGCGGCGATTTCATCCGCCTCGAGCTCCCCGGCGGCGGCGGCTTTGGCGACCCGGCCGAGCGCGACCCCGACCAGGTGGCGCTCGATGTCGCGAACGGGCTGGTCTCTCGCGAAGCGGCCGAGCGGGACTACCGCGTCGTCCTGAGGGCGGACGGCGGCATCGATCGTCCGGGCACCGCGCGTCTCCGTTCGGCCTAAAAGGATTCTGTCGGGACGCCACGGCGAATCGATATTGGGGGTCGTCTCGGCTCGACGGTAGCTACGCGTTCTCGTAATCCGTGCGAGGCTATCGACTTTGCGTCGAACGGTGGACGATGCGGCGGGCCGGGCGTAGGGTCTGCTGATGGTGCAACCGCTGGCGCCCTATGCGTCGAAGCCGGAGAAGACTCGCGGGCGGCTCCATCCGGAGCCCGAGCATTCGATGCGGTCGGCATTTCAGCGCGATCGCGACCGCATCATTCATTCGACCGCCTTTCGCCGGCTGACCCACAAGACACAGGTTTTCGTCTATCACGAAGGCGATCATTACCGGACCCGGCTGACGCACAGCCTCGAAGTGGCGCAAATCGCCCGC
>Ga0306923_10001913_pt1 | contig 18767 bp, 17 predicted proteins | sample sta12Can44000108_FD_203841 | JGI IMG/M metagenome (GOLD analysis project Ga0306923, IMG submission 203841) | Lab enrichment of tropical soil microbial communities from Luquillo Experimental Forest, Puerto Rico - statanox.12C.anox.44.000.108 (v2)... | ecosystem: Environmental > Terrestrial >... | reverse complement strand
CGGCAGGACGGCGAACCAGGGCGCTGGCAGCCGCAGCTTCACAGGCTAACGGTTCAAGCCGAGCTGCTCCGGCGATTTGCCGGTAGCCTTGCCCAAAAAATCGTACGTGTAGTGCTCGCCGATCTCGTCAGACACGTCGCGCGTGATGACGCCGTTATCCGACAGGAATTTCGTGATGCGCTTGATCGATTCGAGCGGCAGCGTCGCATCGAGTTGGGTCGTGCGGATCGATTCGGCAGCGACGTTTTCGGGAAGCCCCGCCTTTTCCGCGTAAATCCGAGACCAGCGCGCGCTGTCCTTGCGCGCAAGATCGAGCACGTCGAGGTAGGACACCACCAGGCGCTGCACCGCGTCGCGGTTCTTCTCCAGGAAGGGTCGGTTCACCGCGAGCACCGCGATCAGGCCGCCCACGGTCTTTGAGCGGTTATGGTCGAGCGTCGGATAGGCGCCCAAACCATCGACGATCGCCTGGGCGCAGAACGGCTGCCACACCACGGCCATGTCGATTTCCTTGCCTTGCAGCGCCCTCAGATAGTTGGCGCCGCCGCCCACGATGTTCACGATCTTCAGCTGGTTGTATTGTAGCCCGTTTTCCTGGACCGAGGCGGCGAATTTGAGCCATGAGATCGAGCCGGCTCCGATGCCGATGCGCTTGTCGGCGACGCTGTTCCAGTCCTTGATGTCTTCGCCTTTGCGCACCGCCAGGCAATCGTTGCCCGATCCGACGCCCGCCACACCCACCAGCGACTTGGCGCCCTGGCCCAGCGCAAGCGAGATGTCTTGCGGCCCGAAAGCGGTCAGATGGATGTCTCCCGAGACCAGCGCCGTGCGCGCGTCTGCGAAGCGCTGGAACATCACCGTCTCGATCTGGATGTTGTACTTGCCCGCTTCCTCCGGCAGCAGCCAGAGCGGTGAGAGCGCGGGCACGTTAAGCATTCCTTGCTTGATCTTAAGCGGCTGCGGCAATGGCGCGCGCAGGTCGCTCTGCGCAACTGCGTCTCCGGACAAAAGTGCCGCAACAAAAGCGAGCGCCAGGCTGCCGATCGCATTCATAACAAGTACTCCTCCTCCCCCCGCTTTTTTTCGTGCGCTGTCCATTTCCTGTATGAATTCATGTTAGTCGTGGATAATTTTGACCGCAACCCGCGATGCGGCTAGTGTCCCGATTCCGAAGTTCGCACGCGCTCGTGGCAGTCTCGATGCGAACTTCGGAATCAAAGGGACACTAGCAACGTTATGATTCTAGTGCCGCTTTTGAACCCGAAGTTTCGCAAACAGATTTGCCGCCTGATCGTGCGAACTTCGGGTTCGCGGCACTAGCCGATGCGTATTGCTCTGAAATTTTGGAGATATACTGTTATCCGCTTTCCCTGCTGCGTCGGAGCATGGCATGAAGACCGCTACGCGATCGGCATTCGCTCTGTGGGCGCTGTTACTGTTCAATACCGCGTCCATTCTCGCACACGCGCAGGATCTCTCGAAGGTCAGCGTGGTGCTCAATTTTGCCGCCGACGGCGGCGCCGCCGGATTCTATCACGCTCTCGAGCGCGGATATTTTCGTGAGCTTGGCCTGGATGTGACGATCGAGCCGTCGAGAGGTTCGGCCGATGCCATCGCGCGCGCCGCAAGCCGGGCTTGCGACATCGGGATCGGCGACATCTCGACGCTGGTCGAATTCGCCTCGCGCCATCCCGAGATTTCGCCCAAGGCCGTCTTCATTCTCCACGACCGCTCGCCGTCGGCCGTGATTTCCCTCAAGAGCAGCGGAATCGCGAAGCTGACCGATCTTCCCGGCCGCGTCCTTGGCCAGGGGCCGGCGGATGCGCCGTCGCGCATGTTCCCGGCGGTCGCGAACCTTGCCGGGCTCGACATCGGCCGGATCGATATTCGTCAGCTGAGTCCGCAGCTGCGCGATACCATGTTGCTTACCAAACAAGTCGATGCGGTGACTGGATTCGATTCAACAGTATTGTTCAACCTGAAAGCCAACGGCCTTGCGATCGACGAGGCGACGGTCATCTACTACGCTGACAACGGTCTAGACGTGTACGGCAATGCGATCTTGGCCAATGCCGCCTTTTTGCAGGCGAGGCCGGACGCCGTCAAAGCCTTTGTGCTGGCCGCAGCGCGCGGCTGGCGCGATGCCATCGCCGATCCGAAGGCGGCTATGATATCGCTCGGCAAGCACAATAATCTCGCAAAGCTCGACATCGAGGCCGAAAGGCTGGCTTGGCTCGCAAGCCATCAGATCGTCACGCCGGCGACGCGCAAGGACGGCATCGGTGCTTACGATCGGCAACGTCTGGCGCAGAATATCGCCCAAGTCAGCAAGGCGTTCGGGTTGACGCGCTCGCCGGAAGTGACCGAAATTTACGACGACCGCTTTCTCCCGCCGTCCGAAGATCGCATCCCGCTCAAGTAACGGCCAAGTCGCCGCCACCATGTCCCTCGAGCCCATCCCCGCCGGGACGACACTGATCATACGCCACGGTCGGGCGCTGCTGCCGCGCGGCGACTGGCATGAGCCGGACGCGGTCGATATCGCGATTGCCGGGAATGTGATCGCCGGCGTCGCGTCAGGGTTTGCTCGAGTCGCAGACGCATCGATCGATGAGATCGACGCGCGCGGGCATCTCGTCTTGCCGGGCTTCGTCAACGCCCACTACCACTCCCACGACGTATTGGCCAAAGGCACGCTGGAGGAAGTGCCGCTCGAAAGCTGGCGCCTTTACGCGCTGCCGCCGCAATACCCACCTCGCTCGATGGAAGAAGTACGCGCTCGCACATTGCTTGGCGCGCTCGAGTGCCTGCGTTGCGGGATGACGACGATCCAGGACATGCTCACGCTTTACCCGTTCGAAGAGAGACATCTCGACACGGTGATGCAGGCCTATGAGCGGATCGGGATCCGTGTGGTCTTCAGCCTGCAATACGCCGATCGTAGAGGCCTGGAGACAATTCCGTACTGGAAGGACATTTTTCCAAAAGAGCTGCATGCGCAGTTGTCGACCGCGGCCGAGCCTGAGCGCCAGATCGATCTGCTAGGGTATTTTGAGCGGACGTGCCTGGCCGCGCCTTCGCGCTCGCGCGTGCACTGGGCGCTGGGTCCCTCGGCGCCGGAGCGGTGCTCCCCCGCTCTCATGACGCGCACGATGGAGCTCGCGCGCCGCTACGGTGTCCCGGTCTACTCCCATATCTACGAGTCGCGCGGCATGGCGTTGCAGGCCCGGCTCACCCTGCCCGAGCAGGGCGGCTCTTTGATCAAGCGGCTTGCCGCCGAGGGAGCCCTCGGACCCCTGCTAAATCTTGCGCACAGCGTCTGGCTTGCGCGCGACGAGATCGATCTCCTGGCCGCAACCGGCACCGGCGTGGTGCTCAATCCGCAAGGCAATCTGAAGATGAAATGCGGAATCCCGCCGATTCGTGCATTGCAGGATGCAGGCGTGCGCATCGGGCTGGGTTGCGACAATTGCAGCTGCTCCGACGCACAGAACATGTTTATGGCGATGAAGCTATTCGCACTACTCGCCGCTGCGAGCGATCCATTGCCCGGACCCCCGCAGGCAATTGCCGCGCTACGCGCGGCCACCGAGGCTGGAGCTGAAGGCGCATGTCTCGGCAATGCGATCGGGCGAATTGAGCCGGGCTACAAGGCAGATCTCACGCTGATCGACATGAGTGACCCGACTTGGTCTCCGCTCAACAATGCGGCACGACAACTCGTTCACGTCGAGGCCGGCCGCGGTGTGCGCCATGTCATTGTCGATGGAGCAGTGGTCGTGCGGGACCGCCGCCTCACGACCATCGACGAGGATGAAATCTACGACGCGGTTGAAATAGTGATGCCCGGCTTCCGCCGGGACTTTGCTGCCATCTGTGAACGTGTAAAGCGTCTGCAACCTTGGCTCGATCAGGCGCATCAACGCATGGTATCGACCGAGCTCGAATTCGACCGGATTTACCGTCCGTTCTAATAGGCACTTTCGCCGTTTTTTTTCGAGCACTGTCGGCTGAGAACGCGTGATGTAAGCGAAGCCCGCCGCATTTGGGCGGCGGGCCGGGCCGAGCATGAGGTACGCGTGACAGCGATCAGCTCGGCATCAACACCGTGTCGATCACGTGGATGACGCCGTTCGATTGGTTGACGTTCTGGATCGTCACCCGCGCGGTATTGCCCTTGCTGTCCCAGATCCACAGGGTCTGATCCTTGAACTGGAACGTGAGCTCGTCGCCCTCGACGGTCTTCATCTTGACCTTGCCTTTCGACTTGATCGACGCGTCCCACAGATCCTTGATCGAATGGCGGCCGGGCAGCACGTGATAGGTCAGCACCGCGGTGAGCTTCTCCCGGTTCTCCGGCTTGAGCAGCATGTCGACGGTGCTGGCCGGCAGCTTCCAGAACGCCGCGTCGGTCGGCGCGAACACGGTGAACGGACCGGGCCCGGACAGCGTGTCGACCAGCCCCGCGGCCTTCACCGCGGCGACCAGCGTAGTGTGGTCCTTCGAATTCATCGCGTTCTGGATGATGTTCTTGGAAGGGTACATGGGAGCGCCGCCGACCGTGACGGTGTGCTCCTTCATCTGTGCGAGCGACGGCGTCGCCGCGACCGCGGCTAAGGCGACCGCCGCAGCGGCAACTGACGTCAGCAGGCTGGTACGAAAGGAAAGCATGTCGTTCTCCATCGGTTGCGACCGCGCCGTGCCGGCGGCCGGCATAGGCAGATACGGAGCGCGCGCGCGATGGATGCGAAGTGCGAAGTTTTTTCGCCTAGGCGGCTTCAGCTCTCAAAGATCAGGCACGTCGTGGTGCCGTGGGCGAGCAAGCGACCTGTGTTATCCGTGAGCCGCCCTTCGGCCGTCCCGATCCGGCGGCCGCGGCTCAAGACCACGCCCTCGGCCTTGATCAGACCTGTTTCCGGCGTGACGGGCCGCACGAGTGAAATCTTGAACTCGAGCGTCGTCTGCGCAAAACCCTTGTCCAGCGTGGAGCGAATAGCGAGGCCCATGCAGGTGTCAAGCAGCGTGGCCGACAAGCCGCCGTGCACCGTGCCGGACGGGTTGAGATGGGTGCAATTCGGCGTGATCGTGACGACGACGCGTCCATTTGCGACCTCAGTCACGTCGTAGCCCAAGGTTTTGGCCATCGTGTTGAGCGGCAGTGTGCCGTCGACCAACCCTTGGACAAACTCCAGGCCGCTCATCTCCCGCTGCCTGTCGTCGCTGACCGTGCCGTAGGTCTTGCCGCCAAAACGGCTCGCCATCGGCGTTCCTCCGTTGAGAACGCGTTGCTTCGCCGTGGGTTGTTGTAAGGCTGCGGCGACTCTTTAGACACCCGTTTTCTGGTAGATGCCAGTCGGACAGCGGCGCGATCACAGCCGCGTCAGTTTGCCGGTGGCGATGACCGGACCGGTGGGCGCCCCGGTGGGCGAGCCGCCGGGCGGCTCGAGCGAGACCGCGAGCGTCGCGTCTGGCGTTACGCGGCCGGCAAGATCGGGCGGGATTTGCAGCCGGATCGGCTGACCCGGTTGAATCAGTCCGAGCGAACGCGGTCGCGTCTCGCCGACGGGGATCAGCCACAACTCGATGGCGCGCGGATCGTTGGTGAGCAGCGATGCCGGCACCACCGTGAGACTGTCGCCGCTTGCAGTGACCGCGGCGACGAAATTCGGCTGCCCGCCCGCTGCGCCGATCGTCGCCATCAGCGGCGCGCGCGCAGTCGGGCCACCAGCGAGCAGACCGATATAAACGAGCGCTGCGAGGCTCGCTGCCGCCAGCGCCGCCGAGGCGATAGCGAAGCCGCGCCAGAACGCGAGGCTCTCCCACAGAGACGAACGCCTCACAGCCCGGGCACTGAGTATCGCCTCGATCTGCGACCAGATCTCCGGCGGCGGCAGCACCGGTGCCGCGCCGTCGGCGAGCCCGGCGAGCCGCTCTTCCCAGAACGCCACTTCGGCCGCGAGCTCAGGCTCCTGCGCCAAGCGGCGCTCGACCTCGCGTCGCTCGCTCGCGCCGAGCACGCCCAGCACGTATTCCGCGGCGATCATGTTGCCGCTGCCGGCCGGATCGATGGTGTCGTTCTCGCTCATCGCTCGAGACAGGCTCTCAGCTTCAACAGCGCGCGCCGGATCCAGCTCTTCATCGTGCCAAGCGGCACTTGCATGCGCGTCGCCAGCTCCTCATAGGTGGTGCCGTCGAGGAACGCCGCGCGAATCGCGGCGGCATGGCGTGCGTCGAGCTCGTTCAGGCAGTCGGCCAGGCGTAGATGCTGCTCCGCCAGCTCGACCCGCTCGGCCGCGTCCGGAGTGGGATCGCTGGCGGCGCTCGCAGCGTCGATCGGTTCCATCTTGCGCAGGACGCCGCTCGCCCGCAGCCGGTCGATCGCCCGGTTGCGGGCGATCGCGATCAGCCAGCTGATCGGGCTGGCGCGCGCCGGGTCGAAACTTCCCGCCTTGCGCCAGACCGTCAGATAGACCTCCTGCAGCACGTCCTCGGCCTCGCTTCGATCATTCAAGATACGCAAACAGACGCCGAAAAGCTTCGCCGAAGTGTCCTGATAGACGATGCGCAAGGACGCGCGGTCGCCTTGGGCGACGCGCACCAGCGCGGCGGCAAGCTGAGTGCGCTTTGCGTCTGCGTCCATCCTGGGATTGTAGCAAGATTGCTACGAGCTATCCGCACCCGTCATGGCCGGGCTTGTCACCGCAAGTCGGGTTTACCCGACTTGCGGCACTTCAACATGCGCAACTCGGGCAAGCCCGAGTTGCGGTGCCATGCACGTCTTTGTTATACGCAAGAAAGAAAGACGTGGATGCCCGGCAGCGCAGACAAGTTTACGCAGTCTGCGCAAGCTTGACTGCGTTGCCGGGCATGACGTGCGAGCGAAAGCGGTGGCGGCAAAAGCCCGTGTCACCAGCGGGCTCACCCTCACCGATGAATGAGCGGTTGGTATTGCCGCCGCCGCCGCTGCGCCCCGTGCCTGCGCGCGCGTCAGGCGCGCTCGCCGCGCGGGCGCATGGACTTGCCGATATTAGCCTTCTGCTCGTCACTGAGCGAGTAGTAGAACGCCTGTAGCGCCGGCCCCGCGTTCATCACCGCGAACAGCATGGTGGTGAGACGGTTGCCGGCAGCAACGAGCCGGTCGACCGGGCTCAGCGGCGTCTCGGCGGGACATGAGCTCAGCACGGCCTGGGCGAGGCCGGCGAACTGCATCTGCAAAGCTTGCAGACTCGCGCGCTGCTCCGGTGTCGGCTTGATGAGCCGTTCGAGGATGCGGCTGTCGCCGGCGCCGGCGCGTTGCGCGCCGCAGTTCGCGGCGGGACGCTCGTCTGCCGTTTGCGTGGGGGTAGCCGCGGCGGGGTCGGTCAAGCGCGCCTTCTGCTCGTCGCTCAGGGAATTGTAAAAATTCTCCAGCGGCACGCGAATCGTGAGCGCGGCGTCGCGCATGGCGCCGACGCGGTCCTGGATGACGTTGAGCCGTTGCAGCGGATCGGTCGGCACCTCGGTTCGGCAGACCGCCGCGATCCGCTCGCCCGCCGTGACCAGCGCGCCGCGCAACTTTTCCAGCAATGCGCGTTGCGCGTCGTTCGGCGCCACCGTTTGTTCGATCCGCTCGATCACGCCATCGGTGCCGCTCGATCCGCCGGCGCTGCCGCAGACCTCGGCAGGCGCCTCGATTGCGCGATCGTTGGTTGGCGGCGCGGATTGGATCGCCCGCGCCCGTGCGCTCCGGCCGCGCGCGCCGGTACGCGCATCGCCACCGGGAAAGACCTCGTTGAGAATGTCGCCGTAGGCCCAGAACCGCGCGCCGCCGTCGTTGGGGAAGAATGCGTAGCTGAACAAATCGTCGGCAGCGTGCGGCCAGAACACCGGACCCGCCCAAGCCGGCGCGCCGACGGCCTGCGGCGTCTCGGCGCGAGCGATCGCGCTGTGCCGCGGAACATGCGCCGGTGCGCGGGCGTAGGCGCGCGCCGCGGCGCCGCGGTGATGGTGCCGATGGCCGTGGCGAAAGCCGCCGAACAGTCCGGCGAATGCGCCGAGAATCATACCCGGACCAAACCTCGGCCGCGCGATCGCGGGGTCGGCAAGGGTGAGTGACAGGGCAAGCACGCCGAGGAGGGGAATCGTCACCACACGCATGACCGTCCTCCGGGCATTTCGCGTCCATTTAACGGACGCGGCGGGGGAAAGTTCCAGGCTGGCCGCCGCTGCGGCGCTGGAGCCGCTACGCACCGCGATGCAAACACTCAGGTCGCGTGGCGAGCAAGAACTATTTCTGCGATAGTGCCGCCTTATGCTGCAAAACTCTTAGCAATTCGGCATCGCGATACCCATGCGGCTCGCACGCGCTCGCGTTCATGCGACACTTCTGCTGTCGCTCCTCGCGCCCCCTGCCCTCGCGCAGGCGCCGCCGGCAGGCTTCGTTGATGCCGCCGCCGTGGTCGATGGGCTCGCCGTCGATATGCGCTATTTCGGCGCGCACAATTTCGTCGGCACGAAGATCGACGGCTACGAGGCGCCGCGTTGCCTGCTCACGGTGGCGGCTGCCGACGCACTTGCGACGGTGCAGCGCGAGCTCGCGGGCCGAGGGCTCGGGCTAAAGGTGTTCGACTGCTATCGGCCGCAACGCGCGGTCGCGCATTTCATGCGCTGGGCGCAAAACATCGATGACGTCAATGGGAAGACTGAGTTTTATCCGGACGTGGACAAGCTCGACTTGTTCAAGGAGGGCTACATCGCCGAGCGCTCCGGCCACTCGCGCGGATCGACGGTCGATCTCACGGTGGTCCGCCAGGCCGACGCCAGCGAGCTCGACATGGGCTCGCCGTTCGACCTGTTCAGCCCGAAATCCTGGCCGTCCGACCGCAGCGTGAGCGCGCTCGCGGAGAACAATCGCGCGCTGCTGACCGCGGCGATGACGAGCGCCGGCTTTCGCCCCTACGACAAGGAGTGGTGGCACTTCACCTTGGCCAACGAACCGTTCCCCGACACCTATTTCGATTTTCCGGTGCGGTGATCGTCCCATCAACGCGACGAACGTTGATTCGCCTCACCCTGAGGAGCGTTGCGAAGCAACGCGTCTCGAAGGGTGGGGCGGCCTCATGCTTCGAGACGCGCCCCATAGTCGAAGACGCGCGTAAACGCGCTGGTGGGGCGCTCCTCAGCATGAGGCCGATGAAGAGTGTTGACTAAAATCTTTCCACCCAGGGGCGCAGCTCGATTTCCCAGGCCCAGGCGCTGCGCGACTGGTGAATCAGATGAACGTAGGTGGCGGCGATCGCATCCGGATCGAGCAGGCTCGCCGGCTTGTCCGGCGTCTCCACCCGGCGCGCGCTCGCAATGCCGCCGTCGACCACGACGTGAGCCACGTGGATGCCTTGCGGTGCGAGCTCGCGCGCCATGCTCTGGGCGAGCCCGCGCAGCGCGAACTTGCCCATCGCGAACGGGGCGGATTGCGCGTAGCCCTTCACGCTGGCTGAGGCGCCGGTGAACAGGATAGCGCCATGCGCCTTCGGCAGCATGCGCCGCGCCGCCTGCTGCGCTACCAGGAAGCCGCCATAGGCGCTCACCGCCAGCGCCTTCTCCACGTCGGCAGGATCGAGATCGAGGAAGGCGCCGCGGGTGCGGAAGCTCGCGTTGTAGACGACGATGTCCGGCGTGCCGAAGGATGCATCGAGCTCGGCGAAAAGTTTGTCCACCTCGGTCCGGCGGCTGGCGTCGCACGCAAAGGTGCGCGCGCCGGTCTCCTTGACGAGCGATTCGAGATCGCCGGTGCTGCGCGCTGACAGCGCGACCTTGATTCCCTCCCTGGCGAGCGCGCGCGCCAGCGACGCGCTCAATCCCGATCCGGCCCCGACGATCAGCGCCCGTTCAAATTTGGCATCGGTCATGGCAACTCCTGTCGGCCTATATTAGCGGTGCTGCTCTTTGACCGTCACCCCAAGGTGCGCAGCGGCGTTCCGGGAACCTATCCGTTCGGGCTGCTAGGCAAGATTTGCCGGGTTAGTGCGCTTGCATGATGCTGTCGTCCCGGCCGAGCGGAGCGTCAGCGAGCGCGAGCCGGGACCCATGCGCCGCATCCTATCGATGGCGCACGGAGCATGGGTCCCCGCTTTCGCGGGGACGACACCGTGTAGGAGGGACGAAGCCCTACTGCCGGTACTGCTGGATGCGGGTGGTGCGCAGGCCGGCGAGACCGTGCTGGTCGATGGAATATTGCCAGGACAGAAATTCCTCGACCGTGAGCGTGTAGCGGCTGCAGGCCTCTTCGAGCGAAAGCAGTCCGCCGCGCACCGCGGCCACCACTTCGGCCTTGCGGCGAATGACCCAGCGCTTGGTGCCGGGCGCCGGCAGGTCGGCGATCGTCAGCGGGCTGCCATCGGGCCCGATCACGTATTTGGCCCGCGGACGCAGGGGCTCAGACATTCTTAACTCACGCACCTAATGGACGAAGTAAGGTGCATATCTAGCTGCCGCGACTTAAAATTTACCTAAGCGCATGGTTACAATTGGTTATTGCTTTTCGGGGGCCGCGCGAGCGGGCGAGGGCCCTGAGGAGCGTCACGCAGCGAGCGTCTCGAAGGATGGGGGCGGCCGGGGCACCCCAAAAATTCGCTCACGCGAATTTTTCGGGACCCCGTTCATGCTTCGAGACGGCGCCATAGCGCGTCGAAGACGCGCGTGAACGCGCTTAAGGCGCCTCCTCAGCATGAGGCCGACCGGGGGTGCGCGCGGAGGGCGGGAATATGCGGCAGCGCCCCGGCCGGTGCGATCCGTCGGCCCAGCCCCTATAATAATGTGAGCCCGAGGCCCGCCGCGGCCCCGGCACGTTGGACCAGAGCATGCGCAACAGCCTCGATATCGAAGGACGGCCGGAGCACACCCGCGTGGTCGTCGCCATGTCGGGCGGCGTCGATTCCTCGGTCACCGCGGCGCTGCTCAAGACCGAAGGCTACGACGTCGTCGGCGTCACCTTGCAGCTCTACGACCACGGCGCCGCTACCCACCGCAAGGGCGCCTGCTGCGCCGGCCAGGACATCTATGACGCGCGCGCGGTGGCGGAGCGCATCGGCATTCCCCACTACGTCCTCGACTACGAGAGCCGCTTTAAGGAAATGGTAATCGACCGCTTCGCCGAGAGCTACGTTGCGGGCGAGACGCCGGTGCCGTGCGTGGAGTGCAACCAGTCGATCAAATTCCGCGACCTGCTCGAGACCGCGCGCGAGCTCGGCGCCAAGGTGCTGGCCACGGGCCATTACGTGGCCTCGCGCGCCTTGCCGGAGGGCGGGGGTGGTGGCCGCGCGCTCTACCGCGCCCGCGACGAGGAGCGCGACCAGAGCTATTTCCTGTTCGCCACCACGCGCGAACAGCTCGAGCTGTTGCGCTTTCCGCTCGGCGACAAGACCAAGGCGCAGACGCGCGAGCTGGCGCGCCGGTTCGGCCTCTCTGTCGCGGACAAGCACGACAGCCAGGACATCTGCTTCGTGCCGACCGGCCGCTACAGCGAGGTGATCGAGCGGCTCAAGCCGGGCGCCGCCGAGCCCGGCGACATCGTCGATCTCGAGGGCCGCGTGCTCGGCCGCCATTCCGGCATCATTCATTTCACGGTAGGCCAGCGCCGCGGCATCGGTGTCGCCGCCGGCCATCCGCTCTACGTGGTGCGGCTCGACGCACCGACGCGCCGGGTGATCGTCGGGCCGCGCGAGGCGCTGCGCACGAGCCGCATGCGCCTGCGCGACGTCAATTGGCTCGGACACGGGTCGATCGAAGGCGCGCTGTGCGCCGGCTGGCACGAGGTGTTCGTCAAGGTGCGCTCGACCCGGCCGCCGCAGCCCGCCTGGCTGAGCCGCGGGGCAAACGGCATCGAGGTCGATCTTCTCGCCGGCGAGGACGGCGTCTCGCCGGGCCAGGCCTGCGTGTTCTACGACGCGCCGTCCGGCCAGGCGCGCGTGCTCGGCGGCGGTTTTATCGCCAGCGCCGTGCCGGCGCAGATGCCGAAGTCAAAAATGCACGCGAGCGCTGGGGCTGATCGGTTCTAGCCGGCGCGATTGTCGTGATGCTTTCTCGCGCAATGAACTCAGCAGTAGCCACAGACTCGGTCTGCTCCCCTCCCCCTTGTGGGGAGGGGTTGGGGGTGGGGGTCGCTCGATGTCACAAGGCGATGCTCAATCGCACCACCCCCCACCCCACCCCTCCCCCACAAGGGGGGAGGGAGCCGACCGAGTTTGTGGCGCGCAGTGTGCCATAGCCGGCGAAGTCGGGGGCAGCCACGGGCGAGATCGACAATCACACCGTCGCGCGCGCCTATGCGCGCTGGGCGCCGGTCTACGACTTCGTGTTCGGCGCGGTGTTCGATTCCGGCCGCAAGGCCTCGATTGCCGCGGCCGAGCGCATCGGCGGGCGCATTCTCGACGTGGGCATCGGCACCGGCATTTCGCTCACCGATTACGCAGCGGTGAACCGCATCGTCGGCGTCGACTACGTCGAGCCGATGCTGCGCAAGGCGCACGAACGCGTGCTCGCGCACAAGCTCGCCCATGTGGAGGCGCTCGCGGTCATGGACGCGCAGCGGCTCGGTTTTGCCGACGCGAGCTTCGATGCGGTGGTCGGGCAATACGTCATCACCACGGTGCCGGATCCCGAAGCCGCGCTCGACGAGTTCGCCCGCGTTACGCGGCCCGGCGGCGAGATCATCCTGGTCAATCATCTCGGCGCCGAGAGCGGGGCGCGCCGCGTGTTCGAGCAGGGCTTTGCCCCGCTCGCGCGCCGGCTCGGCTGGCGCCCGGAATTCCGCTGGGAGCGGCTTGCGCGCTGGGCCGAGCGCCACGGCGGCGTGCGCATGGTCGAGCGCCGGCCGATGACGCCGCTCGGGCATTTTTCCCTGATCCGGTTTGCGCGGCTGGGGGCATAGCCGTAGCCCGGGTTGAGCGCCCGCCGTCGCCAAGGCTTTGGCGGGCTTTGCACCATGCCCGCCGAAGCTTTAGCGCAGGCGGGCGAAGCGAAACCCGGGGCGGCTCTGCCGCACGGCGAGGTTGCCCCGGATGCCGCTTCGCTCCATCCGGGCTACGAGCCTGGCCCCGATCTCGCGAGCGCGCGATCAAGCCGCGCGATCGCTTCATCCGGGCCAGACGCTGTAGCTGGCGCGAGTGCCGAAGCAGCGGCCACAACTCCTTTGCCAGTTTGCCGATCGTGAGCGCTGCGTCACTCAGTGCCCTACGCCGCGCCGACGCTCTGCCGAACTTGGCCTCGAAGTCCAATAAATAAGCCGCCGCCCGCAACAGCCGGATCGGATCCTCGTCGAAGAAACCGAGACCCCGATTGCATGGTTGACACAGCAGCGCGCGCACGATTTCCCTGACGTGATCGTGATCGACGCACAGCTCCTGCTTGGATTTGCGCCCGCATATTGCGCAGCGGCCGCGTTGCTGCGCGCGCATGCGCTCGCGATCCTGCAATGAAATTCCGTAGAGAGTTTGCAGCCAGTATTTCTTTTTGCGGTGGGTCGCAACCCTACGGGCGCGAAAGTCTGGATCGGTCGCCCATTTGCGGCGAAGCTTGGCATTGATCTTCTTCTTGTGTCTGGCGCGATAAGCGCGCTGTGCCGCATTTTTTCGCTGTCTGCGCTGCTCCGCGGACAAAGGTTGTTTGCGACGGCCAGCCATGGATGTGTCCGTCGGCAAATTCCGTTGATCGGGGCGAGGTGAAGCACGCGCGCAGGCGCACGCTCGGCGCGGCCGAGCGGCTGCGCCGCAGCGACGTCAGTTCGATTGCGAGGTGGATCCGCTACGCGCTCGCTCGGGCAATCGCCTGCAAACACAAACGGCGCCCGCCTCATCGGGCGGGCGCCGTGTCCCGGCGCAATTTCGGATCGTGCGCCTTTATACCCCGAATCGCGTTACATGTCAAGTTAAACCTTCATGTCGTAGATGAGAAAATATACCCGATTTGTGGTCGAATCGACCCGCCCACACTATATCTTGTGGGGTTCGGTGCCTTGTCCTCCGATACCGGTCGGGCAAAAGTTCAACGGCCTATGCCGTCGTTCTTTGGGGGCGCAGACGGCTGACGCCAAAGGGAGCACCCCGATGGGCGCTCGCTCCGGTCGACAGTATTTGGATTCGCTTCGCGACGATCGCCAGATCTGGATCGATGGCGCGCGCGTCGCCGACGTCACCAAGGACCGTCGTTTTGCCGCCGCCGCGCGTACGATGGCGGACCTCTACGATATGCGGCACGACCCGGCGCTGCAGGAGAGGCTGACCTATGCGTCTCCGACGAGCGGCGATCGGGTCGGGCTGTCCTTCATCCAGCCGAAATCGGTCGACGATCTCGTGCGACGCCGCGACATGGTGAAAACCTGGATGGACGCCACCTGCGGCATGTTCGGTCGCAGCCCGGATTTCATGAATATCATGGTGACCGGGTTTGCCTGCGCCGCGCAGGCGTTCGGGGGCGCGGACAAGAAGTACAGCCAGAATATCTCGAACTATTACCTCTACTGCCGCGAGAACGACGTGGCGATGACGCACACGCTGGTCAATCCGCAGGTCGATCGCTCGAAGTCCGTGGAGAAGCAGGACAAGGATCTCGCGGCAAAGATCGTCAAGGAGACCGACGCCGGCATCGTGATCCGCGGTGCGCGGATGGTGTCGACCTTGTGCGCGTATTCGCACGACCTCTTGGTGATGCCGTCAACCTATCTCGCCAACAGCGAGGAGGCGCGTCCGTATGCGTTCGGGTTTGCGGTTGCGGTAAACGCGCCGGGGTTTCGCTTCATCTGCCGCCCGTCGGTGATCCACAGCGAGGCGGCATCGCCGATGGATTATCCCCTCGCCGCGCGCCTCGACGAAACCGATGCGATGGTCATCTTCGACGACGTACTGGTGCCGTGGGAACGCGTGTTCATCCATCGCGACCCGGAAATGTGCAACGGTCTTTACAATCGGACCGGCGCCATGCCGCAGATCATGCACCAGTTCACCACCAAGAACTTGGCAAAGGCCGAATTCATGATGGGGCTGGCGTTCGCGATCGCGCGTGCAACCAAAATCGACGCGCATCTCCACGTGCAAGGCATGCTCGCCGAATTGATCCAATTCACCGAGTTCGCGCGCGCCTGCCTGCGCGCCAGCGAGGCGGATGCCAAGCCCAACGCCTGGGGCTTCATGACGCCCGCCGCGATGCCGCTCTGGACGGTGCGCATGATGTTCCCGAAGATGTTCATCCGCATGTGCGAAATCATCCAGACGCTGGGCGCCGGCGGACTGGTGGCCGTGCCGTCCTACGCCGAGCTGTCGGGACCGATGCGCGCCGACGTGGAGACCTATTTCCAGGCCGCCAATGCGGATGCGCGCCAGCGAATCAAGCTGTTTCGGCTGGCGTTCGACGCGGCCGTGTCGTCATTCTCGGGGCGACAGCAGCTCTACGAGCGCTATTATTCCGGCGATCCCGTGCGCCTGGCCGGCACGCTCTACGAGATTTACGACAAAGCGCCGTACATTGATCATATAACCGATATGCTCGATCACCTCGAAGCGCGCCACGTCCAGCAGTGAACAGGCGATGCCGTCAGTGCCGCGTCATGGCCGGGCTTGTCACCGCAGGTCGGGTTTACCCGACCTGCGGCGCTTTACTATGCGCAACTCGGGCAAGCCCGAGTTGCGGTGCCATCCACGTCTTTAATCTTCTAAAAGAAAGACGTGGATGCCCGCGCTCCTTCGTGCACGAGGAGGCGGACCGCGAAATCACCGGCAAGAATTTTCAGGACCGCCGCGGGACTGGTGCGGCCCGTTTCGCCCGTCGTCCGCACCGTGACGTGGGACAGATTGCCGTGATCCGCGCGGCCCCTTCATCGGTTGTCTGCATTCAGTGCGCTCCGGCATGACGATTCGACGCGCCGCGGCGCGGAGCGGTGGCCAAAGGTCGAGCGCCAAGGCTATGTTGAGGACTATCGCCGACAACCCGTGCCAAAACAGGGAGGTGGGTATGAGCGCCAACGACATGAGCCGCCGCGCCGTGGTGGGTGGAATGACGGCGCTGAGCGCGCTGGCTACCGCTGCGAGCGAGCTCTTCGGCCAGCAGTCGACCCCACCGTCAATTGCCGCCCCGCGCTCCGCGCTTCCGCCCCGGGGCGAGTTCGTCATCCGCGGCGCGACTCTTCTGAGCATGGACCCGAACATCGGCGATTTCGCAAGCGCCGACGTGCATGTACGCGACGGCGCGATCGTCGCGGTCGGACCGCGGATCGACGCAGCGAATGCGCAAGTCATGGAAGCGGGCAACATGATCTGCATGCCGGGCTTCGTCGACACGCACTGGCACCTTTGGACGAGTCTGCTGCGGCCGTTTGTCAGAGCTGACGTCAATGAGCTCGGTTATTTCCCCGTAACCAACCGCCTGGGCCAGCACTACACGGCGGAGGAGAGCTACCGCAGCGTGATGCTCGGTATTGCCGAGGCGTTGAGCGCCGGTGTCACGACCGTGCACAACTGGGCCCACAACGTCAGGAGTCCGGACCACGCCGACGCGGAATTGTCCGCGATGCGCGATGCCGGCATCCGCGGACGGTTTGCCTATGGCCCCGCGCAGGGAATGCCGGACGATCAGCCGATGGACCTCCCCGGTCTTGCGCGCGTGAAGCGCGACTGGATGCCGGGCGAAGGCCTGCTCACGCTCGGCATCTGCTCACGCAACATCGGGGCGATGAGCATCGGCGGCGCCACGCGCGGAACGCTCACGATCGCGATGGCGAAGCAGGATTGGGGTGGCGCACGCGGCCTCGGCCTGCCGATCACGGTCCACACGTCGGGCCCAAGCCCGATCAAGCTTCTCGAGGAAGCTGGACTGCTTGGTCCCGACCTGCAGCTCGTGCACCCGCTGCTCACCACGGCCGAGGAGCGCGCCATCCTCAAAGCGCGCGGCGTGAGCTATTCGACGGCCCCGGTCGGCGAGGCGCGGCGCCCCGCCAGCGTCGGCGTGATCCAGCTCGGCGAGCTGCTGGAGGCGGGCGTCAAGGTGAGCCTCTCGACCGACCACACCACCAACTACAACTGCGATCCGTTCGTTGCCATGCGCATCCTGTTCGCGCTGCACCAGCACCGCATCGGTGACAAGGTACCCGTTACCGTGAAACGGCTGGTTCAGCTCGCGACGATCGACGGCGCGGTCGATCTCGGCATTGCCGAGAAGACCGGCTCGCTCAGCCCCGGCAAGCGGGCCGACATTATTCTTGTGCGCACCTCGGACACGAACATGGCGCCGGTCGGCGATCCGTACGAGGCGATTGTCTCGCTGGCGCAACCGGCGAATGTCGATACGGTGGTCGTGGACGGCCGCATTCTGCGCCGAGGCGGCAAATTCACGGCGCTCGATCATGCCAAGGTCGTTCGCGAGGCGAGGGAGGCGGCCGCGGCCCTGCAAAAACGGGCAGCGTGGCCGACCTGATGGGAAGTCCCCAGGGCCGCTGTTGATGATGAGCAGCCGCTCCTCATCTAACAATTCACGGTGAACCCATATGATCCGAACGCCGGTCTGCGATCTCCTGCAAATCGATCATCCGATCGCGCTGGGCGGGATGGGATCGGTCTACGCGCCCGAGCTCGTCGCCGCGGTCTCGGGCGCGGGCGGGCTCGGCGCCATGGGCTGTCACTATCTCACGCCGGAGCAGGTTCGCGCCGGCGCCGCGGTGATTCGCGAACGCACCAATCGGCCGTTCGGCTTGAATTTCCTCCTCTTCGATGTCGAGGAAGACTCCTTCGCAGCGGCGCTCGCGCTGCGGCCATCCGTCATCGCCTTCGCGTGGCCGCGGGCGGAGCAGGATGTGAAGCCATATGTGGAGCGCGCCCATGCGGCAGGCTGCAAGGTCACGTTCATGGCGGGCGGCGTGCCGGAAGCGCGCAAGGCGGCGCAGGCGGGCGCTGATGTCATCATCGCGCAAGGCACCGAGGGCGGCGGCCATGTCGGCTGGCAGACGACGATGACGCTCGTGCCCATGGTGGTCGACGCGGTCGCTCCCATTCCGGTGCTGGCAGCGGGCGGAATTGCCGACGGGCGTGGGCTGGCCGCGGCAATCGCGCTCGGCGCCGACGGTGTGCTGCTGGGCACCCGATTTCTCGCCAGCCGGGAGTCGTCGCTGCATCCCAATTTCAAGCAGGCGATCGTGGAGAGCGACGGCCACGACACGCTTCTCTCCGAAATACCGGATGTCGCGGCCGGGCTGGTCTGGCCCGGCGCGATGTCGCGCTCGCGCCGCAACCGCTTCATCGAGCGATGGGCGGGACGCGAATGGGCCTTGCGGCAGCACCGCGCGCAGGCACGCGCGGCGTTGCAGGCGGCGCGCAAGAACGGCGATGTCGACGAAGCGGTCCTGTCGATGGGCCAGGATGCCGGGCTCATTCACGATATCGCGCCTGCAGCCGAGATCGTCAGCCGCATTGCCGAAGATGCGGAACGCATATTGACCGGCAGAGTTGCGCAATTCATCAGGAATTAAGGCGTGCACTCACAGAACGCGGCATTGGGCGAATGTCCACTCTTGTAGCATAGCGGACATGGCGTCCGCGTCGCGAGATTAGCGATCTGACGCGAATGATGCTGTGGACGGCGCCCACTCTGCGGCATCGAAGTGCCATAGGGTGGTTGCGTGGAAACGAACCACTTTGAGGGGAGCCGTCCATGGGCGAGGTTATCACGATCGGTCTCGATATCGCGAAGTCGGTTTTTCAGGTTGATGGAGTGGATGTTGATGGCGCGGTGGTGATCCGGAAGCGGTT
>Ga0306923_10001911_pt1 | contig 18768 bp, 20 predicted proteins | sample sta12Can44000108_FD_203841 | JGI IMG/M metagenome (GOLD analysis project Ga0306923, IMG submission 203841) | Lab enrichment of tropical soil microbial communities from Luquillo Experimental Forest, Puerto Rico - statanox.12C.anox.44.000.108 (v2)... | ecosystem: Environmental > Terrestrial >... | reverse complement strand
TCGTAGCTCTCTTCGGAGACCCCGATGTGCTGCCGGGCGGCGAGCGTGTCGCGCAGGTACCGCTGCATCGGGCTGGACAGTGACAGCACCCGGTCGCCGCCGTACCTGAACAGGCCGGCGATCACGTCGGCGCAGGTCTCGACCGCGTAGACCGACGCCGCGGCCACGGCGACGTGCACGCTGTCCGGCGTGCCGCCGCTGGCCCGCGCGGCCGTCCAGGCCGCCTCGACGGCGTCGCGGTGCACCAGCCTGGCGGCCCGCACCCTGGTCTCGGCCCGGCCGAGTTCGGCGCGGAACACCGCTCGCTCGCCGGCCAGCTCGGCCAGTCCGGTCATCTCGTCGAGCGCGCTGCGGGCCACGCCGACGCACAGCGGGGGCACCTCATTGGACAGGAACACGTGCGCTTCCTGGCGGAACAAGGCGCCGCCGCGGCAGGCGCTCGCGGCCCGCTCGAAGGTCAGCTCCGCCGGGACGAACACCTCGTCCAGGCGGAAATCAAAGCTCCCAGTCCCCTGCAGGCCCGCGACCCGCCAGCTGCCGACGACCTGGGCGTGCTCCCTGGGCACGACGCCGACCAGAAGGCGGCCGCCGGTGTCCCTGAAGCCGGCGAGCAGCCAGTCGGCGTGCCCGACGCCGCTGGCGAAGCCCCAGCGCCCGCTCACGACATAGCCGCCCGCCACGGCCCGCCCCGTGCCGCGCGGCCCTGGCGTCCCCACGACGAGCGGCGGCGGGCGGCCGGGCGCGAACACCTGGCGGGCGCCGGCGTCCGGCAGCCAGCCGCCCGCCGTGCCGGTGCCGCCGTTTCCCACCATGACGATCCAGGCCGTCGTCGTGTCGGCGTACGCGAATTCCTCCAGCACGTCGCAGAAGTCGAGCGGCGCGAGCAGCGTCCCGCCGAGCTCGGCCGGCGTCTTCAGCCAGAACGCGCCCATGTCGCGCAGCGTCCGCACCGTCTCGGCCGGCAGCGTGCGCAGCTCCTGGGCCTTATCCCCGGCCGTTTCGAACTCCCGCCGCCGCTGGCGGATGCCGTCCAGCAGGTCAGCGCGCACCCGGGCGCTGACCGCGTCGCGCGCCTCCGCCATGCCCCGCCTCCGTCAGTAGCGCGGCCACCACCGCCGAAGCTAGACCGGCCCGCACCGCGGTCGCAAGCCCGCTCCCGCGGCGCCATAACGCCGCAGGCCAGGAATTGTCTGTCGCCACAACGGCCGCCGTCCGGAGCGTTCCCGTCCCGCTGCGCATCCCGCCCGGCATCATCCCGAACGGGCCGGTGGTGTCTCCCGGCCGTCCACACCGCTGCGGGAATACCTGAGCCATCATGTTGTTCTAAGGTCCATGCAAACGCATATATCTAACGGAGGCTCGACAATGCAGTTCGGGATCTTCTCGGTCAGCGACATCACCCGCGACCCGGTGTCCGGGGAAACGCCGAGCGAGGCGGAACGGATCGACGCGATCACGCGCATCGCCCAGAAGACCGAAGAGGTCGGGCTCGACGTGTTCGCGATCGGCGAGCACCACAACCCGCCGTTCTTCTCCTCCTCCCCGACGACGCTGCTCGCGTACATCGCGGCGACCACGAAGAGGCTGATCGTCACGACGAGCACCACGCTCATCACGACGAACGACCCGGTGCGCATCGCCGAGGAGTACGCGATGCTGCAGCACCTGAGCAAGGGCCGCATGGACCTCATGGTCGGCCGCGGCAACACCGCGCCGGTGTACCCGTGGTTCGGCCAGGACATCCGGCAGGGCCTGCCGCTCGCGCTGGAGAACTACAACCTGCTGCACCGGCTGTGGCGCGAGGACGTCGTGGACTGGGAGGGGAAGTTCCGCACCCCGCTGCAGGGTTTCACCTCCATACCGCGGCCGCTTGACGACGTGCCGCCGTTCGTGTGGCACGGCTCCATCCGCTCCCCGGAGATCGCCGAACAGGCCGCTTACTACGGCGACGGCTACTTCGCCAACAACATCTTCTGGCCGAAGGAGCACTACATGCGGCTGATCCGGTTCTACCGGCAGCGCTACGCCCACTACGGCCACGGCAGCGAGAAGCAGGCGATCGTCGGCCTGGGCGGCCAGGCGTACATCGCGAAGAACTCCCAGGACGCCAAGAAGGAGTTCCGCCCCTACTTCAACGAGGCGCCGGTGTACGGCCACGGGCCGAGCATGGAGGACTTCATGGAGCTGACCCCGCTGAGCGTGGGCAGCCCGCAGGAGGTCATCGACAAGACCCTCACGTTCCGCGAGCACTTCGGCGACTACCAGCGCCAGCTATTCCTGGTGGACCACGCCGGCCTGCCGCTGAAGACCGTGCTCGACCAGCTGGAGCTGCTCGGCGGGGAAGTCATCCCGACGCTCCGCAAGGAGATAACAGCAAGGCAGGACCCGGAAACCGCCGCGGCGCCCACTCACGAGCTGCTGGTCAAGGCCAAGTACGGCGACCAGCCGGCCCGCCAGCCGCGGCCGAACGCGAACCGTGGCGACAACGTGACCGGCTCGTCCCCGTACCAGGACAGCCCGGCGGACGTCGGCGCCGAGTACCCGGTCGGCTGATGGCCGGCGCGATCCTGGCCAACGACGCGTGGGAGGCGCTGCTGTCCGCCCACGCGGGGCTGATGAAGCAGTTCGCGGCGCAGGACATCTGGCAGGACCTGTCGATGCGGGAGTACGACGTGCTCTATACGCTCTCCAAGTGCCCCGCGCCGGAGCGGATGGGCGAGCTGAACAGGCACCTCCTGCTCAGCCAGCCGGCCCTGTCTCGCATGGTCGACCGGCTCGTGGACCGCGGGCTCGTCCAGCGCCAGACCGACCCCGCCGACGGGCGCGGCGTGCTGCTCGCGCTCACCGATGCCGGGCTGGCGCTGCAGCGCCAGATCGGCCGCCGGCACGCGCGCGGCGTCGCGCGGGCCATGACCCAGGAACTGACCCCCGCGGAACTCCGCCAGCTGGAGGCGCTCTGCCTGAAGCTGGCGAGGACACCCGCACCCACTAAGTGAAGGACACCATGGAGACTTTCAGCCTCGTCGTCGTGAGCGCCGGGACCAGCGACCCGTCCTCGACGCGGCTGCTCGCCGACCAGACCGCGCAGCGGGTGGCGGCGCTCGCCGGCGGCCACGGGCACCGGGTGACCACCAGCGTGATCGAGCTGCGCGAGATCTCCGCCGACATCTCCACCGCGCTCACCTCCCAGCTGGTCACGCCGAGGCTGCGGAAGGCGATCGACGCCCTCGCCGCCGCCGACGGCGTCATCGCGGCGGCGCCCGTCTACAAGGCGGCCGCCAGCGGCCTGTTCACCTCGTTCTTCCACGTGCTGGACAACGACCTGCTGATCGGCAAGCCCGTCGTGCTCGCCGCGACGGCGGGCACGGTGCGGCACGCGCTGGTGGTGGACGACCAGATGCGGGCGCTGTTCGCCTTCATGCGCGCGCTGACCGTGCCGACCTCGCTGTTCGCCGCCCCGGAGGACTGGGGCGACCCGGCGCTGAACAAGCGCGTCGACCGGGCCGCGTTCGAGCTCGTCCTGCTGATGGAGAGCGGCTTCGCCCGCAAGATCAGGGACGAGTCCTGGCAGAGCTACCAGCATGAGTTCGGCGACGTCGCCGGCGAAGAGGACCAGATCGACCTCGACACCGACCTGATGCGGCTGGCGACGGGTGGAACCATTAACTGAGTGGACTCACTGCTCGCCACGGTCGGCACCGCCGTCGGCCTGTTCGTGGGGACGAACATCGACGACATGATGGTCCTCGCGGTGCTCAGCGCCTCGTCGCGCGCCACCGGCCGCCCGCGGCGCTGGGAGATCTGGGCGGGACAGTATCTCGGCATCGCGATCTTGGTGGGGGTGTCGTTCGCCGCCTCGCGCGGCCTGGACCGGATCCCGCAAGGCTGGCTGTGGCTGCTCGGCCTCATCCCGCTGAGCCTTGGCATATACAAGCTCGCGGCCACCGTCCGCGCCCATCGTCGCGGCGAGCGTCCGCCCGCGCCGGCGCCCGGCGGGCTGCCCGGCGTAACCGGGCTCATCGTCGCCAACGGCGGTGACAACGTCGCCGCCTACGCGCCGGTCTTCGCCACCATGGGCGCGGCCGCCGCCGCGGTCACGATCGCGGTATTCGCGGTCGGCGTCGCCATCTGGTGCCTCGCCGGTTCCTGGCTGGTATCCCATCACCGTGTCACGCAGACGCTCGAGCGCTGGGGCCACTGGATCATCCCCGTGATCTACATCCTCATCGGCTTGTACATCTTCCAGAAGGAAGGCGCGCTCAGCCACCTGCGCTAGACAGGCCACCTTCGCGCCGGTACCACGCGTATGGGAGGCTAGTGCCCGTCGAGGCGGAAGGGGTATTGCCTGTGCCAGCGCAAGAAACGACACCGGAGCCGCAGCCGATTGTGAGCCCGCTCACCGCCGCGGCGATCTTCCTCATCCTGACCGTCAACGAGGGCGGCGAGGAGACCGTGCGGGACCTGCTCGCGGACGTGTCGGGGCTGCAGCGGTCGGTCGGCTTCCGGATCCCGGAGGGCGAGCTGCAAGTGGTCACCGGGATCGGCTCGGACGCCTGGGACCGCCTCTTCGCGGGACCCCGCCCGGGCGAGCTGCACCCGTTCCGCGAGCTGACCGGCCCCCGCCACCACGCGCCCGCCACCCCCGGTGACCTGCTGTTCCACATCAGGGCCAACCGGGCGGACCTGTGCTTTGAGTTCGCGGCGAGGGTCATGGACCGGCTCAGAGACGTGGTCACGGTGGCCGACGAGGTGCACGGCTTCCGGTACTTCGACGAGCGCGACCTGATCGGCTTCGTGGACGGCACGGAGTCACCCGGCGGCCGGGCCGGCGTCCGGGCGGCGATCGTCACCGCCGACCGGGACCCCGACTTCGCCGGCGGAAGCTACGTGATCGTGCAGAAGTACGTCCACGACATCCCAGGATGGAACGCGCTCAGCGTCGCCGAACAAGAGCGCGTCATCGGCCGCAGCAAGCTCGACGACATCGAGATGCCCGACGACGTCAAGCCGGCCAACTCGCACGTCGCGCTGAACACGCTGACCGGCCCCGACGGGGAGCAGCTGCAGATCATCCGGGCGAACATGCCGTTCGGCCAGGTAGGCACCGGGGAGTTCGGCACCTACTACATCGCCTACGCGGCCACCCCGTCGATTACCGAGCAGATGCTCGAGAACATGTTCCTCGGCAGCCCGCCCGGCAACACCGACCGTATCCTCGACTTCTCCACCGCGCTGACCGGCTGCAACTTCTTCGCGCCGGCCGCGGACTTCCTCGACGACCCGCCCGGCCCCCCGGCCGCTCAGGCCGGCGAAGCCGCCGCTCCCATGACCGCGACAGGCTCTCTCGGTATCGGCTCGTTGAAGGGACAGCGATGAACAACCTGCACCGCGAACTCGCCCCGATTTCGGACGCCGCGTGGGCGAGCCTGGAGGATGAGGCCAAGCGCACGTTCGCCCGGCACGTCGCCGGGCGGCGGGTTGTGGACGTGGCTGGCCCCGACGGCATCACGCTGGCCGGCGTCGGCACCGGCCACATCGCGCCGATCGACCCGCCGGCCGACGGGATCACGGCGGGCCTGCGCGCCTACCGTCCTGTGGTGGAGCTGCGGGTGCCGTTCACGCTCAGCAGGGAGCAGATCGATTCGGTGGAGCGCGGCGCGCTCGACCCTGACTGGCAGCCGGTGAAGGACGCCGCGAAGAAGATCGCCTTCGCCGAGGACCACGCGATCGTCGAAGGGTACGCGGCGGCGCAGATCACCGGCATCCGGCCGGCCTCGTCCAACCCGGCGCTGGCCTTGCCCGCCGAGGTGAAGGAATACCCGAACGCGGTCAGCAAGGCGGTGAGCGAGCTGCGGCTGGCCGGCGTGGCCGGCCCGTACTCGCTGCTGGTGTCCGCGGACGCCTATACGGCGGTCAGCGAGACCTCCGATCACGGCTACCCCATCCGTGAGCACGTGTCCCGCATGGTCGACGGCGACATCGTCTGGGCGCCCGCGATCGACGGCGCGCTCCTGCTGTCCTGCCGCGGCGGCGACTACGAGCTCCGCCTCGGCCAGGACCTGTCGATCGGCTACCTGTCGCACGACGCCGACCAGGTGCAGCTTTACTTCACCGAGTCGTTCACCTTCTCGGTCTACACGACCGAGGCAAGCGTCTCGATAACGGGATAACAGGAACCGGACGTTACAGGGAACGCCCAAGGTTGCGCCTCCCTGATACCCGTGGGGGTATACGGAAGAGGGTCCCGCCATGATCGTGGGTCATTTGTGGCGGATATCGCCAGTTTTGACCCACGATCATGAAACTATTGGCCTCGGCCCGCCGTCGGCGGGAGAAAATGTCCAGGTAGAAGGGGCGTGACCGGTCGCATACCCCCGAGGTCACGACCCCGGGCAGCCGCATCGAAGACCTCGGCCATTCAATTCCTAAGTCGTCGCGTCATGATCACGAAGCTTTTTGCGTATCGTTTTCCCGATGAGTGATGCAGCGGTCGCGGGCGGCCGTACCGCGCGGCGGGGACGGCTGGGCACCGAGGCGCGGGACGCCAGGCGGGCGCTGCAGCTGGTTCTCGCGGCGATCTGGCTGCTCGACGCCGTCCTGCAGGACCAGTCGTTCATGTACAGCAAGGCGTTCAGCCAGATGATCGGGGGAACCGCCGCCGGGAACCCGGGCGTCATCGCCCGGCCGATTACCTGGAACGCGAACCTCGTCGAGCAGCACGCCGTGCTGCTGAACACGGTTTTCGCCACGATTCAGCTGCTGATCGGACTCGGCATCGCGTTCCGCCCGACGGTCCGGGTGGCCCTCGCCGGATCGATCGCCTGGGCGTGCGCGGTGTGGTGGTTCGGCGAAGGACTCGGCGGCGTGCTGAGCGGCGCCGCGAACCCGTTCAACGGCGCGCCTGGCGCGGTGATCATCTACGCGCTGCTCGCGGTGCTGCTGTGGCCGGCCGACCGCGTCGCGCGGGCGCCCTTCACCGCGGCGCGAGCCGTGGGTGCCCACGTCGCCCGGGCGCTGTGGCTCGTATTGTGGCTGAGCCTGGCCTACTTCGCCCTGACCCCCGCGAACCGCGCGCCGCAGGCGCTGACCGGCGTGATCACGGCCATGGAGACCGGCGAACCGGGCTGGCTGATAGCCCTCGACAACGGTGCGGCCTCGCTCGTCCGCGGTCAGGGGCTGGCGGCCTCGGTCTTCTTGGCGGCAGCGCTTGTCGTGATCGCGGCCGGCGTGTACCTGCGCCCGCCAGCCGCCAAGGCCACTCTCGTGCTTGCTGTGGTGGTGGCCGCGGTGATCTGGGTATTCGGGGAGGCGCTTGGCGGCATCCTCACCGGCGTGGGCACCGACCCCAACTCAGGGCCGCTCCTCGCCCTGCTCGCGCTGGCCTATTGGCCGCTCAGGACCACCGTCCCCGGCGAGGAGAAGGCGGCCTGATGACTCCCGCCTGGACCCTGGACGTATTCGCCGCGCTCATGCTGGTGGTCGCGGCGGTAAGCGCGGCCAGGCTGGTCCTCGCGCGGCCGTGGCAGCGCGGTTCGGTCGTCGCCGACACCGACATCGCGCACCCACTCATGGCTATCGCCATGGCGGGCACGCTGGCGCCTGGCCTTACCATCTTGCCGGCCGTGGCGTGGGAGATCATCTTCGCGATGATGACGGCCTGGTTCGCCGAAAGAGTGGCCGGGGACGCCCGCGCGGCCGGGGGCCGGGCGCTGGCAGGCGGGCACTGCGTCCAGCATCTGGCGCACAGCGCGGCGATGCTGTACATGTTCCTCGCGCTCGTGCCGTTCGTCGCTGGCGTTAGCCCGGGGATGGCCGGCATGAGCGGGCCCGCCCCGGCGACGCCGGTGCTGCATTACCCCACGCTGGCCTTCATCTTCGCGCTCATCCTGATCGGCTACACCGTCTGGGACCTCGATCACCTGTCCGGGACGCCGCGCAGCTCCGCCCTGGCCCCGGCCGGGGTTCCAGGCGCCCGTGAGGTGCTGCTTTCGCCTGGCACGACGGTTGGCTGCCGGGTCGTCATGGGCGTCACCATGGCGCTCATGCTGCTCGTCATGATCTAGCGGCGCGCCACGGGCTCTCGCGGCCGGGACGGCGGTGGTTACCTCCTGTCCGGCAAAAGAGGCGCCACCTTCCGTTCGGGATAATTCAATTTACTTATCCTGTCCCATTTTCAACGGAAATCATCCCGGCTCTGGCCAGCGCTTTTATTGTTTTCCTGCCGCTGTTCGAGCTGAGGAGAGTTCCGATGAGCAATATCGCCGTCGCGCCTCGCCACGCCGTGCGGCGGGGCAGGCATCGCGCGGGGGAACAGGCGGCTAGGCCGGTCCCGGACGCCAGGCGGGCGCTGCAGCTTGGTCTCGCGGCCAGCTGGCTGGTCGACGCCGGCCTGCAATTCCAGTCGTTCATGTTCAGCAGGGCGTTCGGCCAGATGCTCGCGGGAACCGCCGACGGCAACCCGGGCTTCATCGCCCGTCCGATCATCTGGCAAGCGAGCCTCGTCGAGCAACACGCGGTGCTGGCCAACACGATGTTCGCGACGATCCAGCTGCTGCTCGGAGCCGGCATCGCGTACCGCAAGACGGTCCGGCCCGCGCTCGCCGCGTCGATCGCCTGGGCGGTTGGCGTGTGGTGGTTCGGCGAAGGGCTGGGCGGCGTGCTCAACGGTACAGCGAGCCCGCTCAACGGCGCGCCCGGCGCGGTGATCATTTACGCGTTGCTCGCGGTGCTGCTGTGGCCCGCCGACCGCGAGCGGGCGGCGCCGTTCACGGCCGCCCGGGCCGTGGGCGCGCGCGCAGCCCGCGTGCTATGGCTCGTGCTGTGGCTGAGCCTGGCCTACTTCGCCCTGACGCCCGCGAACCGGGCGCCGCAGGCGCTGAGCGGCGTTATCACTGACATGGCGGCCGGCGAGCCCGGCTGGCTGGCTGACGTGGACAAGGGCGCGGCCTCGTTCGTTTCCGGCCAGGGGCTGGCCGCCTCGATCGTGCTGGCGATGGCCCTGGCGGTGATCGCCGCCGGCGTCTATCTGCCCCGGCCGGCCGCCAGGGCCGCCCTGGTGCTGGCCATGGTCGTGGCCACGGTGATCTGGGTGTTTGGTGAGGCGTTCGGCGCCATCATGGCCGGCGGCGCCACCGACCCCAACTCCGGACCGCTGCTGGTGCTGCTCGCGCTGGCCTACTGGCCGCGCCGGGCGGCAAGCTGACCGTGCGTTACCACCAGGCGTGCTCGAGGGCGCGGTCGGTGCCGCGGGTCCGGTCGAGCGCGTCCAGCCTGGCCATGTCCTCGTCCGACAGCGCGAAGTCGAAGATCCGCGCGTTCTCGCTGATCCGTTCCCGATGGGTCGACTTGGGGATGACCGGGACGCCATGCTGCACGCACCAGCGCAGCAGCACCTGCGCGGGGGTGCGCCCAACGCGGGCGGCGACCTCGGCCACCACCTTGTTGGACAGGTGTCGCCCCGTGCCCAGCGGGCTGTACGCCTCGAGCACGACGCCCGACCGCAGGCACGCCTCGAGCAGCGCCCGCCGGTACTGGACGGCGCTGAACTGGACCTGGTTGACCGCGGGCACCATGGCGCCCGCGGCTATCACCTGCTGGAGCTCGCGGGCGCTGTAGTTGGAGACGCCGATGGACCGGGCGAGCCCGCGATCGCGGGCCCGCTCCATCCCCGGCCACGCCCACAGCGGGCCACCGCCGGGCCAGTGCACGATGTACAGGTCCACCTGGTCGACGCCGAGGCGTCGCAGGCTCTGTTCGGCTTCGGCGACGGGGTCCTTGTGTGCGGGATAGAACTTGGTGGTGATGAACACCTCGTCCCGCGGGATGCCGCTGTCCCGCAGCGCCCGGCCGACACTCGCCTCGTTGCCGTAGGCCTGCGCGGTGTCGATGTGCCGGTAGCCCAGCTCGAGCGCCCAGCGGACGGCGTTGACGCACGCCGGCCCGTCGGGCACCTGCCAGACCCCGAGGCCGAGCATGGGCAGCCGGCTGCCGTCGGCGAGCTCGACCGCCCGCCCGTCCGCGGACACCGCGCCGGCCGTCATAGCAGGGACGCCTCCAAAGTGATGTCGGGGACTCCCGCGAGTGCCTTGCTCACCGGGCAGTTCGCCTTGGCGCTCTCCGCTTCCTTGGCGAAGGTGGCCTCGTCTATGCCCGGCACCCGGCCCCTGGTGACCAGGGCGATGTTCGTGATGACGGGGGCTCCGTCGATGAGCCGCAGCGTCACCGTGGCGTCGGTCTGCACAGACTCTACGGGCGTTCCGGCTCGCTCGAGCGCGGCCGACAGGGCCATCGAGAAGCAGGCCGCGTGCGCGGCGGCTATCAGCTGTTCAGGGTTGGAACCGGGACCGCCCTCGAAGCGGGACTTAAAGGTGTATCCGCCACCTATGGAGTCGCCCGCGGTGAAGGTACCGGTGCCCGTCTGCAGGCCGCCCTGCCATTCCGCACTTCCCTTTGCCGGCATGTTGTCGTCCTCCGTTCTTGGGTTCCTGTGCCGAGACTATCGGTAGCTACTTGGCGCGCCTGTCAGTACCTTGGATTAGCGGGTGGTCGTGCGTGTCACGTGCTGCGGAGCGGCGGAAGGCGAACGATGGGTGTCCTTGGTACGCGGCTGAGACGAACGCTGCGGTGGGCGCGGCGGTCGAAGTGGGACATCATCTGGGTGGCGTTCGTCGCCGTCAACCTGGCGGCGATGCGGCTTATCCCGCAGTGGCAGACCGTTCCCTTCCTGGCCATCTGGGTGAGCCTGACGCTGATCTACGGGTTCCGGCTCTGGCGATTGCAGCCGGCCATCCTGACGCTGCTGGTGCTGACGCTGGCGACCGGGGGCATCATCGGCATCCAGGTGATCAGGGGGCAGCAGGACGCGGACTACCTGGCGGAGGTCCCGCTGATCGCGCTGATGTTCCTGGTGATGGTCTGGCATGGCCAGCGGCGCCAGGCTGCGCTCGAGGGGCGGCTGGGCGCGCTCGAGGAGGTGCAGCGCGTCTCGCGCGAGAACCTGCGACTGCTCGAACAGCAGCGGATGTTCTTGCTCGATGCCTCGCATGAGCTGGGCACGCCGATCACGGTGGCCCTCGGCCACGCGGAGCTCATCGAGCAGACCGCGACGGACAAGGAGGTCGCCGACGACGCTCGCGTTGTCGTCGACGAGTTGGGCAGGCTGCGCACGCTGGCGGGCCGCCTGCTACTGCTCGCCTCGGCGGGCAGCCCGGGTTTCCTCGACGTGGCCCCGGTAGCGGTCGACTCCGTGGTCATGGACGCGCTGGACCGCTGGGCCGCTACCCCGCGCCACTGGCGGCTGGGTGAGGTGGCCGACGCGACCGTCGAGGGTGACCGCGACCGGCTGGCGGTGGCGCTGGACGCCCTGCTCGAGAACGCTGTCGCGCACACCGGCGCCGACGACCTCATCGAGCTCAGCGCCCGGTTCGAAGACGGCAGCGCCGTGTTCGCGGTGGCGGACTCGGGATGCGGCATCGCGGAAGAGGACCTGGACCGGATCTTCAGCCGGTTCTCCCGCGCGACCCCGTACCGGAGCCGGGAGGTCGGCGGGTTCGGGCTCGGCCTGCCGACCGTGCAGGCGATCGCGGAAGCCCACCACGGGTCCGTCCAGGTGCACAGCACTGTCGGCCGGGGCGCGACGTTCGAGCTGCGCGTGCCCGCGAGCCTGGCGCCCGACCGGGCGGTCAGCCAGCCGGCGATGAGTTTACCGGGCGCGGGCCGTCCTGCCTGTTAACCCTGCTTGGTGACAGACATGCGTTACGGAGGACATGATGCGGCTGACGGTGACGACATTCATCACGCTCGACGGCGTGTACCAGGCGCCCGGCGGACCGGGCGAGGACGAGGAGGGCGGTTTCCAGCACGGCGGCTGGTCGTTCCCGTACGCCGACGCGGACTTCGGCGCCGCCATGGTGGGCTGGTTCTCCCACGCGGACGCGTTCCTGCTCGGCCGCAAGACGTACGACATCTTCGCCAGCCACTGGCCGAAGGTCACCGACTCGTCGGACCCGATCGCGAGCCGGCTCAACGCGCTGCCCAAGTACGTCGTGTCCCGCGGCCAGCCGTTGCTGGACTGGGAGAATTCCCGCCTGGTCACTGGCGACGTCCCGGCCGAGATCGCGCGGCTGAAGCGGGAGCCGGGCGACGAGCTCCAGGTCCACGGCAGCGGCAACCTCGTGCACACGCTGATCCGGCACGGCCTGGCAGACGAGTACCGGCTGCTCGTCTACCCGGTCCTGCTCGGCACCGGCAAGCGGCTCTTCCCCGACGGGGACATCGGCGCGGCGCTACGGCTGGTCGACAGCAAGCCAACCGGCACCGGCGTGCAGATCATGGTGTACGAGCCGGCGGGCCCGCTCCAGTACGGCTCGTTCGCGTGACTAGCGTGGACGTCCTGCCCTGAACGCCCGGGCCGGAGCCGCGGCCATCCCGCGGCCCGCGATAACGCGAAAGCTTTCCCGGGTCAGGACCCGCAGGAACTTTCGCGCTAATCCCGGCGCCCGCCCTGTGGGCGGGATAATCCGCCCGCTCGCACCGCTACGGCGAAGAAGCGGTCCATCGCGTCGTCGTAAGCGTTCAGCCGCCATCCTGTCGTCTGGGTAGATCGCCGCAGCGGGCCGGCGGCCAGCGGTTCGTCCGGCGATAGCGGCCGGCCGTGCCTGGCGGCGAGCGCCGCGCGCCCGGACGGGTGGAACAGGACGAGCAGGCCGCCGGGGCGGGTGACGCGGGCGAGTTCGCTGAGCCCCGCTTCCGTGTCGGGCAAGTGGTTGATCAGGCCCGCGGCGAATATCGCGTCGGCTGAGGAGTCGGCGAAAGGCAGGCTGCGGGCATCGGCGAGGACGAGGGCCGCGCTCGCTTCCAGGCTCGCCGGATGCGCCTGGCCGAGCATCTCGGGTGTCAGGTCGACGGCGATCACCGCCCCGGCGGGACCGACCGCCTGGCGAAGGGGCGGCAGCGCCCGGCCGGTGCCGCAGCCGACGTCGATGACCATACCGCCCGCACGGATCCCGGCTTCGGCTACGGCGGCGGCATAGCTGGGCAGGTCATCGCCGAATTTGGTGTCCCAGGTCGCTGCCCGGCACGCGAAGAACGCCCGGGTCTCAGTGAGGTACCACGGGCCGCGGGCCGCGAGCGGGGCGGCGACGCGGCGGATCACCGGCCAGTCCGGGTCGTGCAGGTCGATGACGATATCGGCACGCTCCTCGCCGCCCGCGTGGCTATCGCCGTTCCGGGCGCCATGGACGGCCGGAGCGGCGCGTGCCCAGATCACCACGTCCCAGGACAAGACCTCGCGGCAGCACGAGCTGTCCGCGACCCGCACCGCCGCCGCGGCGGAGAGCGGTTCCTCCGTGTCGCCGCTGTCCGCGCCATCCGGCTCGACCCCGTGCAGCCGGACGCACGCACGCCCGCTCGCGTTCAGCACGGCCGCGAGGCGGATGGCCAGAACGGCCGGCTGTTCGCCTGGGCCATCGACGAGGACGGACGCGGGACCGGCTGGCAGCAGTCCGGCGAGACTGCGCAGCATTTCGTCCCATCGCTGGCGGCTGGCGTTGACCGTCTGCATGCCATCATCATGCAGATACCAAGGATATCCAGGCAAGAGGCATTATATGCGTGAGGGATGAACGGAGTCCGCCGCAGATGCGTAGACGTAAATGGTCCGACACGGGTCTGCGGCGCGGTCGCTGCGGCGAGACGAGTAGCGTTGTGGCCGCGGTATTCAAGATCACTGAAGGGGCGTGAGTCATAGATGAAGCTGAGCGCGCGCAACCAGATAGCGGCCCGGGTTGTCGCCATCAACGCCGGAGAGGCGATCGCGAACGTCGAGCTTGACGCCGACGGGGTGCGCCTTGTCGCCTCGATCACCGTAGAGGCGGTTCGCGACCTCGGGCTCCGCGAAGGCAGCGAGGTCACCGCGGTGATCAAGGCGTCAGACGTGATCCTCGGCGTCGCCGGCTAGCGTGCCCGTCTTCCGGATAAGAGAAGCGGCGGACCTGCTCGGGGTCAGCTACGACACGATGCTGCGCTGGGCCGACAGCGGCCGGATAGGCAAGACGACAGATGCCTCCGGCCGCCTGGCGGTGGACGGGGCCGCTCTGGCCGAGTTCGCCCGGGAGCGCGCCGAATCGGCGGCGACCGCCGACGGCGCGCCGGTCGCGGCGCAGTCCGTGCGCAACCGGTTCACCGGCCTGGTCACCCGGGTGGTCAGGGACACCGTGATGGCCCAGGTGGAGATCCAGGCCGGACCGCACAGGTTCGTCTCGCTGCTCAGCCGCGAAGCCGCCGACGAGCTCGGCCTTGAGCCGGGGATGCTCGCGACGGCCGCCGTCAAGGCGACCAACGTGGCGGTGGAGATTCCGGCGGCTGTGGTGCGACGGCCGGGTTCCCGGCCGGGCACCGCGTAACGCTAATCACCCCATGCGGCGGCAGCCACCGGCTGCCACTCGCGCCAGTCCGCTAGCCGGGACTCGTAGTCGGCGGTCACCACCCGCAGCGGCGACTCGCCGAGGAACATCCGCAGTGGCGGGTTCTCGGCGTCTACCAGCCGCAGGATCGCCTGGCGGGTCGCGGCCGGGTCGCCGCGCTTGGTGAACCGCTTGGCGCGCGCTGCCGCCGCCTCTGCGCGAACTGGGTCGTAAGCGGGGAGCTGGGAAGCGTGCTTCGCTGAGGGCCCGGCCCAGTCGGTCGCGTAGCCGGTGGGCTCGATCAAGGTCACCTTGACGCCGAACCCGGCTACCTCCTGGGCCAGACTCTGGCTCAGGCCTTCCAGCGCCCACTTGGAGGCGTGGTAGGCGCCGGTGTTCATGAACGCCGAGACCCCGCCGATCGACGAGACCTGCAGGATGTGCCCGCTGCCCTGCTCGCGCAGGTAGGGCAGCGCCGCCTGGGTGACCCAGAGGGCGCCAAGGAGGTTGGTCTCTAGCTGCGCCCGGATCTCCTGCTCGCTGATCTCCTCCACCATGCCGAACTGCCCGTAGCCCGCGTTGTTCACCACGATGTCGAGCCGCCCGAAGTGCTCATGCGCTAGCCGCACCGCGGCGAGGTCCGCCGCGCGGTCGGTGACGTCGAGCTGGATTGGCAAGATCGCGTCGCCGTACTTCGCCGCCAGGTCGTCGAGGGTGGCGGTGTTCCGCGCCGTGGCCGCCACCTTGTCGCCGCGGTCGAGCGCAGCGATCGCCCATTCCCGCCCGAAGCCGCGGGACGTCCCGGTAATGAACCAGATCTTCACCGTCATCGGCGCCTTCCGTGTCGTGTCCAGTGCTCCAAGCACGGCCAACCCGGCAGGGGCGGCCCCGTATTCCGGCGCGCGGCGATTAACCGGGCTGCGCGCGGACCTGAGCAAACCGCGTTAGGCGGGCACCGGCATCACGACGACCGGCGCAGTGGTCGGCCGGGCGGTGCCGCCCGCCGGCTCGACCGAGATGCCCAGGCGGTCTCCCGGCCGCACCCCCTCGGCCAGCACAGGTACGGTAATCCCCGCTCGGCTGGCGGGCAGCAGGCCAGCCGAGCGCGGCGCGGCGGGGCCCATCACCCACAGCTGGTAGACCTTGCCGCCGGGCAGCGCAGGAACGCCGGCGGAGGAGATGACCGCCTCGTGCCGCGTCAGCGACATCACGGCGGTGACCGTCCCGCCCACGCTGGCGGTCATCGACTCGACGCGCGCGTCGGGCGCGGCGAGTACCGCGGCGATCGCGCGGCTGCTGGCCTGAACCTGCCGCAGCTGGTGCTGTGTGGCGACCTGCGTGACGAACAGGAACACCACGGCGGCCGCGAGGGCCAGGATCGCCGCGGTGACCCCAGCCTGGGACGGCCGGACGCGCCGCGGCCCGTCTCGCCGGCCGGGGCGGGGCAGCAGGTTACGCCCGGGCAGCAGGTTACGCCCGGGCAGCAGGTTACGCCCGGGCGGCGGGAGTTGCCGGGTGAGCGGCGCGGCCGCGAGCACCCGCTGGCGCATCTCCCGCGGCGGCGCGATGGCGGTGGCCATCGCCAGCCGGGCTGCTGTCTCCCGCAGCCCCCGGACTTCGTCCGCGCATGTGTCGCAGCGGTCCAGATGCTTCTCGAACGCGGCGCGCTCGGGGCTGGCCAGAGCGTCGAGAGCGTAGCTGCCGGTCAGCGTGTGCAGCTCGTGACGCTGGACGCTCACCAGGTCACCTCCATGCAGTCCCGCATCCGGATCAGCCCGTCGCGGATGCGGGTCTTGACGGTCCCGAGGGCCACCCCGAGCAGCTCGGCGACCTGGGCGTAGGTGTATCCGCCGTAGTAGGCGAGCTTGACCGATTCGGCTTGCAGCGTGGTCAGCGTGCCAAGGCAGCGGCGGACCCGCTGCCTGTCCAGGGCCGTCTCGACAAGTTCGGCGACGTCCTCGCCGGTGACGGGGCCCGGCAGCACCTTCTGCTCGCGCAGCGCGGCGGCGGCCTCGGACCGGACCCGGTCCACCGCGCGCCGGTGCGCGATGGTCATCACCCAGGCCGCCGCGCTGCCCCTATCGGGATCGAAGCGCGACGCGGTGCGCCATACCTCGAGCAGGACTTCCTGAGCGATCTCCTCGGACTGGGCGGGATCGCGCAGCACCTTGCGGACCAGCCCGTAGACCGGGCCGGCGAGCTGGTCATACACCGCTTCGAAAGCCTCGTGATCCCCGCGGGCTACCCCGGCGAGCAAGGGTGCCAGGTCCTGGCCGCGCCCCGCTGCACGGCCAGAACCCGGCTGCTCCGGAATCGCCCTCGGGAGGTCCATGCCGTCTATTCGAGGCCGGCGGCCCGCCGGATTGGTCCGCGCACCGTTTTCTCACGAAACCGATCCGGCCCGGCCGCGGACCCGACCACGTGAGGCCTTGACCTCGCGTTACAGAGTGCCGGCGCGTCCGGCGCCGGTGGTGCGGGGGCTGGTGGTGCGGGGGCTGGTGGTGCGGGGGCTGGTGGTGCCGGGGTGAGCGGCGTGCCGGGCGGGATCGCGATACGGGGCACTGGCCGGGACTGGGCGCCGGGATGGCGTCTCACGATTCGGACACTCCGGGGCACTTATGGCGCTAAATCCACATTTCGGGCGTCACTTTGTCCTATTTTGTCCCAAGACATACGAGGGATTAGCGCCATATGTCACTGTCGGCTATCGCCAGGTGAGAATGAGCCCGGCCCGCTCCGGGGACGCGGGGGCAGCGTGGCCCCATTCTGGGGGCCGGTGGGAGGCGGGCGCGGCGTTCCGCGCCGGTGCCCGGGCGGCTTGGCGTCGCAGCACCGGCCGGCTGCCGCTGCGGCCCGCGATCGCGGGCCCAGCCGGTGCGCGACCCTGGACGTTCAGGTCTGTTATGCCGGCAGCCACGTCCTGGCGGCGCACGCCAGCGCCCCGACCCCGGTCCGCAGCGTCGGCTCGATGACGGGCGCGAACAGGGGAGAGTGGTTCGACGGCAGGCCCCGCACGATCTCCGCGGCCTCGGCCACGCTGGCTACCCCGGCGAAGAGCGCGGGATCGGCGCCGCCGAGCAGCCAGTACACGCACGGAACGCCCGGGCCGGCCAGCAGCCCCACGTCCTCGCTGCCGGTCACCGGCCCGGGATCGAGCACCAGGCCGGGCCCGAAGAACGAGTCGAACGCCTCGCGAACGCGGTCGCAGGCCGCCGCGTCGTTGATCACGGCGGGGAAGGACGTCAGCAAGGAGATCTCGGGTTCGCGGGGCGCGCCGGAGGCGGCGGCCTCGCCCCGGACGATGCGCTCAATCGCGTCAAGGGTTCGCGAACGGACACCGGAATCGAACGTCCGGACGGACACCAGCAGCTCGGCTTCGTCCGGGATGATGTTCTCCTTCGTGCCCGCGTGCAGGGCGCCGACCGTGACCACGGCCGTGTCGGTGGCCGCCAGCTCCCGGGACACGATGCCCTGCAGCCGCAGCACCGTCGCCGCCGCCATCAGCACCGGGTCGACCGACGTCTCGGGACGCGAGCCGTGCGCGCCCCGGCCATACAGCACGACGCGCAGCGCGTCCGAGGCGGCGAACGCCGGGCCGGACCGGAGCCCGAGGAACCCCGCGGGGATCGGCGCGACGTGCTGGCCGAGCACCACCGTCGGCGTGCCGAACCGGTCGAACAGGCCGTCGTCGAGCATGGCCCGCGCGCCCTGGCCGGCCTCTTCGGCGGGCTGGAAGACGAGCAGCAGCGTGCCCCGCCAGGACGACCGGTTCGCGGCCAGCTCCGCCGCGGCGCCCAGCAGACACGTCACGTGCACATCGTGGCCGCAGGCGTGCATGACCGGCACCTCCCGACCGTCGCCGTCGGTGCCGCGGGCGGTACTCGCGTAGGGCAGCCCGGTTCGCTCGGTCACCGGCAGCGCGTCCATGTCGGCACGCAGCAGGGCGGTCGGTCCGGCGCCGTTCCGCAGCACTCCCACGACTCCGGTCCGGCCGACGCCCGTCGCGGTCTCGTAGCCCAGGTCGCGCAGCCGGCCGGCAACGATCCCCGCCGTGCGCTCCTCCTGGAAAGCGAGCTCCGGATGAGAGTGCAGGTCACGGTACAGGTCAGGCAGGTCAGTCACATTGCCGGTCACAGCGACCAAAGCTTACGCGTCATCTTCGCGGGACTCGAACCGGGCCGGCGGCCGCGGTGGTGTGTGATAGCCGAAGATGTTCCGTCCTGGCATCACCCGCACGTGGGTGATCCGGCACTCATGGGGTCAGGCGAACTCGCGGAGCTGTTCGTCGACCGGGGCGCCGGTCAGCCGGTTCGCCAGCGTCGACATGGTGTAAGTGCCGATGCCGAGGACCACCTCGAGCGCGTTG
>Ga0306923_10001910_pt1 | contig 18769 bp, 23 predicted proteins | sample sta12Can44000108_FD_203841 | JGI IMG/M metagenome (GOLD analysis project Ga0306923, IMG submission 203841) | Lab enrichment of tropical soil microbial communities from Luquillo Experimental Forest, Puerto Rico - statanox.12C.anox.44.000.108 (v2)... | ecosystem: Environmental > Terrestrial >... | reverse complement strand
CCGGGCCGAGTTGCTGGCGCGGGAATGGACGCACAACGAGCGCCGCCGCCGCCAGGCCGCCATGCTGTCCTATCAGCAGCCGCAGTCTCAAATCGCCCCCTGACGCAGGCGCTGCTCCAGGATCGTCTCGGCCAATGTCAGGTCCTCGGGGCGATCCACGTCGAGGGCCGCCTCCGGGGACGTCATCTCCACCACGGCCACCCGCGCCTCCACCCGCCGCGACAGCCGCCGCGCGGCGGCATCGAGGGTGAGCAGGCCCAGCGACCACAAGAACAGCGACCCCATCCCCAGCGAACCAATCATGGCCGCCGGGTCGGTGCGGGCGGCATCCATGCGCGTCCAGATACGCACCGCCGCCCGCGCGCGGCTGTTCGCCATCAGGAACAGGTTGCACCCGGTCACCCGAGCCCGGCGAAAGCGCATGTAGACCCGATGGATCTGGGGATACGCCTCGCGCACCACCTCTCGCCGCGCCACCGCCACGGCACCATCGCAAGCGGTGGGCACCTTGGACAGGAATTCGCTGATGACCGCCGGCGTCAACAGCGGGTTGTCGACCGTGGTGATCAACAGGGGCGGCGCCACCGCGTCCAGCACCGCCTCGACGGTGTCACCGATGGTGGGAAAGGCGGCCACCGGCACCACCTTGTTCGGCGTCATGAACGTGATCTCCTCGCCCAGCGAGCGCCAATCGGCGGCCACCAGGATGCGGCCGATGCCGGGGCTGGACCGCAGGGCCTCGACCACCCATTCGCCCATGGGCCGGCCCGCCACCGGCAATACCGCCTTGTGGGGGACGTCGAAGGCATTGGCCAGCGGATCGCCGCCTTTGCGCGGGCCGGCCAACACCAGGGCCGTCAGCAGCGTCGGCGCCTTCATGGCGAACCCTTTCCTCGATGTCGGCGTCTCAAAGAACCCGCCATGCGTGCCCTGGTTCGCTTCAGCCTCGACAGCGGTACTCCGCTTAGACCATCGCGCGGGGCGCACGAAGCGGTTAAGGCTTGGGATCATGCCCGAGCCCCGCCGCCTTGCCGCCCGCTGGATCGGTTGGTCCCCGATACGCATCTGGGGGATGGTGCCGGTGGAGCGGCTGCGCCGCTCGCTGGCACGCGCCGGCATCTGGGATGCCGGGCCGTGGACCGGCCAGACGCCACCCATCCCGGCCTCGGTGCTGCTGCTGATGGGCGACCACGTCTATGCCTACGAGGTCATCGCCGCCTTGGTGCGCAGTCCGGACACGGTGCTGGTACGCGGCGACGGCCGTGCGGTGGCCGCCCACGTACCGCGCGAACGCGCCGAGGAAGCGGCGCACGCCCTCATCATGGGCGAGGAGGCGGCGCCCGACCTGCCCCGCAAACGCGGCCGCGACCTGGTGCCCGAGGCGGAATTGCGCCAGCGCCGCCGCACGAATCCCCTGGTGATGCCGGTCAGCGCGGAGCTCAGGGGCGAAGTGGAGAACCGGCTGTTTCAATACGCGAGCAAGGCCAGGACGGATCTGGTTAGCCTGCTGGTGTGGCCCCGCCCCGCCCGCGGACTGACCCGCTTCGCAGTCAAACTGGGGCTGACGGCCAATCAAGTGACCTCGTTCGGCCTGGTCCTTGCCCTGGCCGCCGCCCTGGCCTTCCATGCCGGCTGGCTGTCGCTGGGCCTGGCGGTTGCCTGGGCCATGAGCTTGACCGATGCGGTGGACGGCAGGCTGGCGCGCCTGACGCTCAGTACCTCGCAGGTGGGCACCACGCTGGAATCCGCGCTGGCGGTGCTGCATCCGCCGCTATGGTGGTGGGCGTGGTGGGCCGGTGGCGGCGCCCACGATTGGGCCATGGCGATCCTGGTGATGGGCAGCCTGCTGATCAAAGCCGAGGAATGGCTGTTCACCTGGCGCACGGGCTTTCCCATGCACGCATGGCAACGGTTCGATGGGCTCTACCGCCTAGTCTCTGCCCATCGCAACCTGGTGCTGTTGCTGTTGACCATCTCCCTGCTGGCCGGCCACCCCCAGACAGGCGCCGACGCTGCCGCCGTGTGGATGGCCGTCTGCGTGGTTGTGCACGCCGTGCGGCTGATCCAGGCGTGGCGGTCTGCACCACAAGGATGAGACTGGAAATCCTCGGCAACCATCCCCATGTGAGGTTCATGAGGCGACGTTGAACGCCATGGTCCACTGGCCCCCTCCCAACGGAGGGGGCTTTTTTCTTAATGGCTGGTGCCGGCCGAGTAGGTGATCTTGTTCCAGACGTTGTACTTGCCGATAGGGGCGCTCATGGGCAGGCGCTTCTCCTCGGCGAAGGTGGCGGCGTCGAGCACCAGCACGGCGCCATCCTTCTCGGACAGGGAGACCAGCACCTTCGAGCCATCGCGGTTGAACTCCACATGGCGGGTCAGGCGGCCGGGGGCCGGGCGGATGGTCTTGACCACCTCCAACGTGCGGGTGTCGATGATCTGGAGCGCATCCTTCTCGGGCCCCATGGAAACATCCACCCAGGCATAGGGCGACGCCTCGTGGCCGCGCATGAAGAAGCCCGGCCCCAGGGTGGGGATGCGCTTCACCGTGGCCCAGGTGGTCATGTCGATGATGCTGACGGCCGCGTCCTTCAGGTGCGGCGTCGCCATCATGGGCTTGCCGTCCTTGTGGAAGACGATGCCCGAGCCCAGGTGCGGCATGCCGCCCAGGTCGAGGTCGGCCACCTTTCGCTTCAGGTCCAAATCCACCACCATGCCCTTGGCGCCATCGCGCGAGGCGCCCATGACCCGCTCGTAGGCGGGGTCGAAGAAGAAATCGTCCAGGTAATCGGGCACGCGGATGCGCAGGGCCTGGAAACGGCCACCGGTGGACACGCCCTCCTCCAGCCCCTTCTCGCGGCTGTGGACCAGCCCGTTCATCACCGGGCCGGCATCGTCGGCATAGGGCAATTCCCAAATTTCCTGGAGGTCGCGCAGGGCGACCACGAAGGAATGCCTGGGCGGCGCGGTATAGACCGCCGACACCCGGCTGGTCTTGCCGTCGCCCGCCACCGGGATGACCTGGAGCGGCTTCAGATCGCCCGCGTCCAGTGCCACCAGGGTGTGCGGCAACACGTTGCCCACCATGAGGAAACGGCCGTCGTCGGACACAGCCACGTTGCGGCTGTTAATGCCGGCACGCACCTCGGCCATCAGCTTGCCGGTCCACATGTCCACCTTGGACACCCAGCCGTCGCGCGAGGCGAAATAGACGAAGCGCCCGTCCGGCGAGTACTTGGCACCGCCGTGCAGGGCGAAACGGCTCTGGAAGCGGTAGAGCGGCTCCATGCGGTCGCCGTCCACGATGGTGACGTGATGGTCACCGCCTTCCACCACGGTAAAGAGGTTGAGCGGGTCCGAGGCGAACGGCGGCACCTTGGGCAGGCTGGCCGGATCGGTCACCGTCACGTGGCTGGCCTTGATCTGCTCCATGCCCCAGGCGGGCACCTCGGGCAACGGCGTCATGACATACTTGGCCAGCGCCTTGACGTCGTCGGCCCCCAGGCGGTCCTTGAAGCCCGGCATCTGGGTGGCAGGCCGGCCATCAGCGATCACCGCCTCGGTCTCGCCCGGCTTGATGCGGCCCAGGTTCTCGGGCAGCAGCGCCGGCCCGAGGCCGCCCAGGCGGTCGGCGCCATGGCAGCTGGCGCAATGGCTGGCATAGACCTGGGAAACATCGTCGGCGTAAGCCCCGGTTGACGCCAATAGAACTAGGGCAAGAACGGCCGTCCTCATGCCGCGATCTCCTGATCGGTAAGGTAGCAGCCGGGGTCCTCGGCCCAGCAATCTTTATGGATGCTTTCCGCCCGCACCCGGCTGTTGCCGTTGCACAACAGCAGGTGGGCGCAGCTGCCGCAGCGTCCCGACAGCGTGCGCGGATGTTGCTTCAGGCCCGCCATCAGCGGGTCCGAGACGTCGGACCAAATTTCCGAGAACGGCCGCTGGCGCACGTTGCCCAATCGGCGGTGCCACCACATGGTGTCGGGGTGGACCCAGCCCAGATTGTCGATATTGGCCACGTTGCGGCCCGAGGCGTTGCCGCCCCACTGCACCAGCTTGGCGCGGATGTGGCCGGCGTGCTCGGGATAATTCTCTTCCACCCACTTGAGGAAATAGACGCCGTCGGCGTCGTTGTTGCCGGTGACGAATTCCACATCGGGGGTGTGCTTCGCCACCGCGAACAGGTGATCCATGGCCTTGCGGGTGAGCAGGCTGTCGGCGTCCTCACCCCTGTTGTGGTTGCCGCGTCCGGCGTAATTCAGGTGGGACAGGTAGAACTTCCCCACCTTCTCGGCACGCAGCATCACCAGGATGGGGTTCAGGTGGGCGGCATTGTCGCGGGTCATGGTGAAGCGCAAGCCCACTTTGATGCCGCGTTCGGCGCACAGTCGGATGCCGCTTAGCGCCTCGTCATAGGCGCCCACCCGGCCGCGGAAGGTGTCGTGCACGGCGCCGATGCCGTCCACCGAGATGCCCACGTAGTCGAAGCGGGCCCGCGCGATGCGGTCGGCCATGGCGGCATCGATCAAGGTGCCGTTGGTTGACAGGGCTACGCTGGGAAAGCCCAGGCGTTTGGCTTCCGCCGTCAACTCGAACAGATCGGGGCGCAGCAGCGGCTCGCCGCCCGACAGGATCAGCGCCGGCACGCCGAAGCGGCGCAGGTCGCCCATCACCTCGACGATCTCGGCGGTGGTCAGCTCGCCTTCGAAATCCTTGTCGGTGGAGGCGGAATAGCAATGCCGGCAGGACAGGTTGCAGCGCCGCACCAGGTTCCAGATCACCACCGGTCCCTTGGGGTCGCGGCGCGGCCCCACGGGAGACGGTTGGTCCAGCTCGCGCAGGAAATGGCTGAGGCGGAACATGGGCGGATCCTTATGTCAGGCGCAGGCCGGTCTTCTTCAGGATGCGGGTGGAGAACAGCACCTGGTGGCCGCGATCCAGCTCACCCAAGGCCGCGGCCAGGTCCTCCACCAATCCCTTGGCGGTCGCCTCGTCGCGGGCGTGAATCATGGCGAACAGGTTATAGGGCCAGTACGGCGGCCGGCGCGGGCGCTGATAGCAGTGGCTGACGAAGCCCAGGCCGACCATGCGCCGTCCCGCCTCCTCCACCGCCTCGTCGGCCACATCCCACACGGTCATGCCGTTGAAGCGATAGCCGAGCGCATAGTGGTTGGGCACAGCGGCGATGCGGCGAACGATGCCGTCCGCCTGCATGGCGGCCAGGCGCGCCATCACCAGATCCGGCTCCAGCCCCAGGGCCTCGGCCACGGCACCGTACGGGTCTGGCACCAGCGGCAGGCCGCCTTGCGTGGCGACGATGATGGAGCGGTCGATATCGTCCAAAGCCCTCATGCCTTTATCCTCAAGCCCACGTGGAACTCACGGATCTTTGGCATGTCATAGACCGGCAGGCCGGTGCGCGCCTCGACTTCGGTCAAGACCTCGTCGACCCGCTTGCGGCTTTCGCCGGCCACCACGAACCACATGTTCAGCGCATGGTCGCGGGCATAGTTGTGGGCCACCTCGGGAAAGGAATTCACCACCGCCGCCACCCATTCAAAATTCTCGGGCGGCACCGCCATGGCCACCAGGGTGTTGTGCCCCCCGAAGCGGTCGGCATTGACCATGGGACCGAAGCGGCTCAGCACGCCCCGCTCGCGCAGGCACTTGATGCGCTCGATCAGTTCGTCCTCCGTCAACCCCAGCGGACGGGCGGCATCGGCGAACGGCCGGGAAGAAATGGGAAAGCCATCCTGCAAGGCGTCGATGATGGCGCGGTCGGTATCGTCCATCATTCCGCCGCCTGCCTCCGCCCGTAGCGGGCGCCGCACTGCTTGAACCGGCGGACCGAGAACAGCACGGAGCGCGGGTAATGGGCGACGCCCTCGCGCTCGGCCAACTCGGCCAGGGACGCTTCCACCTGCGCGCGGTCCTTGCCGTGGATCATGGTGAACAGGCAATAGGGCCAGTCGGGCAGCCGGCGCGGCCGGCGGTAGCACAGACTGACCTCCGGGCAGGCGCCCAGGCGGCGGCCCACCTCCGCCACCTCGTCGTTAGGGATGTCCCACACCACCATGGCGTTGGCGCGGTAACCCAGTTCGTGGTGGCGGACAATGATGCCGAGGCGGCGGATAATGCCGGCCTGCCGCAACGCTTCCAAACGCTCCAGCACTTCCGCCTCGCCCATGCCGATGGCGTGGCCCAGCGCTTGGTACGGCCGTGAATCGAGTGGCAGGCCGCCGCACAGGGCCGAGATGAGGTCGAGGTCGCGGTCACTCACCTCCATGCCCACTCCCCCCATGCCCATTACGCCCATGCCCATTACCCCCATGACAACCCGAACCCCAAGTCGATGTGAAAGTCTTCCAGCATGGGCAGGTCCAAAACCTCCAGCCCGGTGCGGCGGCGGATGTCGTCCAGCACCGCGCACACGTCGTCGGCACCCGCGGCGGTGACCACAAACCACAGGTTCAGCCGGTGGTCGCGCTGGTAGTTGTGATTGACCTCGGGGTAGCCCGAGACCAGTTCGGCCACCCGCTCCAGCCAGTCGGCCGGAACCGCCATGGCGGCCAGCGTCGAGCACCCCACCGAATGGGGCCGGATCACCCCGCCCACCCGCGACACCGCTCCGGCTTGCTTGAGCCGGGCCAAGCGATCGAGCACCTCATCCTCGTCGACACCCAGGGCCTCGGCCATGTGGGCGTAAGGACGCGGCACCAGCGGAAAGCCCTGCTGGAACTCATCCAGCAGGCGACGGTCGATAGAATCGAGGGCGACGGGCGCGGCCATGACCTACAGCCCGGTCTTGTGGGCGCGGGCGGTGAAGAAGATGCCCGAGGGCTTCTGCGCCGGCAGCTCGGCCACTTGTTCCAGCGTGCGGGTGTCGAACACGGCGACCTTGTCGGCGTCGCGCACCGACAGCCACACCCGCTCGCCGCGCGGGGTGAATTCCATGTGCAGCACCGCCGGGCCGGGCTCGATGGTCTTGACCACCTTCAGGCTGGGCACGTCGATGACCTGGACCTTGCCATTGTCGGGCAGGGCGAAATTGACCCACAGCTGGCGGCCGTCGGGGCGCAGCATGGCGAAGACCGGCTGGCCCGCCACCGGGATGCGGCCCACCTCGCGCCAGGTTCCGGTATCCACAACCAGAACCTCGTGCCGACCGACGGCGGGCAGGAAAGCCTGGGTGCCCGAGGCGGCCCAGCCTTCCAGATGCGGCATCTTGTAGACCGGCAGCGGCTGCTCGCCCTTGCCGTAATGGTCAAGGATGCGGTGCACGCCGGCATCCGGGTTCCACAAATCCAAGAGCGCCACCCCGTCCTCGCCGAACAGGCCGGCGAGATAGTAGTGCCCGTCCTCGGTCACCAGGGCGTCGTAGGGCTGCTTGCCGATGCCGGTGTATTTGCGGATCTGCGGGTGCGCGGGGTCCTTGAGGTCGGCCAGCCAGATCTCGCCCGCGTCGTACAGCGAGAAGGCGAAGACGTTGCCGGGTGCATCCTCCAGCCCCACCACCTTGCTGGGTTTGCCATCGGCGCTGACGGCGGGGATATCGGCCACCAGATCCAGGGTGTCGGTGGAGAATATCTTGACCCCGCCTGGGGTGTAGTTGGCCACCGCGACCAGCGAGCCATCCTGCGAGATGGCGCCGCCGATGGAATTGCCCGATTGCACCACGCGCTTGACGATGCGGCCTTCCAGCAGGTCCACCTTGGTCAGGCCGCCGTCGCGGCCGAAGACGAAGGCGAAGCGCTCGTCGCGGGAATAAACCATGGAGGCATGGGACAGGTCGCCCAGGCCGGGAACACGGGCCAGGCTGGTATTGTGGCTGGTCTCAATGACCTGCACCGAACCGTCGGCCCGCTCCACCACCAGCCCCATGTCGCCGGTCCCCCGCAACGGCTGGGCGGTACAGGCAGACAGCATCAGCGCGGCGAAGGCGCAGGCCAACTTCTTCATGGTCCCTCTCCCTTGAGGTGACGGACGATCCACAGGGCATCGTCGTCGGACAGCATGCCGCGCCAGGGCGGCATGGGCGTGCCCGGTCGGCCGTCGAGAATGGTGGCAACCAGCGCCTCGTCTCCCACGCCGGCCAGGGCTTCGGCGGTGAGCGGCGAACCCAGCCCGCCCTTGCGGGTCATGCCATGGCACGAACCGCAATCCTGACTGACCAGATGACGAAGCTGTTCCTGGCGGGTGGGGGTGGGGGCGGCATAGGACGGGGTCACCACGAAGGCGCCAAGCAGGCAGAGCGCCAGCAATGGGCCCCGACGCCCTGCCCTTGGCGCCCTCGTGGTGATTGCGGTGTTCACTGTGCGGCCTCCCGCACCAGCGCATCCAGCGCCGGGCTTATGGCCTTGCCCACCACCTGGCCGATGACCAGCAGGGAGGGCGGCCGGGGCTGCCAGCGGGCCATGTCGGCGGGCAACTGGGCCAGCGACGTGAACAAAGTACGCTGCGCCGGCGTGGTGCCGCGCTCGATGATGGCAACGGGCGTCTCGCCGGAAAGCCCCGCGCCCCGTAGGCCGCCGGCGAGACGCTCCGCGCTCGCCACCCCCATGTACACCACCAGGGTGCAGCGGGGGTCGGCTAGCGAAGTCCAATCCAGATCAAGCTCACCGTCGTCCTGACGGTGGCCGGTAACCAGCCGCACGCTTTCCGCCACGCCCCGGTGGGTGAGCGGAATGCCGGCGGCGGCGGCGCAACCCGAGGCGGCGGTAATGCCCGGCACCACGGTGAAGGGGATGCCGGCGGCGGCCAGCGCCTCGGCTTCTTCTCCGCCACGGCCGAAAATGAAGGGGTCGCCCCCTTTGAGACGCACCACGTCGTGGCCCGCCAGCGCCAGATCGACCAGCAGCCGGTTGATCTCGGGCTGCGGCAGCGCATGTCGGCCACTTTCCTTGCCCACGTCGATGCGCCGGGCATGGGGAGCGATCAGATCCAACACCCCCTCGCCGACCAGGCGGTCGAACACCACTACGGGGGCGCCAGCGATCAGACGCGCGGCCTTGACCGTCAGCAGCTCGGCATCGCCGGGTCCGGCACCCACAAGGGAGACATGGCCGTGTCTGGTCATCTCGTCACCTCAACGGTTCCCGTCATCTCGGGATGGGGGCCACAGTGGTAGGGGTAGACGCCCGGCGTGTCGAAACGCCACCGGAAGGTTTCGCCGGGGAACAGGCGGTCCGATTCGGGATGGCCGTCGAGCAGCACCGAATGCGAGGTGCGTTTCTCTTGGTTGACCCACTCGACCACCGTGCCCGGCTTGACCGTCACCGCCTGGGGCTGGAAGCGATACGTGTCGATGACGACGCGCACCACCTCCTGTCCCCATGCGGGTAAGGCCAGCAGGGGGAGAACCAGTCCCGCCAGGAGCAGGCGTTCCATGTCTCCCCCTCCCCGGCCGGATTTACTGCTTCACCGCCTTGATCTCGCCGTCGGCGTCCAGTCCCAGGCGCATGTCCAGCGAGACATGGTGGAAGCGGCCCCAGGCATGGTCGTCATGGATGGCGAAGCCCACGGTATAGGTCTTGCCCGGCTGCAGCACCTTGTCGCCCGGCTGGCCCGAGTTGAGCTTCTTGGTCATGGTGATGACCCAGTGGTCGCCTTCCTTCTTGCCCTCGAACTTGGCGCCGCCGTCCTGCTTGAGCACACGCTCGCCCAGCACGTAGCCGTCCTCGGACACGCCGCCCTTGCCGCTCTTGAAGCGGACGAGGTCGAGGAACTTGCCTTCCTTCAGCATGGCGTCCAGCTCGGCCTGCGGCTTCATTTTGTCCCAGCCGCCGCGCGGCTCTTCCTTCAGCGAGATGCTGGTGCGGCTTTCCGGCAGGTACTTGGAAACGAAGCCGTCCTTCTTGGGCGCGCTCGGCATGTCGCGGGCGTCGTTGTGGCAGCTGGCCCAGCAGCCCGAGCGGTCGGCGTCGGTCACGTGACCGTCGTCGATCATCATGCCGAGCTTGATTTCGTTGTCGGGGTCCATCTTGCCGCCGGGGGCATTGGGCGCATCATTGTGCGGGCCGACCGGGAACTCGAAGCGCATGTAAAGATTCTCGGCGTCGTAGGCCGCCTTGATCTGCAGCGGAATCGAGCCGCGCTTGCCGGGAATGGGGGTGGGCTCGATCTTCTGGCCCGAGGCCATCTTCTTGCCCATGTCGGCGGTTTCCTCGGCGTGGCAGCCCGAGCACTTCTCGCCCTTCTTGGTGAACGAGCGGGCACCGCCGTGGTCGGTACCGGTCTGGATCCACTCGAACGAGGCCTGGCCGGGATAGAACAGGACGGTCTTGGCCTCGGGCGCCTTGGCCCAGTCGATGGTCTTGCCGGCCGCCCAAACCGGGCTGGTGCCCAGCATCAGGGCGCAGGCGGCGGCGCCCAGGGTGGTGAACAGGGGACGCGTGCTCATCATCCTTACTCCTCGTCTTCCAGGCCCTGATGGACCGGCTTGTGGGCAATGCCCTTGTGGCAGTCGATACAGGTCATGCCGTCGGCCTGCGCATTCTCATGCTGCTTGCGGGCGCGCTGCTTCTGCTTTTCGGGATCCATCTGGTCGAAGGCATGGCAGTTGCGGCATTCCCGCGAGTCGCTGGCCTTCATGCGCGCCCATTCGCGCTTGGCCATTGTCAGGCGGTGCTCGTTGAACTTCTCGGGCGTGTCCACGGTGCCCATGAACTTGTGATAAAGCTCGTTGGAGGCCTGGATCTTGCGCATGATCTTATGCGTCCAGTCCTTCGGCACATGGCAGTCCGGGCAGGCGGCGCGCACACCCGAGCGGTTGGTAAAGTGGATGGTCTTCTTGTATTCCTGATAGACATTGTCTCTCATCTCGTGACACGAGATGCAGAAATCCAAGTTGTTCGTCGCTTCCATACCCGTATTGAACGCACCCCAGAAAATAATTCCGGTCACGAACAACACGGCAGCGCCAAACAGCGAGGCGCCAAGGATCCGCATCCTGAACAGGCGGGTGAGCAGGTTTTGTTTGGACTCCATGGCCGTGCCCCGAAGGTCTCCTCTTGCGATATAACCGCCTGAACCCTATCGCGGCCGCCGTCATCCCATTTGTGACCTTGGTCAATTTCAGGCACATGGACTGCCGAAACACGCTATTTGACTTTGGTTAAAGAGACCGGCTCGCGCCCGCCCCATGCTCTCTTCCACTGGTAGCGCTGGGTCCCTTGGGGGGAATTCCGGCCAACCCATCATCGTGGAGGTCAAGGATGTGGAAGGGACTCAGAGCGGCACTTATGCTGTCCGTGCTGCCGCTGGCGGCCGGCGGTGCCGCCTTCGCCGACGAGCCGACGCTCGGTAAGGAAGCCAAGGAAGCCACTGCCAAGATTTACTTCGAGCGTTGCGCCGGCTGCCATGGCGTGCTGCGCAAGGGTGCCACCGGCAAGAATCTGGAGCCGGAGGCGACCAAGAAGCTTGGCCAGAGCCGACTGGAAAAGATCCTCACCAACGGCACCGAGGGCGGCATGCCCAATTTCGACGACATCCTGACCAAGGATGAGATCAAGAACGTGGCCAGCTACATCCAGATGACGCCCGACACGCCGCCGGAATGGGGCATGAAGGAGCTGAAGGCCAGCTGGAAGGTGGTGGTGCCGCCGGAGAAGCGTCCGACCAAGCCGCAGCACAACATCAATCTGCAGAACGTCTTCTCGGTCACCCTGCGCGACTCGGGCGAGGTCGCGCTCATCGACGGCGACACCAAGAAGATCGTCAACATCGTCAAGACCGGCTATGCGGTGCACATCTCGCGCCTGTCGGCGTCGGGCCGCTACGTCTACGTCATCGGCCGCGACGGCAAACTGGACATGATCGACCTGTGGATGGACAAGCCGGCGGTGGTTGCGACCATCAAGACCGGCCTGGACGCCCGCTCGGTCGACACCTCCAAGTTCCAGGGCTTCGAGGACAAGTACGCCGTCGCCGGCGGCTACTGGCCGCCGCAATACGTGATCATGGACGGCCTGACCCTGGAGCCGCTGAAGGTGGTCTCCACCCGTGGCGTCACCGTGGACGGCGAATACCATCCCGAGCCGCGCGTGGCGTCCATCGTCTCGTCGGTGATCAAGCCGGAATGGGTCATCAACATTAAGGAAACCGGCCAGATCAAGCTGGTGGATTACTCCGACATCAAGAACCTGAAGGAGACCACCATCGAGGCCGCCAAGTTCCTGCATGACGGCGGCTGGGATTCGACCAAGCGCTACTTCCTGGTGGCCGCCAACGCGTCCAACAAGGTGGCGGTGGTCGACACCAAGGAAGGCAAGCTGGCCGCCCTGGTGGACACCAAGTCCAAGCCCCATCCGGGCCGCGGCGCCAACTTCGTTCATCCCAAGTTCGGCCCGGTCTGGGCGACCTCGCACCTGGGCTCGGACGTCATCAGCCTGATCGGCACCGACCCCGAGAAGCATCCCCAGTACGCCTGGAAGGTGGTCGAGGAGCTGAAGAACCACGGCTCGGGCTCGCTGTTCGTCAAGACCCATCCCAAGTCCAAGAACCTGTGGGCCGACGCGCCCCTGATGCCGGAGAAGGACGCCGCCGAGTCGGTGACCGTCTACGACATCGACAACCTGGACAAGGGCCCGCAGGTCATCAACGTCGCCGCCATGGCCGGCCTGCCCGACTCCAAGTCGGTCAAGCGCGTGGTGCACGCCGAGTACAACGAGAAGGGCGACGAAGTCTGGTTCTCGATCTGGGCCGGCAAGACTGAGCCTTCGGCTATCGTCGTGATCGACGATAAGACCCGGAAGTTCAAGACGGTGATCAAGGATCCCAAGCTGATCACCCCCACCGGCAAGTTCAACGTTCACAACACCCAGCACGACATTTACTAATCCCCTCTCCACGTCGTGCTGACCCCCGGGAAGCCTCCTCGCTTCCCGGGGGTCTTTTTTATCGCCTGACCAAAGTCAAGGGCACGAGAGCACGGGTGGAGGACCCTTCCGACCGATCGGAGGGGGACATGAATTCCGACACCCTGAGCGCCATGCGGGTCCACCCGCTATTTGCCAGCCTGCCCGAGGCGGAGCTGGCCATGGTGCTGGACTGCCCTGAAACCTCGGTTTTCGCTGAGGACGAGCCGCTGTTCCGCCAGGGTGACGAGGCGCACAGGCTGTACCTCATTCTTGACGGCGTGGTGGAGTTGGTCATCAACCCGCCCGGCCAGCGGTCCACCGTATTGGCACGGCTGGAAGACGGCGAAACCGTGGGCGCCGACGCCCTGACCCCCGGCGGCCGCCACGCCGCCACCGCACGCGCCGCCGAACCGACCCTGGTGGCGGTGATCAACGGCGACAAGCTGACCGCCCACCTGGACGCCAATTTCGACCGCGCCATCGAGATGATCGCCGGCATGGCGGGAAGCCTGCGCGGCCAGATCAAGGAAATCACCGAACTCAAGCTGCAATCCACCACCGAACGTCTGGCCAGCTACCTGATCGAATTGGCAGGTTCCGCGCGTGGCCGAACGGTTGTACGCTTGCCCTGCGAAAAGCGCCTGCTGGCCGAGCGGCTAGGTATGGAGCCGGCGACGCTGAGCCGCGCCTTCGCCAAGCTGCGCGATCTCGGTGTCGAGACCAGCCGCGGCGACAAGGTGGAGATCGCCGACATGGGCGTACTGCGTCGGCTGGCCGAGGCTCTGGACATGGGAGGCGAGCCGTGAGTTGTCCCTGCCGCCAGATCTGCCTGGTGCCCAAGCCCAACTGCACCCGCGCGCACGGAGACCTGCCCCGCCATCGCACCGCCGGCCCACAGCTGGCGGCCCAGGTGATGAGCCTGCCGCTGTTCGGCGGCCTGGAGCACCATGTGCTGGAGCGCTTGATGAACGACGCCTCGGCGTTGACCTGCGAGCGCCGCACCCTGCTGTTCTCGGCCGGCACCAAGGCCGACTGCTTCTATATCGTGCTGGACGGCCAGGTGAAATTGTTCGCGCTGACCCCCGACGGCCGCGAGAGCATCGTCGAGGTGTTCACTCCGATATCCAGCTTCGGCGAGGCTGCCATGCTGTCGCAGGGCAGCTTTCCGCTGCATGCCGAGGTGATCGAGGACGCCACCCTGATCCGCGTCGGCCGCCGTGCCTTCCTTGCCACGCTTCGCAGCGATCATGAGGTGGCCTACCGCATGCTCACCAGCATGTGCCGCTGGCACCAACGGCTGTCCAGCGAGATCCAGCACCTGAAGCAACAGGCGCCCTGGCAGCGCGTGGCCGAATTCCTGCTGGCGCTGACCGAGGCGCGCGAGGGCGAGGCCGTGGTGGCGCTGCCCTTCAACAAGGAAATCCTCGCCAGCCGCGTGGGCATCCGCCGCGAATCCTTGAGCCGCGTGCTGGCCCGCCTGCGTGAACTGGGCGTGCGTACCGAGGGCAACGCGGTGCGTATCGACGATGTCGGCAATTTGCGCAGGATGTGCGCGCTGGCGAGCGGATAGGCCGGTCCACCCGACATTCCCATGCCGGGTGGACCCCGGGTCCTACGCGGCCACCGCCGCCACGACCTTGACAATGGTGCCGATCACACCGGCACCGGAATCCAGCAGCTTGGTGGTGAACTCCAGGAAGAAGCGGGTGAAGGCGATGGCCTCTTCGCGCTTCAGCCCCTGGCGTTCAGTGCAGTGCCACTCCAGCTTGCCGTCGCTGTGCAGCGCCATGATCCACCAGGAGTGATTGGTTCCGGGGGCATCGCCCAGGCTGCCGACATCCACCTCGCCCGATTCGCGGAATTCCTGGTCGCGGAACAGGACATAGTCCCAACCGCTGCGGCCACGGATTTCCGCCGAAACATAGCGGGTGACGCCGTCCAGTTCGATCATCATCTCCAGGCGCTGGTCGCCGCCGAAGCTCCACGGGACCGCCAAATTGTCCGCAGTCACGCTGACGCTACGCGACCCCGTAGCAATTTTAGCGCCATCCAGTTCGATCCAGTCATCCTTGCCATACTCCTTGCCGCCAATTTGAGGATGGCGGTTGTTATCGAGGCAACGAACCTTGAGCTTGGCCTTGGGATTGAAATTGTGGATTTCTTTGATCCATGCGATCGCCATGATGCCTTCTCCTTCTCGTGTCACTTGCCCGCCGGGGATGGCTGGGGCGCGGCGTCGTCTTCTTTCTTCTTTTTCTTGTCGCCGACGATGACATCGACCGCCTTGGCGGTGGAGTTGACGACGTCAAAGCTGAAGTCGATGAGGAAGCGCCCCAGCGCCAGCGCCTCGTCCCGCAGCAATCCTTGACGTTCGAGGCAGTGGAATTCGACATTGCCGTCGCCGTGCAAGGCCAGAACCCACCAGGAATGATTGATGCCGGGGGCGTCACCCTGGCTGCCCACGTCAACCTTCCCCAGTTCGCGGAACTCATCGTCGCGGATGACCATGTCGTCCCAGCCGCTTTCGCCGCGTACCTCGACGGTGACCATCGGGCTCAGGCCGTTGATCGTGGATCGCACCCAAAGCTTCTGGGTGAAATTGAAGCTCCACGGCACCGCCATGTTGTCGGGCCGCAACGAAGAATAGGGCTCGCCCGACGGCGGCTTCAGCACCATCCACGCATCGGGGCCGTATTCCTTACCGCCCACCGACGGATGACGGCCGCCGTCGTCGCAGCGCAGGCTGAGTTCCCCGTTCGGATGGTAGTTGCGGATTTCCTTGATCCATACGATGGCCATTCTCACCCCTCCAGTGATGCGCACATGCCGTGCACAACCAGAGGATTAACCTCCTTACGTTGCATTAACAATCGGTTGTTGCCTGTATTGCCGCAAAGCGACATCTAACGAATAGACCTCCCCACCGCCCGCATGCGGGTATGGCCCAAGCCGCAATATTCCCCGCATTGAAGGACCAACTCGAGGCCGGAATGGATTTCGATTACCCGTACTTGCCCAGGCAGCAGCGCCAGCTCATGGCCCTGCACCACCACGGAATGGACCGTGTCCACCGAGGCGATGTGCAAAGTGTAGGTGCGGCCGGCCTCCAGGTCCAACGCCGGCCAGAACTGGAAGCGGCGCGCCACCACCGGAATTGCGGCGCCCGGCGGCGGGTGGACCAGGGGAAGGCCGTCACGCTCACCCACTTGGTAGGTATCGACGAAGGCCTCGGCCTGGCGCAGGAAGTCGTCGGGCTGCTGGGCGTAGGCGTCGGCCGGTGCAGCATCGGAAAGGCGCCAGCCCGGCCACGCCGCCAGCAGCCCCAGTGTGGCGGCGACGAACAGGGCGGCCCCCAGGCGGTCGAGCCGAGCGGCATCAGCCATGGGTTTTCTCCCGCCACAGCAGGCGGCCGAGAACCTGCACCACGAAGATCACCCCGCCCAGCACGGCGATGGCGCCACCCGCCCCCACCACACCCATGGACACCAGTTTGAAGACGCTATCAAGGCCCTGCTCGGCCCCGGCGGTCTTGCGCGCCACTCCGGCCAGACCGGCGAGATAGAAGCCCAGGGCGTGGAGCAGTTGGCCGCCACCATAAAGCAGGAACTGCGCCCGCACCCAGCCTCGGCCACCACCCAGGCCCCGCTCCAGCGCCGGCAACAGCTCGACATGGATCAGGCCCATCAGCACCAAATTCACCCCGCCGATGACCGCGTGGTAATGGGACGGCGTGCGGGTATCGGCCACCCCGAGGGCGAAGCCGGCGCCACCGCCCAGCGCGAATACCGCCAGCGACAGGGCGAGCGCCAGCACGGCGGGAGAGTTCCAATCGCGCGGATTATTGACCAGCCGCCATGCCACCCCTGCCCCCATCACCAGGGGCGGCAATGGCAGCCCCAGCCATAGCAGGCGGGTGAAGGCCTGGGCATGGGGCAGGCCCAGCACATCCAGCCGATAGGCCGTCAGCCCCGCCAGCCCCGCCAGGGCGAGACCGGCGAAGCAGGCGCGCGACAGCAAGGGCGGCAGCGCCGCCTGGCCGAAGGCGCGCTCGGTAAGGGTTTGCCAGCCCAGCAGCAGCAGGGCGGTGTTGACGAATTGCAGGACGTGGCCGCCGCCCCAAAACAGGCGCTCGTTCAGGTGGTCAATGTCGGTGCCGGCGGGAATCAGCAACGCCGCCAGCCCGAAGCAGGCCAGGGCGACCAGCAGGCAGAAGGCCGCCGATTGTACGCCGGCGGTTTCGGGCGCCCGCCGCACCAGCGTGCGTGCCGCCGCCAGGGAGGTGCCGATGCCAATCAGCGCCAGGCCCGTGTAATAGAGCGGGTGCACCAGGACCGGCACGTAGTTGTTGAGCGATGCCTCGCCCCACCCGGCCAGCGTCGGCACCAGCAACAGCGCACTGCCAAGCGCCGCCACGGCCAGGCTGGCGAAGCCCAGGTTACGCCCGGCCGGCGCCGCCGGCACGCTCAACGCCCCCAGCATAGCCAGCAGCCAGACCTGGAACGAAAACACCACGTGGGTGACCAGTCCCTTGTGGAAAAAATCACTTCCCCACGGCAGGTGGTCCTGAAGCCCGGGGGTGCGCGATGCCGCCAGCAGCAGGGCAAGCGCCCCAGCCATCGCCAGCGCGCCCAAGGCCAGCAGCAGCCAGCCGCGCAACTCGGCACGGGCGTGGGCGTCCAGCGCATTCCTATCCCAGGCGACCTTCATCGGTACTCCCTTCTTCCCCCAGATGGGAAAGCTGCAAGCAAAAGCCAATGCTCGTGGACCTTTGGCCTGGACCGATGGCCGTGCGCCCTGCCCTCCGCCCAATTGACGACGGGGCCGGCGAAAGCTGTGGTGGGGCGACGCCTCGGCTACCTTTCGGGTGTTTTCCCGACTTGCAGCCGAGGACGCGCGTTCCCAAATCCTGATTTGACAGCGCCAAGAAGTCATGGCCTACTTTGATCACGTATTGGTATGACCATGGAGTAATACTTTAATTTAAGATTCCTTATTGTGCGGCGCACAAAGAATGCGCTGCAACGCAACAAAATAACGCCGCCTGGGGAGGCGCCCATGGGAGACGACTTCATCGTCGAAACCCGTAACTTGACAAAAGAATTCAAGGGATTCGTCGCCGTTTCCGACGTCAGCCTAAAGGTACGTCGGCACACGATCCATGCCTTGATCGGCCCCAATGGGGCCGGCAAGACCACGTGCTTCAACCTGATCACCAAGTTCCTGCCGGCCTCACGCGGGTCCATCTTGTTCAACGGCCGCGACATCACCAACGCAAAGCCCGCCGCCATCGCCCGCCAAGGCATGGTGCGCAGCTTCCAGATTTCAGCCGTATTCGGCCATCTGACCGCGCTGGAGAATGTGCGGGTGGCCTTGCAGCGCAAGCTGGGCACCTCGTTCCAGTTCTGGAAGTCCGACCGCAGCCTGAAGGCCCTGGACGGTCGCGCCGAGGAACTGCTGGAAGCGGTGGGTGTCATCGATTGGCGCGACGTGCCGGCGGGCGAGCTGTCCTACGGGCGCAAGCGGGCGTTGGAGATCGCCACCACCCTGGCGTTGGACCCCGAGATGCTGCTGCTGGACGAACCCATGGCCGGCATGGGCACCGAGGACGTCTCGCGCACCGCCGAACTGATCCGGCGGGTCGCCAAGGACCGCACGGTGCTGATGGTGGAGCATAACCTCTCGGTGGTCGCCGACCTGTCCGACACCATCACCGTGCTGAAGCTGGGCAAGGTGCTGGCCGAGGGTCCCTATGCCGAGATCTCCGCCAATCCCGAGGTGATCGAGGCCTACATGGGCCATGGAGTGGGCGGCCATGCATGACGGCGCGTTGCTGAAGGTCGAAGGATTGCAGGCCTGGTACGGCGAGTCCCACATCCTGCACGGCATGGATTTCGAGATCCGTCCCGGCTAGG
>Ga0306923_10001908_pt1 | contig 18773 bp, 16 predicted proteins | sample sta12Can44000108_FD_203841 | JGI IMG/M metagenome (GOLD analysis project Ga0306923, IMG submission 203841) | Lab enrichment of tropical soil microbial communities from Luquillo Experimental Forest, Puerto Rico - statanox.12C.anox.44.000.108 (v2)... | ecosystem: Environmental > Terrestrial >... | reverse complement strand
TCGCCGTGGAGCTGATTGAACGAGAGGGTCCCGCTCGATTCGGTGGCGGGAAAGACCTTGATGGGAATGTTCACGAGGCTAATTTTTAGAAACCCCTTCCACGTCGGTCGTGCGGCCATGGAGAAATTGAACCCTACTGTGCCGGAGATGTCGAGATCTTCCGCGCGGCTCAGGCGGGGGCACAAGCCACGAGCAGTTTTGGGAAGAACTGACGCCTCCTCAACGCCGGTCGAACAACAACCGATAGACCAAGCGGGGAGGTCGACCGATGAAAACCGCTCGCACGCTCTTCGCTCTCGCGCTCGTGTGTCTTCTTGTCGCCGCTTCCGCGCAGGCAGCCCAACAGCACGTCGTCAATCCCGATCAACTAACAGCGACGATGACGCAGAAAACCGCCGGCGAAGCCGCCGATCGCGCCTCGGTGCGCGAGGCACTCGGGCGTACCGAGGTCCGAAATGTTGCCGCCATGATGGGCGTCGATCTTGATCGAGTCAACGCCGCGGTCGACACCATGCAGGGCGCGGATCTGGACCAAGCGGCGTCTGCGGCCCGCCGCGTCAATCAAGAGATCGTCGGCGGGGAGTCGAGCGTGACGCTCACGACCACGACGATCATCATCATTCTTCTGGCGATCATCCTGCTCGTCGTCATCGTCAGGTGATGTCGGTCCGACTTTCTCAGCATGTGATCCTTACGCTGCTCACGGTCTTGCGGGGAGGCTCAACTTCCTAGCAACAACTTCCCCGCAACCCGGCGCCGCCTGCAAACCGGATGGCGTTCCATGCCAGCCTGCGATTTGGCGCGAGACATGGTGCACCTCGAACACCTTGTGGCCAACACTCCGGTTTGCGTGCGATATTACTCCTTCATGGAGACCAGTCTTGCGCGCTCGCCGTCTGTGTGGCTCCGTCTCTCCACGATGGCAGCCCTATTGTGGCAGCTGTCAACGATTCGGGTGGTCAGCGGCACAACCACTGCCCAAGCGGGAGCGCCGTTTCCCACGCTCGTCGAGCGCGACTACATCGCACGCGACTTCAAGTTCAGCTCGGGCGAGACCATCCCCTCGCTGAGGCTGCACTACCGGACCGTTGGGGCACCCGTCCGCGATTCGACCGGGGTTGTCCGAAACGCCGTCCTCATCTTGCACGGCACGGGCGGATCCGGCGCCGGGTTCCTCGCCTCCACCTTCGGCGGTCAGCTTTTCGGCACCGGGCAGCTGCTCGACGCAAGCCGCTACTTCATCATCATTCCGGACGGCATCGGACACGGGAAGTCGAGCAGACCAAGCGACGGTCTCCGCATGCGTTTTCCCAAGTACACGTACGACGACATGGTTCGATCGCAGCATCTGCTGCTCACCGAAGAGCTCCACATCAACCATTTGAGGCTCGTGATGGGCACGTCGATGGGCGCGATGCACTGCTGGGTCTGGGGCGAAATGTATCCGGGCTTTGCCGACGGGCTCATGCCGCTTGCAAGCGCCCCGACGGCGATCGCCGGCCGGAATCGCGTCATGCGCAAGATGATCATGGACAGCATCACCGAGGATCCGGACTGGCTCCACGGAGACTACGTCGAGCAGCCGCGTCGAGGCCTCGTGGGCGCGCTGAATATCCTGATGATGATGACCAGCAGCCCGCTGCAATGGCACCGAACCGGACCCACGCGAGACGACGCCGATCGCTGGTATGAGGATCAGATCCGCTCCCGCCTGATGACGACGGATGCGAATGACATGCTGTATCAGTACGATGCGTCCCGAGAGTACGATCCCTCACCGGCACTCGAAAAGATCACGGCAGCCGTGCTCGCCATCAATTCGGCCGACGACGTCGTGAACCCGCCCGAGCTCGGACTGATGGAAAGGCTGATGCCGCACGTGAAGCACGGGCGCTACGTGCTGATTCCGACGAGCGAATTAACTCGCGGCCATGGCACACATTCCCTGCCATCGGTCTGGGGCCGCTACCTGGCCGATTTTCTCCAGGAGCTGGAGCATTCGAAGACCGCAGGGCCAGGCGCTCTTCGACGATGAGCGACCCCCAACACCGCCTCGTGTGCGAACGGACCGCAAATGACGCCCTTCGATGACGCGACGGTCGGACCAGTCCGGATCGCTGTGACGCCTGGAGGAGCGACGTTCGCGGCGGGACCGTCACGGTTTGCGCCAGGCGCGATCGTGGCGGGTCGTTACCGGCTCGTGGCGCTCCTGGGGCGCGGAGGGATGGGCGAGGTCTATCGTGCCGACGACTTGACCCTCGACCAGCCAGTCGCGCTGAAGTTCCTGCCGGACGGTGTCGCCGAGACCGATGCACGCGTCGCGCAGTTCCATGACGAACCTGGCGGCGTGGTGGTCGGGGCCGATGATCGCGTCCCTCATTTTGGTGAGCGCCGCCGCCTGGTTCGCGTACTCCGCAGCTCGAGTCGGTCAGCCGCTCTTTGGACAGGTCCTGGAGGACTGAATGGATCCGATCAGACGCAGAATACTGAAGTCGGGCGCCGCGGCGGCGGTGGTGGCCACCGCGCCGCGCGTGTTCGCTGACCGGGCTGAGCAAAAAGACGCTGCGATGTCCTTCTACGAAAAGGGTCCCACTCGCATCCATTATGAGGAAGCCGGTTCCGGCTTTCCGTTGCTGCTCATCGCCGGCGGGGGGTTGAACTCGACGATCTCGGGCTTGAAGCGCGGCGACCCCTTTGACCCAATCGAGGAGTTCAAGGGAGAGTACCGGTGCATCGCGTCGGACCTCCGCAATGCCAATGGCGGCCAGTCTTCCGGCCCGCTCGAAATCGACCGACCATGGGATGCATACACCGATGACCATCTCGGTCTGATGGATTATCTGAGGGTCGAGCAGTTCATGGTGATGGGCTTCTGCATTGGCGGCCCCTTCATCTGGAACCTCTTGAAGCGCGCCCCTGATCGCGTGGTCGCGGCCGTGCTGGCGCAGCCCAGCGGGTCACGCCCGGAGATGCGCGATCTCTTCTACGAGACCAATATGAAGGGCTGGGGTCCCGAGTTGGTCAAGCGCCGACCCGACATCACGATGGAAACGGTCGACAAGTTTCTGACCAAAATGTACCGCACCAACGCCGATTTCGTTTTCACCGTGACACGCGATTTCGTGCGGAATTGCCAGACGCCCATCCTGGTCCTGCCGGATGACATCCCGGCGCATCCGTACGCCGTCGCCATGGAAGCTGCGATGCTCGCGCCGAAGGCCGAAGTGAGCATGTTCCCGTGGAAGGAGCCCAAGGAGCGGATTCCTCTGGCCGTGCGCCAGATTCGTTCTTTCCTTCGGGCCCATCGGCCTGATCCGGGATAGCTCACCGCGACGCGAGACAGGGCATCACTGATAGGAGATCCCGAGCTGTTTGGCAACCGTCGCCAACCGCGGATGAGTTGTCCATCACTCTACGGCGTTGAGCCGACCCTCGGCGTCACGCGGAACAACCCGCCGGAATTGGCGTCCTCGAGCATCCACAATGCGCCGTCGGGACCGACTTCCACATCGCGAATGCGGTGCCCGACATCCCAGCGTTCGGCGGGAGCAGCGCCGCCCTTGCCATCGAACGTGATGCGGTTGAGTGTCCGCGTTGCCAGACCGCCCACCAGGGCGGATCCCCGCCACTGCGGGAACATCGTTCCCGTGTAGAAAGTGAGGCTTCCCGGCGCGATGATCGGCGTCCAGTAGATGACGGGCTTGGTGAGGTCTGGCCGCGTATCCGGACTTGGGATCGGAACGCCATTGTAATTGGTGGCGTAGGAGACGAGCGGCCATCCGTAATTCTTGCCGGGCTCGATCAGGTTCAGCTCATCGCCGCCTCTTGGACCATGCTCCACCTCCCAGAGCCGGCCGTCTGGTGCGAACGCCAGCCCGTACGGCGTACGGTGGCCGCTGGTCCACGTCTCTGCGGGCGCCGAGTTCGGGCCCGGAAAGGTGTAGGTGCTGACCACGGCCGCGGCTTTGGCGGCTTCCGTATCGCGCGGCGGATCGATCAGGGGAACGCTTGCCGCGCCAGTCTTTCCGGCCATCGGATTGCCCGGCGCAGGCTTTCCGTCGAGCGTCAAGCGCAGGATTTTCCCGAGCTCCTGATTGGGATCCTGGGCGGGCGTCATGCGCATCCGATCGCCGACGGCGAGGAACAAATACCGGCCATCGGGAGAAAAAGCGATCTGGGCGCCGAACTGTCCGCCCCTCCCTTTGGGCATCTGGCGCCAGAGCACCTGCAGGCCGTCCAAGCTCGCCGTGCCCTCGCCGATTGACAGCCGAGCCCGGGCCAGCGCGAGGCTCGACCCTCCCTCGCCCGGCTCTGAATATGTGAGGTAGACGTCGCGGTCGGTTGCATAGTGGGGCGAAAGGAAAACACCCAGCATGCCGCCTTGGCCCTGATACAGAACGGCCGGAACATTTGCGACCGGTGTCTTCGCGCCCTCCTGGGTCACGAGCCAGAGGGGACCGACCTTCTCGGTGATCAACATCCGTCCATCGGGGAGGAAGGCGATACGCCACGGCAGGTTGAACGTGGCCACTTGGGTCATGATGAAGGGCAGGCTCGGCTCCGGCTTCTGATCACCCGCATTGATCTGTGCATCCGTCCCGGTTGATACGAGAGCCAGAAACAGCGCCGCAAAAGGTAACTTCGTCATCGGGTTCCTTCTCCTCTTTCTCACGGAATTGAGGTTACGCGATCCGGGCGTCGTGCGCTAGTCTCGCGAGTCCTCTATAGGCGGCGGTGCTGGTTGCGCGGCCGGCGATCATTCAGCGATTCGGCGAATCGAAACCCACGCGCCGCAGCAGGTCGCTCATACGCGCGTCGGAACGCAATGCGTCCAATCTCGGGTCTCCATTGACCCACATCGCAAAGAAGCCGGAGCGATCCTGGGAGGCCCGCTCGAGCCAGTGGAAAGCCTTGTCCACCTCTCCCAATGCCGCACACACCGTGGCAAAACCGAGCGGCTCGGCATAGTCTTGTTCGAAGGTCTCTTGCATGTCCGCGAGCAGCTGCCGCGCTACTTCAGTGCGACCTGACGCTGCGTAGACCCGCGCGAGTTCCAGCGTCGTGAAGGTCGTTCCCACAGACCGGGGGACAGCCTGCAACGCACGGATCGCTTCCTCGTAGAGCGCCTTGAGGCCGTAGGTGAGCCCGAGCCAGTAGTATCCCATCGGAAAGTTCGGATCCATCTCCACGACTTCCCGGCATAGATCGATCGCTTCGTCGTACATCCGCGCCCGTATGAGCACCCAGGCGACGTGATGGCCGACGATGGCTGACAGCGGTTCGAGTTCCAATCCATGCCTGACCTCTCGTATGGCCTCGTCGTGCCTGCCTTGCGCAGACAGGAGCATGGCGTAATAGTCGTGAGCCAGTGAGTAGTCGGGCATCAGCTCAATGGCTCGGCGGAGACTTTGTTCCGCCTCCCTCCATGCCCAGTCCTGCGAACATTGGATCATTCCCAACGCCGCCAGGGCCTCCGAGAGTTGGGCGTCGATATCCAGTGCTTTCAGGGCGGCCGCTTTCCCTTTGGCCGCAAACCCCCTCGCCGGACTTGGAATGAAAAAGCTGAGCACCATGTAACCATCAGCCAAGCCTGCGTACGTCTGCGCATAGCTCGGGTCTCTTTTGACCGCCTCATGGAAGTACTCGATGCCCCTCCTCAGTCCATCCGCAGTCCTCTTGTTCAAGTAATACCGTCCCTTGAGATAGAGGTGGTACGCGTCCGTGTTTTTCGTATCACGCTTGCGCAGGCGCGCTCTTTCCGGGCCGGTCAGCTTGAGACGCAGTCTTTCTGAGATCTGTTTCGCGATCTCATCTTCGACTGTGAAGATGTCGGTCGCCTTCCGGGAAAAACGTTCGCCCCAGAGCTGAGACTCGCGCGGCACATCCACCAGTTCGACCTGAACGTTCAAGGTTTCGCCACGCTGCATCACCTTCCCCGTCAACAGCGCGCGAACATTGAGCCGCCGCCCGACGTTCCCCGGGTCGCCCTCTTGCCCCTTGAAGCTGAATGCTCTGCTGCGCGGCACCACCCGCAGCCTCGGAATCTGCGAGAGCGTGTTGATCAAGCTTTCAGCGATGCCGTCGCTGAGGTATTCAGTGTCTGGAGTCCCGGCCGCGTTGACAAATGGCAGCACTGCCAGCGACTCGATCGTTTCACGCGGCTCGAGGACTGCAGGCGGGGCGGGCTGCGCTCCAACCGCGCGCAGGTTGAACGCGAGGTCTCGCGCAGACTGGAAGCGCTGTTGCGGTTCCTTCTCCAGGCAGTGGGCAACCACCCTTTCCAGGTCCGCCGGAATCTGAACGTTGGATCCAAGGTTCGAACCAAGGCGCGGTGAATCCTCAGTCAAAATCGCTGCGATCGTTTCCGCTGCCGTGGGACGGACGAAAGCACCCTGCCCGACGAGCATTTCATAAAGCACGCACCCGAGCGAGAAGATGTCGCTTGGAGCCCCCGCCGATATGCCCCGCACCTGCTCGGGGGACATATAGGCCACCGTCCCCATTACGATGCCAGGCTGAGTAGCTGTGAGGTCGGGCGCGCCCGGCGCGGAAGATGAGCCCGGCACCGGCACCCACCGCGCCAGCCCGAAATCGAGGATCTTCACCCGTCCGTCCGATGTCAGGAAGACATTTTCCGGCTTGAGGTCGCGGTGAATGATCCCCTTCGCGTGCGCGGCCGAGAGTCCTTCTGCGACGGCGATCGCAATCTCGACCGCCTTCTGCCATGGGGGCACCGAACGCGAGAGCCGGCTCCGAAGGGTCTCGCCCTCGAGCAGCTCCATGACCGCGTAAGGGGTACCACGGTTGTCGCCGAAATCGTGAATTGCCAAGATGTTGGGGTGGTTGAGCGTCGCAACAGCTTTGGCTTCACGCTCGAAGCGGGCAATAGCATCTCGATCGCCTACGAGATGCTCAGGAAGAACCTTGATCGCCACGTCTCGCTCGAGGCGCCAATGCCTCGCGCGATACACTTCGCCCATACCGCCAGCACCGAGGGGCGACAGGATTTCGTACGGCCCGAGCTTCGCGCCAGGAAGTAGCGTCACGTTACCAGGAGTCCTTGGAGAGAAGGATATCAGGCGGCAAGACCCGGACCGCCTTGAGGCAAAGACAGCCGATTCACGGTACCGACCTCACGGCGAGCCGGCCAGCAAACGGCAGAAGCACCACGCCGACATCAACCTAGAATTGCGTCTTTGGGAGTCGCTCCCGACGCCGCGGTTTTACTCGAAATTGCGCGTGTCAGAGCGCCAGCTTCTCACGCTCATCGGCCAGCATGATAGAGGTGCAGCGGCGCTCTCGCCTCAGTTATCGGAGGCGGCACGTTGCCCTTGACCGCGAGCCATAGAATGCGATTGAGCATCTGATCATCGCCGCGATCGGGTGCGGTGAAATCGTATGCCTCCGACATGGCTGCGGCGAGCGTGTTGGCAGGGTTCGTTTCCGTCATGCTGGCGCGGGGGACCAGAGCCGACCACGGCGACAAATCAGCCGAATCTGCAAAGAGGTCGGCGAGAGAACGACTGAAATAGTCATATTTCGAGAGCCGATCCAGCCCGAGGATGTCCTCGATTGCCGCGACAACGTCGGTCGTGTTGACGAAGCGATGGATGGTTCCAGGGCGGCTGTAAGCAGAGATGGCATAGAACGGCGCACGATGTGAGTCCACATGGTCGGGGCCTGCCTGCGCGTCGTCCTCGACGACGAAGACGACCGTGTCTCGCCAAAATGGCGACTTCGAAAGCGCCTCTACAATGCGGCCGAGCGCGAGATCGTTGTCTGCCATGTAAGCTTGTGGCGTTGGATAACCTGCGCGCGCTCCCGCTGTGTGGTCTCCTGGGAGATGCATGATCTCGAGACTCGGCATGTGGCCGTCTTGGGCAAACTTCTGGAGCTCCGCGATCCAGGCATCTGCCCGTCGTTGATCTGGAATACGAAGATTGAATGGCGGGTATTTCGGGCTGATGTCCGGAGCCAAGTCGCGTTGGGTCACCGGCCAACCCTCCGTTTTTATCATCTCGCCGTAGTCGCGAAAACTGATCCCCTTCTTTCTCGCCAGGTGCCAAAGGAAGCCGTTCAATGGCTCGTCGATCTCGTCACCGTCCACGTCTGAACGCCGCTCCGAATAGACCGACGGAATGAGTTTCTCCCCGTAATCGGTGACGTACGCGGCCGTAGACCAGATGTGCCCTTGCGAGCTGACCTCGGCATTTGTGAAGAACCTGTCGAAGACGCCGAACCGGAGCGCCAGCGCATGGTGGTTCGGGGACACCGAGGGGCCGAAGAACACGAGATTCGCGTCGCCATCTCCTTCTTGAAGGTCGCCGAGCACCTGATCGTAGGTTCGGTTCTCCTTGATGATGTAGAGCACGTGGTTGAAGGGCGGGTATTTCCTGGCCGACCGCTTATCGTTCCAACCGTTCGCCTCCGCGACGCGCTGAGAGAGCTTCGACAACTCGGGCGCGCGCCAACGATCGGGACAGATCCGGAGGGTTCCGTTGAGCTGCCCCAACGCGTACCCGAAAGGCCGATTGATTCCGTGTCCGGGAGTCGGACCATCTGGATTGGGCCGGCTGCCATGGCCCTTTCCACTGAGGATCAGGAGCCTCCCGCCGACGTCGAGGAGGGCGGTTGGATACCAGTCGGACGGAATGCGACCTTCCGGCTGCCATCGTTCAGGCTCTCCCGCAGAAGGCTGTCCTGACGCGTTGAAAACCGCCACGGCGTTGTTATCCGCCTCCGCGACAAACAGCCTCGACCCGTCGGGCGAGAGGGCCAGCGCGTTCGGAGTGCTCCCCTCGGATGGCCCGCCTGGTGCGGCATCGGCGAAGTACCCCAGCACCTTCCGTTGCCCCGTATCGACAACCGCGATCCGATCAGACGTTGCCAACGCAACGAATAAGCGGGCTCCGGACGCCGTCGAGATCAGAGACGACGGCCGCGCGCCCACAGTTAACTCACCCGACGGCGCCAGCCGCCCGCCGGGCTGTGCTTGAAAGACCGCTATGGTGTTCGCGCCCCACGCCGACACGTAGACCATGCCGTTTGTCGCGAGCTCGACGCCGTAGGGGTAGTGGCCAGTCTCAAACCGGCTGACAACACGTGAGGTCGTCAGATCGATGACGGCAAGGCTATCGCCGACGTTTTCTGCGACATAGAGATACCTTCCGTCGGCGGACACCGCGATTCCCGCCGGGTACCGCGACCCAGGCTTTGCGTCTCCATCGGCTAGGGACACCTTACGCTGAAGTGCGGCCGATCCCTTCTCCCACGAGTAGCAGAAGATCGAGTCGTCCCAGCCACCCGACACATAGAGCGCCCTGCCGTCTCGCGAAAACGCGATGCCGGCAAACGCGGCCGGCTGGCCGAGGGTTTGAACGACGCGCCTCGAGCGTAGATCGATGATTTGCAATCCCTGCTCTCGCCAACCCGCAAGAACAACGGCCACTCGATTGCCGTCAGGGGCAACGGCCATCGCCAGAGGCATGCTTCCCAGGTCGATGGCATCTCCGATTGGATCGAGCCGGACTCCAGTCGCCAGGGGCGTCGTGTAGGGGCGCGCCTGAGTCGTAACGCGACCCCGGTGGAGGGCCGTCGCCAGGACGAGGACGGCAGCCGCCGCGCCAACAACAAACGCCGAACGGGCGCTCCCCTTCACACCACTCCGTCGTGAAATAAATGGGGCGCTTCAGCGCCCGACTCATGCTGCGGCTGTGCACGCACGGAGGTGCCGAACGCGACGAGCGCGCCGAGCATCATTCGCATGTTCATGCCTCCCCTCCTTCCGCGATTGTTCTGTGAGGAGGCGAGCGTTTGGAGGACCAGTTCGCTCAAAGCGGATGCGGCCACTTCTAATCGATCCGGCGGCTTGGATCAAGTGGTATCATCTCAACCTGGTAATGGCGGCCTCAATGAATAACCACTTGGCGAGCTTCTCGGCCGGCCTCCTGGTTCGCATCGACGCTCGCGCACGCGAAGGGCTGCAGCAGCAGGTGTATGCCGCCGTTCGGCGGGCGATCCTCGACGGCGTGCTCGGTCCCGGGACGCGGCTTCCGTCCTCTCGGACGCTCGCGGAGGATCTGCGCGTGTCGCGAACAACCACGCTGCTGGCGTATGAGCAGCTGCTGGCGGAGGGCTATCTGGCCGCGCGTCACGGATCGGGCACGTTCGTCGCGGAAGAACTTCCCGACGATCTTCCACAACGAGTGGCGCCGCGGCGCCTCGCGCGCACGGGACATCCGCAAATGTCACGGCGGGGCGCGGCACTGGCATGCGTTCCTGGAGCCTCGCGACGACTTGGCGGCCCCCCCCGCGCGTTTCGTCTCGGCGTGCCGGCCCTCGATCTGTTTCCCGTGCGGCTGTGGTCACACCTCATCACCCGACGCCTGCGCTCGATGACGCTCCGCCAGCTCGATTACTCCGACGTGGGGGGATTTCGAGATCTGCGGCAAGCTGTCGCGGAATACGTGCAGGCGGCGCGCGGCACCACGTGCACCGCGGATCAAGTGTTTATCGTCGCCGGCGCGCAACGTGCGTTGCAGATGATCAGCACCCTGCTGCTCGATCCGGGCGACCGCGTGTGGCTTGAAGAACCCGGGTATCCCGGCGCCCGCAGTGCGCTGACACAGGCCGGCGCGCACATCGTCCCCGCCCGTGTGGACCTGCACGGCATCGACGTCGCGGCGGCTGCACGGCAGGCGCCACACGCGCGCCTGGCGTACGTGACACCGTCAAATCAGTTTCCGCTCGGCGTTCCGATGAGCTTGATGCGACGACTGGCGCTCCTAAAGTGGGCGAGCAAGGCGGGAGCCTGGATCGTCGAAGACGACTACGACAGCGAATTCCGGTACACGACGCGGCCGTTTCCGTCCCTGCATGGTCTCGATGCCGACGGTCGCGTCATTTACGTCGGCACGTTCGCGAAATCAGTGTTTCCGGCCATGCGCCTCGGCTTCGCGATCGTGCCTATCGACCTTCGCCAGCAGTTTCTCGCGGCTCGCGCGGCGACCGACGTCCATCCGCCCCTGCTCGAACAGATGGCACTCGCCGATTTCATCGGTGGGGGCCACTATGCCACCCATCTGAGACGGATGCGGTCGGCTTACCGCGAACGGGTCGAGGCGCTCGCCCACGCCGCAACGACACTATGCGATGGCGCGCTGCGACTGCGGCCGATTCAGACGGGACTGCACGCAGTCGCGGATCTGGATGGCGTCGACGAGGAGCGGGTGTGCGAAGAAGCAGCCGCGCGCGGGATCGAGGTCGCGCCGTTGGGCATGTACTTCTTCGGGCGTCGCACGGCCACTGGGCTCCTGCTCGGTTTCGCGTCTACCCCACCGGACGTGCTGCGGCGAGGCATGGAGCGGCTTGCGGATGCGATCGACGCCGCTCGACGCCCGATCCGCAAGCAGGACGCGCGAGCGGTTAGCGCGGGGTCGTAATGTGATGGTACCGGGACGGCTCGTGGCGCACTCGGCCCCGTCGCGTTGACGGGCGGCGGCGCCGCGGTTACGCTCGGCGTCGTGGCACGGCCGGGTTGTCCGGCCTGTGTTTCTTTGAGTGTTGGCCGCGTGTTTGATCGTCGTCGGCCCGTCGAGCGCAATCACGGTCAGCAGACTCGATGATCGCCTCGCATGTTGCGGGCGCTGATCGCGGTCGCCCGGATCGCTGACACCGGCGACCGCGCAGCTTGCCGCGCGCTATCACGGTAACCGACGCGACGTCGCTGGAGTGTCCATGATCCGCAACCGCTCCGTACCAACCGAGACCGTTCTCCCCCACATCGTCTATCAGAGCGTCGCCGACGCGATTGCCTGGCTGACGACACATTTTGGATTTGCTGAGCATTACCGGTATGGGGAATCTAAAGGGTCAGTCGCCGGCGCCCAGATGCATCTCGGCGACGCGTGGATCATGCTCAGGAGCGCACGTCCAGGCTCGGGGAGCCCGGCCCAACTGGGCGGCGGAACGCAAAGCCTCACCGTGTTCGTCGATGACGTGGATGCGCATTTCGAACGAGCGAAATCGACGGGGACCAGAATCGTGGAAGAGCTCCATGAGACTCCATATGGCGAACGGCAATACGGAGCCGAGGACCTCGACGGTCACCATTGGCTGTTTTCGCGACATGTTCGAGATGTGAGTCCAGATGAATGGGGAGCGAGAGTGTCGCAGGACGTCCAACGGTAGGTGCGGCGGCCTTGGCACTCCATCGTGGCAGGATCGGGGTATTTAAGAGCGCTTCGCGCCTGGGAGTTTTGTCAGCGTTCGGATCTCAATCAGCCGATAGCCGCCCTCCACGCGCACAAACTGAGGAGACTCGTCGGCGACCCAGAATTCGGCCCGTCCCACAGATAGCTGAGCGGCCACTTCACCGCTCTCATTCTCGACGCGGAATAATCGCGGTCGCACCGAACGCAGCCTTGTAGAACTCGACTGCTCTCGCCCCGTTTCGAACCGAGAGCATGGGAACGACCGCGATATGCTGATCTTGCGTCACAAGGTGCCCTCTCTTGCTGCCTACAATATCGTTGATGGCCGTGGGCAAATGCAGCCGCAATCGTCAGCCGGCGATCGGGTGGGGGGCACCTCGCGTCGCTCTATACTGGAACGCCTCACGCGGGAGGCTCTTATGAGAGTCAGTCAGACCGGCCGTTTCATTGCGCCTTTGATGTTCAGCCTGTTCGCGGTTGGCCATGCTCAGCAGCAACCGCCGATCGGCGTCCCTGTCCCGCCGCTTGGCACTGGACCATGGCTGTTCGACACCGCGGAGCAGCACAAGATCCGCGTCAGCGTGGTCACCAAAGGGCTTTCACATCCATGGGCGATCGCGTTTCTTCCGGACGGAGGCATGCTGGTCACCGAGCGGCCCGGTCGGCTCCGCATCGTTCGCGACGGAGCGCTTGACCCACACGCGATCCCTGGCGTGCCGCAGGTCAGAACGGACGGCAACGGCGGTCTCATGGACGTCGCCCTCCATCCCCACTTTGTCGACAATCACTTCGTCTATCTCACCTACACCAAGCCCGTCGGCAATGGTAAAGGGGCACCGGCGCTCGCGAGGGCTAAGCTCGAGGGCAGCGAGCTTGTCGATGTCCGGGACCTCTTGGTCACTGACGCGTTTGAGGGTAACTCGGGACTCAACGGCCGCGTCGTCTTCGGGCGCGACGGCATGCTTTACATGTCAACTGGCGGCAATATCGGGAAGGTCTCGCAAGATCCGGCGAGTCTGCGAGGCAAGATTCTTCGTCTCGCTGACGACGGCTCCGTTCCGCGCGACAATCCCTTCGTCGGCCGCGAGGGCTACCGGCCGGAGATCTACACTTCGGGGCATCGCAATACGCTTGGCCTCATCGTCCACCCTGAGACCGGCGCTCTTTGGAACAACGAAAATGGTCCGAACGGCGGTGACGAGATCAACATCATCCTGCCGGGGCGCAATTACGGATGGCCAGTCGTCAGCTTCGGACGTGACTATGCTGGCCCGCGGATTTCCGAACAGCCGACGCACCAGGGGATGGAGCCCCCAATCGTGGTTTGGCTGCCTTCCATCGCGCCCGCCGGCATGGCTATTTACACGGGCAACCGCTTCCCTGCCTGGAAAGGCAACGTCTTCGTGGGTTCCCTCCGCCAGGGCGAAATACCGGGCACCGGCCACCTTGAACGCATCGTGTTCAACGCCAGGACGGAGGAACTGCGACGTGAGTCGATGTTGACGGAGCTCAGGCAGCGCATCCGCGAAGTGCGCGAAGGGCCCGACGGCTTCCTGTATTTGCTCACGGACGACGACGACGGCGCGCTCCTGAGTATCGAACCAGTCCCTTGAGCCTCAAGTGCGATGCGACCTCGGGCGGCGGCGCGGCCAGTCACACGGGATGGCATGATCGACGGCATGGCGTACTCGTACCATTGCCTCACAGCCGCAGACGTGCCGCTGATGAAGGGGTTGCTCACGATGTTCGGCCACGCGTTCGACGACGTGGCGACATACCAGAACGCGGTCCCGGACGACGGCTACCTCGGATCGTTGCTGGCGACGCGCCATTTCATCGCACTCGCGGCCACAGCCGGCCATGAGGTCGTGGGCGGCCTCGCAGCTTACATGCTCGATAAGTTCGAGCGTGATCGCCGCGAGATCTACATCTACGATCTGGCGGTCGCTGAGGAGCACCGGCGTCGCGGCATCGCCACGACGCTCATCCGGCGCCTCATCGACATTGCGCGGGAGCGTCGCGCGTACGTGATATTCGTCGAGGCCGATTCCGAAGATGATCCGGCCATCAAGCTGTACGAGTCATTTGGGACGAAGGAAGGGGTCTGCCACTTCGACATCGACGTCACGCGCCAGTGAGACGAGGCTGTTCCGGATTTCGAGGGGGAGGAGGCGGCCGTCACTTCGCGCTTGAGCCGAGGGTCACCGCGGTGATCGTTGGCAGATCACTGGCCGTCAGTGTCCAGCGTGCACCCTCGTCCAGCGAACGAAAGACACGGCCGTCGGCTGTGCCGAAGACGATGAGCGACCCTTCGGCGGCCAGGCACGCGGTATCAATGTTGGCGTCGAACCATGGCAGCCCATCGCTACACCGCACAAAGGTCGTATCGCTATCGAGCGGCTTTCGGTACAGCGCCGCCCGCCGACCCTGCGGACCTGTTGACGCCGACACCACGACCGTCTTGCCCGCCACGGCGACCGCGCGTGCGTAGTGCGCGTGCATGCCGTTAGTGATGAATCGCCACGAGTCTCCGGCGTCCCGGCTGAGACCGAACCCTTCGTACGCCGCAGCGAGCACGACCTCGGCGCGAGCGGGATGAGTGATCACCTGGTGGACATCTGCGTCGATGTTCACCGTCGGCGTCCACGAGCGCCCGGCATCGCGCGAGCGGACGACGCCGCCGACGTGGACGTTCACGTAAAGTGCGCCGTCCAACCCGACGGCAATCGACCGGACATCGGCCGGGTCGCCCCACGGCGTATACCACGTCTCGCGGCCCTGGACGGTCTCGAACGACTCGACCGGCTCTAGCCTGTCACCGACGAGGCGGAACAGGTGCGCCTGCTCGGTGCCGATCAGCAGGCCATTCGGCGTCGCGGCCACGCACGTCGCCCGCCGATCGGCGAGCGACGCGCGGTCGACCCAGCGGCCACCTGTCTGGTGCAGGAGCATGCGGCCCTCTGCGATCGCCCACACCTCGTCTCCCCGATGCGCAAGTGCGCTCACGCTACGCGCGGTGAACCCATCGACCGGTTCGAGCACTTCACCGCGAGACTGCCAGAGTCCGCTCTCGGTCCCGACCAGGAGGCGCGTGCTCATGTGTGTGGACGTCGGCAACCAGCGTGATCAGATCATTCAGTCGTCGTCCCGCTCGACGCTGACGCGAGTGGCGGTGATCGAGCCGTCCGCGTGGCGAGTGCCGGTGACCTCGGCCGACACGCCGTTCGTCAGTCGAACGCAGGGAACGCCTGTGAACTGCGTCGAGGCCGTCGTGGTCACCTTGGTCGTCTTGATCGTGAACGTGATCGTCGGGCAGGTCCCTGACACACCACTCACCTTTCCTTCTGCCTCGGCCTCCGTCCCGTCGGACGGATGGTCATCCTGCAGAGTGACCTCCGAGGCGACCACCGCCGAGCCGCTCAACACGCCCTTGACGTGAACGCGCTGGCCAACCTTGAGGTCTGTGAACGTGAGCTGTTGGGTGCCGTGACGGATCACTGCAGTCGTCGGAACCATTACGGTCGTTCCGTCCACAACCAACGTGCGGCCACTCACATTCATCATTGCAATCACGCCTTCCAACTCCGTGCCCTGCTGAGGTTTCCTGCGGTCTGTAATGCTCACGACCGCCTGCGCACCGTTCACGCTCACGACAACGTGAATCTCTTCTTGATCTTCAACGCCGGTAATCGCGGCGCGCGCGTCAATACCCGGGCCGCTGAATTGGAGGACGTCGTCACCGGACGGCACGCCAGTGAGTGTAAAACTCCCGCCCGGCGCTACCGTTGCTGCGATGCCGGTCCCCACGATGCTCACGGAGACGCCCATCGACGTGGCCCGCATGGACATCGGAAGGCTTCCAGCGGTGCTGAGCGTGCCGATGATGCTGGCGGTGCCAGAAGATGCCGGACCAGCTGGCGTGAGGGGCGTAGGCGAAGAGGGCGAGGAGGGCGACGTCGCCGAGCTGCCGCACGCGGGCGCCGTGATCGCGACCACGATGGCGCCGAGAACCGCAAGACGCATGTGATCCTCCCGTGCGCATTATCTCCCCTTCGCGCGGGTCGATGGTGACGAATGCGCTCCATCACGTTTTGTTGCCTAGTCGATCTCGAACGAACCCTCCACGAGCACTTCATTGAACACAAGACGGATGTCACCCTCAGTGGTGAGCACCGCCGTCGCGCCGGGGCCGCCCTTTCGGACGACAAATGTAAAAGGCACGCCCGTTCCGGCTCCCAGTCCCGTGATCGTGGCCACTCCGCTGAGCGTGGCTGTGTCACCTGAGATTCTGGCGCCGCTGATCTGCCCCGTGACGTACATCGCGTTCGTGGTGAATTCGGCACTGGCCGCTCCCGTCGCAGCCCGAGGGGCGCGCGCCAAGCATTCAAAGGACCCGGTGATCCGACCGCCCGCGGATTCGGCATGGAATGCCACGGTCGTCAGAACCGGCACGAAGCCGCCCGCACTGCCCGTTCCTCCTTCAATGATCGTCGTCCCGCCGCCCCGCACGTGACCTTGGGCGGGCGACTCTGCACCCTTCACGGATCTTGGCAAGATGGCCAATGACAGAATGAACGCCAGGATCAGCGGGATTCCCACGAGCGGGGCTCCCCAGAGCACGACGGTTCGAGATCCGTTACCAGTGTGTTTCAACATATGACCTCCCACCTCATGAGCTTCACTCAGAATGACGCAGCATATCCTCTGACTCGAGGTCAGTTGAGATCAAGCGAGTTCACCGCTTGAGACTTTTGTCTTCCAGTCGAGGGACTCCTCCAGCCCTGGAATCCCAAGGCGCCTCGTGTGCGTAGTGCTAGCATGTCAACCGCAGAACCCAACCGACGGTATGGAGGTGGTGATGAGTAAGTGCTGCGTTCTTTGCATTCTCGTGGTCGCCGACCTCTCAGGCGCCGCTCTGCCGGCTGCCGCGCAGCAGAATCCGCAACAGCCGCCAACCGTGGCGGCGTTCGTCCGAAACCGGTACATGGGCAGGAAGAATGAGATTGTGCGCTCTGCGGAAAAAATGCCCGAAGAATTCTACGGGCTACGCCCTGGGGCACAAGAAGAGGTCCGCACGTTTGGGCAGCACCTGGCGCACATCGCCAATTTCAATTTCCTCTGGTGCTCGCAGGCGAAGGGTGAGAAGAATCCAAACGCGGGGATCAATCTTGAAAAAACGTTGAAAACCAAAGCGGAATTCTTGAAGGCGCTGAACGACTCGTACACTTATTGCGATGGCGCGTACAACGCTCTGACAGACTCGTCGGGCGCGGAAGTCCTCAGCATTACGCAAGAGAGCGGCCGGCAAATGCAGCTGCCGCGAATGGGCCTGTTGCTCCTGAACCTCGGTCACAACGACGAAGTGTACGGCAGCATGGTCACGACCATGCGGATCAAGAGCATCGTCCCGCCGGCCTCCGAACGTCGTCCGCCGCAGCAATAACAGGATCCGGCCGCGACGCACCAGAAACCACGGGCTCATGCCGATGGCCCGACTGGCCGCGGAATTCGGTCCTCACGTCGGCGACCACTGAGACTCGCGGTCGGTTGACGCAGTGAGAAGCGTATGCAGACCAGGCGTATACTCCCGATTCGACGGACCCTCTCATGCGCGTGATCCGACTCTCGATAGTTGCCATCGCGGCTGTGGTCACCGTTGCCCCGTCTGCCCAACAGCCAGCCCAGGCGCCGCGTGCGGCCTCGAATCCCCGGCTCGAGCAGTACAAACGTGACGTCAGCCTCGAGGTCGACGGTCTCGGCGAGATGATTCAGCGGATGAACGACCAAGTCTTCAGCTTCGCCGAGCTCGGCTTCCAGGAATTCGAAACGTCGAAGTACTTGACTGGCGTGCTCCGGCAGAACGGCTTCACCGTGCAGGAACACCTGGCAGACATCCCGACGGCGTGGCTGGCGAGCTGGGGGGCTGGCAAGCCGGTCATCGCGCTGGGCTCCGATATCGACGACATCCCCCAGGCCTCGCAAAAGCCGGGTGTCGCCTATCACGATCCGATCATCGACGGTGCTCCTGGCCATGGCGAAGGGCACAACTCCGGCGTGCCGCTGCAGATTGCCGCCGCGCTGGCGGTGAAGAAAATCATGGAGCAGCAGCATCTGCCGGGCACGATTCGCGTCTGGCCTGGCGTCGCCGAGGAGCTCGACGGCGCGAAGGCGTATTACATACGTGCGGGCGCCTTCAGGGACGTCGACATCTCGATCTTCGCCCACGTCGGCTCCGCCATGCAGGTCACCTGGGGCGACAGTCAATCGAACGCGCTGGTCTCGGTCGAATACACCTTCAAGGGCGAGAGCGCGCACGCCGCCGCAGCACCGTGGCGCGGGCGCTCGGCGCTCGACGCGGTGGAGCTGATGGACATCGGCTGGAACTTCCGCCGCGAGCACCTCCGCCTCCAGCAGCGCTCGCACTACGTGGTCACCAACGGCGGCGATCAGCCTAATGTTGTCCCGCCGAACGCGTCGGTCTGGTACTACTTCCGTGAGACGGACTACCCGCACACAAAGCAGCTGTGGGCCATTGGTGATGCGATGGCCAAGGCCGCCACG
>Ga0306923_10001900_pt1 | contig 18786 bp, 17 predicted proteins | sample sta12Can44000108_FD_203841 | JGI IMG/M metagenome (GOLD analysis project Ga0306923, IMG submission 203841) | Lab enrichment of tropical soil microbial communities from Luquillo Experimental Forest, Puerto Rico - statanox.12C.anox.44.000.108 (v2)... | ecosystem: Environmental > Terrestrial >... | reverse complement strand
TGGAGGTGGGCTTGCTGTAGGACACCCGGTGGAAGTTGTGCTGGGTGCTGCCACCCGCGCTGACCGGACCGGTGGTCAGGTGCTGGCGGTGCTGGGGCGTCACGGTGGCGGTTCCGCCGGCAGCGGTGCTGACCACCACCGGCTGATGATGGTGGGAATGGTGGCCCGCCATGCCGCCGGCCGCGGTGGTCACCCCCGCGGAATGATGCTCCACGTGATGATGGTGGGCGGCCAACTCGGGGTGATGCTCGGCTCGGACCACTTGCCCCAGGTTGCGGGCGTGGACCAATCCCTCGGCCCGCATCTGGTGGAAGACCTGGCCCCAACCCTCGTGGCGGTGGGCGGCGGCGATGCGGTCCAGGCTCCAGGGATGGGTGCTGCCGCTGCGCAGTTCGGCGTCGTGCAGCGCCAGCGCGATCTTCTGCTCGCCGGCGGGCAGGCGGGCGAAGGCGCCCTCGTGCCAGGACGGATGGGCGCCCTCATGCCAGGACGAATGGGACGGCTCGGTCGACGGTGCCGGCTGGGCGCTGGCTACCGGGCGGGGCGTCGGGCCGGTGGGGCTGGTTGGGGTGGCCGGGCTGGTCGGCGCGGTCGCCACGGGGCCTGGCTGCGGGGTGGTGGTGGGCGTCGGCGCCGGGCTCGCCACCGGCACCACCACCGGGGTGGTCGGCGCGGTGGGAGTGGTGGCGTCGGCGGCGAAGGCCGAGGCGGCAGCCAGCGTCAGGGACAAGGCCGAGCCGCAGGCGAGCATTCTAGGCAACGAGAACATGGTGTCTTTCCCCATTATGGTGGTTAGGAATTATTGCTGGCCCGGGACAGCCGGGTCCGCCGTGGGCGTGCCGCCTGCAGGTCGTCAAGCGCCTGGCTGGTCTGCATGATGATTTCGGTGGCGGTGGCGCTGTCCTTGAAGATCAAGCTTTCGGAGGCGACCACCCGCAGGCGGCAGGTGCGCGGGGTGACCGTCTCGATCTCCACGGTGATGTCGCGGTCGTTGGCGTGGGCGCCGATCTTGCGGACGCCCGGTTCCTGCTGGTCGCTGTCGATCGCGATGCCCATGGTGCCCAGCGCCTTGCGGCTGGCGGTATGGACGTCGTCGGCGGGGGCAGTGAAGGTTTTGTAGGTAATTCCGTTCAAGGTATGGCTGACGCCTACCCCGGCTCCGGTGCTGGCACCGATCTCCATCATCGCCATGCCGACCGGCGCGGCGCAGCCGGGCAGGCCCAGCAGCAGGCTGGCGCACAAGGCGACGCGGAGCGTTTGAAAGGGCTGCGACATCGGGGTAACTCTAGCCATCGATGGGGGTAAGCTAGCCTGGGGCCAGGGGCCGGTCGCGGGGCATGGAGGTGGCATAAATGGGCCCCGCTTTGTCACAGACAGCGGCAAAGCGAAGCAAAATCGTCCCCAATTTCGCGCAGCTGGAGCGGTTGCAAAGGCATCGCCGAGCCGCTATGCAGGCGCCCCGGTTCTGAAGGCAGAGGCTCCAGCATGTTCGTCGGCATGGATTTCGGCACCACCAACAGCGCCGTCGCGGTCGCGGGGGCGGGGGGAGCGGCACGCATCCTGTCCCACCCCACCTTCGGCACTACCGGGTCCGAACACTCGGACACCTTGCGCTCCATGGTGGCGTTCGAAAAGGCACGGCGGGACCAGGCCCTGGTAGGCCATGAGGCGGTGGCGGCCTATTTGAACGGCGACGGCGAATGCCGCCTGCTGCAATCCTTCAAGAGCTATCTGACCAGCCGGCTGTTCAGCAGCGCCAACATCTTCAACTCCAGCATCAGCCTGGAACGCCTGATCGCCTTCGTGGTGGAGCACCTGCGCACGGTGGCCGAAACGGAGGCAGGAGCGCCGGTGCGCCAGGTGGTGGCCGGCCGGCCGGTGCGCTTCGTCGCCGAGGACGGAAAGGTAGAGGACGATTATGCGGTGGCCCGTCTGGTCGAGGCGTTCACCCAGGCGGGCGTCGAGCGGGTGGAGTTCGAATACGAGCCCATCGCCGCCGCCTATTATTACGAGCAGGATTTGACCCGGGATGAGATCGTGCTGGTGGCCGATTTCGGCGGCGGCACCAGCGATTTCTGCCTAGTCAGGCTGGGACCGGGACGGGCGTCGCTGGCGAACCCTCGGGACGCCATCATCGGCACGGCCGGCGTGGGCCTGGCGGGAGACGCCTTCGACCGCCGCATCGTCGAACGCGGCGTTGCCGAGCATTTCGGCAAGAACACTACCTACCGCAGCAATCACAAGGATCTGCCCGTTCCCGACTGGATCTACGGCAAATTCGCCCGCTGGCACCACATCGGCTTCCTGGGCACCGCCTCGACCCTGCGCATGCTCAAGGACATCCAGCGCCACGCCAGCCATCCCGAACGCATCGAGGACCTGCTGACGCTGATCGACTATCATCTGGGCTACCACCTCTACCGCGCCGTCGAGGCGGTGAAGGTGGGGTTGTCCCGGGCGGATTCCACCACCTTCCGCTTCCATCACGACGGCATCGCCATCGAGCAGAGCGTGACGCGCGCCGAGTTCGAGGACTGGATCGCCCCCGAATTGGCCGACATCGCCCAATGCGTGGACAGCCTGCTGGAGGCCAGCGGCACGCGGGTGGGCGAGGTGGACCGGGTGTTCATGACCGGTGGCACCTCGCTGGTCCCGGCGGTCCGCTCCCTGTTCACCGATCGCTTCGGCGCCGACCGCATTCATTCGGGCGGCGAGTTCATCTCGGTGGCCAGCGGTCTGGCCTATCGGGCGCGCGAGCTGTTCGGCGCCGGTTAACGCGCCCAGGGGAACAGCAGGCGTCGCCAGGTCTCCAGGCCGTGCATCCACAGGCCTTGCCACTGCGCCATCAGGGGCAGCGGCGACCACAGCGGGGGCTGGCTCTGCCAGGGCTGTTGGGAACTGGCCTCGGAAAGCGACGGCTCGGGCTGGCGGACCTCCGCGGGCTCAGGCCGCGAACGGCTTACCACCGCAAGCTTGGGCCGGCGTTGGGACTTTGCCGGCAGGGCCGTGAACAATTCGGTCATGTTGCGGTACTGCTGGTCGGGCAACTGCTCCAAATACTCCAGAGCCCGGGACGATACGTCCTGGCTGCGGGCATATTCGACGATACGGGTGCGGTCGCAAGGAAAGCTGATGCCTTCCAGCGCCTGGACGAGTGTTCTTGCCATCGGTCACCTCCGCAGCGGTCAACACGCGTGCTGCGGCCGGGTTCGCGCAATGGGGATGGATGGGGAACCGCCGCCGTGCCGCCTCGGTTCAGCCTTCCGGCGTTTCCCATTTTCCGGAGCATGGTTATGGCCACTCTGTTGCAGAACATTGCTTCCGTCCTCGGCATCGGCAATAGCGAGGCTCAGGCGTCGAGCGCCTCGGTGCCCACCGGCACCACCAACGCCGCCTTCCATCTGGACCTGTCGCAAACCCTCACCGGCGAGCAGTTGCTGGTGGCCGGACCGAACGATGCCACCCTCACCGCCACCACTGACCAGCGCGCCATCCTCATGGGTGCCGCCGGCAACGATCACCTGGTCGGTGGTGACCATCCCGACGTGTTGATCGGCGGTGGCGGCACCAACGTCATGACTGGCGGTGGCGGCGTCGACGTGTTCGGGCATTCCAGTGGTGCCGTGGACGTGATTACCGACTTCAGTCCTGCGGCGGGCGAGAAGATTGCGCTGGCCACGGGCCTCACCTTCACCGGCAGTACCTCCGTCCAGGTCAACCCGGCCACCTTCGGCCTGTCCGGCACTTCCCAAGCCTCGACCCAGCTCAATTTCAGCGACGGCAGCCATGTGATTCTGCTCGGCTCGCACGAGACGCCCACCAGCGACTGGTTCATCTGAATCTGCGGTAATTCGATGACGCGGCCCGGTTTAATGCCGTTGCGGCGGGGCGCGGCTTAGGATATGCACCTTGGGCAGTATTGGCGGCGGAGCCCCGCCAACCCCAAATTTCCCTAGTGTGGGTGATCCCGGAATTCACCCCTTCAGGCGCGTTTGGGGATCACCACACCATTCGATGGTCTGCTCATCCGAGAAACTCCTCCAGTGAGTTTCTCGGGCAGGACGTTGGGGCCGGCCGAATTCGGCGGGCCCTTTTTCATGACGGTGCCCTTTTTCGTGACGGTGACTGCCTTCCCATGATCAATGCCGCCGCCCTGCTGTGGAGAGCCTCGGTCCAGGTCCTGTCGGGCAGTCATGCGCGCCTGCTGGTGTTCCCGCTGCTGGTGATTGGTGCCGCGCTGCCGGTCTTCGCCGGAGCGGTGCCGCCCCTGGCCGATTTCGTCAATCATCTGGCGCGCATGCACATCATGGCGGCGCCCGACGGCGGGAGATTGGCCCAGCTCTACAGCATCAAGTGGGCCATCATCCCCAACCTGATCATGGACATGATGGTGCCGCCGCTGGCCCGGGGCTTGGGCATATACGCCGCCGGCCAGGCGTTTGTGCTGCTGACCCTGGCGCTGCTGGCCACCGGGCCGATGGCGGTGCACAAGGCGCTTTACGGGCGCACTTCGCCGCTGCCGCTGGTGTCCTTCCTGTTCCTTTACAACGGCATCCTGCTGTTCGGGCTGATGAACTACCTGCTGGGGCTGGGCATTGCCTTGTGGGGCCTGGCCGCGTGGATCGCCGTACGCGAGCGCCCGGTGTGGGTGCGGCTGCCGCTGGCGGCGGCGATCGTGCTGGCCCTGTTCTTCTGCCATCTGTTCGACGTGGGCCTGTTCGCCCTGGCGGTGGGCAGTCTGGAACTATGGCGCTGGAGCGAGCGCCGCCCGTTGAGCCCGCTGGCTTTGCTGCGCCAAATGGCCCTGCTGGTTTTGCCCTTCGCGCCGGTGCCGCTGCTGATGCTGGCCAGCCCGACCATGGGCCTGTCGTCCGACGTGTTGTGGCTGCCCCAGGGCAAGATGGACGGCCTCTATTCCATCTTCCAGCTCTACGGCGACGTCACCGATCTGGTGTTCGCCACGGCCGTGGGTGCCGGTGCCGTGTGGCTGACCAAGCGTCGGCTGCTGCGCCTGCATTCGGCCGGCTGGGTGCTGTTCATCGTCTCGGCCGGCATCTTCATGGCCATGCCGCGCGTGCTGTTCGGCTCATGGCTGGCCGATCAGCGCATGCCCATCGCCATCGTCTTCCTGCTGATCGGGTTCCTGCGCCCGGCCGGCGGCGAGCGGGTGCTGGGCGCCGGCTTCTATGCGTTGCTGCTGGCCGCCGCGATGTTCCGTTTCGTGGACGTGGAGGCGCACTGGACGCAATTGGGCGGCCGCTACGACGAGTTTCGCGCTTCGACCCAGGTGATCGCCCCCGGCGCCTCGGTGATGGTGGCTACTGCCGACCAGCCCTCGGGGACGGATGTCGCCAATCAGGCGGTCAGCCATGCGCCCTGCCTGGCTGTGATCGAGCGCGACGCCCTGGTCTCCACCATTTTCAGCGTGCCCGGAAAGCAGATCCTGGACGTGGTGGCGGACAAGCGCGACCGCGTCGATTCCGAGGACGGCGACCCGCCCACAGTCAGCCAGATGCTGGCCGCCAGCGATGGCCCGGTGCCGGGCAAGCCGCGCTATTGGGACCGTTGGCCGCAGCGCTACGATTATGTCTATGTGCTGTACACCCGTCGCGGCGACGACAGCCCCGATCCCGACCTGCTGACCCTGCGCTACGAGGGCGAGGCGTTCCAGCTCTACCAGGTCCGCAAGTAGGACGCCCAAGGTCGACCCCTTGGCCGGAGAGGCTAGGGAGGCTATGATGGCTTTCTCCGGTCGATTTGGATTTAGGGCCATGAGAATTAGGCAGGATCGACGCTTCGACGATCGCCATCCCGGTACAGGCCTGGTCGCGATCACCGAGGGCACCGAACTGGAGGTGCTGGACATTTCCATCGGTGGCATAAAACTGCCGTTGCTGCCGGATCGGCGCACCTGGCGGGGCCAGATAGTCGAGTTCGAGCTGCGCTCGACCCGCTTTCCGGACATGAAGGTCGCCACGGGCAAGGGCGAAATCCGCGCCATCGCCAACGGCTGGATGGCGCTGCAATTCGTTCGCCCGTCCTATGATCTGATGAAATGCGTCAGCCGGCACGTGGCCGGTCTGGTATGGGGTGACCAGCCCTACGGCTACTGACACTGGGCACAAGTCAAAACGGCCGGGCATCAAGCCCGGCCGTTTTGCATTGGGGAGTGAGAACAGTCGTCAGTTGGCCTTGGGGCCGGGGACCTGGGCGGTGTTCACTTCGGCCTGCAGCTGAGCCACCTTCTTGCGCAGTGCCGCCAGCAGGGCATCCACTTGGCCGCCGCCGCTCTGGATCACCGACGAGTACTCGGAGCGGTGGGTGAAGGCCATGGAGGCGCCTTCCACCACGATGTCCAGCACGTGGAAGGTCTCGCCGGCCTTGCGCACGCGCCAGCCCACCTGGATGGGGTCCAGTTTCTCGCGCTTGATGCGCGACTGCACGATGAAGTCCGTCTCGCCCTCGGGCACTACGCTCAGGATCTCCAGCGTCTCGCCCGAATAATCCTTGAACCGGCGGGCCCAGGTATAGACCTGGACGTCTTCGAACAGGCGCAGGAACTCGTGCTGCTGTTCCGGGGTGGCGGCGCGCCAGTAGCGGCCCAGCACCAGCTTGCCGATCTCGGGCAGATCGAAGGTGTCGACGAATAGGGTGCGGAAACGGCGCGTCCGCTCCTCATCCGGCAAGCCTTTGACCGCCACGGTGGTCATGGCGGTATCGGCCAGACGTTGGATGAAGGCACGGGCATCGGTGGCCGAGTCGGCCTGCGCAGGCGCGCCGATAGAGAGCAGGGCGGCAACCGCGGTGAAGGCGGCGATCAGGGAACGGCGTGACAGCATGGACGCTTAATTGCTCGCGTTCGAGGGCGCGGTAAGGAGGCTGAGGCCGGGTTGCGGGACCTTCTGGTCGCCGGACGGCCCGTTCTTGATGTCCGCCGCGCGGCGCTGACGGTACAGCGAGCGCATGGCGGCGTAATAGTCCAGTGACGACTTCTCGATCTCGTCCAGCGTGTCCAGGTACTCTTCACGCTTGTCAACACCAGAGGCGCCCGTCCGGGTCCAGACCACCCAATCGCGGCCCACGTTGCCCATCCAGATGTCGAAGGGATCGGCCAGCCACTCGACGCCGAGGCCGGCGGTGTCGCGGGGGTTGGACGGGCCCAGGAGGGGCAGCACCAGGTAGGGGCCCTCGCCGATGCCCCACACGCCAAAGGTCTGGCCGAAATCCTCGTCATGGTAGGGGATGCCACCGGGGGTAGCCAAGTCGAACAGGCCGCCGATGCCGAAGCCGGTGTTGAAGGTGAAGCGCATCATGGTCTGCACGGCGCGCTCGGGCTCGCCCTGCAGGATGTCGTTAACCAGCACGATGGGCGAGCGCAGGTTGTTCAGCATGTCGCGCACGCGCTGGCGGCCAAAGGCCGGCACGTTGTTGCGATAGGCCTGGGCGACCGGCTTGATCAGCGCCTTGTCCACGGCGTCGTTGAAATCGAAGATGGCGCGGTTCATGGGTTCGAGCGGGTCGTTGGTCTGCTCGAACTCGGCCACCGCTTCCGGGTCGTCGGCAGGCGGCGGAGTGGCGCAGCCGGTGACCAGGGCCAGGGCGAACAGGGAGGCGGTAAGCCGCGCGGCGAGGGAACGAGAATTGAAGGTCGTCATTCGCTAGTCTTGCCACCCTGTTGCATCTGAGACCACGCGTGTTCGCGCCGTCGAGGAGGAAGTCCCTTTCAGGGGTCCTCGGCCACATTTCGAGGTACCATACTCGCCGTGCAAACACCAGTAGGCAGAAACTGCCTTCATCCTCTGGTTCTAAAATGTGGCCTGCGGGCAACACCATTGGCCTGCTGGCCTGCGCACGAGCGTCTTGGGGCTTCATATCCGCATAAAGATATGTTTATATGTTTTTGAATTCGAGCGGAGGTGAGCCAGGTGGAGGCGGTGCTGACGGGCTTGCGGGCGGCGGCGGAGCCGACACGGCTGCGCCTGCTGTCGCTCCTGGCCCAGGGCGATCTGACGGTGTCCGAGCTGACCCACATCCTGGGTCAGAGCCAGCCGCGCGTGTCGCGACACCTGAAGCTGATGTGCGAGGCGGGCCTGCTGGATCGTTTCCCCGAGGGCGCCTGGGTGTTCTACCGTGTGGCCGCCAAGGGGGTGGGTGCCGAAATGGCCCGCGCCCTGCTGCCGCTGCTCCCCGCCGGAGACCCCCAGGTGGCGCTGGACCTGCAGCGGTTGGAGGGCGTGCGCGCCGCCCGCGCCGCCAGGGCGCAGGACTACTTCACCGCTAATGCCGAACGCTGGGACGAGATGCGCTCGCTCCACGTGGACGACCGCGAAGTGGAAAAGGCGCTGCTTGCCGCCGTGGCCGGGCGCACCATCCACGATCTGGTGGACATGGGCACCGGCACTGGCCGGGTGATGGAGGTGCTGGCTCCTTACATCGAGCGCGGCATCGGCGTCGATTTGTCGCGCGAGATGCTGGCGGTGGCCCGCGCCAACCTGGAACGCGCATCCTTGCGCCATTGCATGGTGCGCCAGGGCGACATTACCCAGTTGCCGCTGCCGGCGGCTTCCGCCGATGCGGTAACCATCCACCAGGTGCTGCACTATGCCGCCGATCCGGCCGCCGTGGTGGCCGAGGCCGCCCGCGTGCTTCGCCCCGGCGGCCTGCTGATGATCGTGGACTTCGCCCCCCACCAGCTGGAGGCGCTGCGTGACGAGCATGCCCACCGCCGCCTGGGCTTCGCCGATGCCGAGGTTGCCGGCTGGCTGCGTGCCGCCGGCCTGGAGCCCGGCCCCATTACCCGCCTGCCCGGCCGCCAGTTGACCGTGGTGCTGTGGACCGCCATCCGCACCCCGCAAGTTTCCAAGACGATGCCTGAAAAGATGACCTCCACAGGAGCGCAAGCGTGAGCCCCGTCCTTCCCATCGCCGTTGCCGCGACCCGACCCGTCAACGTCTCGTTCGAGTTCTTCCCGCCCAAGACCGACAAGATGCAGGAGACGCTGTGGGAGTGCATCAAGCGGCTGGAGCCGCTGGCGCCCAGCTTCGTCTCGGTGACCTACGGCGCCGGCGGTTCCACCCGCGAGCGCACCCACGACACCGTGGTCCGCATCGCCCGCGAAACCTCGCTGAAGCCGGCCGCCCACCTGACCTGTGTCGGCCATCAGAAGGGCGAGGTGGACGACATCGCCCGGCGCTATTGGGACGAAGGCATCCGCCACATCGTGGCGCTGCGCGGCGACGCCCCCGAGGGAACCGGCAAGTATGTCCCCACGCCCGGCGGCTATGCCTATGCAGCCGATCTGGTCGAGGGCCTGAAGCGCATCGCCGATTTTGAAATTTCGGTGGCCGCATACCCCGAGATGCATCCCGACGCCCCCAGCGCCCAATTCGATCTGGACAATTTGAAGCGCAAGGTGGATGCCGGCGCCACCCGCGCCATCAGCCAATACTTCTTCGACGTGGACGTCTATCGCCGTTTCGTGGACAAGGCCCGCGCCGCCGGCATAGTCGTGCCCATCGTGCCAGGCATCCTGCCGGTGACCAACTTCGCCCAGGTGCAGAAGTTCAGCGCCGCCTGCGGTGCCTCGGTGCCGGCCTGGATGGCCGCGCTGTTCGAGGGGCTGGACGACGACCCGGAAACCCGCAAGCTGGTTGCCGCCACCGTGGCCGCCGAACAGTGCCGGGTCCTGGCCGCCGACGGTGTCACCGATTTCCATTTCTATACGCTCAACCGCGCCGACCTGGCCTACGCCATCTCCCATATCCTGGGCGTGCGGCCGACGAAGGCGTGATCTAACCGACCAAGACTTTCCAGCCCAAGGGCAAAGGCAGTAACGATGACCAACATTCTCGACCATCTCCGCGACCGCGTTCTTCTCTGTGACGGCGGCACCGGCGCCTTGGTGCAGGCCATGAATCTGTCGGTGGAAAAGGATTTCCTGGGGCTGGAGAACTGTACCGAGATCCTGGTCAAGTCGCGTCCCGACGTGATCCGCGGCATCCACGCCCGCTATTTCGAGGCCGGTGCCGACATGGTCGAAGCCGACACCTTCGGCGCGTCCCCGGTGACCTTGGCCGAGTTCGGCATCGCCGACCAGGCGTTCGAGCTGAACCAGCGGGCCATGGAAGTGGCCTGGGAAGCCGCCGAGCAGTTCAAGGGCGACGGCCGCACCCGCTTCGTGCTGGGCGCCATCGGCCCGGGCACCAAGCTGCCGTCCTTGGGTCATATCGGCTATGACGAGTTGGAGGCGGCCTACGTCATTCAGGCCTCGGGCCAGATCGCCGGCGGCGTCTCGGCTTTCCTGGTCGAGACCTGCCAGGACCCGCTGCAGATCAAGGCCGCCGTCAACGGCTGCAAGATCGCCTGCGCCCAGGCCGGTAAGGACATTCCCATCCTGGTGCAGGTCACGGTGGAAACCACCGGCACCATGCTGGTGGGCGCCGACATTGCCGCCGCTGCCACCGTGGTGAACGCGCTGGACGTGCCTTCGCTCGGCCTCAACTGCGCCGCCGGCCCGCGCGAGATGATGGAACACGTCAAGTGGCTGGTGGAGAACTGGGACGGCTTCATCTCTATCCAGCCCAATGCCGGCCTGCCCGAACTGGTGGACGGCCAGACCCGCTATCCGCTGCTGCCCGAAGAGCTGGCGGTGTGGCACGAGCGCTTCATCGGCATGGGCGCCAACCTGATCGGCGGCTGCTGCGGTACCACCCCCGCCCATATCGGCGCCACCAACGAGATGCTGAAGCGCATCGGTAATGGCTCCCGCCCGACACCGGTCAAGCGCTCGGTCCACTGGGTGCCGGCGGTGGCGTCGCTGTACTCCCAGGTGCCGCTGCGCCAGGAGAACGCTTTCCTCGCCATTGGCGAGCGCTGCAATGCCAACGGCTCCAAGAAGTTCCGCGACCTTCAGGACGCCGAGAACTGGGACGGCATCGTCGCCATGGCGCGCGAGCAGGTGAAGGAAGGCAGCCACACCCTGGACGTCTGCACCGCCTTCGTCGGCCGCAACGAGGTACGTGACATGACCGAGGTGGTGACCCGCCTGCGCGGTTCCGTCACCACGCCGCTGGTGATCGATTCGACCGAGCTTCCCGTCATCGAGGCGGCGCTGAAGCTGTACGGCGGCAAGGCCATCATCAATTCCATCAACTTCGAGAACGGCGAGCACGAGGCCGAGGCCCGCCTGAAGCTGGCCAAGAAGTTCGGCGCCGCCGTGGTGGCGCTGACCATCGACGAAGTGGGCATGGCCAAGGACACCGAGACCAAGCTCAAGGTCGCCAAGCGCCTGTACGACTTCGCCGTCAACAAGCACGGCCTGCCGGCGTCGGACCTGTTGTTCGACCCGCTGACCTTCACCATCTGCACCGGCAACGAGGACGACCGCAAGCTGGGCCTGGCCACGCTCGACGCCATCGAGCGGATTGCCAAGGAGCTGCCTGAGTGCGGCATCGTGCTGGGCCTGTCCAACATTTCGTTCGGCCTGAAGCCGGCGGCGCGCCAGGTGCTGAACTCGGTGTTCAACGACCACGCCGTCAAGCGCGGCATGACCGGCGCCATCGTCCACGTCTCCAAGATCCTCCCGCTGCATACCCTGGCCCCCGAAGAGGTCAAGGTGGCGGAAGACCTGATCTTCGACCGCCGCGCCGAAGGTTATGATCCGCTGCAGGCCTTCATCGCCCTGTTCGGCGACCGCAAGGCCGCCGACATGAAGAAGGAACTGCCGGCCAACGTCGAAGACCGCCTGAAGCAGCGCATCGTCGACGGCGACCGCACCGGCCTGGATGATGATTTGGGCGAAGCCATGGCCCAGGGCTGGAAGCCCCTCGACATCATCAACAACCTGCTGCTGGAAGGCATGAAGGTGGTGGGCGAGCTGTTCGGCTCCGGCAAAATGCAGCTGCCCTTCGTGCTGCAATCGGCCGAGACCATGAAGGCCGCCGTGGCTTACCTGGAACCCCACATGGAAAAGGCCGAGGGCTCGGCCAAGGCCACCATCGTGCTGGCGACGGTGAAGGGCGATGTCCACGACATCGGCAAGAACCTGGTGGACATCATCCTCACCAACAATGGCTACAAGGTGCACAACATAGGCATCAAGCAGCCGATCGGCGACATCATGAAGGCCGTCGAGCAGTACAAGCCCGATGCCGTCGGCATGTCGGGCCTGCTGGTGAAGTCCACCGTGATCATGCGCGAGAACCTGGACGAGATGAAAGCCGCCGGCCTGGACATCCCTGTCCTGCTGGGCGGCGCCGCGCTGACCCGCAAGTACGTGGAGGAGGATTGCCTGCGCGCCTATGGCGGCCAGGGTGTCGCCTATGCCCGCGATGCCTTCGACGGCTTGGATTTGATGAGCAAGGTGGCCGAGGGCAGCTTCGACACCTATGTGGCCGCCCGTGCCGCCGCACCGCGCTCGGGCAATTCCAAGCGCATCGGCCAGCCCGTGGACACCGGCACTTTGCGCCCGGTGGATTGGGACGAGGTCAATCTGCGCCGCGCCGAGCTGCACAAGGACGTGGCCGTGCCTACGCCGCCGTTCTGGGGTGCCCGCGTCATCGAGAACGTGCCGCTGTCCACGCTGGCGCCGTACCTGAACGACACCATGCTGTACCAGTTCCACTGGGGCTATAAGAAGCAGGGCCGCACCATCGACGAGTTCAAGGCGTGGGCGGCCAAGGAGCTGAAGCCCATCGCGCTGGACATGCTCAAGCGCTGCGAGGCCGAGAGCATCCTCAAGGCCCAGGCGGTCTACGGCTATTGGAAAGCGGCGGCCGAAGGTGACAGCGTCGTGCTGTTCGACCAGGACGGCACCACCGAGGTGGCTCGCTTCGGCTTCCCGCGCCAGGCCAAGGAAGGCGGCCTGTGCTTGGCCGACTTCTTCCGCCCGGTTGGAAGCGGCGAGCGCGACGTTATCGGCCTGCAGGTGGTGACCATGGGCAAGCGCGCCACCGACGTGGCCGCCGAGTGGTTCAACGCCAACAAGTACCAGGACTATCTGTACCTGCACGGCCTGTCGGTGGAGATGGCCGAAGCCATGGCGGAATACACCCACAAGCGCATCCGCGCCGAACTGGGCTTTGCCGCCGAGGATGCGCCCGAGACCGAGAAGATGCTCAAGCAGCACTATCGCGGCTCGCGCTACAGCTTCGGCTACCCCGCCTGTCCGAACCTGGAGGATCAGAAGGCGCTGCTGTCCCTGCTGGGCGCCGAGCGCATCGGCGTGACCCTGTCCGACGAGTTCCAGTTGGAGCCCGAGCAGAGCACTAGCGCCATCGTGGCGCTGCATCCGCAGGCCAAGTATTTCAGCGTGTAGCTTGCAATATCACCCTCTCCCGTCCGGCGGGAGAGGGAGGGGCCCGCTTGCGGGAGGGTGAGGGAGCCGGAGATTCGGTGCTCGGGGCTCCCTCACCCGCCCCTTCGGGGCACCCACTCCCGTGGGACGGGAGAGGGAAGAAATGTCACCCTACGATCCGGTACACCACCACTTCCCGCCGGGTGCGGTCCTCCAGCTCCAGGCTGGTGACCACGGTGGTGCGCGCCACTTCCAGCAGGCCGGTCTTGGGCAGGTAGGCGCGGCCGGGGTCGGCCATCAGCACGGTGGCGCCGGCGGCGGCGAGCTTGCGCAGCCAGGGGAAAATGTGGTCCGTCATCGGGCGCTCGTAGCAGACGTCGCCGGCTACCACCACGTCCCAGCGGCAGGCGCTGCCCACCACGTCATCCTTCACCACCTCGACGGTGACGCCGTTCAGTTCGGCGTTCATGGGAATGACCATGCAGGCCAGCGGATCAATGTCGGCGGCCTCGACGAAGGCGGCGCCGTTCTTGGCGGCGGCCACGGCGGAGGCGCCCGAGCCGGCGGCGAAATCCAGCACGCGCTTGCCGCGCACCAGATCGGGATTGTCCAGGACGTAACGGGTCAGGGCCTGGCCGCCGGCCCAGCAGAACGCCCAATAGGGCGGCGGCAGGTTGACCCGCAGCAATGCAGCCTCGGTGGCCTCCCACAGCGGCGTCACCTCGGTGGCAAGCCATAGGTCGATCTCGGGGCAGGCCGGGGGGTGCGCCACCTCGGTGACCTCGCGGATGAACTGGCAGGGGTCTTGAGCCATGAGGACTCTCAATCGTTCGGCGTCCAGCATGGGGCAAAACTCCAGGGATATAAAAGAAGAACTAAACCAATTTACCGGCGACGATGGCGGCCAGCAGCATCCAGCCGAAGAAGCGGTTGGATTTGAACTTGGTCAGGCAATCGGCCGGATCGTCGATATTGCCTGCCGCCACTTGCCAGTACAGCTCTACACCGGCGATGGCCAGCAAGGGATAGAACGCCCAGCCCAATCCGGCGGCCCAGCCCGAGGCGGCAATCAGGGCCAAGGTGCCGGTATAAAAGCCGACGATCCAGCGGGGGGTCGCCGCGCCCAGGCGTAGCGCAGTGGACTTCACCCCGACCATGATGTCGTCCTCCTTGTCCTGGTGGGCGTAGATGGTGTCGTAGCCCAGTGTCCACAGGATGCCGGCCCCGTAGAGCAGCAGGGCCGGCACGCCCAGCTCGCCCTTGACCGCAGCCCAGCCCATCAGCGCCCCCCAATTGAAGGTCAGTCCCAGCCAGGCCTGCGGCCAGTAGGTGATGCGCTTCATCAGCGGATAGGGGAAGACCAGGGCCAGGGAAGCAATGCCGACCCCGATGGCGAAGCCGTTCAACTGCACCAGGATCAATAAACCCACCACCAGCTGCGCCGCCAGGAAGGCGGCGGCCTGCTTGACGCTGACTGCTCCCGAGGGGATGGGGCGGCCCTTGGTGCGCTCCACCAGGGCGTCGAACTTGTGGTCGGCGATGTCGTTGACGGTGCAGCCCGCCCCGCGCATCACGATCGAGCCGACGGCAAACAGGGCGAACAGCCAAAGGTCCGGCCAGTCGGGGGCGGCCAAGGCGGCGCTCCACCAGCACGGGAACAGCAGCAGCCAGGTGCCGATGGGCCGGTCCAGCCGCATCAGCCGCAGGTACGGCCGCGCCACCGGCGGAACCCAGCGGTCGATCCAATTGCCGACGGGAATGTCGCCGTTCAGGGCGGGGGCTTGGCTCATGGGCGCAAGCTTTAGCCCAGCGGACCGGGGTTGTCGATTTTCTTGTGGGCGGGCTGGACGGACCAGCGCCAGCGCGCGGGTCCGTGCCCTGTGACCGAGCTTAGTGCTGCGCCGTCTTGCGGATGGCCTCGACGATTTCCTTGCCGACGCGGCCCTCGGCATCGCGATAGACAGGTTCCACCGCCTTGCGCAGGGCGTCGCGCTCTTCCGGGGTCAGGTCCACCACGGTGATGGTGCTCATGGCGCGAATTTTCGCCAGGGCCGTGTCGTTGCGGCTCTTGGTGATGGCGGTCTCGTAGGCGGTGGTTTCGTCCATGGCGCCTTCCAGAATGGCGCGGATGTCGGGCGGCAGGCCGTCCCAGAACTTCTTGTTGGTCACCACCGCATAGGCCATGTAGGCGTGGTTCGACACGGTCAGGTACTTCTGCACCTCGTAGAATTTCTGCGTCAGAATGTTCTCTGCGGGGTTCTCCTGGCCGTCGATGACGCCGGTCTGCAAGGCAGGATAGACCTCGGAGAACGCCATCACCTGCGGCATGGCGCCCCAGGCGCGCATCTGGGCATCCACCACCTTGGACGAGTGGATGCGCAGCTTCTGGCCGCGGAAATTCTCCACCTTGTTGAACGGCTTGTTGCTGGTCAGCAGCTTGAAGCCGTTGTCCCAATAGGCCAGGCCGACCAGGCCCTTGCTCTCCATCTTCTTCAGCAGGCCGCGGCCGATGGGGCCTTGGGTGACGGGGCGCACTGCGTCGTAGTCGTCGAACAGGAAGGGCAGATCGAAGGCTTCGAATTCCTTGATGCCCAGCGGGCCGAACTTGGTGACGCCGGGTGCCAGCATCTGCACCGCGCCCATCTGCAACGCCTCCAGCTCCTCCTTGTCCTTGTAGAGCTGACTGTTGGGGTAGACCTCGACCTTGACCCGGCCCTTGGTGCGTTCTTCGGCCAGTTTCTTGAACAGCTCGGCGGCTTGACCCTTGGGGGTGTCCACGGCGGCGACGTGGCTGAACTTGATGATGATGGGCAGGCTCTCCGACGCCAATGCGGGTGCGGCGCCCAACAGCGCGGCCAGCAGGCAGCCGGCGGCAAAGCGGAAATTCGGCATGGGGTGCGTTCCTCCCTGGGTGAGCGTTCTTCGGCTCTATGAGGATTGTTCCCTTGTCCGCGCATCCCAGGCCAGTTGTGGAAAACCGATGGAGCGCCGTTGCATCCATTAATATCTCTTTTACGCGTAATAGGAGATGGTTGTCCGGCTATCCAGAATGGAGGGCGAGATGATTGACGCCGTGAAGGCGCGGCCGTTCCCGGCCAATGGGCAGAAAGCCGCAGCGACAGCGCCCCAGCAGGCCGCCGAGGTGGTCTTCGTTGAGGATGAACGCACCAAGGCCGACCGCGCCGCGCTGGATCAGGTGGATCGCGCTATCGCCGAAATGCGCCGAGGCCGCAAGGCCGACGCCCGGGCGGATTTGGATCGCATCAAGAGAGAGATGGACCTGCTGCGGCTGCTAGGGGGCCTGGATCCCAAGAAGCTGGCCCGCGATCTTGTTCGCCTGTCGCGCGAGCTGGGGAAGGCGGCCAGCCAATACGCCAGCGCGGCCGGCGTGAAAGAGCCTTCTGGCGGAACCAACAGCCAAGCGCCCGACGGTGTCGCCGCAGAGCAGGTCCATGCCTACGGCAAGAACCAGATCGCGGCCGATGCTCTCCAGGCGGACGCCGAGTTCGCCGGCCAAGTGCGCGATCTCTGCGACCGGGCCAACGCCCTGCTTGCCGAATTGCGGCGGCGGGCCGCCCAGCATCGCCCGAGGCGGTCGCGGGAAGAAGGTGAGTGGGACATGCTGAACCGGCAAATCGGTCAATTGTCGAGCGGTGCTGAAGGGGCGCTGCTGGACGCCCCCGCACCTACGTCCTTGCAGACGTCCTTGGACGTGTAAGGCTAGGCCAGGCTGGCGATGCGCTCTTCGAATTCCTGGACCAGAGTATCGAAGGCGTCCTCCACTTCGGCCTTCAGGTCCTCCCAGGTGCCGTCGGGTTCGTCTGACAGCGCCTCCAGCATTTCGTGCACGCCGTCACGGCGTTGCTCCAGCCACCCCAATTGCGTCGCCAATTCGGCCTTCAGGCCGTCATTCGCGCTGTCCATCAGGCGGCCGCGGATGGATTCGATCTGGAACGACAGGTCGCGCAGGCGTCGCTCCATGCCAACCTGATAGGCTTCCCTGCCCATTCGCGTCTCTCCAGTCGTCGTGGGGACTGCGAAAAGGCTGCGCCGCGGTGCCCTTTCGACGCAAGCATGCATCGGTGATAGGGCTACCGCTTATGGAGAAACTAAAGGATCTCCAGCACGCTCTCGGGCGGACGGCCCAGGGCGGCCTTGCCGTTGGCCAACACAATGGGGCGCTCGATCACGGCGGGATGGGCCACCATGGCGGCGATCAACTGGGCATCCGAAAGGGCGTCTGCGTCGATGCCGGCCTCGGCCGCTTCCTTCTTGCGCAGAATGTCACGCGGCGACTTGCCGAGCAGCGCCAGGATGTGAGCCAGTTCATTGGCCGTGGGTGGGGTTTTGAGGTATTCCACCACCTTGGGTGCCACGCCCTTCTCCTCGATCAGCTTCAACGTCTCACGCGACTTGCTGCACTTGGGATTGTGAAGGATGGTGACTTCGGCCATGGGGGCTCGTCCCTTGATGTTGCGGTTGCCACCCTGCAAGGTAGGCGCCCGCCCAACTTTCGTCAAAGTCCCCGTCCATATCTGGGCATACGTGATACCACCATGTTGAACATTATGATCCGACCGCTCTCCCGGGCGTGCGCCGCCCTGCTTTTGGCGCTCACTTTCGCCCTTCCCATCGCTCCCTCCGCCTGGGCCCAGGACCAGCGCCCGTCCCATGACGGTGGCGTCAAGGTCGAGGAATTGCAGCGGTTGGTGGATACGCTGGAAAGCGACGTGGACCGCAAGCGGCTAGTGGACCAGCTGAACGGCCTGATCGCCGCCCAACGCAAGGGCGACAGCGAGGCCGACCTGGGCCTGCTGGGCACGGTGTCGGATCGGCTGGAATCATTGGGCAACGATGCCATGGACGCCATCGCCACGCTGGAGGATGCGCCCAAGCTGCTGGCCTGGGCGACGGCCCAGCTGACCGATGCGACGGTGCGGGCGCGCTGGGGCGATACCCTGGGCAGGCTGCTGGCCATGCTGGCGGCCGGCATCGTCGCCGACCAAGTGCTGGCCCGCCTGTTACGCCGTGCCGAGTCGGTGACCGTGCCGCGTGCTGGCGTCGGTTTGCTCGGCCGTCTGCCGCTGGGCTTGGCCCGCGCCCTCATGCGCCTGGTGCCGGTGGCCGGCTTCATCGGCGCCTCGTACGGCATGCTGTCCTTCCTGGCCCTGTTGGGCAATCCGCGCATCGCCGGGCTGATGATGGGGGCCGCCTATGCCTCGGTGCGGGTCACCATGGTCTTCACCCGCATGCTGGTGGCGCCGCGCACGGCATCCCTGCGCCTGATTCCCGTAGATGACGAGACCGCCGAATATCTGGTGATCTGGGTGCGCCGCCTGGCCGGTGTCGGTGTGTTCGGCACCTTCGCCGCCGAGGCTGCCCGCCTGCTGGGCCTGCCGCGTGGCGGTCACCTGTTCCTGCTCAAGGGCTTAGGGCTCGCTATCACCACCATGCTGGTGATTTTCATCTTGCAGAACCGGGGTGCCGTCGCC
>Ga0306923_10001898_pt1 | contig 18794 bp, 13 predicted proteins | sample sta12Can44000108_FD_203841 | JGI IMG/M metagenome (GOLD analysis project Ga0306923, IMG submission 203841) | Lab enrichment of tropical soil microbial communities from Luquillo Experimental Forest, Puerto Rico - statanox.12C.anox.44.000.108 (v2)... | ecosystem: Environmental > Terrestrial >... | reverse complement strand
CGGAGCCGAAGCAAGGCCGTCGAACAGCAGCGCAACCACTCTCTCCTTGGGTACCTTGATCCCTGGATCCACTTCAATTTTGTTTGTCCCCGCGGGCAAGTGCCCCAGGTGTGATCCGTAGGTAAACCAGATCGCGTCATCCGGGCCGCATACGATGCCGACTGCGATCTCCTTAATTCCTTCCGCCTCGCCCAGAATCCTCGTCGCCGCGGGATGGCTGGAATCCACGCGCACGATTCCTCCCTTGAACAGCAACGCGTAGACCACGCCATGACTATCCACGGCGAAAACCTGGTTGCCGGTCCCGAGCGGCATAGCCTCATCCGGAATAACTACCGGATCAAATTTCCCGTCGCGGTAATGCGCGATTCCGTGGCTCCCTGCGAACCACGCCGTGCCGTCCGGCCCGATCAGCATGTCCAGGACGTAATGGTCCCCTCGACCTCACTCATTTTTTGCGCCCGTGCGCCATCGTAGCGGTAGAGGCCAGTCTGCGTCCCGATCCACAGAAAGCCCTGAGCGTCCTGCCCCATGGCAGTGACCGTTACGGCCTCTAGGCCGAATTGGTCTTCCGGTCGCTGCACGGCATATCTTGGGCTATCGGGATAGGAAACGCGGGATTCCTGCGCGGAAACACGGGGAAATAACGTAGTAACTGCGCAGAGCAGCACAAAGAGTCGGCGATGAAGTCCCTCAGGCAACCGTATTCTCCCGCTTACACGAAACGTGCTTCGCCTGGGTGGGCGACCCCGGTTTGTGATGCTCCGTGTTCTTCTTCAGATTAGGGAAGGACTGCTGCGGGGTAAATCCAACAAAAGTACCGACGTATAGTACCTGCGAATAGTTACTATTTAGGTATCGAACGCAGTTGCGCCGCTCGCCGAACCGGAATCCGTTTCGCTTCTACTTTCCTTCAGCGTGCCCGAGTCCCGGTCTTCACCGGCATGGAGACTTCCTCGCCACCTATGACCTGATTCCCCATAAGCAGTTTGCGGAACTTGCTCCGTTCGTCGAGACCCATATCCACAATCTCGAAGGATATGTCTTGTGCCCGATAATCCCGCATGAGCGCCGTGGCCTGAAGATTCCACAGCCCCACTTGCATTCGTAATTGCACCTGGGTCCCCGGCACGAGATGCATGTCTGTGGTGGCCAGGCCGCCCGTAAGACTGACCATTTTGATTTCCAGGCGGCAGTTTTGTTTCAGATTCGTGCTAACCGCTGCAATGTTCTTCTGCAAGCGAATTCGCGTGCGGCGTCTCTGCCTTACAAACTTCGAATTCGGCGGAACGTCCAGAGGCGCCAGCCCCATTTCTTCCCGATCGATTCCGCTCTTAGGCTGATATTCCCGCGCCCAACCCTGATCCAACTTCTCTAACACCTGCAGCGCCGCGATGCGCAACTCCTGGGGGTGCTGCCAGCCAAAGATCTTGCGCGCTTCCACGATCCGCTTCAACGTGTTAATCACTTCTGGAGCGTTCAGACGCCCTAACGCTTCAATGCATTTTACACGCAGGTACGGGGCGGCGTTCGCGGGAAGATCCCCATCGGCAATCGTCAGCAATCGCCCTAAGGCCTCGCGATCCCCGGTCAGTCCGATTTCGTCAACCACCAGCGGCATCACCAGCGGGTCTACGTGATCGAGGATTCCGAGCAGAATCCGGCATCGCCCTGCGGCGCCGCTCGCTGAGATCTGCCTCACGATGCGGTCTTGAGCCGTTCGCGGGAAATACTGCACCCGGCCGGGCAGAAAAACCTCCGCCGCTTGCGGATCGAGTTTCACGAGCAAACCAACTGATTCAACCGCTTCGGCAATCGGCCCTCCCCGCATAGTACTGCGCACATATTGCAGCGCTTCTTCGCCAAGATCGTGCGCGAGGTTCGCCACATTTTCCAGGTCATCGCGCAGTTGGCACCGGTTAAATCGCGCCGACAGCTGTTCCACGGCCGTTTGCGGAAGCTGCTTCAGCACGCCAGTTAGCCCAGCCGAGATCTGCCGCGCCCGCAAAGCCTCTTCCACGAATTGCGGAACGCGCTCCTCGATGCCCATCTTCGCGCGCAAACTTTTGGCGATCCCCGGTCGCTGCCCCTCAACCCCCGCCAGCAAATCCAGCGCCTGCTCCATCGCCGGGAAGCATCGTTGCGTCGCGGCTTCTTGACTCAGCCGCACGAACGCCGCGCTGACCAACGTCTGCAGTTCCTGGTCCTGCTCCACGCTTAAACGCAAGCCCACATGTCGCAAAGTCTCGGATAGCAGCTTCGGGTCCGCTTGCGCGTACAGGCCGGCCAATTCCGAAAGCCCGGTGGCCGCCCGTCGCCGCGCATCCGGCTCCTCATTGTCCGCGCATTTTGCATAGTTCTGCAGAATACTGATGGCCTCCGCGACGTCCCCTTGCTCGATCAACTCGGCCACATAAGACTGCACGTTTTTCGGCGGTATGCACCACGCCTCTTCGGAGAGCAGCACTTCGCGCTTGGCATTTTCTGGCACCGATGACCAGAACATGCGGTCCAGTGTTTCCCGGTGCGATTCCACCAGGATTCCTGCCTCCGTCATTTTGTCTTCGTGTTGGCCCAAAATCTTCCGCAGGTTTTCGATTTCCTGGTTCATGCGGTCCAGCATTTGCCGCACCGCGTTTACCTTCACTTCGCCCTTTTCGAACCGTTCCATCGCAAAGCGGATTGAGAGATGCTCCGCCAATTGCAGCAAGAGGCCCTGATCGAGCTTCTTGTTCTTGCCTTGCTCGGCCAATCCGGCCAGCGCTTGCCGCAGAGTATCCTGCGCCCTCAAGGGCAGTTGCGCCACCTGACATTGGAATTCGACGACCGCGGCAGCCAGATTCTCCCCCGCGCCCACCTTTCCAAACGTGGTCAGTGCCTGCAGAATGCGGTACATCTCTTCGTCGTCCGGAAGCCCTCCTCCCTCGCCTGCTTTTCCACTTCCTCCGCCCGTTCCGCCCCCCCCACCCGGACCGCTCCCGTCGCCCGCTCCAGTGCCACGGCCTATTCCAACGCCGACGCCGCTCCCGGCAGTCATCCCGCTTCCGCCACCCGTACCCACCCTAGTTTCCGCATCACTGGCAGATCCAAACCCCGTACCCCATCCTGTTCCACTGCCTGTCCCGCTGCCCGTTCCCATGCCATTTCCGTGTCCGTTACCTTCCACACTTCCACCCTCGCTGCCTGATTTCGAACCCTGCGCCGCGGCAATCAGTTCCAGCAGCTTCTGCGGGTCGTTCAGCAAGCTCTTGAAATGGTCCTGTTCATCGCCCAGCGAGGCCGCGGCAATTTGCGCGGCCATGCTGGCATCCTTCAGGCGTGAATCCGTTGCCACAAAGCAAATCTCATTCACGCGAATTCCATGGGCCTCCACGATGGCGGTCTTCAATTGTTGGGCGAGTTCAGAGGGTTTGGCCCTACCGGTGGGAAAAGCGTGCGTAAATCTGGACAGCTCTTCTTCCGTGATCCGCGAAGTGAATTGCACGCTAGCGAGCCCTGCCGCCGACAGCAATTGTGCAAATTGCTTTTCCGCCGGTGATCCTTCCAAAGGAACGCCGTCTAGCACCAACTGCGCACCGGTCGCCCCCAGGAGCAGGCGCGATTCCGATCCTTCGGGAATCGCGGTACGCAGTTCGCGCCAGGCGATCCCCAGTTGTTCAATCGTGCGGACGTGATCGTAGCCATACAATCGGGCGAACTTCAGCAAAATGTTAAGGCTTCGAACGAAGGCGCGGCCCGCCGTGGTTTTGGGGTCCGTTTTCATCCCGCTCCGCACCTGCACCAAATGGAAGATCTCGAGGATCAAAACCACTAGGACATCCTCACAGTACCCTAGGCCCCTTGCTTGACTGCGACAATGGTACAGAGGTCCCATGGTGACCCGCTGGTCATCGCTCCTTCCGGACAGTTCGGCAACCTGCTCACCCGGACGGTTCTCCTCCGATCGGTACAGGTAGCGCTTCCCGACAGGATTGTGTTTGAACGGATTACTTCGTGAAGGCCAGGCGGCTTTGGCGCCGGCTGCGGTTGCTGATATTCGAAGGTTGCGGCAGTCCGCCGAGTTCCAAGAGTAGCTTTCTCAAGCGCGATCTTTCATCCAACTCCATATCCACAAACTCAAATGCAATTGCCTGGGGCCGCGCTCCCCGGACCATCGCTTGCGCGCGGATATTGCGCACGCCGTGTGAGATTTTCAGCGTGAGCAGCGAACCTGGCGCCAGATGCCGGTCGGCCGCTCCTATTCCGCCACCCATGTTCAATTCCGGAATCGACAAACGAATGTTTTCCCGCAAATTCGTCGTTACCGCGAGCACATGTTTCGAGAGTTTCAGTCGCGCGTAACGCCTCTGGCGGATGACTGCCGAAGTGGGCTCCGGATCCGTCGGCTCTAGGACAAGCTCTTTGCGGTCCAGTCCGCTAGCAGCAATTTTCTCAATTGCTTGTGTTGGCTCGATTTTCTGCAAAGCCTGCGCCGCCGCGATGCGCAATTCGCTGTGATAGGCCCAGCGCCAGACTTGCTTCGCCTCCAGAATCTGCAGCAATGTGGCGCTGACGGCGCTTGCGTGAAGTCTTCCGGCCGCTTCAATCGCCTTGATCCGCGTGAATCCGGGCGTGCTGTCGTCCCGAATCAAGTCCAACAGCTTAGGTATGCACTCCGGTCTCGCGCTCATCCCTATCTCGTCGAGGGCCAGCGGGCGAATGAGTGGATCCAGCGAGTCGTACAGGGTCACCAGCAAGCGCGCGCGCTGTTCCGCTGGCGTCGAAGAGAGTTGCCGCACGGTACGGTCATGCGAAGCTCTTGGCCATTGCGACAGCCGCGTCGGCAGCGCTCTTTCCACGGCTTCCGGCGACAGTTGCGTTAAGAGCCCCAATACTTCCGTCGCTTCGGTGGCCGGTGCGCTCTGCAGCGTATCCACCAGGCGGTTGACGGCTTCATCGCCCAGCGCGTGCACGATGTTTCCCAGCAGCTCGCAATCTTCACGAAACCCGCAATTCGCGAAACGATTGGTCACGTAATGCAGCGCGGCCTTGGGCATGAGCCCGAGAATGTCCAGCAGGCCGTCGGGCACCTGTCCGGTGCGCAACGCATCCTCGACGAACTCCGGCAGGCGCTCTTCGGCTCCGATTCTTTGCCTCAAATTGCTCGTCGTTCCTGGACGCATCGCTTCAACACTGTCGAGTGATGCCAGGGCTTGTTGCATCGCGGGATAAAATTTCTTCGCTCCTGCCTCCTGACTCATGCGCACGAACGCTGCACCGACCAGCGTCTGCAGGTCCATCTCCCGCTCTATTGCCAGTTGACTGCCCAGCCTCTGAATCACATCAATCAAGGCGCTGCCGTCTCCGCTGCCATAAAATTCCGCAAGGTCTGACAAGCCGATTGCCGTCGTTCGCCGCGCTTCTGGCGCTTCCAGGGCCACGCACGCGGCGTACTTCGTCAGAATCTCGTTGACCGTTTTCAATTCACCGCGCCGCAGCATCTCTTCCAGAAAAGCCCGCACGTTTCTCGGCGGCACGCACCAGGCTTCATCCGACGTCAGCACTTCTTTCTTGTTTTCTTCGGGCACCTGCACCCAGAATTCCTGATCCAGTAATTCCGTGTACGACTGCACCTGTATCCCTGCGCTGGCCATGGCCTCTTCCTGCGAGCCAAGAATTTTTCGCAGCGCCTCGATCTCCGAGTTCATGCGATCCAGTAGTTGCTTTACGGCGTTAACGCGCAATTCGCCGCGTTCGTAGCTATCCAACGCGAATCGTATGGCTACGTGTTCGGCCAGCTTGAGTAGCATCGGTTTGTCTGGCTTGTCACTCGGCGCCTGCGCCGCGAGCCCTGCCAATGCTTGCTGCAGCGTCACCTGCGCCCGCACGGGCATGGCCGTCAATCGGGATTGAAATGTGGCCGCGTCCATCCGGGCGGTTTCAGGGTCCTTGCGCGATTTTCCCAGTTGCGCAAACAGGCCAATCATCGACCGGACGTCTTCCTCCGCGACCGCGTAGCCTCCACCTCCGCCTCCCCCGCCCCCTCCGGCTCCGGCGCCGCCCGTCCCGGACAGCCCCCCTAGCACGCCACCGCGAAGCATCGCGGAAGCCGTCATCCACTTTCCAGGTTCCGCAGCGCCACCACCGGTGCCACTACCGGAGCCACCTCCCGTTCCACCTCCGCCGCCAAAACCGCCTCCACCCCCGGTGCCAGTCCCCGAGCCAGTTCCTCCGGCTCCACCGGAACCTGTTCCGCTTCCCTCGGTTCCGCCGCCTCCGCCACCTTCACCCGAACTGCCCCCGCCAAATCCAGGGCCGCCACTTCCTGTGCCCGAGCCCCCACCGGCACCGCCGCCTCCGCCCGCAGCCTTTCCTGCTTCCCAAAGGCTTCCGCCCGTACCTGTGCCGCCGCTCCAACTGGAGCCGCTTCCGCTACCGGATCCGCCCATGCTGCCGCCTGGTCCACCACCTCCAAATCCCGGACCACTGCCGCCGCCTCCGCCCCCACCTCCGCCTACTCGCGAACTTTCCGCTGCCAGGATCAGTTGGAGCAGTTTGTTCGGATCTTCGAAAATATCCCGGAGTTTGTCGCCGCCCGCGCCAAGCGCCTTGGCGGTCAGTTGCGCGGCCACCTTGATGCCGGCAACAGACCCGTCTTCCGCCACGAATCGAATCTCGTTGATCTTGATGCTCGTCTCTCCCGCCATTGCGGTCTTCAATTGTTCAGCGAGGGCGCTCGGTTTTGACGTACCTGTCGGGAAGGCGCGCACAAAGCGGGCAAATTGCGGTTGCGTAAGGCTGGGCGCGAAGTGAATGCTGGCGATGCCGGCGGAGGTCAAAAGTTGCGCGAAGCTGCGCTCGCCTGCGGCGGATCCCAGAGGCACGCCGTCCAGCAGGATCTGATTTCCAGAAGCGCCCAGCAGCACTCCGGTCTCGCCGCTTTCTTCCAACGCCTGATGCAATTCTTTCCAGGTGGTTTCAAATTGCGCTGCCGTCCGTACGTGCCCGAATTCATACAATCGGGCAAACTTCAGCAAAATGTTCAGACTGCGAACAAACGTGCGCGCCGTTGATCGAGTATCGCCGCTCATTTTCTGCGGACCAACCCCAGCTCTTCCTTCGTACTACACTAGGATGCAATGCCTCCGGAAAACAAGCATGGAGCAAACTCATGTAACCTTCTCAGTAACACAACCGGCATTTCGTCCCGGTTGCTCGATCCGTCTCCTTTCTTGAGTCCTTGGTTGCCCAATTCTCCGGCCCACCAGTACAATAACCCTGGTTGGTCTTTCGTCTCGACCGATTCCCTTCCCGGGTTTCTCAACGTGCTGATTGGGGATTCTGATATACGATGCCGGATAATCCTTCACCGTCTAACTACAAAGCGGATATGCCGCTGATTCCTGGCGTTGGCGCTTCTTCGCGGGGCCCCCGCCGCAATCCTTTGCTTCCTCTGATCATCGGCTTTCTTGTTCTCGGCTTGGTGATTCTACTGGCTTCCCGCTGGTTCACTCGCTCTCGCTCCACTGAAACCGTGCGCGTCGATCCTCCTGCCCAGATGGAAGTTCCCTCACCGGCTCCGGACCCATCTGCCGCTCTTGCTCACGCCACGGAATCCAACCCCGCGATCGCCGAGATTACCGATCTTTCCAAGACCTGGTCTTCCATCGACTTTTTCATTCGCAACAATCTCACCGGCGAAAACATTCCCGCCACGATTGTCCGCCTTCCCGGCACTTCTGCGGCCTCTCCCTCGGGCTATTGGGCCTTCTCCAGAAAAGCGCCCTACGGTTCCTGCCAGCTCGAATACATCACGGATCTCGAAAAACTTCGCAAGGACTACGATTTTCGCGCTCCGGTTCACCCCCTTGTCGGCAATCCCTGCAGTCGTACACTCTACGACCCGTTGAAAACCGCCAGCCTTCCCGGAAACATCTGGATCCGCGGAGGGACTATACAGGGCAGCGATATTCGCCCGCCCTTCGGCGTCGAAATCAAGATTCAAGGCAAACAGATTCTCGCAATCCGTTCGGAATAACGATTCCGCCAAGCCCTTCGTCCTCCCATGAAAGAGTAACGAATCGTTACTCGACACTTGTTGTCCTCCTTACCTCTTCTCCCATCTTGCCCCTCAACATCATCCCCACCATCTTTTGGTCCGCCAGCCACGACCACAGTGGGTGATCAAACGACGCCGGCTTGTTATGCTCGATGAAAAAATGCGAAACCCATGCGAACGCATACGGCACCACCAGCGCCAGCCCGACCCACCACCATTTCCGCTTCACAATTGCCGCCGCCACAATTGCCCAGCCCAGTAATGTCCCCGCGCAATGCAACACTCGCGTCGCAGCATCGCTGTGTGCTCGCACGTACTGTGGCCAGAATTCCCCGAAGCTCCCCGCTGTTCTCATTTCCTCTCCCTTCGCGCCGAACTCTAGCACCTTCTCGGCCCGGCGCTAACAAGGAATGCGGCTTCCAGGTAGCTCGCTTGACACACCCGGCGTCCTCGTCCCATCCTTTTACCCCATGATCATCTCCACGCGCCTTTCCCGTCGTCGTTTCTTGCAGTCTTCTGCCGCCGCATCCGTCCTCATGGCCGCCCCAGCCGCAGCTGCGTCGCCTCAAACCCAATTGCCTCCCGCTTTCTCCACGCTAAAGCCTCTCGGCGACCGCGTTCATCCCATTACCCCGGATGAATTTCACTCGCGTCTTCTTCATGCCCAGGATTTGATGTCGAAACCCAGTTCGCCCTTCGAAGCACTCATCATCGGCCCGGGTTCCTCCCTCTACTATTTCACCGGCATCCATTGGGGCTTGAGCGAACGTCTCCTCGCTCTGGTCATTTCGCGCTCCGGCCAGCCGCTTCTGATTTCGCCGGCTTTTGAAGAGGGCCGCATGCGCGAACTGATGCGCTATCCCCTCGAAGTTCGCGTCTGGCGGGAAGACGAGAGCCCGACGAAACTGATTGCCACTGCTCTTGCCGACCGGAACATCCGCAGCGGTCTTGTGGGAATCGAGGAAACGCTTCCCTTCACGTTCTACGACCACTTCCGTGCCGCTGCGCCTGGATTCGAATGCGTTTCCGCGGATCCCGTGACCACCGCTTGCCGCGCCCGCAAATCCCCGCAAGAGCTCGCGCTCATGCGCCTTGCCTGTGAAGCAACCTGTGACGTCTATCGCGAGGTTTTCTTGTCTCTAAAGGAGGGCATGTCCCAGGAAGAGATCGCGCACTTGGTCAGTGCCGGCTTCAGCAAAATGGATCTTCGCGGTGGTGCCCTGGTTCTTCTCGGCGCTTCCGCTGCTCTCCCTCATGGCACCAAGCAGCCGCAAAAGCTGAAAGAGGGCGACGTTGTACTGATCGACGGTGGTTGCACTCTGGAAGGCTACGAATCCGACGTCACGCGCACAGGCATCTTCGGCAAGCCCAGCGAAAAAATTCAGCGCGCGTTCGTTGCGGTCCGCAAAGCCCAGGATGCCGCTCTCGACGCCGCACGCGCGGGCAAACTCTCCGGCTCCGTGGACGAGGCCGCTCGTGCCGTCATCACCGCCGCCGGCTTCGGCCCGGACTACAAATTCTTCACCCACCGTCTCGGCCACGGCCTCGGCCTCGATGGCCACGAGCATCCTTACCTCGTCCGCGGTAGCGAGACCGTCCTCGAACCAAGCATGACATTTTCGAACGAGCCCGGCATCTACATTCCCGGCGAGTTCGGCCTGCGCTGCGAAGATGACATGGTCATCGTCGCCGACGGCCCCGCCCAACTCCTCACCCCCGGCTTCCAGGTCTCCCTCGAAAAGCCCCTCGGCTAGCATTTGTGAGCCCGCACCTTCTGGGGCGAAGGACCTCAACTCCTCCACACACCGCCCAACACCAGTCTTCACCACTGTTTACTTCATTGGCTCTTCGCTTCTTCTCCTGACCCATTCCACAATCCTCTGTTCCGCCCAAAACCTCTCCACGCCTTCCCACTTCGAAACGAATCCGCAATGCCCGCCATGCCGCGGCGCAACAAACTGCACCCGCGGATTTGCTTCCACGCGCGCCCTCACAAACAATTCGTACGGCACGAACGGATCATCCTGCGCCGTAATCATCAGCATCGGCACGCGCACCTGCTGCATCACATTCTTTGCGCTAACGTTTTCGTAATAATCCTGTGCGTCGCGATACCCGAAATAAGGCGCGGTAATTTCATCATCAAACTCGCGCACCGTCCGGATCGGCCCGAATCCGTTCCGCGTGTATCTCTCCGGAAACATTTTCGCTTTCCTGTAATACCGTGCCAGCAATCCCTTCACGAAATGCCGCTGGTAACCGTAATTCTGCAATTTCTCCAGCGCGTCGGCGCACGCCGCCAAATCCATAGCGGGGCATACCGCCGCCACGCCTCGCAATTGCTTTGGCGCCGCTTCTCCCAGTTCCCCCGCCATTTTCGTCACCAGGTTTCCGCCCATCGAGTGCCCGCTGAAAAAAATTTGCTCAAACCCTTCCTCCACCAACTCCAGCAACACCGCGCGGTAATCCCCGCTCATCCCACTGTTATAAAGCGTCGGCGTCAAACCTTCCGTCCCGCCACAGTTCCGCTGGTTCAGCCGCAGCGCGTGGAATCCATGCGCGTACGCTTTATCCGCAATCCCCACCGCATAGTTCGAGTCGCACGAACCTTCCAGACCGTGCACCGTAACAATCACCGGCACGTCCCGCTGTTTCCCCGCCTGCCAACTGCACATCCCCTTCAATTGCGTTTCCGCATCCACGCGAAACAGCCGTTCCTCCGACCCCGGAAGCGAGAATTTTCTCCGCGCAACCGCTCCCGCTACCGTCTGCATGTGCCCGCCCCACAATAGGGGATGCGGCTCAAATTCCCGAAACATTTCCCTCATTCTCTAACTTTACCAGTTTCACCTTTTGTATTGCGGCGGCTTGCCGTCGCCTTTGCGGTCGAAGTAGCGCCTCGGTTTCCCGCATGTGACTCGCTGCCGCGTGCCCCACGTGCCGGTGTTGCGCGTGGGGTTTTAACCCCACGCCGATCATCCCACCAACTTACTGCATCCATTCCACTTGCGGAGTATTGTTAACACTGGACACCTTCCTTACGTCTACCTAGGAGACTGATGTACGCATTTTGATGGATCGAACGTGGTGGCACTTTTTGAATTTGGCAGGCCATATACAGAGCTGGGAACCGTGAACCCTCAGCCCGATTCCCTTGGCGTGGATGACCATCTCGTTAGAGCGGCCCAGAACGGGGATCGCGGCGCCTTCGGCATGCTCTACGCCCGTTACGCGCGCATGGTTCACGGCATTCTCTTGTCGCGCGTTCCCTATTCCGCCGTCGAAGATCTGGTGCAGGATGTTTTCCTTCAGGCTTTGCCGCGTCTCGGTTCGTTGCGAGACATTTCCCGTTTCGGCGGCTGGATCGCCGCGATCACCCGCAATCGCGCCATGGATTTTCACCGTCAATCTCGCCCCGATGTCGAATTTGAGGAAGAGTCGACGAGTGCAACTCTCGAACAGCAAGCGCCAAGGACGCACTCCGCGGCAGAGGCTCACGCCATTCTCGAAGCGATTCGCTCCCTTCCCGACACCTATCGCGAACCGCTGATCCTTCGGCTCGTCGAGGGCATGACCGGACCCGAAATCGCCGCGCGCACCGGCCTCACGCACGGCTCCGTGCGCGTCAATTTACACCGCGGCATGCAGCACCTCCGCGAAATTCTCGGCGGCAAAGCCAATCCGGCGGCTCCGCCATCAGCGAGCGCCAAATCATGAAAAAGCAGGAACACAATTCGTCGCAAGAAGAACCCAGGATTGGCAATTATTTGTGGGACGGCTCCGGTGTACCCGACCCAGAAGTGCGGAGCCTCGAAACTTTGCTCTCCCAATTCCGTCATACCGAAGATGCGCTCGTTCTCCCTCCACAAACGCTCCCGCAACCCGGCAAACTCCGCGCCTTCCTCCAGCAGATGCTTTGGATTCCGCGTCTCGCCGCCGTTGCCGTCGTTCTCGTGGCCCTCGCCGCAGGCATGATTTCCATGTTTCTTCCGACCTCGTATCCTCCACTGAGCCCCAGCTGGGATGTCGCGCGTCTCGAGGGCACTCCGCAAATCGGCGCGGACTTGATCACCGCGGAACATAGCAGCGCAAAGCTGCACGTTGGCGAGACCCTCGAAACAAACGCCACTTCTCGCGCTACCATTTCCGAAGAAGATCTCGGCCGCGTGGACGTCGAGCCCAATTCCCGTGTGCGCCTCCTGCAATCCGATAAAAAACACAAACGCATTCAGCTCGACGTCGGCACCATTCGCGCCGCCATTTGGGCTCCCGCCGGTCAATTCGTTGTGGACACGCCCTCCGCCGTGGCCCTGGACCTTGGCTGCGCTTACACCCTCACAGTTGCTCCCGATGGTTCCGGCACGCTTCGCACGACGTTTGGCTGGGTCGGTTTCCAACTCAACGACCGCGACTCGTTCATCCCCGCCGCGGCGATGTGTTCCATGCGCCCAAAGACCGGCCCCGGCACTCCTTACTTCGAGGACGCCAGTGAATCTTTCCGCGAGGCCATTGCGCAACTCGATTTCGACGCGCAAACTCCCGAAGCGCGAAGCGTCGCTCTCACCACCATTCTTTCCCAAGCGCGCAAGCGCGACACCCTCTCTCTCTGGCATCTGCTCTCCCGAACCGAAGGCGCCGAACGCGAGCGAGTTTTTGACCGTCTCGCCGTACTTGTTCCTCCTCCTGCCGGCGTCACACGCGAGGGTATTCTGCACCTCGACCGTTCCATGCTTGCGCTCTGGTGGAACGCCCTCGGCCTTGGCAACTTCTCCATCTGGCGCTACTGGGAACAATCCTCCGCCCCTTCTGCCAGCCTCGTCGCGACCCCGTCGCAACATTCGCCGGAGAAAAAGCAGCCCCTCCTAAAACAAGCTCAATAACACGCGCAAAGCGTACCCAATTCAAAAGCACGACGAACTCATTGTCATCCTGAACGAAGCGAAGGACCTCAACTCCTCCACACGCCGGCTGTGGCACAGGCACTCCTGCCTGTGCTCTTCCTTCTCAAGCCGACACCTCCTGATCTTGAGGGTGCCCACCTTCGGTTTGCGAGGGTGGGCTCTTACGATCGAAGGTCACAGTCCTTCTTCTCTCCATCCTTCTGTCACGTCGCAGAATTCACCCCTGCACTAAAATCTCATCCCTTTGTCATCCTGAGCCCGCGCCTTCTGCGGGGTCAGGACCTCAACTTCCTCTTTATGCACGATCTCCCCATCGCGCTGTTAACACTCCCAGCGCTCCAGCGTCTTCTCCACTGAAGGCGCATCCACAAGGAGACAACATCATGAAAATCGCCATCACGCTTCTTCTCGCAATTCTCTTTTTCGCTACCTCCGCCATCGCCGGTCCCCCGCTCGTTTGTCACCCATTCGACATCGGCAACGCCAAGTCGCTTCCCTGGATCGGAGACGGCTGGAACCTCACCGGCAGCGAATCCTACGACAATAAGAATCTCGCCGCTGACACCATCGCCATCCTCGACTCTGATTCCACTGTTCTCGTTCACATGGAAACGTTGCGCCGCGCCACTCTCTACGCCGGCAAGGACCACCTCCTCGCGAAGCAACTGCTCCTGAAACTCATCGCTCGCGCTAATGTCACGGGCACCGCCGGCTCTGCCGCTGCGCTCGCCAATTTTGACGCGGGCTATCTCGCGGAAACCTACAAACAATACCAGTGGATTACCAAAAGCGAGTCGAATCCCGACACCGGCTTCGACGGCTTCGCTCTCGTCAAGAAAGCCATTCAGCTTCGCGGTTCCGATCCTCAAATGAACTTCGCGGCGGCAATCATCACCCTGAACGGCCCGGCCGGCGAGCATCAGGACTACGCCGCAAAAGCCATCGCAGGCTCAAAAAGCGATTCTCTCCTCGCCCGCAACCTCGCGGCCCATTTCCACGGCTCCCAAGGCGAAACCATGGCGGAACTCATTTCCGCTACATCCAACGTGAAAGTAGCAAAGCAATGAAACTCAACCACAAGGGAGCCGCCGCTTCGCGGCTCCCTCTCCTCTCTTCGATTCTTCCGGTCGTCTTCTCAATCTTTCTGGTGTTCTCTGGTTTGCCGCACTCCAAACAGGGGGTCGGAGCTTCAGCTCCGACATAAAGAACCGCGATCAATGGACTTTAGCCCCTGCTCATCACTCCCGTTAGTCAGCAAGCCGTCGAATCCGCCTTCGCGTCCAACGACCGCGCCACCCTGGCCACGTACGGCCGCTTCCTCGAGCCCATTCTCAGCTCCCTGATCCAAAATTTCCGCCACCCATCACGCCAACGCCGCCTCCTCGAATACCTAAATTCCCTGACGCGGGCAACGGTGGGAAGGGTGCAATCTATGGCCTTATGGCGGATCATTCGGTCAACGTCAAAAATGCTTCAAAATACTCTCTGGGTCGCCACCTTGCTCGCGATTTATGTAGCTCTGCCTGTTCTGCTGATCTGGGGATGGGTTCGGTGTGCACATGACACGATTCCCCGTACCATGTCCTTCATGGGTTTCTCGCTCGCGCCTTGCTCGCACTTTTCGCAGTACTCTACGCGCGACTCATTCATAGTTTTCCGTATTACGATCCGACGCTCATGCGGATCTACGGATTCGGTTGCTTGCTTTCTTAGGCAGGAATTGTTTTTGCACTGGGTGGTGTCTGGCGGAGAGGTCCGGTGCGTTGGCGCTCACTTGCGTGTGCATTGGGAATGCTCCTTTTCTGGCTAGTAGCGATGAGCAGCGAGTAAGTCCGGGGGGAGCATGGATTCCAAGCTCAACTCCTGCCACGGCGCCTCAACTTGACCCTCTCCCTCCTCTACCCCTAAAATTAATGTTTACACCGTGATGCATTTTTTCGACTTACTGAACTTATTCACCGGCCCAGCGGCCACCCGCTGGGCTGCGCCGTTTCTGGCCGCGTACTTCTCCGCGCCATTCAAACTCTCGCGAGGTCTCCATGATTGAGGGTCCCATCCTCGAAGGTCTTACCTTTGACGACGTTCTGCTCCTTCCGGGCAAATCTTCTGTCCTGCCCACCGAAGTGGACACCACCACCCACTTCACGCGCACGCTTTCCGTGAACATCCCTCTCGCCTCCGCCGCCATGGACACCGTCACCGAATCGCGCCTGGCCATCGGCATCGCACGCCAGGGCGGTATTGGCATCATCCATCGCAACATTTCCATCGACCGCCAGGCCGAGGAAATCGACCGCGTCAAGCGCTCCGAGTCTGGCATGATAGTGGATCCCGTCACCATCTCCCCGGACATCACCATCCGCCAGGCCCTCGAAATCATGAACAAGTACCGCATCTCCGGTCTTCCGGTCACCCGCGGCACGCGCCTCACCGGCATCCTCACCAACCGCGACCTGCGCTTCGAAAAAAATCACGCCCAGCTCGTAGGCCAGGTCATGACCAAGGACAATCTCGTCACCGTTCCCGTCGGCACCACCCTCGAAGAAGCTGAGAAAATCCTCCAGAAGCATCGCATCGAAAAACTTCTCGTCGTGGACCAGGACTTCAATCTCAAGGGCCTAATCACCGTCAAGGACATCCAGAAAAAACTCGAATATCCGCGCGCGGCCAAGGACGATCACGGCCGCCTCACCGTCGGCGCCGCGGTTGGCGCCACCGGCGATTTTCTCGAGCGCGCCGTCGAAATGGCCAAGTCCAAAGCCGACGTCCTAGCCATTGACACCGCCCACGGGCACACCGAGCGCGTCATGGAAGCCATCAAAGCGATCCGCCACCGTCTGCCCGAAATGCAAGTGATTGCGGGTAACGTCGCCACCTTCGAAGCCGCCAAGGAACTCATCGCTCTCGGCATTGATGGCCTCAAGGTCGGCATCGGCCCCGGCTCTATCTGCACCACCCGCATCGTCACCGGCGCGGGTGTTCCGCAACTCACCGCCATCATGGAAGCCGCCCGCGCCGCCAAGGGCGCTGGAATCCCGATCATTGCCGACGGCGGAATAAAATATTCCGGTGACATTTCGAAAGCCATCGCTGCCGGCGCTTCCTGCGTGATGATTGGCAGCCTCTTCGCTGGCACGGAAGAAGCTCCCGGCGAAACCATTCTCTATCAAGGTCGCACCTTTAAGTCCTATCGTGGCATGGGCTCCACTGGCGCGATGGAATCTGGCTCTGCCGATCGCTACTCGCAGGAAGGCGCCGAGCGCGGCAAATCCGTTCCGGAAGGAGTAGAAGGGCGCGTCGCTTACAAGGGCCCGCTCAGCGGCCTCAGCGATCAACTCGTCGGCGGCCTCAAGAGCGGCATGGGCTACGTCGGCGCCCGCACCCTCAAGGAGCTTACGGAAAAGGGCCGCTTCGTCCGTATCACAGCGGCGGGCCTCCGTGAGAGCCATGTCCACGATGTGGTCATCACCAAGGAAGCCCCCAACTATCGTATGGAGTAAGCGCTTCTCACTCGGCTTTGCGCTCTCTCTCGACCGTGCGCTTCTCTCGTCTTTGTTAGGGCGGCCTTCCTGGGTTTTGTGGCACAGCCACTCCTGGCTGCTGCTCTTGGGTTTGTAGTGGCCAACCCGGCACTCTTCTCGGACCTTGTAGTCCAGCTGTAATCTTTACGGCGTAAACTTTGTCTAATCTTTCTTCGCAATCTAGGAGAACAATTTCTTGTCCTCATCCGAACCCTGGCGCAATCCTCGCCCCGCACCCAATCTCGACGAGGTCCGCCACCGCATTCCTCCCAAATCCTTCATTCCCGGCTGGCTGCATGCTTGGTGGCCCGCTCTTCTCTGGAGCGCCCTCATCTTTACCGCGTCCACGGACGCTTTCTCTTCCATTCACACTGCTTCCTTTCTAGAACCGCTCCTCCGCTGGCTTCATCCTTCCCAAACCGAAGACCAATTCGATTTCATCCACAACCTCATCCGCAAAGCCGCTCACCTGGCCGAATACTTTATCTTTTTCCTTTTTCTCTATCGCGGCATCCGCGGCGCTCGCTCCGGTTGGCGCTGGACGTGGGCCTTGGGCGCCTGGTTCATCGCCGCTGCCTATTCCGTGCTAGACGAAATCCATCAGTTTTTCGTCGCCTCCCGTACCGCTTCTCCGTGGGACTCCCTGCTCGACTCCACCGGCGCCTTTCTCGCCCTTCTTGTCCTCTTTCTCTTCTACCGCCTCATCCGTCGTCCTCGTCGTGCCTAGCGTTTGCTGTGCGTAGCCCAATCCGGGTAGGGGCACGATACATCGTGCTCCTGGCGAGTCTCCGAGCCATTCTTGAGTTTCTCCTCTCTTCCCAAGAAAAATAATCGCTGCGTGCCTTCCAATCTTTTTGAGGAATCCGCACGTATTTCTTATGCGCGTCGCCCTAATGTCATCCATAGGAACCCGAGAATTGTGATTTCAAACGCCTCGCCAAGGCTGTTCCACCGGCCTCTCTTATTGCTTTGTGTCGCCCTACTCTTAATGCCGGTGGCGCCCGCAATCCGGAATTCGGCAACATCCAAGGAACCATCAGAGACCTCGGCGGCCTTCTCCCGCTGCCGAACGCACAAGTTCTCCTTTATAGGCCGGCAGACAACACGAGTCGCGCCGCTTTTAGCGCAACGAACGGAACTTTCTTATCGAGAATCTTCCACCAGGCGATTACCAATTGGAGGCCAAGAAACCCGGCTTCGTGAATTCGCGGCTCACAATGATCGAAATCGCGCCGGTTAAAGTTTGTATCTGGATTTGCCCCTCGGCGCCGGCGTTGCTTCCGCCTCACCGGAGAAAACTCAACAGCCAGGCTTCTTCAACAGATTGTCCAAAGTCTATGCCGATGACTGGAAGGGGACAACCATCTCTGGGGTGGATCCGCCAAGGCGTGGATTTCCCGCTCCGGTGCTCCTTTTTCCAATTGGCCTTACGGGGGTTCCGTCGTTATCGGCGCGCCTTGGACTCAATCGTCTCCACTCATGCAAGCTCTTCGGAGTGGCCCGCATGGCGGAGCTTGGAAGAAACGTGGAGTGCAGATCTACGGCTGGCTGAATGTCAGATGCAACGTCAGCACGTCGCATAACCCAGATACACAAATTTCCCGGAAGCCTACGCCGAAGTGAGCGACGCCCATGATTCCCTTGCTTGCCGTGAGGACAGCCGGGCACCAAGAACAGCCAATTGACCTTCGCCTCGGATGTCATTTTCTTTTTCTAGCTACTTTCCGTCGCAAAATAGCCGCTTCTGAGTAAGCCAAGCTGCCTCTAGAGGCCATCCACATCTGTTTGCATATTCGATTCCCCGCCAACGCGTTTGCGTTGGGGGCCGAGTGCTGGATTCAACCTTACGCCTTTTGCACCGCAAGACAGCGACCGATCTGAATGAGGTTGTCCGCAATGACTCCAAGACCGACCCATCGCTGCATCCCTTCGAAACCTCGATAACGACAACGACTCAATCCATGGCGTCGCTTTAACACGCTGATGCGGCCTTCGCATCCCGTCCGCCAGCGCTGCCCAGATCGAAACCAACGCGTTCGCTGTAGCTTTCTCCGCTCGCTACTTTTGGTACTCCGACTCGGCACCGCCACGCGCCTCACTCCCATCGCCTGGATGGTTCTTTCATTTTTTTGACTGTAAAAGCCCGTGTCGGCAGCAACCATTCGTGGTGGCCGCCCGAACCGGCGTTGGTGTTGTTCGACGGCGGGAACCAGCAGTCGAGAATCCTCGGGACGTTCGGCGAACACTTCATAGTGCGTGATGATCTGGTTCTCGGCCTCCTGCACTTTGACCACGTTGCCGAACTCATTGGGCTTGCTCGTCTTGCCCTTACGA
>Ga0306923_10001897_pt1 | contig 18796 bp, 17 predicted proteins | sample sta12Can44000108_FD_203841 | JGI IMG/M metagenome (GOLD analysis project Ga0306923, IMG submission 203841) | Lab enrichment of tropical soil microbial communities from Luquillo Experimental Forest, Puerto Rico - statanox.12C.anox.44.000.108 (v2)... | ecosystem: Environmental > Terrestrial >... | reverse complement strand
TTGGCGAAGGCGGTCTCGGTGATGTGCTTCTCCACCGCGCCGATGGTGACGCTGCCGTGCTTGGACTGCTCCAGCACGCAATTGCCCTCGCACAGGCGGTCCTGCGGGCAGATGCGGCCGCAGATCTCGGGGAAGGTGTTGGTGGCCGACGAAGCGGCATAGGCCTCTTCCATGCGCCCTTGCGCGGTCAACATCAGCCAGTCGGGGATGTTGTTCGCCACCGGGCAGTGGATTTGGCAGAACGGGATGCCGCACTGCTCGCAGCGCGAGGCCTGGCCACCGGCCCGCTCCTCATCGAAGGGCAGGTAGATCTCGCCGAAGTCCTTGGCCCGATCGGCCGCCGCCCGCTTGTCGGGCGATTGCTGATGGAGGCGGATGAACTGGAGCATCTTGCGGGTCATGGCACGAATCCTGGAAGCAGGGCATGAAAAGCCGAGGGTCTTTCTACGCCAGGGCGCGCGCGGAAAACCAGCAAAAAATGCACTATAGGACAATCATGCTGCCATAAATCTCCCGAGGGGCAATGAAAGTGCCGCAATCGCAGTGGAGGGAATGCTGACAATAGGTCCGAAATGAGACTATTCACGCCCTTCCCGCAAAACCACGCCGAATGGTATATAGGCCAAATGCTAGGGAGTAGGCGGTCGTGACCCTCCTCGATGTTGTGTTAGTCGCTCTCGTCCAGGGCATCGCCGAGGTGCTGCCGCTGGGCGCCTCCGGACATCTGGTCCTGCTGGGCAGTCTGGCGGCCGACCCGCAGGCGCGCGCCGCAGTCATCGTCGCCGCCAATTTGGGCATCGTCCTCGCCCTGCTGCTCTACTTCTGGCGCGACATCTTCGTGATGGGCCGTGCGGTGGTGAAACTGGCCAAGGGCCGCATGGATCCGGGCGGCCGCCTGCTGCTCCAAGTGCTGCTGGGAACGGTGCCGGCGTTGGTGCTGTCCTGGGGCTTCGCCGAGCTGGGTGGCGGCACCGGCGGCCGTATCGTGGCCGCCTCGGCGCTTACGGTGTTCGGCCTCTTCCTGTTGGCCGCCGACCGCCTGGGCGTCACCGTGCGCAGGATCGAGCATCTGGGGTGGCTGGGTGCCGCCTTGATCGGCATCCTCCAGGCCGCCGCCGCCATTCCTGGGGTGTCGCGTACCGGCATCACCATCACCGCAGCCCGCCTGATGGGGTTCGAGCGCCACGACGCCGCCCGCTTCTCGCTGCTGCTGGCCATTCCCCTGATGGCCAGCCAAGCCGCCATCGGCCTGATCCAGCTGTCCCACCAGGCGCGCCTGATCCTGTCGGGCGACTTGTTGGTGGCCGCCGGTCTGTCCTTCGGTGTCGCCTGGCTGTCGGTTGCCGCCATGATGGCCTGGGTGGACCGCAACACCTTCGCCCCCTTCGCCCTTTGGCGGGTGGTGGTTGGGCTGGGGGCGCTGGGCCTAGCCCTAATTCCTTAAAAAAGACTTGAGGATAGGGGCGCAACCTATTGCGACTCCTGTGCTTTTTTGGTGACTTCTTAAGTCGGCATCCGCTATTCATAGGCCTTGGCTATCCATTAAGGGGTATCTGGGCCGTGAATCGGATCGTGGTCATGCTGGCTTTGATGCTGGGGCTTGCCGCCTGTTCGAGCGCCCCGCCGCCCCGCATGGCTGCTCCCGAGCCGGCTCCGCTGGTGCTCGACCCCGACGCGGCGTGTCTGCAGGAATTGGCTGCCCTGGGCGTCAGTTTCCAGCCGGTGGCGTCGTTCGGCGACCCCGACCAAGGGTGCGGTGTCGCCAACGCGGTCAAAGTCAGTGCCACCGGCGTGCCGTGGAATCGCCCCGGCGTACTGTCCTGCCAGATGGCGCGGACGCTAGCGCGCTACCAGGCCGAGGTGTTGCAGCCGGCGGCGGAAAGCCATTTCCACCAGCCCATCAAGCGCATCCTGCATGCCGGCACCTATGACTGTCGGGTGCGGCGCAACGCCTCGACGGCCACTGCCGCCGCCCTGGGCGGCAGCCGGGGCGGCCGGCTATCCGAGCATTCCAAGGGCATGGCCATCGACCTGATGGGCGTCGAGCTGGCCGACGGCACCATCGTCTCGGTCAAGAAGGATTGGCGCGGCGGCGGCGAAAAGACCAGCTTCCTCAAGGACGTGGCGCGGCGCTCGTGCAACACCTTCAACGTGGTGTTGACCCCCAATTACGACAAATTCCACCAGGACCACCTGCACCTGGACATTGGCCCCCATACCCTTTGTGGGTACTGACCTGCGCCTATCCGCCAGGATTACTCCGACTGAGAGGGCCGTTTTCATCTTCCGGCTAATGGAGATCGCCAAAAGCGATCGCCACAATCGGATTCATGGATGGACGACGCCTAGCCCCCCTCGCTCCCCTCGCCAGCCTGGCGCTCGTGCTCAGCACCATGCCGGGCCGGGCCTGGGCTCCCGAGCCCACCGCATGGTCCCGCATGCCGCCGATGCAGGTGGCGGAGCCCGCACCGACGCCCCCGCCGGCACGCAAGGTGTCGGAGGCCAATTTCCGGTGCCTGGCCCTCAACGTCTATTGGGAATCCCGCGGTCAGCCGTTGGCCGGTCAGGCGGCGGTGGCCCACGTGACGCTGAACCGCACCGAGGCGCCGGGCTTCCCCGCCTCCATCTGCGGCGTGGTGCACCAGGGCTGCCAGTTCGGCTGGACCTGTGACAAGCGTTCCAACGCCCCCATGGACCCGGCCGCTTGGGAGGAGGCCCAAGACGTGGCCCGCCGGACCCTGGCCGGCGAGCCCGATCCCACGCGCGGCGCGTTGTACTTCCACCAGTTGAGCGAACACCCGGCCTGGGTGCGCGGCCGCTACGATCACCGAGTGGTGATCGGCCAGCACGTGTTCTTCAACGTGACGGGCCGCGAGGAGCAGGTGGCCGAGGGTAGGTAGAGTCAGCCCTCAAGGAAGTCCAGCTGCCACTCCATCTCCTCGGGGGTCAGCGGGTAGGCGCCGTTGCGCGAGTGGAACTGGCGGCTGGGCGGCAGTCGCAGCAGCTTGGCCTGCAACTGATCCGACAGGCCGGTCGACAGCTTCGCCTTCCAGCACACGGCCATCATGCCCTTGGCGCTCTGGGTCTGGACCGTCTTCTTGACCATGGCGAAGGGCAGGCCGCCGAGCACGGCCAGCGCCGCCATGACGAAGGCAAGGTCACCGCCGGAAAGCGCGGTGTCGATGGTGCTTTCGTCCAGCTTGTTCTGGAAGTGCAGCTGCTGGGCGCGCATCAGGGCGGCCGTCTCGTCGGCGATCTTCTTCGCTTCGGCCTTGGCGGGTCCGGTGGCCTCCATCTCGTCCAGGCGCTTGCGGACCACGGCGGCCACGGCAGCGGCGGCTTCGGGCTGCAGGTCCTGGCGGGCGGCCAGGCCTTGCAGCAGGTTGGCGGCAACGAAGCGGGCCAGCTTGCCGGCGGCCTTGGCCGGCAAATGCGGGCGTTCCACCAGCGGCTGGTGCCAGGCCTCGATATCGGCGGCGCGGTCCACCAGGCGGTCCAGGGTTTCCTCGCGGATCTGGGCCGAGGCGTTGCCCAGCAGGGTGGCGATGGCCTCCACGTTGTCGGTGGCGGCGATGGCGTCGGCCACCCGCACGTTGACCACCCGGCGCTTCGAGATGGCCGACAGCGCTCCCGGAACGGGTTCGGCGGCGATGATCTCCAACAAGTCGTTGTCGGTCAGCACCGGCGAGAATTGCAGCACCGGCGCAGATACCGCCAGCTCGGCGTCCTTGGCCAGGCGGCGGATGACGTCGGGTGGAGCGTCGGCCACGTCCTTCAGGGCATCGGAAAGGATCTCGCGCACCTTGGCGATCTGGTCGCGGGCCAGCATTTCCAGGGTTTCGTAGGTCAGCCGGCGCAGCCGGTCCTGCTCGTTGGTGGACAGGCCGGGGGCCAGGCGGACGATCTTCGCCGCCAGGTCCGAGCGGACCAGGTCGTCCTTGTCGTTGGCCAGCAGCAGATTGGCCTGGGGCGGCGACACCTCGTTGCGGGCGACGCGGCGGCGTACGTCGGGGCTGGAATCCTCGGCCAGGTAGTAGAGGATCTCCGGCTGGACGTCGCGGCGATCGGCCAGTGCGGCGCGCATGGTGGGATTGGGGGCGGCGGCCAATTCGCGCGCCTCCTCGTAGGTGATCTTGCGGCCCCCCCGCAGCAGTCGCTTGAACAACCCGACCACCATGGCCCGTCAGCCCCCCATCTTCGATGGTGGCGTCTTCGGCGGGGGCGCCAGCCGCCAGTCGCCTTTGCCGTCGCGCTTGACCTGGTACATGGCCTTGTCGGCGCGCGCGATCAGCTCGTCCAGGCTTTCCGAACTGGGGCCGCCGTGGACGGCCACGCCCAGCGACATGTGCAGCGGCCGGTCGGGGCTGCCGGAATAGGTCTCCAGCACCTTGGTGGCGGCCAGCAGCTCTTGGCAGCGCACCACTGCAATGCGCTCCTCGGCGCCCTCCAGCCAGATGGCGAACTCGTCGCCGCCCAGCCGGGCCACCAGGTCGATGGGGCGGGTGTGCCGCAGCAGCAGGTCGCGCACGGCCAGCAGGGCCTGGTCGCCGGTGTTGTGGCCGTGCACGTCGTTGACCAGCTTGAAATTGTCCAGATCCACGTAGATCAGCGCCGCCGGCTTGTGTTCGCGCAGCAGCCGGGCGAAGCGGCGCGCGATCTCCTCGAAGAAGGCGCGGCGGTTGAACAGGCCGGTCAGCGAATCGGTGCGTGACAGCTTGAGGATGCGCTCATGATTGGTGATCTGCTCGTTGGCCAGGCCCACCTGGTTGGCCACGTCGTCGATGAGCAGGCGGTCGTCGTCGCTCCAGGTGCCGCGGGACGAATCCCGCCACAGCAGCACGGCGCCGTTGATGGAGCCGCGATAACGGCTGACCGTGGACAGCACGTGCCAGCCGTCCAGGTCCTGGTCGAAATGGTCGCTGGCGATGAAGCTGTCCAGCACCGGCCGCTCGTCGCCACCCTCGCCGAACTGGGCGGCCAGTGCGAAGTCGGAGGCATCGGGGATGATACGGAAAATCTGGCAGCCGGTGGCGCCCAGGGCCCGCGCGGTGGCTTCGGCCGCGGCGCGCAGCATGTCGGCCGGGTTCACCTCGTCGCGGCTGAATCGCACGATGTAGGACAGCAGCCGCTCGCGGTTGTTGGCGCGTGACAGCGCCGCGTCGCGCAGGCGTTCCTGCGTCACGTCGCGGCAAACGCCGCGGGCGCCCTTCCATTCGCCGTGTTCGCCCAGGATGGGGGTAGAGGACATCAGCACGCAGGCCTCGGAGCCGTCGGCCTGCTTCATCCACACTTCTGCGTCCTCGACCGCCAGCGCGGCGGTGAACGGGGCGTCGGCCTCGGACGAGGGCAGGGCGGCGATGAATTGGGCGGGGTCGCGGCCCACCAGTTCGTCGGCGGTAAAGCCCAGCGCGCCCTTGGGGCTGACGAAGATGAAGCGGCCGTCGGAGCCCACCTCCCAGGCGAAGTCCGAACTGATCTCCACCAAATCCTTGTAGCGCTGGCGCGATTCCACCAGGGCCGAGCGCAGGTTGCGCTCCAGCGTGGCGTCACGCCCCAGCACCAGGGTATGGCCGTTCTCGGTGGGCAGGGCGGACAGTTCCAGGGTGACCGAACCGCCGGTGGCGGCGGGTAGGATTTCCAGCACCGTGCGGCCCCCGGGGGATTCCAGCAGCTCGGGCAGGTGTTGCAACCGGCCCTCGGCCATGGCGCGGGCCAGCGGCTCGGCGCGGCCGTTGGCGGCCAACACGTGGCCGTCCTTCGCCACCAGGAGCGCCACCCCCGGATAGGCGGACAGCGCGGCGTTACCCAGGCTGATCTCCAGCCCTGCGCCATCCTTGCGCGAACGTTTGACCTCGCCGTTCATGCCCTGCGCCTCTCCAGCCCACCTCCATGCTCTTAACACAGCCAGCAAAGGGGGACGATGGGCAAATCGTGATACGAGCGGGCTAATTGCTTGCCTTCGGCCGGGCACGCCTTTACCTGTGGAGCCCATGAGCGAAACCGATTTCCGCCGCCTCGGCCTGGGTCACGTGCGCGCTTGGGTATTCGACCTGGACAATACCTTGTACCCGGCGTCGTCCAGCCTGTTCCCGCAAATCGACGTGCGCATGCGCCAGTTCATCGCCGGGCGCCTGAGCCTGTCCCTGGACGACGCCTTCCGGCTGCAGAAGAGCTATTACCGGGATTACGGTACCACCCTGCGGGGCCTGATGCTGGTGCACGGCATCGAACCCGAGGATTTCCTGGACTACGTCCACGACATCGACCACACCGTGCTGGACGTGGCGCCGGCCCTGGACGCGGCCCTGGCGCGGCTGCCCGGCCGGCGGCTGATCTTCACCAACGGCTCCGAGCGCCACGCCGTCAACGTCATGGAGCGCCTCGGCATCGCCAGCCGGTTCGAGGGCATCTTCGACATCGTTGCCGCCGACTTCATCCCCAAGCCGCAGCCGGAGTGCTACCAGGCCATGGTCAAGCGCTTCGGCATCGACGCTGATGCTTCGGCCATGGTCGAGGACATCCATCGCAACCTGAAGCCGGCCTGCGACATCGGCATGACCACGGTGTGGGTGCGCCAGGAAAACCACCCCGACGCCGCCCTTATCGGCCACCCCGAGGAAGAGCTGCCTTACGTCCATCACGTGACCGACGATCTGGTGGCATGGCTGCAGGCTGTGGTTTGACTTGAGATCCCAAAGCGCTATGTTCGCCCCAATTCCAACCATCACCCTCAAGGGATAGATTCATGAGCTTCGCCGATCTGAGACAAGCCGTCGAGGACGCCTGGGAGGCGCGCGACACCATCAACTTCCAGACCGGCGGCAAGGTCCGCGATGCGGTGGACACGGCGCTGGGCATGCTGGACACCGGCCATCTGCGCGTGGCCGAGAAGCTGGACGGCGAGTGGGTGGTCAACCAGTGGCTCAAGAAGGCGGTGTTGCTGTCGTTCCGCATGAACGACAACGCCCCCATTCCGGGCGGCCCGGGCGGCGCCCACTGGTTCGACAAGGTGCCCTCGAAGTTCGAGGGCTGGGATGACGGCAAGTTCCGCGCCCACGGCTTCCGTGCCGTGCCGGGCGCCATCGTGCGCCGCTCGGCCTTCATCGCGCCGGGCGTGGTGCTGATGCCCTCCTTCGTCAATGTCGGTGCCTACGTGGATTCCGGCACCATGGTGGACACCTGGGCCACCGTCGGCTCGTGCGCCCAGATCGGTACCAACGTGCACATCTCGGGCGGCGCCGGCATCGGCGGCGTGCTCGAGCCGTTGCAGGCCGGTCCGGTGATCATCGAGGATAATTGCTTCATCGGCGCCCGCGCCGAAGTGGCCGAGGGCGTCGTCGTCGGCGAGGGTTCGGTGCTGTCCATGGGCGTGTACCTGGGCGCTTCCACCAAGATCGTCGACCGCGCCACCGGCGAGGTGTTCGTCGGCCGCGTGCCGCCCTATTCGGTGGTGGTGTCGGGCACCATGCCGGGCAAGCCGTTGCCCGACGGCACCCCGGGCCCCAACCTGTACTGCGCCGTCATCGTCAAGCGCGTGGACGAGAAGACCCGCTCGAAGACCTCCATCAACGAGCTGCTGCGCGACTAAGGAAGGTCGTGGATGCCTGGGACCCAAGTCCGGGCATGACGATGCCAATTATGGAGCCGTCATGGCCGGGCTTGTCCCGGCCATCCATGAAGGTTCCGCGAAAGGACCGCCGGAAACGTGGCGAACCATCTCGATCCAGTCGCCCTTGCCCAAGCGCTCATCCGCTGCCCCAGCGTTACGCCCGAGGACGCCGGGGCCATCGGCGTGCTGACCCAGGCCCTCAAAGGCCTGGGTTTCACTTGCCATGCTGTGGATTCCTCGACCGGCGGGCCGACCATCAAGAACCTCTATGCCCGTCTGGGCAGCGAGGGCCCTAATTTCTGCTTCGCCGGCCACACCGACGTGGTGCCGGTGGGCGGGACCTGGACGGTGGACCCATTCGGTGGCCACGTCATCGACGGTCGCCTGTTCGGCCGCGGCGCCGCCGACATGAAGGGCGGCATCGCCTGCTTCGTCGCGGCGGTGGCGCGCTTCCTGGAAAAGGGCGCGCCCAAGGGCTCGATCTCGCTGCTGATCACCGGTGACGAGGAAGGCCCGGCGGTGGACGGCACCGTCAAGGTGCTGGAGTGGTTGCAGGCGCAGGGCGAAAAGCTGGACCTTTGCTTGGTGGGCGAGCCCACCAACCCCAAGCGCCTGGGCGAGATGATGAAGATCGGCCGGCGCGGCTCGCTGAACTGCAAGATCCGGGTGTTCGGAACGCAAGGTCACGCAGCCTATCCGCACTTGGCCGACAATCCCATTCCGCGTTTGCTGGAGATGGTGCGGCGCCTGACCGAAAAGCCGTTGGACGAAGGCAGCGAACACTTCCAGGCCTCGACCTTGGCCTTGACCACGGTGGACGTGGGCAATGCCGCCACCAACGTGATTCCCGGCGAGGCCCGTGCCGGCTTCAACATCCGGTTCAACGACCTGCACTCCGGCGCCTCGATTGAGGCGTGGATTCGCGAGATTCTGGCCTCGGTGGGCGGCGATTACGAATGCTCGGTCGAGGTGTCGGGCGAAAGCTTCCTCACCCAGCCCGGCCCCTTGAGCGAGGCTGTGGCCGACGCAGCGGAGGCGGTGAGCGGGCTGCGCCCCGAACTGTCCACCACCGGCGGCACCTCGGACGCCCGTTTCATCAAGAATTTCTGCCCGGTGCTGGAATTCGGCCTGGTGGCGCAGAGCATGCACAAGGTGGACGAGCATGTGCTGGTCGCCGACATGCTGGGCCTGACCGAAATTTATGAGCGGGTGCTGGAGCGGCTGGTGGGCCACCGATGATCAGCGTGGCCGAGATCGCCGCGGGGCTGACCGGCGCCCTGCGCCTGGCCCGCCGCGACCCGGCCGGCCTTGCCATGTTCGACGCCACGCCGCAGGGCTTTTGGCGCTCGTTCTGGGCGGCGGTGCTGGTGGCGCCGGCCTTCGTCATCCTCGACATGCTGTCCGGCGATATCGGCGGCGGTCCGCGCCAGCTTGCCATCCAGATGATCGGCTACGTCATCGACTGGACCGCCTTTCCGGTGCTGATGATCACCATCGCCGATTCGCTCGGCAAGTGGCCCAATTACATGCGCTATATCGTCGCCTACAACTGGGCGGCCCTGGTGCAGATGACCATCCTGCTGCCCGTCGCCATTCTGGCGGTTCTGGTACCGGGCCACGCCACCATGGCGCTGGCCCAGTTCGTCACCGTCATCCTGCTGGTCTACCGCGCCTATGTGGCCCACGTGGCCCTGGAAGTGGGCGTGGGCACTGCTGCCGGCGTGGTTCTGCTAGACGTTCTGTTGGCCGCCTTGCTGAAGGCGGTCAGCGACAAGCTGATGGCGATGTGACCATGGCCGATGGGGGCACGACCGCCGCTTGGCGCCCCATGCGGCCCGACGACCTGGCGATTGTGGCGGCCATCGCCGACCGGGTGCACCTGGATCATCCCGAGGACCCGGCGGTGTTCGCCGACCGCCTGGCGCTGTTCCCCGCCGGCTGCCTGGTGGTGGAAGCGGATTGCGGCGCGCTCGGCTATTGCATCAGTCATCCCGGCATCGTCGGCCAGCCGCCGCCCTTGGACACCGTGCTGGGTCGCATCGACGGCGCCGATTGCCTGTATATCCATGACCTCTGCCTGCTGCCCGAGGCGCGCGGCCGCGGCCTCGCCGCCGCCATCGCCCGGCTGCTGGAGGAGGTCGCCCGCGCCCACGGCTTCGGCTGCATCGCCCTGACGGCGGTCAACGACTCGGACGGCTTCTGGCAAAGCCAGGGATTCGAGGCGCACCCGTGCTCCAAGCTGGCCAGCTATGGTGCGGCGAGCTACCGGCTGAAGCGGCTGGGCTGAGGCTGGATATTTTCTCATAAAACCTATGGTTGGACGTGGGCGACGCGTGACTCGTTGGCTCTCCTCACAGCGGGCTCACTTGCGTAAATTGCGTAAAATTGCGCGTAACCATTGGGTGAATGCTTGTAACAATACTGCCATTGATAATTTTTTGCCCCCGTGTCTTCCTTGAAGGAGAAAGCTTACACTTGGGGGGCAAACAGATGCGTGCATTCATTACGCTGTTCCGTCTGGTCGTCGCTTTGGTGGTGTTTGCCGGCATGTCCATGAGCGCTGCCCACGCCGTGGAATACGGCTCCCGCGACGAAGCCAAGGCCATGGCCGAGAAAGCTGCCCAGTTCTACACCGCCAACGGCAAGGACAAGGCGTTCGCCGCCATCACCGAAGGCTCCGACGGTTTCAAGGACCGCGACCTTTACGTGTTCGTCTATGACGACGCCGGCAATTGCGTCGCCCACGGCGCCAACAAGGCGTTGATCGGCAAGAATTTGATCGATATCCGCGACAGCGACGGCAAGGCGTTGATCCGCGAGATCGTCGCGGTCAAGACCGCCGGCTGGGTCGATTTCAAGTGGCAGAACCCGCAGACCAAGGCCATCGAGCAGAAGCATGCCTACGTGGTGCGGGCCGAGGGCTACACCTTCGGCGTCGGCGCCTACGACAAGCGCTAGGCGCTTGGCAGGGAGGAAGCCATGAGCCTGTTGCGTGACGCCTCGGTGTCCACTCGCACGTTGGTCGCGCCGGTGATCGGCACGCTGGCCACGCTGGTGGTGGGTGTGGTGTTGGTGGTCACGGTCGCCACCAATGACCAGGCTGCCCAAAGCATGGCCGCCGCCACCGCCATCACCGAGGGCATCGGCGCGGCGCAACTGGACATCGCCCAGGGTAACGCCGCCCTTTATCAGGCGGTCAGCTGGCAAGGTGCCATGATCGAGGCCGCCAAGGTGGCCGAGGTCAAGAAGACCTATGCCGCAATGACCGCACAGGCGGAACGGCGCCTCGACGCGTTGCCCGAGGGCGCGCGCGGCGAGGCGCTGGACCGTACCCGGACTGCCCTGGCCGATTATCGCAAGGCGGCCGGTCAAGTGCTCGACCTGATGGACGTGGACATGTCCCTGGCCAACATGAGCCTGTCCGAGGTGGGTGTCCGCTACGACCGCCTGGAGGAGGCGGCGGTCGCCGTGGTGGACAAGGCGCGGGCGCACCAGCAGGACGTGGAAGGCGCGGCGCGTGACAGCACCCGCCGCATGCTGCTGACCGGACTGGTCACCGTGGCGTTGGCCACCCTGGTGGTGCTGGCGCTCGGGCTCCAGGTCGGTCGCGCCATCGCCCGGCCCATCCGTGCGCTGACGGCGGTGATGAGCCGGCTGGCCGGGGGCGACCATACCGTCGAGGTGCCGCTGGGTGAGCGCGGCGACGAAATCGGCGAGATGGCGCAGGCCGTGGCGGTGTTCAAGAACAACGCCATCCGCGCCGACCAGCTGGCGGCGTCGCAGGAAAGCGAGCGGCAGGCCCGCGAGACCCACGCCCGCACCATCGAGACGCTGACCCACGAATTCGACCAGGCCGTGGCCGGCGTGGTCGATCTGGTCAACACCGCCTCGACCGAAATGGAGGCGACGGCCGGCACGCTGTTGGCCAATGCCGAACGTACCCGCGGCCAGGTCGCCGGCGTCGCCCAGGCCAACGAGCAGGCCTCGACCAACGTGCAGACGGCGGCCACCGCCGCCGAGCAGCTTTCGGCGTCCATCCAGGAAATCGGACGGCAGGTGGAACAGTCCACCGCCATCGCTCAGGCGGCCTCGGACGAGGCGGCGCGCAGCAGCGACACGGTGGCGGGGCTGGCGGAAAGTTCGGCCCGCATCGGCCAGGTGGTGGGACTGATCGCCGACATCGCCAACCAGACCAACATGCTGGCGCTCAACGCCACCATCGAGGCCGCCCGCGCCGGCGAGGCCGGCAAGGGCTTCGCGGTGGTTGCGGGCGAGGTCAAGGATTTGGCCAGCCAGACGGCCAAGGCCACCGAGGAGATCGGCGCCCAGGTCGGCGCGGTGCAAGGCGCCACCGCCCAGGCGGTGGATGCCATCGCCGCCGTCGTGCGCCGCATCGAGGACATCGCCCGCATCGCCGACGCCATTGCTGCCGCTGTGCAGGAACAATCGGCGGCAACGGCGGAAATCGCCCGCAGCGTCCAGCTGGCGGCGGTGGAAACCCGGCAGGCGTCGTCCAGCATCGGCGAGGTCATCTCCGCCGCCGGCGAAACCGGCGACGCCGCCGGCAAGGTGCTGACGTCGGCGCAGGTGTTGGCCCAGGACGCAAGCCGCCTCAAGGGCCTGGTGTGGAACTTCCTCAAGGGCGTGCGCGAGGCTTAGGTGGAACGGCTGCGCGGCCCATCCACGCGGGTCGTGGTTCTTGAGTTTGCCCGACTTAGGCTGAAGCCCTTTCATTTTCGTCACCCCCGGACTTGATCCGGGGGTCCATGGTGGCGAAGCCGCCTTCGGCAGCCTGGATGGCCGGGTCAAGCCCGGCCATGACGAAGAAAAGGAAAGGTTCGACCAAACCCAGACAGTCTCTAGCGGAAGAAGGTCATCATCTCGGCCAGGTTGGCCGCCTGCTCCTCCAGCGAGGTGGCGGCGGCGGCGCTTTCCTCCACCAAGGCGGCGTTCTGCTGGGTGGTCTCGTCGATGTGCGAGACCGCCGCATTGACTTGCTCGATGCCGGCCGATTGCTCGCGGCTGGCGTCGGTGATTTCCACCACGATGTCGGCCACCTTGCGCACGGCGGTGACGATCTCCTCCAGCGCCTTGCCGGTGCCCACCACCAGATCGGCGCCGGTGCGCACCTGGGCCGAACTGTCGGCGATCAGCGTCTTGATCTCCTTGGAGGCCACCGCCGAGCGCTGGGCCAGATTCCCCACTTCGGCCGCTACCACCGCGAAGCCCTTGCCGGCGTCGCCGGCACGGGCCGCCTCGACCGCCGCATTCAGCGCCAGCAGGTTGGTCTGGAAGGCGATCTCGTTGATCATGCCGACGATGTTCTCGATCTTGTCGGAACTGGCCTCGATGCGGCCCATGGCGGCGATGGCATTGCCCACCACATCGCCGCCCTCGGTGGCCACCTCACGGGCATGGGCGGCCAGTTCGTTGGCCTGGTTGGCGTTGGCGGAATTGCGACGCACGGCCGCGGCCAGCTGTTCCAACGCGGCCGCCGTCTCTTCCAGGTTGGATGCCTGCTGTTCGGAACGCTCGGACAGATCGTGGCTGCCGGCGGCCACTTCCGAGGCGGCATTGGCGATTTCGCGGGTCGCAGTGTTGATGCCGGCAACCACCTGGGACAGCTTGGTGGCGGTGCGGTTGATGTCGTCCTTCAACGCGCCGAAGACACCCTGGTGATCGGTGGTGACCCGGCGGGTAAGGTCGCCATCGGCCACCGCGCCCAGCACGCCGCCCACGTCCTTCAGCGCCATGTCGGTGGTGTCCACCAAGGCATTCACCGCGCCGCACAGGTCGCGGAAAAAGCCCTCCTTGCCCGCCAGCGGGATGCGCCGGGACAAGTCGCCCTGGGTGGCGGCCTGCACCATGTCCGTCAGTTCCTGGACGATGGCGGCCTCGTGCCGCTGCTGCGCCGCCAGTGCCTCGTCGCGCATGGTTTCCAGGTAGACCGACACCGCCAGGTCGATGTCCAGCAGCACTGCGCGGGCAACGATGGAGTGCAGCTTGCCCAACGCCATCTTGTCGCTGGCGCCGAACAGGTTGGTCTTCTGGGTCTCGGTGGCGGTGGCCAGCAGGCGGGCCAGCACCATGGCGTAGCCGCCGATGTACCAGTGCGGCTCCAGGCCGATGCGGGCATGGGTACGGCCGATCTCGCGCACCGAATGCATGTACTCGGCATCGAAGGCGCCCGAGAACAGGCGCATCCAGTGGGCCTTCTGCGCGCCCTTGGCGTGGGCGGCCACGTGTTCCGAAGGAAAGTGGCGCTCCAGTTCGGGGAAGCTGCGGATATGGGCGTAGAAGGCGGTCAGGATGTCGTCGAGGAAACGCTCCAGAATCGGCCGGAAGGCGCGCAGCGTATCCCTGTCTGCCTGCACGATGGAAAGGACGGCAAGCCGTTTGGAAATCAGATCCGTATCTGCCATGGAATGCCCCTGCGCCTAACCCCAGGGCCATGTTAGGCATAGTCTCCAGGTACTACAACGGTAAAGGAATTCTACCTAAGAGTGGGTCTTACGCCGTATGAACGGGGTACTTTACGCCGGTCAGATAAAGGCCGTCGGGCGGACAGGTGGGGCCACCGGCGCCGCGGTCCCTTGCTTCCAGGGCGCGCTTGACGTCTTCCGGCTGCCACTTGCCTTCGCCCACCAGCCGCAGGGTGCCGACCATGTTGCGGACCTGGTGATGCAGGAAGGAACGGGCCGCCGTGATGATGCGGATTTCCTCGCCCACCCGGGTCACGGTCAGCTCGCCCAGCGTCTTCAACGGGCTTTTGGCCTGGCACTCGCTGGCGCGGAAGGTGGTGAAGTCGTGGTGGCCCAGCAGGTAATTGGCGCCGGCCTGCATGGCCTCGGCGTCCAAGGCCACCGGCACCCACCACACCCGGCTTGCCTCCAGCGCGGCCGGTGCCCGGCGATTGACGATGCGGTAGAGATAGGAGCGTCCGATGGCGGAAAAGCGGGCGTGGAAATCGTCGTCCACTTCCTCGGCCGCCAGCACCGCGATGGGGTGGGGGCGCAGATGGAAATTCAGCCCGTCGCGCACCCGGTCGGTGCGGTATTCGCGCGGCGCGTCGAAATGGGCCACCTGGGCGGTGGCGTGCACACCCGCGTCGGTGCGGCCTGCGCATTGCACCAGGGTCTCACTCTGACAGAAGCGGAGCACCGCCTCCTCCAGCGCCTGCTGCACCGACGGCCCGTGCTCCTGCCGCTGCCAGCCGCAATAGCCGGAGCCGTCATATTCGACGGTGAGCTTGTAGCGGGGCATCAGCCCAGCACCGTGCCCTTGGGGACGGCGAAGCCGCGCAGCAGCTCGGCCGCGCCCATGGGGGCCTTGCCGGCGCGCTGCACCCGGGTGAGCCTTAGCGCCCCCTGGCCGCAGGCGATGGCAAGCTGGTCGTCCAGGGCGCTGCCGGGGGCGCCGCTGCCGCCCGCCAGTTCCGCCTCCAGCACCTTCAGGCGCTCGGACCCCAGCTCGCACCACACGCCCGGCCAGGGGTTGAGGCCGCGCACCTGGTGCTCCAGCTCGGCCGCCGGGCGGGTCCAGTCCAGCTTGCCTTCTTCCTTGGCCAGCTTGTGGGCGTAGGTGACGCCGTCCTCGGGCTGCTTCACATGCTCCAGCTCGGGATAGCGGGCGACGGCGTCGACGATCATGTGCGCGCCCAACTCGGCCAACTGGTCGTGCAGCGTCGCGGCGGTGGTGGTGGCGGTGATGGGTAGCGCCTGCTTCAGCAGCATGTCGCCGGTATCCAGCCCCACATCCATCTGCATGATGGTGACGCCGGTTTCCGTGTCGCCGGCCAGGATGGCGCGCTGGATGGGCGCGGCGCCGCGCCAGCGCGGCAGCAGCGAGGCGTGCACGTTGAGGCAGCCATGCCTGGGCGCCTCCAGGACGGCCTTGGGCAGGATCAGGCCGTAGGCCGCCACCACCGCCATGTCCAGGCCAAGGTCGCGAAACGCCTGCTGCTCGGCCTCGCCCTTGAGGCTTTTCGGTGTGCGCACCTCGATGCCCTTGGCGGCGGCGAAGGCGTGCACCGGCGTCAGCTGCTCCTTGTGGCCGCGCCCGGCGGGACGGGGCGGTTGGGAATAGACGCAGACGACCTCATGGCCGGCGTCGATCAGGGCGGCGAGGATGGGAACCGAAAAGTCGGGGGTCCCCATGAAGCAGAGTCTCATGACAAGCGAACCTTTTCGCAGAACGCCCGGCCCGCGCACGAGCGGACCCGTCTGGCACAAGGGCAGACTGTAAAAACGTGGATGGCCGGGTCAAGCCCGGCCATGACGGCAAAGACTACCGACGGAGCCTCAGCGTACCGCCACCGCTTCCTTCTTGGACTTCAGCAGCTTGCGCAGGATCATGTTGCGCTTCAGCGAGGACAGATGGTCGATGAACAGGACGCCGTCCAAATGGTCCATCTCATGCTGCAGCACGGTGGCCAGCAGGCCGTCGGCCTCCATCTCGCGGATCTCGTTCTGCTTGTCCAGATAGCGCACGCGGATGGCGCGCGGGCGCACCACCTCGGCATAGTGCTCGGGCACCGACAGGCAGCCTTCCTCATAGGTGCTGTCGTCGTCGGATACCCAGACGATCTCCGGGTTGGCCATGCAGATGGGCTGGCGGTCCTCCTCGGTCTTGCCGATGTCCATCACAATGACCCTTTTGCCCACGCCCACCTGCGGCGCCGCCAGGCCGATGCCGGGGGCCTGGTACATGGTCTCCAGCATGTCTTCCATCAGCAGGCGGATAGCGTCGTCCACCGCCTCGATACGGCTCGCCTTCTGCTTTAGGCGGGGATCGGGGGCGGTAAGAATGGGGAGCAGGGCCATGGACGCTTTGCCTTTCACATATTCCCTTCCGGAGATATGGAACCTTAGCGAAAGCGTCAAGCGGAACCCGTTTTAGCCGCCTCCCGGGACGCTGGGCCCCTTCACCCGCGCGCGATACTCCAGCATCGTCTCGCCCTTGGCCGGCACCATGACGGTCCATGAGGCAACCAAGGCGCTCTCCTTGGTATGTCTGGCGCTTTCCGCCAATACCAGCCAGTCGCCGCCGAAGCTTTCGCGCACGATGACCTTGGCCGGGCTGTCGCCGCTATTGGCCAGCTTGATCTGCCACTCGGCCTCGGTGATGTCGGCGGCGATCCGGGTGAAGTCGGTTTGGCTGCGCCGCACGGTGACGTCGAAGGCGCGGCCCAGGGTGGCCCGCGCGCTGGTATTGGCGGGGATGGCGGGCAGGCGGTCCTCGCCCAGGAAGATGGCGGCGCCGTCTTTGGCCCGCTGGAAGGCGCGGATGGTGCCGGCGGGCAGGGGCTGGGCGCCGTTCTTCAGTTTCAGCACCATGGCCGGGTGCTGCGCGGGCGGCTCGGGCGCACGGTCGCGCCAGGCGGAGGGCGGCATGGGATCCAGCACCAGGACACGCTCGGCGGCCAGGCGCACCGGCGCCATCAGGCTCACCTGCTTGCGTTCGCCGTCCTTCAGCGTCACCGGCTGGGGCAGGGCATAAAGGTGATAGCCGCCCAGCGCCTCGCGGGTCGGCGAGGGCGCCATGGCGGCGGCGACCAGCATCTTCTCGGCCCGCTGTATCCGCACCGGGGCGTCGGCGACGGTGTTGACGTCGCCGGCCATCACCTGAACCCGCGCGTCGGTGAAATCGGCGCCGCTGGTGTTGGTCAGCGTGGCCCAGGCGGACAGGGTGGCGGCGTCCTCGGCCGGGTTGATCTCGGCCACGTAGTCGGCCTGCCAGGACAGGCCGCCGGTGAGATAGGCCAGTTCCACCTCGCGCTTGCCGGCGGAGTCCACCGACAGGCTGGCGCGATAGGCGGGCAGCAGGCGGATGTCTGCTGGCAGGGCGTCATAAAGGATGCGCGACGGGACCCCCGCCACCACTTTGCCGCCCACCTGGAACACCGGTTGCGGCCCGGCGCTGATCACCTTGGCGCGCTCCTCGCGCTCGGCGCCCGTGCTGTCGCGCCACACCACGGTGGCTTCCTGGCCCACCGCGGCAGACAGCAGGGAATCGGCGTCGGGGCCGGCCAGCTGGAAGCTCTGCTCCACCACGCCGATGCCGGTGCCCGTCAGCCAGCCCGAGCTTTCCCGCGCCCGCCGCGCCACGCCTTCCACTACCAGGGTCTGGGTGCCCTTTTCCAAGGTCACCGGGCGGCGGTCGCGCACCAGGGCGGTATCCTCCTGGGTCACCAGCAAAGACAGGCCGGAGCGGTCGGCCGGGGACAGCACGGTATCGGCCCCGCCCCCGGCGGCCAGCAGGGGCAGGGTGGCCACGGCAGTGACCAAGACAAGGCGCCGTCTCATGGGGGAGCTTCTCCACGTGATCTTCACGGGCTCACTTCTATGCTATGAAAACGGCGCAACCATGGCATCGGAGGGATAAGAGTTGGACGCGACCGTGGTGATATTGGGGATCGTGGCCGCCGCCGCTTTGGTCGGACTGGCGCTGGTGCTGCTGCGCTCGACCGGCGGGCGCGGCCAGACCGAGGCCATGGCGCGGGCGGTGGATGGCGTGGCCCAGGCGCAATCGGCGCTGACCGGCCGGTTGTCACAGCTGGCGGAAAGCCAGGCCGCCGCCCAGGCCCAGTTGGCTGAGCGCTTGCAGGCGCAGGAGCGCGCCCTGTCCCGTGCGGTCGAAGACCGCCTGTCGGCTTTGGCCAAACGGGTGGACGACGGCCTGCAGCAAAGCGCCCACCGGCAGGCCACCTCGCTGCACGAGCTGCGCGAGCGCCTGGCCGTCATCGATGCGGCGCAGAAGAACATCACCGAGCTGTCGGCCCAGGTCGTGTCGCTGCAGGACATCCTGTCCAACAAGCAGGCACGCGGCGCCTTCGGCGAAATTCAGCTGAACGACATCGTCAGCTCCATGCTGCCGCCCAGCGCCTACAAGTTCCAGGCGCCGCTGGGCGATGGCCGGCGGGTGGACTGCCTGCTGGACCTGCCCAATCCGCCGGGCTCCATTGCCATCGACGCCAAATTCCCGTTGGAAAGCTTCCACGCCCTGCGCAATGCCAGGGACGAGGCCGAGCGCACCGCCGCCGGCCGCGCCTTCGCCACCGCTATCCTGAAGCACGTGCGCGATATCGCCGAGAAATACATCGTTCCTGGCGAGACCGCCGAATCGGCGCTGATGTTCCTGCCCTCCGAGGCCATCTACGCCGAGCTGCACGCCAATTTCCCCGAGGTG
>Ga0306923_10001896_pt1 | contig 18796 bp, 9 predicted proteins | sample sta12Can44000108_FD_203841 | JGI IMG/M metagenome (GOLD analysis project Ga0306923, IMG submission 203841) | Lab enrichment of tropical soil microbial communities from Luquillo Experimental Forest, Puerto Rico - statanox.12C.anox.44.000.108 (v2)... | ecosystem: Environmental > Terrestrial > Soil... | reverse complement strand
AGCCCTGGTCCGCAGCGATGCGATGTCCGAACCGGCCTCGGGCTCGCTGAACAGCTGGCACCAGGTGATCTCGGCGCGCTTCGTGGGGCCGAGGAAGCGCTCCTGCTGGGTCTGGGTGCCGTACTTCTCGATCGCGGGGCCGGCCCAGGCGCCGATGCCCGGGTAGGGGTTCGGGTCGGCCTCGGTCGCGGTCCTGATGGTCCGGCGGGCGCCGGTGGCGGCGAGCCGGGCGAGCCTGGTGCGCCAGCCGCGGCTGCCGCCGAGCAGCTGGCGCAGCGCCAGGGCGCGGCGCAGGTACAGGTGGGCGTCGTGTTCCCAGGTGAAGCCGATGCCGCCGAGCACCTGGATGCCGTCCTTGGCGTTGTCCACCGCGTCGTCCAGCGCCAGCGCGGCGGCGGCCGCGGCGGCGAATGGGTGCTCGGCGGGCGCCTCGTCGGCGGTGCGGGCGACGTCCCAGGCCAGGGCGGCGGCGCGTTCGGCCCGGCAGGCCATGGTGGCGCACAGGTGCTTGACCGCCTGGAACGAGCCGATCGGGCGGCCGAACTGGCGGCGGATCCCGGCGTAGCCGGCCGCGGTCTCGCTGCACCAGGCGGCCACCCCGGCGGCTTCGGCGGCGAACAGGGTGGCGGCCAGGTCGCGGACGCCCGGCGTGTCCAAGCCGGGCCGCAGGCTCTCCGGCGGGACGACGGTGTCGAGCTGGACGGTAACAAGCTCGCGGGAGAAGTCGACCGGGGCGAGCCTGGTGACGGTGACGCCTGGCCGGTCCTGGCCGAGCAGGAACCAGACGTCACCGTCGGTTGTGGTCGCCGCGGCGAGCAGCGGGCCGCCGCCCAGGTTCGGCGGGCCCGGCAGCAGCGGGCCGGTCCGGCCGGTGACGCGGAGCGCACCGTCCGGCTGGCGGGTTCCGGTCAGCGTGCCCGGGGTGAGCGCGACCGAGGCCGGGCCGCCCGTCAGGCGGCTGCCCAGGACGGCCGGCAGCACCGGGCCAGGGGTCAGGGCGAAGGCCAGCTGCTCGAGCGCGGCAGCCAAGTCGGTCACGGTGCCGTCGCCGGGGATGGCGAAGACGCCGAGGCCGTCCAGGTCGTTCATCAGCCCAGCGACCCCGTGGGCCGTCTCCCCCGGAGCCAGCAGAGCCGGGTCCTGCGCGCGGACCAGGGCGATCGTCCCGGCCCGCTTCGCCCAGTCGCGGAGCGACGCCTGCAGCGCCTGCTGCTCCTGCGTCATCGCGATCGGCAAGGTCCGCTCCCGTCCGTATAGTCAGAATTAGAACACGTTCCACCTGTAGGCGGCCAGGCCGTATCAGTAATCACTGCCGGTGCGCTTGGTAGTCTTGATGCGGACGGAAATGGTGAGGGATCCCTATGGCACCAGCGAGAACACGTACTACCGACACGCTGACGGCGGCCGGTGAGGGTGAGTTCGGCTCGGCGGCGCAGCGCGAGCGGCGCAAGCGGATCCTGGACGCCACGCTGGCGCTGGCGTCCAAAGGCGGCTACGACGCGGTGCAGATGCGGACCGTGGCCGAACGGGCCGACGTGGCGCTGGGCACGCTCTACCGGTACTTCCCCTCTAAGATCCACCTGCTGGTGTCCGCGCTGGTGCTGGAGTTCGAGCGGACCCAGGAGAAGCTCGACCGCAAGCCGATCCCCGGCGACACGCCGTACGACCGCATGCTGTACGTGCTGTCCCGGGTGACCAGGACCATGCAGCGCGAGCCGCTGCTCACCGAGGCGATGACCCGGGCGTTCATGTTCGCCGACCCGAGCGCGGCGGCCGAGGTGAACGCGGTCGCCCGGCAGATGGAGCGGATGTTCACCCGGGCCATGCACGACGGCGAGCCCTCGGCCGACGACGCCGCGATCGCCCGGGTCATCGGCGACGTGTGGCTGTCTAACCTGGTCGCGTGGGTGACCCGGCGGGCTTCGGCGGACGACGTGAGCAGCCACCTCGAACTCGCCGCCCGCCTGCTCCTGCGTTGATCCCCAGTGAGAACGCTGACCGTGATCGCGGCGGCGCTCGTGTTGCTGTGTACCGCGTGCGGCTCAGGCCACCCGGCGCCACGCCCGGTCGTGTCGAGGTACGAGGCCGCCACCGGTCATCGCATCGTCCGCGACTGCGGGTTCAGCGTCCCGCTGCCCGGTCCGCCGCGCCGCAGCCTGTGGCTGTTCTGTGACACCCTGGTGACCAGCCGACACGGCCAGGTGCTCGGCAACCCGATCCTGGGCGCCGGGACCGCGGCCGAGGGTCCCTACACCGCGGGCCGCGGGCCGGGCCCGCTGACCGAGCTGGCCACGCCAGGCCCGGATGCGCCGGGGGTGGTCGCGGGCGGTTTTGGCCGCGGGCGGCTTCCGGCCCGCGCCGCCCCGCAGCCGTTCCTGCCCGTGCCGGGCAGCCTGACCTTGCCGGCCAGCACGCTGCCGTGCGCCGGGCCGCACATATACCCGGCCCGGTGGGTCACCGGGGCGGCCCGTGAGCCTGGGGCCGGGCACGTGCTGATCAGCTACACCGACTACTGCGTGTCGAGCGGCGGCACCTTCACCCCCGAGACGTTCGGCCTGCTCGATTACGATCCGGCGGGCAACGTGCTCGGCCCGGCGGCCCCTGTGTTCGCGGCGCAGCCCGGACAGCAGCTGCCGCAGCCGCAGGCGCTCGGCTCGCCGGTCTTCAGCGCCGGCCACCTGTACCTGTTCGGCTGGTGCGGGCCGGGCTGCGACCGCGGAGGCGTCTTCCTGGCCAGGACGACCGCCGCCGCCGCGGGGTGGGACAACGGGTTTACTTACCAGTACTGGACCGGCGGCGGCTGGTCGGCGGACCTGTCGCACGCGGCGCCGCTGACCGGCTACCGGGAGCCACTGGCGGTGTCGGTCGGCAACTACCCGGGGCGAGGGCTCGTCATGATCGAGCAGACCAGCGCTGGAGGTGACTTCAGCCTCTGGCAAGCGGCGGCGCCCACCGGGCCCTGGCGGCAGACCGGGACCGGCCGGGTCCCGTGCACCGCGGGCCAGCGGACCCAGGCCGTCGACTTGTGCCGCGCACTGATCGGTCATCCGGAGCTGAGTACGCCGAACGAGCTGCTCATCTCGTTCTTCAACCCCGGTGACAGCCACGTCGAAGTGGTGGCCTACCCGTGGTGAGCCCTGCTGGCTCCAGGGGACGACCCCCGAGGCCCCCGTCAGGGGACGATGAACGTCGTCTCGGCGGCCCCGCCGGCGTCCTGCCTGGTGTTGACCGGCACCACCCGGACCAGGTAGCCGCCGGGCTGCAGCCTGGTGAAGGTGGCGCGGGTACCGTACTCGGTGACCGCCGGGATGTCGGTCGGTCCCTGCAGGAAGACACGGTAGCGGACGCCGAGGCCGGCATCGGGCCAGCTCAGCGTGACGTTATCGGCGCCGAGGCTGGCGTGCACCGCGGTCACGGCCGGTACCGGCGGGCAGCCGTCCGGGTAGCTCCAGGAGCTGAACCACTGTGTCGGGTGCCGCGCTACGATCCGCGGGTAGCCCGGCGGGGCGCTGGCGGCCCGGACCTGGCCCGAGCCGAACGCGGCCAGCGGCACGGTGATGAACCGGGGCTGGGTCACCGTGTTGGTAAAGGCGGACAGTGGCTTGCACCCGGTGGTCACCGCCTCGGAGTTGACATTGTAGCTGATCACCAGCGTGTCGCGGGTGGAAAGATCGGGTTCGGCCCGCGCCTCGTACATGATGCGGTAGTCGTGCGTAGCGTCGAGCCCGATGGCCGGGTTGCGGTACAGCAACACGGCCGCGGCCGGGTCGAACGGGCCCCACGGCTCGCTGGCCGGGTAGGCGTCGATGCCCTGGCTGCCCGGCTCCACCCCACCCTGGATCAGCCAGTAGCGGCCGCCGATCGCGACCACGCTGAAGCCGGACGACACGCCGAGGTCGCGGCCGGGGGGCTGCACCGGCCGGGCGTTCTGCTGCCCGGCGGCCCACTGGCCGGCGCCAGCGTAGAACCGCCAGGCGGAGAACGTGGTCAGCCGTGATGCCGGAACCCGAGCCAGGTAGAGCTGACGGGCCGGGGCGGGCGAGCCTGCCGAGGCCGGGACCTGGGTGCCGTAGACGTAGACCGTGCTCCCCGCCCGCAGCAGGGCGGCTCCCCAAAGGACCGGGGAGGTGCCGCCGGGCGGGGTCCAGGACGGTAGCGGGACCACGGCCGGCCGGGCCACCGCGCCGTACGCCGGCCCCCGGCCGGCCGAGCTGAGCTGCCTGACTCCGAAGGTGGCGATCACCGTCCCGGCCGGGATGAATGGGATGCGCCCGCCCAGGTACCGGTGGTAGAACTTGACGACCGTCCGGCCGATCCTGATGCCGTCCTCGTCCCAATACCGGTCGGTCGGCCCGCCGGGCGCCGCGGGCGGCGCCACGACCGGGGTGGCCCCGCCCGGGCGGCCGGGGCCGGCGCAGGCGCCGCCGCCGGTCATGGTGACGAACGAACTGGCGTGGCCGACCGTGGTCTGGATCACCACCGAGTTGTTGACGAAGCCGCTGATGTGCGAGAAGCCCATGGTCGGCCCGGCCGGGCCGAGATAGGTATCGGAGAAGAACCAGGCGAGCTGGGAGGAGTTCAGCCGGATGGCAGAGACCCCGTCTCCGCCGGCCCAGTCGGCGCAGCCGGAGCGGGCCGAGTAGGCGGCCCACTCCGCATCGAGCGTGGCCGGGGTCGAGCCGGGCACCACCAGCGTCGGACGGGTCGTGGTCGCTGCGGCCGGCGGGTGGTGAGCTGGCGACGAGGTCGGCAGGCCAAGCGAGATGCACAACCCAGCGACGAGCCCGATGACCAGGCCGCCGACCTCGATCGCGGGGCGCGACCGCCAGCGGGCCGGCGGCCAGCGGGCCGGCCGACGGCGCTGGGCCGCGTGCTTGGCCGCTGTTCTGGTTCGGGACGCCTGGGCCATCGCGGACTAACGCCTTGCGGGCGTGCACCAGCAGGATGGACGCGGCCGACGGCCACCGGCAGAAGGCCCGGTCGAGCGGGCCGAGCGGCCGCGGCACGCCGTGGTACCGCGCCCCGGTCACGGTGACGCAGCGGAACCCGCTACCGGCCAGGAACTCGGTCAGCGCCCGGCGAGTGAACAGGCGCAGGTGACCGGCCACCACGCTACCCGGCCGGCCGTACACCCCGCGCAGGCTCACCTCGGAGAAGATCGGCTGGACCCCGAAGGCGAGCAGGCCCCGGTTGTACCAGGCGGCCAGGTTCGGCGTGGACAGCAGCAGGGAACCGCCCGGCCGGAGCACGCGGCGGGCCTCGGCGATCGCCCCGTCCGGGTCGACCAGGTGCTCGATCAGCTCACTCATGATCACCACGTCCGCGGCGCCGTCCGCGACCGGCAGGTCCACGCCGCCGCGCAGGACCGTGAGCCCGAGGGCCTGCGCCTGCCGCAGAGCGTCGGAGGACCAGTCGATCCCGGCGAACCGGTGACCCGGGTTGTGGCCCGCCGTGACCGCGAGGGTCGAGCCGTCGCCGCATCCCACGTCGATGATCACCGCCGGGCAGGATCGCTTGCCGTTCAGCACGTCGGCCAGCATCCGGGCCTGGCGCCGGGCCCGGTCCGGCCCGGAGCGGAGCGGGACCCCCGGAGTCTCGTAGAACTCCCGCAGCGGGTTTCCCGGAGCCGGAGCGGTAACCGGCAATGCTGGCTCCTTCCGCGCTTGATCGCCTCGTCGGCCACCTCCGCGAAACCTTCGACCGCAGCCGACCAGTGCAGCCGGAGCGCCCGGGTGCGCGCCGCCCGGCCGAGTTGCTCACGCCGCCGCTGGTTGATCGCCAGCGACGCCCAGGCCGAGGCGAACTGGCCCTCGGTCTGGACCAGCATCCCGGTCTGGCCGTGCACCACCGAGTCACGCAGCCCCGGTACGTCAAACGCTACCGCGGGGGTACCGCGGATCGCCGCCTCGGCCACCACGATCCCCCAGCCCTCGATCAGCGCCGGGTGCATGAGCAGCCACGCCGAGCACAGCAGCCGGTGCTTCTCCTGCTCCGACACCCGGCCGGTGAACTGGACGCCGGGCCCGGCCAGGGCCTCCAGCCTCGGTCGCTCCGGCCCGTCCCCGGCGATCACCAGCCTGCCGCCCACCACGTGCCGCACCCGGTCCCACAGGCGCAGTAGCAGGTCGAGGCGCTTGTAGTCGGTCAGCCTGCCGATCGCGAGGAACAGCGGCTCCGGCGACCGCGGAGCGGGCGGGTCCGGCTCCTCGACGCCATTGCAGATCTGCCGGATGCGGTCCGGGCCGACCCCCATCCCGCGCAGCCCCTCCGCCGTGGACTCGGACACGGTCAGGAACAGGTTCCTGCGGTGCACCCAGGGCATGACCACCCGCTCGATGTTCCGGCCGATGGTGGAGACCGGCGGGCGGAACCTGATCGACCACAACTCGGTGTGCACGTGGTTCACCAGGCAGAGCACCGGACGTCGGCACCACAGCGGCGACAGGTAGGGCATCCCGTTGCAGACCTCGACGATGAGGTCCGAGTCCCTGAAGTTCCGCAGGTAGGCCACTGGCGCGCGGAGGAACTGGGAGTACGTGCCGCCGTTGCGTACCACGCGGTACGGCCGCTCGGCCACCGGCCCTCCGCACAGCAGCGTCACCCGGTGGCCGCGGGCGAGCATGCCGGACGCCAGCCGGTCGACCAGGACCTCGGATCCCCCGGCCCGCCGGTTGGCCAGATCCCGCCACGCGATGAAAAGAATGTTCCTCGACCGGCCGCCCACGCCAAGCGGGCCCGTCAGCCCGTACACCTCCGGCGACCATGGCGTGGACGTGAAGGTGCCGGCCAGCGCCCGGAGCCGTGCTGGCAGGGCCGCTCCCGGTGCGCTAGGAAGGCTCGTCTCCGCAGGCTGAGCGCCTAGTTCATCAGTCATGTCGCGGCTCCAGGCTATGCCGACGGCGGGAATCCGTGCTAGCAGTAGCCAGGTCGTGATCCCTTGTGTGAGGATTGCAGCATTATTTGGTGGTTACTGGCCGGTAGTCAAGGCTCGGGTGCCGGAGTGGGTGCCTGGCAGTCGGGAGGCGTAAGTGACCCAGACCCAAGACAGGACCGCCCAATCCGCAGGGGCTGGCTGGCCCGGCTTCGCCGCCTGGCTGACCCGCAAGCGGGTCACCCTCAGCGCGCTCCTCCTGATCGCCGCCCAGGTCGGCCTCAACAGCTACGTGCTGAACCGCGGCTTCTTCCAGCAGGACGACTTCACGATCGGCGGGCTCGCTGCGCAGCCGTTCTCGTGGCACCTGCTGTTCCAGAACTACTTCGGCCACCTGATGCCCGGGGTGTTCGCGCTGGCCTGGGGGCCGGTGCACGCGGGCGGTTACGACTGGGGCCTGTGGGCGGGCACGCTCGTGCTGCTCCAGGCACTCACCGGGCTCGCGCTGCTCCGCGCGCTGCGCACGCTGTGCGGCGACCGCATGGCGCTGCTGATCCCGCTCGGGGTGTTCCTGTTCACGCCCATGGCGCTGGCCGACCTGAGCTGGTGGTCGGTCGGCTCCCAGTCGGTTCCCATCCAGCTCGCGCTGGCCATGGCGATCGACCAGCACGTCAGGTACATCCGCACCGGCCGGATCCTGAACGCGGTCTTCGCGGCGCTCTGGGTGCTGTTCGGCCTGGCCTTCTACGAGAAGGCCGCGGGGATCCCGGTGCTGCTCTTCGCCCTCACCTCGGCGTACCTGATACCAGAAGCCTGGCCGCAGGCGATGCTGACGACGCTGCGCAAGCACTGGATCGCCTGGGCGACGTACGGCGGGATCATCATCGCCGAGATCGTCGTCTACGCCCTCAGCCTGGCGGCCGGGCCAGGCCAGGTGCGGGTGCCGGAGGCCAGCAGCGCCGTGACGTTCGGCTGGAATCTGCTGGTTGACACCTTCGTGCCGGCCGCCCTCGGCGGGCCGTGGCACTGGGCGCCGCCATTCGGCACCCCCCGGTCGTGGGCGCTCTACGCGGTTGCGTCGCCGCCGCCCGAACTGCTCGGCATCTCGTGGATACTCGCCGCTCTCGTCGTCATCATCAGCCTCTGGTACCGCAGGCGCGCCTGGCCAGCGTGGGTCATCCTACTCGGCTGGCTGCTGGTGGCCGACATCTTTCCGATCCTGCTCGGCCGCCTCGCCAACTTCGGCACGCTGCTGTCCAACCAGACGATCTACGTGGCCGACGCCGCGCCCGTCCTTGCCATCTGCCTGGCCATCGCCTTCCTGCCGCTGCGCGGCGAGCAGGACGCCTACCGGACCACGCTGCCGCCGGCGAGGCCGCGCACCGTGGCCATCTGCGCGGTGGCGGTGGCCTTCATCGCGAGCTCCGTCTCGTCGGCCATCGCCTACCGGAGCGAACTGCACCCCCAGAACAGCCGGTCGTACGTGGCCACCGCCAGCGCGGCGCTGGCCGGTGTGCCACCGGACGCGGTCATCTACCCGACGCAGGTGCCCCCCCAGGTGGCCTCGCCCTTGTTCGGCCAGCTCTCCCAGGTCCAGAACGCCCTGGCCCCGCTCGCGGACCGGGTGCCCGGGCAGCGGTTCCGGTGGACGAGCTCACCGTCCGGCCTGGTGAAACACTTCATGATCTTCGACGCGCAGGGCCGGCTCCATCCGGCCACGGTCCAAGGGCCGCGCTCGTACCCGTTCCGCCATCAGAAGGACTGTGTGCTCACCGCCAGCGGCATGGTACTGCCGCTCACCGCCGACGTCTACGCACTACCGTTGCTGATGCAGATCGGCTACTATGCGGCGCGGCCGGTCACCCTGGCGGTGGCGTTCGGCGGCCACCAGTCCCAGGTCACGCTCCCCGCCACCCCGCTCGCCTACGCTTACCTGCCGGTACAAGGTCCCGGGGACACGGTCGTCATCACACCGGTCACGCCCGACCCGAAGGCCTGCATCGGCACCGTGACGATCGGGAATGTACAGGCTTCGACAACCGGCACACCGGTCCCGGCGTTCCCGCTAGCCGGCTGAACTGGTCCTGATCATCATCAAGCAGAGTACAAAATGGCTAAACTTTCGCGAACCGGGATTAACCCCTGCCCACTTTGGCTACTGAGCAGTAGCATACGTTTACCTAGATTCATGAGGCTGACCGTCTCCCGTCCGGCCTGGGCGGAGCCGCCCGGCTCGTGCTGCTCCGTACCGACCGAGCGTGACCCTCGAGGACCTGCATGAGCCTGCTGGCGCCGATTCGCCGCCACCGTGTCGATCAGGCGACCCGCTCCGGCCTGCTCCGGTCGGTCAGGCTGTTCCGCTTGTTCATGGCGGAACAGACCGACCCGGAGCGGTTCTACGCGAGCCTCGCCGAGGATGCTGTGCAGCAAGTGGCCGAGCACTGCGAACTGGTCGGCCAGACGGTGGTGGACATCGGCGGCGGGGGCGGCTGGTTCACCGCCGCCTTCCAGGCTCGCGGCGCCCACAGCTACCTTTTCGAACCCGATCACGCAGAACTGCACAGCCGGGCCGACGCCGCGCCGGCCGGCGCGGTGGTCGCGGACGGCTACTGGCTGCCGGTCTGCGACGGCGGCGCCGACGTGGTCTTCTCCTCGAACGTGCTCGAGCACGTCCCCGATCCGATGGGGCTGATCGAGGAGATGATCCGCGCGACCCGCCCGGGCGGCCTGGTGTACCTGGCCTACACCAATTGGTACTCGCCGTGGGGCGGGCACGAGATGTCGCCGTGGCACTACTTCGGCCCACGATTCGCCGAGCGGCGGTACGTCCGGCGCTACCGGCGCCAGCCCAAGCACCACTGCGGCGCCAATCTGTTCCAGGTGCACATCGGGCCGGTGCTGCGGGCGCTGCGGGCCCGGCCGGACGTCACGATCGTGGAGGCGCGGCCCCGCTACTACCCGCGCTGGTGCCGGCTGCTGGTCTGGCTGCCCGGCCTGCGGGAGGTCGCCACCTGGAACCTCATGCTGATCATGAGGCGCATCGAATGACGACCCGGGCCGATGACGAGCGGGTCGCCGGCCCGGCGGTAACCGTGGACGCCGGCGAAGCGGACGTCGGCGAGCAGGTAGGCGCGGGCGAGCAGGCGGGCGCGGGCGAACCGGACGCGATACCCGGCAGGTGGCGGCGGCGCCCGTTGCCGCGCTGGTCGGTCCTGGTCTGGCTGGGCGCGTTCGCTGTCCTGCTGGTGAACGACCCGGGCCGGATGGTCTTCGACACCAAGCTCAGCGTGGACCTGAACCCCTACGCTTACTACGCGAGCCTGTGGCACCTGTGGGATCCGACGAACACCCTCGGCGCGCTGAACAACCAGGCCGTCGGCTACGCCGTCCCGATGGCGCCGGTCTACCTGGCCGGCCAGCTCGCGCACGTGCCGGTCTGGCTCACCGAGCGGCTGTGGCTGTCGCTGATTATCGCGGTCGGCTTCGCCGGCCTGGTCAAACTGGCGGGCGCGCTCGGTATCGGGTCGCCCGCCTCGCGCTACCTGGCCGGGCTGGTATTCGCGCTGTGGCCGACGTTCACGATCGTGATCGGATCCACCTCGGCCGCGGTGCTGCCCGGGATACTCGCCCCGTGGGCGGTGCTGCCGCTGGTGAGGGCGGTACGCGGGGAAGGCAGGGTGATCTGGGCCGCGGCCCGTTCCGGTGCTGTCGTGCTGTGCATGGGCGGGGTGAACGCGACCTCGACCATCGACGCGCTGCTGCTGCCGGGCCTGTTCATCCTTACCCAGGCCCGCGGACGGCGGCTGGCCTCGCTGGCCGTCTGCTGGGGCGGGGCGGTGGCCATGGCCACCGCGTGGTGGGCGCTGCCGCTGCTGCTGCAGGGGAGGTACGCGTTCAACTTCCTGCCCTACGTGGAGCAGGCGGCCACCACGACGGGCACCGTCTCGGCCGCCACCACGCTGCGCGGCGCGGGTAACTGGACGGCGTACTTCAACCTCGGCACGCCGTGGCTGCCCGCGGGCTGGGTCATGGTCAGCACCCCGATCGCGATCATCGCCGGCGCCATCGCCGCCGCGGCCGGCCTGTACGGGCTGGCCATGCGCAGCATGCCGGCGGCGGTCTGGCTCCGGCTTTCCGTCGCCATCGCGGCGGCCGGGGCGCTGGTCGGCTACGCCGGGCCGCTCGGCGGCCCGTTTCACCAGAGCATCGATCGGCTGCTGGACGGCGTGCTCGCCCCGTTTCGCAACGTGTACAAGCTGGAACCCCTCATCGCGGCCGCGCTGGCGCTCGGGCTGGCGCACGCCGCCGCGACTTGGCTCGCGAGCGCCTCCGGCCAGCGGGTCCCGCCCGCCCGGGAGGCGTTCACCATGGTGGCCAGGGTCGTCACCGGCATCGTGCTGATCGGGCTGACGCTGCCGTACGTGACCGGCCGGATCCTGAACCCCGGGTCGTTCTCCGCGGTGCCGCAGTACTGGTCCCAGGCCGCCGCGTTCCTGGCCGACTATTCACCCAGGAACCCCGCGCTGGTGGTGCCCGCGGACTCCCACGGCGACTACCTCTGGGGCGATCCGATCGACGACCCGCTCGAGGCGCTGGCCACGTCACCGTGGGCCCAGCGGGGCCTGGTGCCTTATGGCGGCGCCGGATCGCAGATCCTGCTGGACACCGCGGAGAAGGCGATCGAATCCGGTGAGCAGGCCGTCGGCCTGACCGGGTACCTGCAGCGGGCCGGCGTCCGCTACATCGTGGTGCGGAACGACCTGGACCCACGGCAGCTGGGCTACACGTCCGCGCCGCAGGTGCACCAGACGCTGGCGCTGTCCGGCTTCACCCGGGTAGCCTCGTTCGGCCCGCTGGTCGCCAGCGCCCAGCCGGGTGCCCAGTCGGCCACGCAGCCGGGCGCGCCGCGTTATCCGGCGGTCGAGGTCTACACCGCGGGCGGGCAGGGCCCCCCGAGTCCGGTACGCACCCTGCCGGCCGGCCAGACGGTGCTGGTCAACGGAGGGCCCGACTCGCTCCTGCAGCTCACCGGGCAGCACCAGCTCGGCTCCGGCCAGCCCGCCATCATCGCCGGCGACCCGCTGCCGATCAGGCCGGAGCAGTGGGCGGTCACTGACGGGCAGCGCCGGGCGGACACGGCGTTCGGCCTGGTCAACTCCAACGTGTCCTATACGTACACGGCGAACGAGACCAACCCGGCCGGTGACCAGTTCGGCGGGGAGGGCACCCCGCCCCGGCAGCTGCTGCCGGTGCCCGCAGCCGGGCACCAGACGGTGGCCGTGCTGGCCGGCGCGGCCAGCGTGACGGTATCGTCCTACGGCTCCTGGCTCGCCGACACCCAGCAGGAGGACCCGGCCAGCGCCTTCGACGGCGACCCGGCCACGGCCTGGGCGGAAGGCAGCGCGCAGACGCCGGCCGGGCAGTGGATCCAGATCAACTTCGCCGACCAGGTGAACCTGCCGGCAACCGTCCGGATACGCCTCCTCGACGACAGCCCGGTCCGGGAGATCGCCAGCCGGCTCCGGGTGACCACCGCGGCCGGCAGCGCCACCACCACGATGACCGCGACCGTGGCGCCCCAGCCGCTGCACGTGGTCCCCGGCCGCACCGGGTGGCTGCGCATCACGATCACCGGCGCCCAGCGGGTGAGCCCAGGCAAGCCGGGGGCGGGCATATCCGACGTGCTGATCCCCGGGGTCCGTGTGACCCGCCTGCTGCAGCCCGCCGAGGACCCGGCAGGCCAGCAGGCGACGTCGGCCGCCTTCTCCTTCCACCAGCAGGTGCCATCGCCGTTCACCTTCGCCGACCCGGCCGCCGTCCCGCCGATGGCCCGGACGTACACCCTCGCCCGTCCGGTGACCATGCGGCTGCAGGCTTCCGCGCTGGCCCTGCCCGGCCCGGGCCTCGACGCGCTGCTGGACAAAATCCGCCCGCCGGGCCAGGGCGTGCTGCAGGTCAGCGCGGCCTCGACCCCCGGCGCGCTGCCGGCCCAGTTCCCGGTGAGCCTGGTCAGCGGGTCCGGCGGCGCGTCGTGGATCGCCGACACCACCGATCCGGTCATCCACCTGAGCTGGCACGGCCAGCGCCGCATCACGTCGCTGACCGTGCTGCCGGCCGTCAGCGGGGCGTCCACGCCGCTGGCCGTCAAGATCACCAGCCCGGACGGCACCCAGCAGGCGGACATCGGGTTCGGCGGCCTGGTGACGTTCAAGCGGCCGCTGGTCACCGACCGGATCGATGTGTCCTTCCCGCGCGTGCAGCAGGCGACCGTGGTGAACTCGACGGGCCAGCTGACCACGCTCCCCCTGGGGTTGTCGCGGCTCTCGATCCCCGCCCTGGCGAAGCTGCGCGTCGCCGCGCCGGATGAGCGGGCAAAGTTCACCCTGGCGTGCGGCCAGGGCCCGGCCCTGACCATCGACGGGCAGGCCTACCCGACGTCGGTCAGCGGCACGATCGGCGAGCTGAGCCAGTTCTTCCCGATGCAGGTCCGGCTGTGCGCTCCGGGTGGGGCGCTGACCTTCGGCGCCGGGCGGCATACGCTCACGGCCGCGTCGGGGACGTTCGCGATCACCGACCTCAGCCTCACCAGCATCAGCCCGGGCGTGGGCGCGTCCGGCGGAGCCCGCGCCGTGACCGTCCGGAGCTGGCAGCCGGACCAGCGCCGGGTCGGCGTCGGCCCGGGACCGGCCTCCTACCTGGAGGTCCATGAAAACTACAACCAGGGCTGGACCGCCACGCTGGACGGGAAGGAGCTGACGCCGGTCCGCTTGGACGGCTGGCAGCAGGGCTTCGTCCTGCCCGCGGGGCCCGGCGGCACGGTTACGCTCAGCTTCCGGCCGACCGCGTCGTATCACCTCGTCCTGGTCTTGTCGCTGCTCGCGGTGGCCCTCCTGTTGGCCGTCATGGCGTGGTCGTTCATCAGCCGCCGGGGCCGGGCCGAAGGGGCCGGCCTGACGTGGCCGGACGGCTGGCTGCCGCCGCCGGGCGGCGCCGCCCCACCCACCTCCCCATCCCCCCTCTCTGTTCCCGCGCGCGCCTGGCGCGCCTGGCTGGGCCTGCTCGGCGTGGCCGCGCTGCTGTTCGCCGTCGGCGGCCCGGTGGCGCTGGCCGTTCCCGTGCTGGCCGGCCTGGGCTGGCTGGCGGCGGGGCGGCGGCCGTCGCTGCCCGTGCTGGCGGTGCTCGCCTTCGCCGGCATGGCCGTCTCGGGGCTGCTGGCTGCGGCGCAGCCGACCGGCGCCGGCCTGCTCGGTACCTTCGGCGGCCCGGCCCAGGCGTGCGCGCTGGTCGCGCTGGCCGCCGTGCTGATACCCGCCGCCCCGGTACGGTCCCGGCCGCCGCTTCGCAGGTTCGGCGTCGTCGACGAACTGAGCTGCTACTTCGACTCCCCGGCCGAACCCAACAACGTGCACCTGGAGGTCTGGCTGCCCGGCCATCTCGACGAGGCACGGCTGCGCCAGGCCGTCATGGCCCTGCTGACCGCCCAGCCCGCGGCTCGGGCCCGCCAGGCTCCGGGCCATCGCTGGCGCCGTGGCTACGCCTGGGAGATCCCGCCCCAGGCCGACTATGACCCGGTATCGGTCACGAACTGGCGGACCGGAGCCGAACTGGACGCGGCCAGGGCCCGCTTCCTGGCGACCGCTCCGCCGCTGGATCTCTCGCCACCGTTCCGGCTGCTGCGGGCGCGCGGCCCCGAAGGGGACAGCCTGATCCTCAACGCCCATCACGCGGCCTTCGACGGGCACTCGTGCCTGCTCGTGCTGTGCCTGATCGCGGACCTCTACAGCGGCCGGGTCGCGGCTCCCGAACTGGTTCCCGAGGACCCCGGGCCACGCCCGTCCCAGGGGGCGCGGCCCCGCCGGGCGACGCTGCGCCCGGCCGCGCGGATCGCGCCGCGGGGCGCGGACGACCGCGCGCCGGGTTACGGGTTCTGCCTGCTCGGGTGGCCCGGCGTGCCCGCCGTCCCGCAGCCCGCGGACGGGCTGCGGGCCACGGTCAATGACCTGCTCGTCGCCGCCCTGGCCGAAACCATCTCCCGATGGAACGCCGGGGGCCGGGAGCGGCATCCCGCACGGTGCATCCGGATCAGCGTGCCGGCTGACGCCCGCCCGCCCGGCGCCCGCGACGCGCTGGGCAACCTGTCGCGGTTGTGCACAGTGACCGCGGAGCCGGGAGAGCCGGGGGGCGCCGCCCTGGTCGCCGCGGTGACCGCCCAGACCCGCCAGGCCAAGGACCAGGCCGGCCCGCAGGTGGATCCGGCGCTGGCGGCGCTGGCCAAGATGCCGCTGCCCGCGACGGTCAAGCGGCGGCTGGTGCGGCTGGCCGTGCGGTGCCTTGGCCGGCGGGCGGCCAGCACCTCGCTGCTCTCGAACCTCGGCAACATCACCAGCCCGCCGCGGTTCGGCTCCCTCACCCCGGCGCGGATGTGGTTCTCCACCTCCGCGCACATGCCGCGCGGCCTGTCCGTGGGCGCGATCACCGTGGAGGGCCGGCTGCAGCTCTGCTTCCGGTCCCGGCGCGCGCTGCTGGACGACGCGGCGGCGAGCGAATTCGCCGCCGAGTACGCCGCAGTGCTGACGAGCCTGGCTGCCGGGGAGGAAGGCCGATGAGCTCCGCGGCCTACACCGGGATCCCGCTGGCGCTGTTGGCGACCACGGCCTACAACGTGGGGCTGATCCTGGAGAAGCGGGCCCTGGGGCGGATGCCGGCGATCGACATGCGGCGGGTGCCGCGCGTGATCGTCAGCCTGCTGACCAGCCGGGCCTGGCTGGCCGGGTTCGCGCTGATGCTGACCGGACTGGGCTGCCAGACCGTCGTGCTGACGTTCGAGCCGGTCAGCATCGTGCAGCCGGTGCTCGCCTCCGGCATCGCGCTGGTGCTGGTGCTCTCCCGGCTAGTGCTGCGGGAACGCCTCGGCGGCGCCGAGACCTGGTGTGTGGCGACGATCGCCGTCTCGGTGGTCCTGCTGGCGCTGTCCGCGACCGGGACCAGCACGGAGGCCGGGCATCACGCCAGCCCGGGCTGGATGGCGGCGGTCATGATCCCGTCGATCATTGTCGGCGTGCTGGTCGCGGCCAGCTCGCTGCACGCCCGCGGCCGCAAGCACGGCGCTCCGGTGACCGGCGTCTGCTTCGGCATCGGCACCGGGCTGCTCTACGGGGTCGCGGCCCTCGCGATCAAGGCACTGTCCGGCATCCTGGTCAGCCACCACACGGTGACGAGCATAGCGATCGCCGTCCTCTCGTCGCCGTATCTGTACGTGCTGGCCGGCTGCCTGGGGGTCGCCATGCTGCTCTTCCAGGCCGCGCTGCAAGCCTGCCGCGCGTCCATCGTCGTCCCGGTGTCCGCCGTGGCGAGCAGCGTGTACTTCGTGATCGCGGGAACGTGGTTGTTCAACGAGCACCTGCCGGCCAGCCCCGTCCGGCTCGGCCTGCGCCTGACCGGGATCGTGCTGGCCGCGCTGGTGCTCATCATGCTGTCCCGGCAGGCACCGGAGCGCGGCTCCGGCCCGGCCGCGGACAGTGCCGCGACGGTACCGGTTACCTGGCCGACGTGAGGAGACGGTGATGGCTCTGGAGCACGCCCTGCTCGACATCCTGGTGTGTCCCATCGACAAGCGCGGCCTGCTCTACTTCGCCGACGACGCGGTGCTGTACAACCCGCGGCTGCGCCGCCTGTACCGGATCGAGAACGGCATCCCGCTGATGCTGCCCGGGCAGGCGGTGCCGGTGCCGGACGAGGAGCACAACCGGCTGCTGAAATGCGCCCGGCGCGGCGAGGTCACCACGATCACGGCCAGCCAGGAGGACGTCCTGACCGGAATCGACTTAGCCCGGCAGCCGGTACACGGTCAGCCCGGGCGCGGCTGTCAGCACGACCGCGCCGGGCAGCCGGGCCGCGGTCCGCGGGTCGTCCGCGTCGTCCAGCACGAACCTCACCCCGGCCGCGCGCAGCGCCGGCGTCAGCGGACCGCCACCGCGGATGGCCCCGTCGAGCCGGCGCGCGCGCGGATCGTCCGGGGCCAGCTCGACGTCGCCGACCTTGGTCCCGTCGTTCCAGATCACCGGCCGCGTCAGCAGCCGGGACCACGGATCGAGCACCACCTCGCCATGGTTCCAGGCCGGCGTGCGGTAGGTCCCCCACGGCAGCAGCAGCACGTCGCCCCGGGCCAGGCTGGCGTCGATCATGCGCGCCGCGGCCAGCCATCCCGCCGGGTACGAGGCGGGCTGCAGCCGCCCGGCCGCTCCCCAGGCCAGGCCGGGCAGCAGCAGCACCGGCGCCAGCAGCGCGAGAACCCCGAGGGCCACTCCGGGCCGGTCCGCGCCCGGTGGCCCGGCCGGCCTTCCCCTGGGTTTCATCGCCCAGGCCACGGCGACACCGAATCCGGCGGCCTCCGCAAGCGCGAGCGGCGCCACGAACTGCTGGGCGTCGCGCAGCACGGCGGCCCCCGGCCACGCGTCCGTCACCGACCTGAGCAGGTCCCGGCCGGGCGCGGTCACGCCGATACAGGCGATCAGCAGCCCGGCGATGGCGGCGATCCCGAGCCCCGGCCAGCGGCGGGCGGGCCGGGCGCCGATCAGGTACCCGGCTAGGGCGACGATGGCGAGCGCGAGCCACAGCGCCGACCACGCCCCGCCGTAGCCCTTCGGGACCGTCTGCGCGTTCCATATGCCGCCCAGCATCAGCAGGCTGCCGACGCTGCCGAACGGCGTGTCGGCCCGCGCGGCGAACGCGGCCACCCCCGCCGGATCCGCGTACACCGTGTGCTGCAGGGAGGGGATCAGCCACGGCAGGCAGCCCGCGGCCAGGACGGCGAGCGCGATGGCCGCCCGGCGCGTGCTCCTGATGAATAGCGCGGCAGGGATCAGGACCAGGGCGGTGATGGCCATCGCGGCGAACCCGCCGATCACCGCGGGCACCAGCGACAGGCAGAGCCGCCCGGTCCAGCGCCACGGCGCCGGGTCCAGGCTGACCACCGCGCGCAGCACCCAGGGCAGGCCCGCGTAACCGAGCAGCAGCGCCCACTGGCCGATGATGAGCCGCTCCGCGACGTATGGGTTCCAGGCGTAGAAGACGCCGCCGGCCAGGCGGGCGAGGAGCGGCTCCCGGTCGAGGAGGGCGGCTGCCCCGGCGCAGCCGAGCACGAAGATCGCCAGCAGCACCAGCTTCTGTGCGATGTCGCCCGGCACGATCCGCGACGCGGTGGCGATGACCAGGTCGCTGGGCACCGCCCGGGGCGGGGCCAGGCCGGGCAATGCCGCGCTGAACGGCTCGCGCGGCACGAAGACCATGTCGTAGCTGAGCAGGAAGCCGCGATGCAGCCCGGGGCCGAGGGCGAGCAGGCCCAGGCACAGGCCAACCAGCCCTGGGACTATCCGGCGTACGCTCGCGGTCACGGTATCGCAGAGTAACGCACCCGTGGTCCCCGCTGCTGTGGGCAGATCTGCTCACAGCAGCGCGGGCGGGTCCGGCGGGCCGCGGTGCCGCAGGCTGGAAGCATGGCTCACGAAGACAAGATCCCTCAGTTCAGCGAGCGGGTCCGGGAGCAGCTGCTGCTGCGGCGGATACTCGTGCTCGACGGGTTGCTCGACGACGACAACGGCACGCTGCTGACCACGCAGCTGCTCACGCTCGCCGCCGAGGATGCGGGCTCCGACGTCGCGCTGTGGATCAACTCCCCCGGTGGTTCGGTTCCCTCCATGCTCGCCATCCGTGACGTCATGCGGCTGATACCGTGCGACGTCTCCACCCTGGCGCTCGGCCTGGCCTGCAGCGCCGGGCAGTTCCTGCTCTCGGCCGGCACCAAGGGCAAGCGGTTCGCGCTGCCGCACGCCCGGATCCTGATGCACCGCGGCTCGGCCGGGATCGGCGGCAGCGCGGTCGACATCGAGGTCCAGGCCGACGACCTGCGGCACACGGTCGAGGTCG